>Ga0307987_1000124_pt1 | contig 46622 bp, 37 predicted proteins | sample EllFjometagen181_FD_203157 | JGI IMG/M metagenome (GOLD analysis project Ga0307987, IMG submission 203157) | Marine microbial communities from Ellis Fjord, Antarctic Ocean - #181 | ecosystem: Environmental > Aquatic > Marine > Unclassified | place: Southern Ocean | collected 2014-10-08 | reverse complement strand
TGGACAACTGGACAACTGGACAACTGGACAACTGGACAACTGGACAACTGGACAACTGGACAACTGGACAACTGGACAACTGGACAACTGGACAACTGGACAACTGGACAACTGGACAACTGGACAAAAGTCGTAGTCCTACCTGTCGTGTAGTCCTGTAGTCCAAATAAAGAAAGTTAAAACAATGACAGAGTTACTAACCAAACACAGTGGCTATCGAAAACTAAACACGTTTACTTACGCCAGCATTATACAAATTGCCACATGGCGATTTTGCAAAACCTTTTTGAATCGTAGGAATGATCCATGTGGGCGACAATTTGACCAAATGACACAGGCGGCCAGGTCTGGACGAGCAAATATTGTTGAAGGTTCAGAACGTTCTGCAACCTCAAAAGGCACAGAGATACGCCTGACTGATGTTGCAAAAGCTAGTCTTGGTGAGTTAAAAAGTGATTTTGAGTTCTGGCTTCTTTCACAAAAGAAACTTCCATGGAAAAAATCATCACCAGATGTAGATGCCATTCGAAAGATTCAACTTGATCCAAACACATCAATAACAGCAAATGACCTTCACGAATCTGACAAATATATTTTAAGCCAATATGAAAAGTTCAGTTTTTGGCTAGATTCAGATAATGCCGAAACAGTTGCAAATGCGCTACTTATTCTTCTGAGTCGAGTTTTATACATGTTGGAAAAACAAATAATAGCACAAGGTGAATCGTTCACACAAGAGGGTGGATTTAGGTAACGAATGAATACAGTAAGAATAGAAGAAAAAGACAAGAATATTCCAAAAGATGCACCAACGTGCCCAGAATGCGGCAAAAAAATGCGAAAGTGTATTGCAAAAGCAGGACAAAATGCCGGAAACCCTTTTTGGGGGTGTTCAGGGTTTCCAGATTGCAAGGGAATCAGAAATTTTGAATAATTGTGATACAGAAAAAAAGAAAATTGAAAATTTTCTAATGCGGACGCCGAGGACGGCATCCCTCCCATATGAATCTTGCAGATTAATGTTCAATTGCAACTTTAACCGGGAGGGTCATCGTCCCCGATGACCGAGAAGAAAACAGGAACACCAAAATATGAAAAAAATTATATTAGATACAGATATATTGACTGACTGTGACGATGCAGGTGCAATGGCAATGCTTCATGCGTTTGCAAATTTAGGAGAGATAGAAATATTGGGGATAATTGTTAATGGTTTTGATAACAATAAAAAACACTCGGCTGTCGTTTCTGCAATAAACTACTATTTTAATAGACCTGATATACCAATTGGAATAACAAAACGTATAAAAGGCGAAATACCTTCAAAAGACTCAATTTATTCAAAAGAAATTTTTGAAGAGTATAAACACGATGGTTTGTTGGATTCAGAAAGACCAAACGCAGTAGATACATACGAAAAGATTCTGAGCGAACAGGAAGATAATTCTGTCACAATTGTCAGCATTGGCTTTTTAACAAATCTTGCAGATTTGCTAAAAACAGAAAATGGAAAAACGCTAGTAGCACAAAAAGTAAAACTAATTTCAATTATGGGTGGCAGATATCCTTCTGGAGGAGAATATAATTTTAATTTTGATGGGACAGCCAAAGATACAATAGCTTTTATAAACAACTGCCCAAAATCAGTGCCTATGATTTTTACCGGATTTGAATTTGGAATTGGTGTTATTACCGGAAAACAATACAAACAAGCTCCCAACAGCCCGATGAGAAGAGCATATGAACTTGCATATGACTCTATAAACGTTGGCCGCCCAAGCTGGGATCAGATTGCTTTGCTGTATGGCGCAAGAGGTGATTGTTTTAATGGCAAAAAGATGTTTGAATTAAAATACGGAATTAATAGTATTGCAGATGATGGCAGAAATAAGTGGATATCAGATAATACATCCATTCATGCATATCTGAAACCTGCAATTCCTGAAACAGAAATTGCAAACATTATTGAAGAATTGATGATTGCAGAGCCTGTTTTTGAATAAACATCAGAAAGTGCTAGACAACATTAGCGTTGGTATGTCATTATTTAGGGGTTCTTGTTTATATGTTTTACATCCTATTGATTAATAAAATGTTAAATTAACAGGGATACCCAACAAATTGCTAAATAGCAAAACAAACAAGTAAAAAAGGAAAATCAAGTTATGAAAGAAAAGTATAAAAAAACTCTAAAAACGGCAATGACTATTGTAGCGGCTACACTAATGGTATGCTCTTTCGGATGCGTAAGTAACAACCAGAAAACATCAGATGATAAACCACTTGAAAAGATGAATCAAGAAGCTACAAAAGCTGGTGACTCCCTAAATAAAACAGTTAAAAAGGTAGCTGACAAAGCTGGTGAAGTTGCAAACGAAGCTGGAGATGCAATAAATAATGCAATAGAAACAACATCTGAAAAAGTTTCTGAAAAAATGACAAAAGAAGACAAGTAATTTTTTAAGAAATTTAAAATAATATGCATCCAGTTGCAAACTGGTCCGCGCCCACGGGACGCGGCTACAGAGTGAATCTTGCAATTTAAAGTTTAGATTGGAGAATTAGCTTCTGTAGCCGAGTCGCTTCGGCTCGGAAATGTTTTTTGCTACACAATTGCAAAAAAAAAGACGGGCACAATGCCCGCCTATAAATCATGGATTAATTAACGTTAATTATCCAACGAAGAATGTAAAACTTGCGTCACGTCCGCCTCCGCAACAAGCTGTCTACAGCTTGACACGCAGATTCTTAACTTGCCGTCACGCAGTGACTAGTCAGTACGACTTGTAACTTCAAGAAGGTGGTACCCAAATTGAGTTTTTACAGGTCCATGAACTTTGCCAACCTCATCATTGAAAACAACAGTATCAAATTCTTTAACCATCTGACCAGGGCCAAACTCTCCAAGGTCTCCACCTTGACCACCTGATGGGCAGCTAGAATATGTCTTTGCCATCTCTGCAAAGTCTGCCCCATCTTCAATTATCTGTTTAATTTCTAAACATTTTTCTTCACTATCAACCAATATATGTCTTGCACTAGCTTTTGCCATTTTATTATTCCTTTTTATTTTTTAGTTCTATCAAAAGTTTGCAGGTTAAACCTGCATCCAATTCTTTATAAATCAGTAAAATATCAACATTTATGTCTTATACTCTATTTTCTTTCATTTCGATCATCAGCGTCCGCATTAAAAAATTTTAACAGTATCTATTCAGAATCTTCATTTTCTGCCACTTCTACAGTATGAATCTTCTTTTGTTTTTTCTTATTAATCATCTGTTTTTTTTCAGGTTCCACATTCTGAATATGATCTGGGTGTATAAATTTAGAATTATTGCCGGCAATAACAATTGCCACCTCACCTTTTATCTTAACATCCTTGTACTCTTCAAGCAATTCTGAAAGATATCCCCTGGATACTCGTTCAAACTTTTTAGTTAATTCAATACATACCGCAGCTTTACGATCTCCCATGCCTTCTAAAGCAGTTTCAAGAGTTTTTGCAACTCTATATGGTGATTCATAAATAACTAAAGTATGAGGAAAATGAGACTCTTCATTAAAAAAGCGAACAGCTTGAGCTCTTTTTTTAGGAGCGAAGCCTTTAAATGTATAGCTTGATGTAGGAAGGGCAGACATCAAAAGGGCAACAGGTACAGCAGATGCTCCTGGAATTACAACATACTCTGCCCCCCGCTCAGCAGCCATTTCAACCAAGCGGTAGCCTGGATCACTAATTCCTGGATATCCACCATCAGTACAAAGAACAATATCATGTCCTTCCTCAACAAACTTCATGATTTTTTCGCCAGCACGTTGTTCTGTCCCCTCCCTATACGATATAAGATATTGAGGCGTTGGAATTTTTAAAGCTGTCAGAAGTATTCTGGTCCTACGAGTATCCTCACATGCAATAGCTTTTGCTGATTTAAGCACTTCTATTGCCCTAAGGGTTATATCACCCAGATTTCCAATTGGTGTTGCCATTATATAAAGCATCTGTTTCCTTTTATTTCATTTAAATTCTAATTTTTATGGTCTCAAAAATTCATACTAAATATGACTAAATGACCAAGGACTCTGGACTCATACAACAAATTTTGACTCAGTGACTCAATGACCCAGTGACTCAGTAGTCTAACTTTCAACGCCTATCCAATAATATAATAGACTAAAAACTTATATCATCATTTTTTTTTATTCCTAAAAACCTCCGTGCGGACAATCCTGATTGCACAAAAATGTTTGATAATATTGCCGGCACGCAGTGACCAAACTAAACGTTAAATTGCAAGCTTCACACTGTAGCCGCGTCCCTTGGGCGCGGACCAAGCTGAGCTTGGAGGCATATTATTTAAAGCATCGGAGGAATCAATGTTAATTCCAAGATTAATGTAACAACATGCCGTCATGCAATGACTAGTCCCAGAACTGTCTGTCTAAAGCTCTATAGTTCATGGCTTCCATTACGTCATCTTCTTCAATTATATCAGCTTCTCTCAGGTCTGCAATAGTTTTAGCAACCTTGATAATTCTATCATAAGCTCTTGCACTAAAATTCATCTCAGTTATTATAGATTCCATCATATTTTTTGCATCATCACTCATAATGCAATATTTTCTTATAGCCTTTGAACCCATATCCGAATTGGTAAATATTTCCGGCACATTTTTAAAGCGTTCATTCTGTCTTTGGCGGCATCTTACGACCCTTTCTCTAATTGCTGAGGATGGTTCACCCATTTGCATTGATGATAAATCCTTATAATGAACAGCAGGAACTTCAACATGAATATCTATTCTATCAAGTAATGGGCCAGATATTTTATTTCTATAATTCATAACCTGCCTATTTCCACACCTACATGTATGATTTCTATCACCATAATAGCCACAAGGACATGGGTTCATTGCCGCAACAAGCATAAATCTGCATGGGTACGTGACTGTTGCCGCAGCTCTCGCAATTGTAACTGATTTATCTTCCAATGGCTGACGCAGAACTTCAAGTACATTTCGGTTAAATTCGGGTAATTCATCTAAGAAAAGTACTCCATGATGAGAAAGACTAACTTCACCCGGCATTGGGTTGGCACCACCACCCAAAAGACCTGCATCAGAAACTGTATGATGAGGCGACCTAAATGGTCTTTGTGTTATTAACGAATTAGAATTCCCCGATTTAGATATGGTACCGGCAACACTATGAATCTTTGTTGTTTCAAGAGCTTCAGGCAAAGTCATATTTGGCAAAATTGTTGGAATTCTTTTTGCAATCATGCTTTTTCCTGTTCCAGGACTTCCAATCATAAGAATATTGTGCCCTCCGGCGACAGCAACTTCAACAGCCCTTTTCGCTGTCTCCTGACCTTTTACATCCTCAAAATCCAATAGAGACTCCTCAGATTGACTTAAAATTTCTTCAGTTGAGACTTCAGTTGGTGCAATTTCAAAAGTTCTATCACAAAATTCATAAGCCTGCCTAAGATTTTCAACAGAAATAACTTCAAGCCCCTCGACGATTGCAGCTTCTTCTGCATTTTCTTTGGGAACAATAACACCTTTTGCCCCTCGTTTTTTAGCCATAATTGCAAAAGGCAGACAACCTTTAACTGGTCGAATACGACCACTCAAAGATAGTTCGCCTATGGCATAGTAGTCTCTTAGCATCTCTTTAACATGCGGAGAATCATAAACAGAACCTAATGTACCAATCGCAATTGGTAAATCAAAACTTGGTCCCTCTTTTTTAATATCAGCAGGAGCAAGGTTTATTGTGGATTTTCCCTTGGGCATTTCAAATGCAGAGTTATGAATCGCAGTAGTGACACGTTCTTTACTCTCCTTAACAGCAGCATCTGGCAAACCTACAAGAATAAACTTGGGTTCACCTCCACTACAGTTCACTTCGATCTCGACCCTATACGCGTCTACACCCAAAGTTGCACCTGAAAAAACTCTAGATAACATAGATTTTCCCTTTCACTATTTTCTACAAAAAAGTGTGTAGTACGTAGTGTACAGTACACAGTAATAAAGACACTGCCGTGAGCAGGTATAAGCTCCGCTTATTCTATAAACCTAGGGTTACACTCCCGTTGGTCGCTCACCCTAGGCTATTATTAAATGCTCCTTCAGAGCATGTCTGCCCTTTTACATATAGATATATTTATTCGTACAGACGTGACTTATCGCGTCTCTATTTTCGCATTTATTCTTTAAATTTGTTTTGAAAGTGCAAGCATTTTAGCTTCAACACTTTGTATTTCTGCAAATCCTTGAGAGCTGACTGGATTCAAACCATCACTCGCTTCCATTGAGGAGTCAGCTTCGTTGTAAATCATCTGATCACAATTTGTCAGCGATTTAAAAAATACGTTTCCTTTATATAAATCAACCGTAACAACAGCACTTGCAGGTTCAGCCAAAGAATCAATTGCCGCCAAAGCTGCTCTTGTTGATGGATCAAAAAATCTTCCATCATAAATTTGTGCTGCCACAAAATCAGAAAGTTCTTTAAACATTGTGTATGCTCGTCTTTCCATAACAGCAAAATATACCTGACGTAAACATGATCCTAAAAGTTCCATACCTGGAGATTCATAAACGCCACGACTCTTTGTACCAATAATTCTGTTTTCCAGTGCATTTTTAAAGCCAACTCCATTTCTACCACCAATTTCATTGGCAAGAGTCATAGCTTCCAAAGGTGTAACAGCTTTTCCATTGATTTCTACAGCACAACCCTTTTCAAATTTAACTGAAAATTCTTCCAATTCATCAGGAGCCTGCTGCGGCCAGACACCCATTTGTGGTTCAACAATCAAGCAAGAAGTTTCTAAGCTTTCAAGATCTTCGGCTTCATAGGAAATCCCTGCAAGATTTGCATCTGTTGAATATGGTTTTTTACCCCCAACAAAGGCCTCAATATCAAATTTATCAAGATAATCAACCATTTGCGAGCGACCAGGAAATTGTTTAAGCAGTTCAGCATCTCTCCATGGGGCATAAACCTTAAATTCCGGAGCAAGTACATTTGTGTACCTTTCAAAACGCATCTGATCATTTCCACGGCCTGTTGCACCATGTGCAAGAACAGTACAACCCTGTTCTTTCATGGCTTCAAGAATTGCTTTTACGGTAACGGCACGAGCAATACCTGTTGAGTTCCAATAGCCGCCATCATACATCGCCTGAGCTTTAATTGTTGTAAAACATATGTCAGCCATTGGTTTCTTGGCATCAACCACAAAAGTTTCTGCTCCACAAGGATCCATTTTTGTTATAACATCGTTGATATCTTCTTCATCTGGTTGGCCCAGATCTGCTGTAAAGCAGACCACATTTGCACCAACTTCCATAAACTTCTTTGTTATAGTCTTACTGTCTAGTCCGCCTGATACACAAACTCCAACTTTTTCGTTCTTTAAATCTTCAAGTTTCATCTGTTTTTCCTAATCTTTTTAAAATTTATTTTATGTCTGTATTATTACATATCACCTACAAATAAACAAGTTTTTATTCTTTTCTGCTTATTTCGCCCTTGTTTTTGAGGTTAAATGCTGTTTCGGTCATCGAGGACGATGACCCTCCCGACTTGCAAATTAATATTGTCTTGTAAAACGTGAGGGATGCCGTCCGCGGAAACTAATTTTCATGTTTATCACCCAAAAAGAGAAAACCAAAAAATTACGTCCTAATTTCATTAATTCAAACTCATATTATGACCGTTATACAGAAATCTAAGGATAAAACTATAAATTTAGTTGGTGTTATTTCTTGCTTTGTTCAACTATTTATTATATACATCATGCGTTTTTTTGGGAGAAGAGGGAAAATAGATAATTATATAAGAAACAGGATAGAAAATTTATGAAGATGAATCATGAAAAGATAAGAAACATTGCCATTATTGCTCACGTTGACCATGGCAAAACAACGCTTGTAGATGAGTTGTTCAAACAAAGCGGTATGTTTAGAGAAAATCAACACGTAAACGAACGTTTAATGGACTCTGGGGATCTCGAAAGAGAAAGAGGAATAACTATTACTTCAAAAAATGGTTGTTTTGAATATAAAGACCATTTTGTAAATATAATTGATACACCTGGACATGCAGACTTTGGCGGACAGGTTGAACGTGTATTAAGAATGGCAGATGGCGCAATACTTTTGGTTGACGCACAAGAAGGACCAATGCCTCAAACATATTTTGTTTTGAAAAAAGCTTTGGCTTTAAACCTTCCAGTTGTTGTTATGATAAACAAGACTGATAAACCAGCCGCCAGACCACATTGGGCTGTTGATCAGGTTTTTGATCTATTTGTTCAACTTGATGCCTCACATGACTTATTAGACTTTCATGTTTTATACGGATCTTCAAGAGATGGACACTCGTCTGTTGACGCTGATGTTCCTGGAACAAATATGTTACCTTTATTAGATGCAATCATTGAAAACATTCCTGCTCCTAAAGGAGACCCAGAAGGCCCAGTACAGTTACAGGTAAGTTCAATTGACTATAGTGCTTTCTTAGGACGTTTGGGAATTGGAAAAATCACAAACGGTTCCCTTAAAATAAATATGCCAGTTGTTGTTTCTAAACTTGATGGTACATTGAAACCAATAAGAGTAACCAAAATGTATAAATTTGAAGGTAATGAAAAAGTTGAGTCTGAAACTGCTGGACTTGGTGATATTATTGCAATTGCTGGTAACGATGAAATCATGGTTGGAGAAACATTTACGGATGTTGCAAATCCTATGCCCCTACCAACATTTGAAATTGACCCACCTACAATTAGTATGCTTTTCCTTCCAAATACTTCACCTTTTGCAGGTAAAGAGGGTAAGTATGTAACTTCAACACATATTGAAGAACGTTTACAACGCGAAATACTAAGTGATGTTGCTCTTAAAGTAGAAGAAAACGAAGACGGCCCTGGATTTAAGGTTTCCGGGCGAGGAGAACTGCATATATCTATTTTGATTGAAAAAATGAGACGAGAAGGCTACGAGTTCCAAGTTTCCTGTCCAAAGGTTATTCAAAAAATAGTAGATGGTGAAGTTCTTGAACCATTTGAGTTAGCAACATTGGATGTGCCCGAAAATACAGCCGGCACTATTATTGAAAAATTAGGGGCCAGAAAAGGTCAATTAATTGAGATGAACTCAGAGAATGGTACAACTAGGCTTAAATACAAAATACCTACACGTGGTCTTTTAGGTTTTAAATCTATATTTATGAGTGACACCAAAGGTATGGGTGATCTTGGATATGTGTTTTTGGAATATGACAAGTTTTGTGGCGAAATTAAACATCGTAAAAGTGGTGTACTTGTTTCAATGGTAACAGGAGCTACTGTAGCTTTTGCCCTATTTAATCTGCAAAAACGTGGTTCTCTATTTCTACCACCAGGCGTTAGCATATATGCAGGTCAAGTAATCGGTGAACATTGCAGAGAAAACGACCTCACAGTAAATCCTGCTAAAGGTAAACAGCTTACAAATGTTCGTGCATCTGGTACAGATGAAAGTGTAATACTGACTCCTGAAAGAAAGATGAGTCTTGAAGATAGCATTGCATATATCAATGATGACGAACTTGTTGAAGTTACTCCACTAAACATAAGAATCAGAAAAATTGCAATGTCAAAAGCTGGGCTAAAATTAAGGGGCTAACTTTGCTAGTCTCGGTCTGCAAGATTATAAATTGTTGAATAGCTCCGCAGATATTTATTTAATTCAACGACCATCAGCCTTCGGTACTACGGCTCGACAAAGACGGTCGCCACCACAGCACACTATATGAGATACGAATACTAAACTGTAGCGGCGATGGCTCATCGTCGAGAGAGCGAGAGCGTCCTCGTTTTTCTTTTTTTTCCCCATTCAACATTGGAAGTTGAACGTTCGATGTTGGACGTTCGATGTTGGACGTTCATGCTTTCTCTCCTTGGATGCTGAGCATTGGTTATTGGCTATTGTAAATTCTGACTTTCTCGATTGACGTCCAAAGCACATAACTCCCGCTTTGTCACGCCGTAGTCCAGCACGGCGAAGGAGAATCTTTTCCATAATTCTCATTTTTCTTGAAAGAGAAGCGAATTCCACCCCCTTCCCTTTTAACTTTCTTCCCTTGGACATTGGTTGTTGAATGTTGGATATTGGATATTCTTTCTTACATTTTTAGATGATGATTAAAAATATATATATTATATAATTCCGACCACCAGCCTTCGCTCTTCGAGACTATGGCTCGGTAGGCAGATCGGATACTACATTACTTGCAAATAACGTTGTTTGGGAAAAACGTAGAGTCGGTTCTGTGAACCGAGAAAAAAATAGACTCCAACGTAAAATTAAGAAAAGTTTTGTTAAAGATGCTTTAAGGTTGACAAATTCACATATTTTGTTATCTTGTTGCAAGTTTTGTTTTAAGGACAATTGTCTTTAAAAAGGAAAAGGTTTTATTAAAATATATTTGTCAGTTTAAATGTACTTCAAAACTTTTAATTTAACTTTTTTATTATTAACATTATAATCGGAGTCACACGGAAGTTATGAAACTACCCAATACAGTAAAACTAATGGGAGCACTTGTTATTGTATTAACATTTGCCGCGAACACAGTAAACGCTGCAGGATTTGCAGTAATGGAACAAAGTGCAAAGTCACTAGGAACTGCAACAGCCGGGGCAACTGCTTCACAAAACGCAGATTCAGTATTCTTTAATCCAGCAGGTATGACCGCAATTACAGCACCAACAATCGAAATTGGCGTTTCAGCAGTAATACCATCATTTGAATTCAGTGATAAAGGATCAACATTTGGAACAAAGGATAGTCCAATTCCAATTCCTTTAACAGGTTCAGAATCTGATGCTGGAAAGACAGCTATTGTGCCTAACCTTTATTATATTCACCCATTAAGTGAAAACTTAACAGTTGGTATATCTTTCAACGCTCCTTACGGTCTTGAAACAAAATATTCAAGTGACTGGATTGGTCGCTATGCAGCTATTAAATCAGACCTTACTACTATGCAACTAACTCCAACAGTAGCATGGAAAATTAATGATCAATTTTCAATTGGTGCTGGTGTATCAATCAGCAAAATTGATGCAACTCTAACAAGTGGAATTGATTTTGGTGGCATTCTTGCTGCACATGGCGCCGGAACAATGCCTGGATCAATGGACGGAGAGGTGAGTCTTGAAGGCGATGACATCGGTTATGGTTTTAACATTGGTTTCATGTATAATGTTTCTGAAAACACAAGAATTGGTATTGATTACCGTTCTGAAACTAAATATAAACTAGATGGTAATGCAGACTTTACAGTTCCTGCAGCAGCTGCTGCAGCACTAGCTCCTGCATTCACAGACTCAAAAATTTCAGCAAGAATAACAACACCAGCTGTTGCTTCAATTGGTGCATATCATAAATTTAATGATCTTTTTGCTCTAATGGCTGATATAAGCTGGACAGGTTGGAGTACTTTTAAAGAACTAAGAGTTGAATACGATAATCCGTATCAACCTGATTCGGTTACTGAAGAAAATTGGGACGATGTATTCAGATACGCTCTAGGTGGTGAATTTTATGTATCAGAAGAATGGACTCTTAGATGCGGTACTGCATATGATGAAAGTCCTATTCCAGACGAATACAGAACTGCTCGAATTCCAGGAACAGATAGAATTTGGGGTTCACTTGGATGCTCATACATGCCAAATGCTCAATGGTCAATTGACTTTGCTTATATGCACGTTTTTTTCTTGGATGATCCTGAACTTACAGAACAAACACCTACTGCATATATCTATGGAGATTACAGCGGAACAGCTGACGTAGTAAGTCTTTCTTGTTCATATACATTCTAATTAAAAAATTAATTAGAATATATATAAAAAGCCTGGTTTTCAACCGGGTTTTTTTGTGCCAAAATATAAATTTAAACCTTGTCTATTTCGTGAATCATGTCTAAAATATAAGAAGTTTTTAAGTTTGTAGGTATAAAAGGAAAAAATGTTAAAATCATTAAAAATAAAAAACATTGCAATTGTTGAAGATATCACAGTAAATTTTGATACAGGTCTAAATATAATAACAGGTGAAACTGGTGCGGGAAAATCTGTAATAACAGGCTCTTTAAATCTTATTTTAGGCATGCGAGCTGACAAATCAATGATACGAACAGGCGAAACAAAATGCACTGTTGAAGCAACATTTCAATTAAAGCCCAATTCCCCTATTTTTAATATTCTCGATAGCTCAGGTATTGATATAGACGATAATTTGTTAGTAATAAGACGTGTTATATCTAAAGCAGGCACAAAAAACATTGTTAATGATTTTTCTACTTCATTGAACACACTTAAACAAATTGGTGATTATTTAATTGATATGCATGGTGCACATGACCATCAATCACTACTATCTCCCGCATTTCAGCTTGAAATAACAGATTCATATGCACATGTAGAATCTGAAAAAGAAAAATATCAGAAGATATATAGAGAATTAGAAGAGCTAAAATCCACTAAGTTCAAATCATTTGGAGATGAACAGGAAAAAGCAAGGCGAATTGATATGCTCTCATTTCAGGTTTCAGAGATTTTTGATGCAAAACTATTGGTAGAGGAGGAAGAAGAACTTGAGCATGAACTATCTCTTGCAACAAATGCCCAGCAGATTTTTGAATTATCATCAGGAATTCAACAGGCTTTGACCGAGGACGATGCAAGTGCATTTAATACTCTTTCAACAGCTCGAAGAATGTTAAAAGAGTTAGTTGATATTTCAGATGAGAATCAGGAACTTCTTGAAGAGATAAACTCTGCTGCAATACAGGCGCAGGAGATATCATCTTCTATAGCAGACTTTCAAAACAAAACCACAGTTGACCCTGATCGTATAATGCAACTAGAGACGCGTCTAAGCCTCATATACTCACTTAAAAGAAAATACGGTGCTAACGTACAAGATGTTATTACATTCGGCAATCAGGCCAATGAGGAGCTACAGGAGCTTCTTTCAATGGATAAGCGTATAGAAGAGTTAAATATTAAAATAGAAGAAAAAGAAAAAGATCTGTTTTCTATTGCAAAAGATTTAAGTAATAAGCGAAAAAAAGCAATATTGAAGCTTGAAAAAGAGATAACCAAAGAGGTTCAGGATCTTGGATTTAATAATGGTTTAATAAAAATTAATCAAACGGAGATTTCACCATCACGAACAGGTATAGATTCAATTAATTTTTCATTTGCACCAAATCCTGGAGAAGACATAAGGTCTTTAAAAGCAATTGCTTCCAGCGGAGAAATTTCCAGGGTTATGCTTGCTATTAAAGCTGTTTTATCAGAGCATGATCAGATACCAACACTTGTTTTTGACGAAATAGATGCAAATGTTGGAGGTCATATTGGTAATGCAGTTGGCGAAAAACTCAAAAACATTTCTAAAAACAGGCAGATATTGTGTATTACTCATTTACCTCAGGTAGCTGTAGCTGGAGATCACCACTTTGTTGTAGAAAAAAATGTTATAAATAACAGAACACAAACATCAATCAAAAAACTTGCAGATAACTCTAAAAAAGATGAAATATCAAGAATGTTAGGCGGAGAAAAGTTAAAGTTATTTTTAGATTCTTCCGATAAGTCTTAAGAGCCCATCTAATATTGTATAAGGATGCGGAGGACACCCAGGGATAAACAAATCCACAGGCAAGATATCTGCAACACCATTTAGAGTTTCCTCTGAATTTTCATATAGACCTCCAGATATTGCACATGCACCAACAGCAATAACAACTTTGGGATCAGCTATTGCGTCATAAACATTTTTTACAGCATATTCCATATTTTTTGAAACCGGGCCAGTAACAATCATTCCATCTGCATGTCTAGGAGATGCAACCAGATTAATTCCAAATCTTGATAGGTCAAAGCTGAGAGTAGTTAAAACGTTTATATCCGCCTCGCAAGCACCACATCCACCAGCAGAAACCTGACGCAAATTAAATGATTTTTTAAAGAGTCCAAGTCTTTCCGCTTCAAGTTCTTTGGCTTTTAGAAATGAGTTTTGTTCATTTAGCAGCAGGTCTTGCTTTGCACGAGCTGCCAGACTATGATCTCTTGTAAAGGATATTAATTTTTGAGGACATAGAGTTTCACATTTTCCACAGAAAATGCATTTATTCATATCCAATACTATTTTAGAATTTTCTTTTTTGAGAGCATTTGCGGGGCAGGCATCTATACAAATTGTGCATGTTCCACAGTTTGAATTATTAATTTCAGGCAGACCTTGAAATCTTTCGGGAAGTACAGGAGCCTCTTTTGGGTATTTTTTAGTTTGATACCCCTGAGTTAATCTAGTTTTTAAAATATCGAGCATTGTATTTAATCCTTTTATAAATCATGACCGCAATATGACAGATTGAAGCTTTTGTTACAGAGCGGGAAATCTGATATTTGCTGTTCTCTTAATGATAATGCCAAGCCAAGCCAGTTGTGAAATGATGGATCGTATATTTTGTACATTCTAAATTTTGAATTGGCATTTGTTATTGCAACGTGACATATTTCACCCCGCCATCCTTCACATAACGAGACAGATATGGCATTTTTAGCCAATGGCGTTGTTATGGTTTTGGATTGTTTCTTGGAATTATTAATTTTTTTTAGTTTTGCCAGCTGTTCCAGAATAAATTTTACAGATGATTGAGTCTCTAACCATTTGACATAAGCCCTTGCAAAAACTGTGCCGGAAATTTTTGATGCAACAGGAATATTTGCAAAGCAATAGTTACCAGATGGATAATCATGTCTTATATCACGAATTATTCCAGATGCACGAGCAGCCGGTCCAACCATACCAATTGCAAGTGCATCATCTTTTGAAACAGTTCCTATTGACTCAAGTCTTGAAACAACAGTTGGATTATCAAACATTAGTCTTGCTGCATCCAAAAATTCTTTAAGGCCTAGGCTTATTTTTTGAGATAAATCAGCAGCAATTTCTTCATTAATTTGGTAATTAACCCCACCGGGGACAATTACATCGCGACCAAAACGATTTCCGCAGATCATGGCAGTCATATTAAGGAAATCTCCTCGTATTCTCCCACAAAATTGTTGTGTAGGCATAAATCCGGCATCTCCGGCAAGTGCGCCAACATCTCCTACATGGTTTGCACATCTTTCAAGTTCCAACAAAACAGATCGAAGGATGTTATCATACATTGATACTTGAGTTTTAGTAAGCGATTCTATAAGTTGTGCATAAGCAGTTACGTGCCCAATAGTTGCATCACCGGATGCTATTTCCATTAAATGTCTAGTTGATGAATTCGGTGCATTAACCAGCATTTTTTCGAATCCACGGTGTTGATATCCCAATGATATTTCCAAATGATAAACGGTTTCACCATGGCATTGGAACCTGAAATGTCCTGGTTCTATAACCCCTGCATGAACAGGTCCTACTCCCACTTCATGAATTTCATCTCCTTCAATCTTAAAAAATGGTATATCTCCTATTTTGCTTTTAGAATTTTTTGGAAATCTAACTGATTTAAGCCATGGATGATTTAAAGGTTCAATTTTGGTTGTTTCAAATATTTCACGTTCAAAAAGATGTGCTTGAGGAAAATTATTAGTAAATGATTCAAATTTGTTATCATCAATTTTTGTGCGAATTATTTTGATTGAGCCATTTTGATTATTAGAACATACTGCATAAAGTTCTTTGGCTTCGGGATCTGCAAAGAATGCAGATAGTAGATATTCATTTACAAGGATATTTGATAACACTTCATTAAAATCATTAAAATTTAAAATTGGAATTAAATCTATTAGAATAGATTCATTATTGTGTATTAAACAGTATTTTATACTCATAATTTAGCTCCATTCTGAACAATATCGGTTGCACTTTTAAGAAAATCAGAAAATGGTGAAGGTATCCATAATCCAAGTAGTAGAAGTACAAAAAACATTGCTATAATAATAGATTTAATGATATGTCCAACTTTTTCCTTTTGTATTTTAGTTTTTGAATTAATACCAAAGGAAACATCCAGGACAAGTTTTAAGATACTTATGAATATTGCAATTGTTGCAATCATAAAAAATATTATTATTATATATCTTCCACTAAAAAAGGCCTCTTTCATTATAAGAAATTCACTAAAAAAGATGGCAAAAGGTGCAACTCCGATAAGAATTAACATAGCAATAAAAAAAGTAGTTCCCCACATTGGCATATGTTGAATTGCAGCTTTAATTTTTCTCATATCACGAGTTCCATACTCTTCAGAAATATATCCGGCAGAAAAGAATGCCAATACTTTGGAGAACGAGTGGTTAACAATGTGCAATAAAGCGGCAAATGTTCCAATACCCCCAAGCCCAAGTCCTATAGCAATAATTCCTATATGCTCAACGCTGCAATAGGCAAGCAATCGTTTAACATCATGCTGCATAGGAATGAATATAACAGCAAAAATAACAGATATTATACCCAGAGCAAGTAGTATTGATCGCGCATGGCCTTCATTGCCCATAGCAAGCTCTGTAATGGGCATATAACGCATAATACCAAAGAATGCACAATTTAGCATTACCCCAGAAAAAACTGCTGATACGGGCGTAGGAGCCTGGCTGTGAGCATCAGGCAGCCATGTATGCATGGGAGATAAACCTGATTTAGTTCCAAAACCAACAACAATGAAGATAAATGCAAGAAGCATTAATTTTGGATTAATGAGATCGGCATGTTCAACTAATTGAGTAAAAAGGAAAATAGGTTCTGTAATATTATTATCAGAAGCGGCAACAGTTAAAATTGTACCCATAAATCCAAATGCTATACCCACGGAGCAAACAATTAAATATTTCCACATTGCTTCAATAGATAATGGATTAGAAGGCTGTATAATAAGAAATGCAGAAATTAACGTTGTTGCTTCAAGAGCCACCCACATTAAACCAATATTGTTTGACATTAAAACAACAAGCAGCAATAGATGAAATAGTTGCCATAATATTGTATAACGACGCACAAAAGAAACATTGTATTCTCCATGTTTTTCAGCATGTTTTCTAAAGTATCCAACAGAATAAATAGATGTTACAAGAAATATTATGTTTACTAAAAGAATATGATAAATTGCTAATGCATCAAATAGAAGGTTATTTGAAATAATAGCAATAGGTCCTGTTTGTAAAACCTTTAACTCAATTGGTAGAAACAGAATAAAAACCGCAGACGCTATAAAAACAGGAATTTTTAGAAGTTGTTTTTGATTATACTTTCTAGCGGCAAATAATATACCTAAACCAAATGATATTAGGATAGAAAATAGTAATATGCTTATAATTGTCATTGAGTAAGTCTTTCTAAAGAATCAACTTCAACAGAGTTGTGTTCGGAATAAATGTGATTTACAGCCATTGTCATGATGAAAACGCCAACCAGAAGATCCAAAAGAACGCCCATTTCCACAAAAAGTGGCTGAGAAACTGCAACGGATAAAGATAGAATAAAACCTGAGTTTTCCAATATAAGATAACCAATGATCTGACTTACAACATTTCTTCGTGCAACAATAATATATAGACCAATAAATGCAGTTGCAATTGCTACAAAAGCCTGAGCACTTGAAAACATATGATTTGAACCAATTTTTTTAACAACATAAAAAGACAATACAGATGTGACAAGGGCATATATAATTGAGAAGGAAAATCCTATTAAAGGATTAACGTTCCGTTGAACTTTTATATCTTTTATAGTTTTTAGAAGATAGTGAGGAATAACTAGCCCTTTAATAACAACTCCCACAAACATCAAAATCAACATTTCAATAATATTTTTTTCGTTTATGAGCAATAATGGCAAGATGCTTAAAAGGAATCCCTGTGCAGCAACTGCTTTTATCATATATGTTAATCTGCTCGACGATATAGCATACAAATTCGTTAAAATTATTGCTAATGATACCCAAATTAATAAATTTTCTTTCATAAATAATCTACCATGTTAAAAATTTTGTAATATTAATAAAAAATCCAAGAAGAGCAATCACTGCTGCGCTGAATAAAAGTTGAGGAATTTTTAATAGATGAACTCTTGCCATTATAAATTCAATAAAACCTATAAATACAGCAATTAAAGACATTGTTACTGCCAATATAAGAGAAAACAATATATTATTATCAAATGACGGAAGTATTGTTAAAGCAAATATCAACGAGAAGAGCCATAATTTAATATATGAAGCATACTCCATGAATGCCAATGAAGGTCCGCTATTGTCAAGGATCATAACTTCATGAATCATTGTAAGTTCCAGATGGGTTGTAGGATCATCAAACGGTATCCTTGTGTTTTCAGCAAGTAAAACTACAAATAGAGGAATGATAGTAAGAATAATCATACCTGCTCCAGAATTAATCTGACTATCAAAAATTGATGAGATTGTAGGATTTTTTGTTAAACACATAAGTGTTACCAAACATATAAAAATGATAGGTTCAATAAGTGCAGAGTAGAAAGCTTCTCGGCTGGCTCCCATTCCTTCAAAAGAAGATCCCGTATCAAGTGCTGAAAGTATCAGAAAAAATCTTGATAGACCAAGTAAATATAGCATCAAAATTATATCTCCTTGAAATTGAAACGTTGTTTTTTCAGGTACGAGAGGAATAAAACACGTTGCAAGAATCGTTGTTGATAAAATAACTACGGGTGCAATTTTGAAAATACTGGATGTAGTTTTACTATATACAATCTCTTTTTTCAACAATTTAAAGATATTTGAGTATTGCTGAATTAAAGGGGGGCCTTTTCTACCAGATAATAATGCTTTTATTTTTACTATTATTCCCACAAACAGCGGGGAAAAGATAATTGCTGCTAATGGTGATGCTATTATTGTTAGAATATTATTCATTATAAAAATTTCCAGATAATTATTAAAATAAGTGTTATTGCAATATATAAAACATAATTCCCTGATTTTCCATTTTGAAACCACCTAAATAATTTTAGAAATTTTTCAATAGTTTTAATTAAAGGTTCATATATTTTAGTAAGAATCCAATCATTTACAAAAGATTTGAAATACCATTTGTTTTGAGGAAAAATCTCATGATCATTTTGGAGTTTCTTTTTAGAATTTAAAGAAAAGGAAAAATAGGTTATTATTGGCTCTGCAAAAGATGAAGAGGTATATTGCATATTATTGTTAGGTAAAGAATATCCACATCCCCAGGTTTTAACATTTTTCCTACTTCGTTTTGATAAAAATGCATAGATAATAAATATTGCTGCAAAAACAATAGTTCCCAGTAAAAGAATATAAGTAATATTCTTTGTAATAGTTTTCATTAAAACTATACTGGTATCAATATCTGCTCCATTTGTCAGAACAGCAATAGGTGTAATAATCAGAGAAGGAAGAATAAAATAGCTTCCTAGTCCGATAAATATACATATTAAAGCAAGAATTGCCATACCAATAATCATGGGTAAAGGAACTTCTTTGACATCATTTATAAACTTAGTGCGTGGCTCGCCGAGAAATACAGTTCCAATAACTTTTGTAAAACAGGCAATTGCTAACCCGCCAATTATTGCAAGTGACATACCGACAAGAAGAGCCATAAATACACCAACAGTTGAAGTTAATTCGATTACACCAAAGATAGAAGACAAATAGATCATAAGTTCGCTTATAAAACCGTTAAAAAATGGTAATCCGGATATGGCAATTGAACCGATAATAAAAAGAATAGCTGTTAAAGGCATTTTTCTTATAAGTCCGCCAAGTTTATCAATTTCACCTGTTCCTGTCTGCCGGATAATTGCTCCAGCACCCATAAAAAGAAGACCTTTAAACATTGCGTGGTTTAAAATATGAAGAAGCGCTCCAGCAAAACCAAAGAACGCAATTATCGAATTTCCATGTGATACACCAATGATCCCAATCCCCATACCAAGCATTATTATTCCAATATTCTCAACACTGTGATAGGCAAGTAATTTTTTTATATCATGTTGGCCAATGGCAAATAAAACTCCCCACACTCCAGATATTACACCGATAATGATAATTGTAATCCCCCACCATGTCTGATAAGGCGTAATAAAGGTTAAGATACGTAGTATTGCATATATACCCATTTTTATCATTATACCGGACATCAATGCTGAAACATGACTTGGTGCAGCCGGATGTGCCAAAGGCAACCATACATGTAATGGAATAAAACCAGCTTTTGTTCCAAAACCTAATAATGCCAATACAAAAATTAAATTTGCCTTCATTACCGGTAAATGAAGATTACTCCACGATGAAAACTCAAATGAACCAGAAGCTGATGCCAAAATAAAGAATGCTGCAAACATAAGAGCTGCACCTATGTGAGCTGTTACAAAATAGATTAATCCTCCTCGTAATGTTTCGCTATTTGTCTTGTCTGAAATTACAAGAAAAAATGATGATACAGACATAATTTCCCAGGAAAATATAAAAAGTATGGCATCCCTTGAAAGCAGAACTAAAACCATTCCTATTGCTAATAGAGAATAAAATAGCCAATGTGTACGATCCAGCTTATGACCATCCAAATATTTCCACCCATACAAAGATGTTACTGATATTAAAATAAAAAGTGGAATTAACATAAATGCAGTAAGAGGATCAATACCCATTTTCATTGTCGCATATGGCATTTGCCAATTAAAAACAGTAACATCAGTTGCTATAATATTTTTAAAAATTGATAGAAGATATGCTAAAATTACTATTGATGAACCACAAATAGTTAATGGTGCTATACTTTTTTGTATAGAATTTTTATTATTTATAAATAACGAAATAATCCCAGCGGAAAAAACAATTAAAATATAAATAATAAATGGAACAAACATAGTTGCCATAGTTAACCTAATCTTTTATGTTTTTTTCAAAATTCATTATAGCATCTAAAATATTCAATCTACTGGATGTTGATTTTATTGCTGCTCTAAATTCTGGTGTACGTAAGAAAAAACTCAATTTTGATAATATATTTAGATGAATTTTAATTGATGGTGATATTATTGTAAATATTGTATCAACAGGTTTTTTATCAAGTGCATCAAAATCTATAGAATTTTCAAGAAAGCAAAGAGATATTATAGGCTTTTCTATATGGAAAATTATAGGGTTTCTGACATGCGGAATGGCAAGGCCGTCACCTATTGCAGTACTACCTAGACTTTCTCTTGCCATAAGCGCCTCAAGTAAGAATTCTCGATCTATGTCATCGGGTAAATTCATTATTTTTACAATTGATTCAAGTATTGCTTCTTTTGTATCGCCTGCAACATGATAATAAATGCCACCTGATTCAATTACCTTTGATAAAGTATATGGCTCTGCATCTGTTTTTTCATCATCAAAAATTTTATAAGAAACTTTTATTCTTTTTGAAGTTGCCCATTCAAGCAATTCAACTTTATTAAATCTGTATGTTTCACCTAGCTTGTAAGCCGGTATGTCTTTTTGCGAAATCCATCTATAAACGGTTTTTTCTGAAACCGATAAAAACTCTGCAACATCTTTTACTGTAAGCATCATTGTGGTACTTCCTTTATTTATAATCGTGGGATAATAAGATTAAAGTTTGTTTATTTCAAGACAATTGTTCTTTATTTGGGAATAAAGTTACTATCGTGAGAAATTTGTCCACTCATATAGAATAACTATACAATTATGAAGAATATAGGCAACCAAAAGAATTATCACACAGAGGCGCAGAAAAGAGGTTAGCCACGGATGAACACCGATAACCACGGAAAGAAGAGAAGAGTTTTATCCACAAATTACATAGGGCGAACGAGCCGCAACCAAAAGAGTTAGAAGCGAAAGATGAAAAGTCGCAAAGAAGAGCTTAAACAATGTTTTAATGTAACACATTCTTCCAGTTTGCATGGGGTAACGCAACGATCTTCGTTGCAGGTATAAAACGCCTACAACCTAGAAGGTTGTGCTACCTTAAAATCTGCAAATCAGTATTATATTGCAAGAACGGGAGCTATATCCAGCTACTAAGATATAAAGTAGTTTTACAAATTATGAACTTGAACTATTCTGAAGTTTAGTAGCTGGACTCATTATCATGAAAAGTTGAAGGTATAAAATTGATTTGTAAGCTATTTACAAATATATTGTTAGAAATTTTTAGAATAAAAAACGATCATAAAAAACGATAAAATAAGCGTTGTTGCACAAAAAAAGCCACCTTTATAACAGGTGGCTTCTTTTTATATATTTATTATTTTAATTTATCATAAATACAGAACCTTTAGTTTTCATACTCTGATCAGTATTAATAAGACCATGAGAACGTAAGCTATAACTCCATTCAAAGTCTTCATACCTTGAACCATTCCCTATAAGTTGTAGTGAGTAATTTACGTCTTCAGAGCCTTCTATTATTCCAACATCTTCAGACTCCATACCACTAGCAGGTCCGTCTATTGCAGTAAATGAACCTTCATAACTTATAAAATAGAAGACTTCTTCTGGAGTATTTTTTACCAAAGCAATTCCTTCAGTACCATTTTCAAGACCACTTATATAAAACCAGGCTGCACCATAATTTGAATTATCTTCGTTTGGAATAATTCCGGAAAGGGTTGTTGTTCTAGAAGATTCAACAGTACCATTACCATCGTATATGTAAATTTTATAAGCCGAAAGATCAATTCCTGCTTTACCACAAATTTCCACACCTTCATCTGCATCAGTACCATCATTATCATAATGAAATTCATTTATCCACAGCTTATTATCAGGAATCTCTGTTACTTCAATATTAACAGGCAATGTTGTTACACCGGTTTCGTTTGTAGATGTAAATATTACGGTATATGATCCAATTGTATCAGAAGTCCAGGCAAATGTTGATGCCAAAGGAAAATCGCCTGTTTTATCTGTAAATGTTGAACCACTAGTTTTGTTTGTTGAAAACAGACCACCAGAACTTGTTGCACCAACTGTTGCTGTAATATCAAAAGTAACTTCTTCATCAACATATACAGAAACATTTGTACCTTCTGAACTTGTTATTATAGGCAAAGGAATACTTCCGCCAGCTTCTCTGCTTATCGTACAAGCATCAAATTTAAACTTACCACTATTATAAGCTGTAGAAATAAAATATGGACCAGATGTTATAAGTCCAGTAGTAATTGATGTATCACCAACTGTACCACCTAAAGTCATAATATCAAAAGAGTTATCATTATTATAATAAAGAGTCCAAACACCTCCAGAACTTCTAGTTACTTTAACTGAAAAGGGAGACGTTCCAACATCAAAACTAGATTCAATTATTTTGGTTACATCTGATGTTCCGTTAACTTTCCAAATAGAAAGATTATCATTACCTCCGTCGTATTGAACACCAACTAAATATCCTTTTATAGTAGCATCATTAAAATCACTTTTGTCGGCTGCAAGCCAAAACCAAAATTTATTCCCATCAGTTGGATCAATATTTGAGTCCATCATGAATTTCCATTCATAATCATAATTTGAAACATCAAATGTAACATTTGTATATGCATAAATGTTATCTGCAATATCTAAATCTACAGCTTTGAGATTTTTAGATCCCTCTAATGTTGTAGTAGAACTTATTTCCCAGCACTCATTAGACATTTTTGGAACCCAATCTCCCATAGTTCCATCTTCAAAATCACTATCTACTAATACCGTAGCATACGAAAACATTGGAAGCAAAAGTCCAACCAATAATAATTTTATATTTTTCATCTCTCCTACCTTTTTTTTTAGTCAACACCGAAAGTCTAATTAAAATTTGTTTCTAAAACAAGTTTTTTTTACATTCTGTTGGAATTACATTAGCTTATTTTTCAATAATGCTAACTTCTACACTATTTGGAACAATCATATAAAGTTCTTCTACATCACTATTTTTCATTCTTATACAACCAGCACTTTCAGCTTTTCCCATTGCACTACCATCAGCTGATCCATGAATGCCATATCCACTAACATTTAGGGTATCGCCAGTAGCTTTGATTGCCATCCAACGTGTACCAAGAATGTTTTCAGGATCTCCATACGGAATTTGGCGTCCATCAGGATGCCACCAAACAGGAAATTTTTGTTTATCATAAACCTTAAAAGTACCAGAAGGTGTTTTATCAAATTTTCCTATGGTTATAGGATATTTTTTTAAAAATTCTCCATTTAAAAACAGAAAAAGTTCTCTACTATTTTTATTAATTTTAATTTTAAATTTTCCATTGAAAATTTTATATCTATCGCCTACTTTAATTCTATTTGGATTATCCACCATATTACTTTTTTGTAGCAAATCAACTGTTGTTCCAAATTTTCTTGCAATTTTATCAAGAGAATCACCTGATTTAACCACATAAGGTTCTTTTCCTTCAAAATCTAATGGTGTTAAAAGAAGCTTTATATTAATTTCTCCATACTTTTCTTGAATCGTATTTAAATTTTGAGGAGACATTTTTTTTGTTAAAATATTTTTATATATATTTCTTCCTTCAATATATTTACCACTACTTTCCAATCTTTCAGCTTCCAATATATATGGTCCTATATCATATATTTCATAGTTTCCAGTGTCAACATAAGTAGTGCCTACTACTTTATTAGGTTCTACACTATTTTTATTATCTGATTGATTACTCTTTTGAATAACATCTGGAGCTATTGATATTTTTTCATCTTTATTTTCTGCCTTTTTCTGCTCACTTTTATCCTTTGATGAATAAATACTGGCCAAAACAATAACAGAAATAATTGATAAAACAATTATAATTGCTAGAAAAAATGGATATTTCCTTTTAGGAGAGTAAGTATTAAAGCTTTTTATTCTAATTTGTTTTTGCATATATCTCTCTATAATATTTCGTTAATTAAAAATTTCAATGCTTTTACAGTATCATATTAGACTTTAATAAATCAATACTAAAATAATAATTATTATTATAAATTTAACTGGCTTTTTTATTGAATATTTATTATCATTTTAATGTGTTAATTTCAGACAATTAGTATATCTTTTAGATGTTAATAAGTTGATTATAAAATTGTTAATAGCTGTTAATTAGTATGCTGCAATTAACAGGCTGTTTATAACATAGTACTTATTAAGAAAGTATTAATAGCTTATTAACATTAAAAACATAGCGTAAATGATTTAAATATATAGTTTTATAAACTATATAAACTTATTAACAAACATAATATTACTACTTAATATATATTATTTAATTAAATTATAATTAGTAAGATGTTTATATCTTTGTATTTTAAACTTTATAAGATTTTAAAATCTTCTTAAAATTTAAAATACAAGCTTGACTTTAAGAGCAGTAAATGTAATATTATTTACTTATAATTTTTTATTTGGAGAAATGTAGTTATGAAATTTATGGCAGAGAAAAATACTATTTTAGATAGTTTACAGATAGTACAGAGTATTGTTGGAATGCGACACACTATTCCTGTTTTGGGAAATGTACTTATATCGGCAAGTAATAATAAGATATCCTTTACAACAACAGATATAGATGTAAGTATAAGATCATCATTTAGTGCAAATGTTGAAGAAGAGGGATCAACGACTCTTCCAGTTAAACGTGTTTTGAATATTATAAAAGAGTTGCCTTCTGATGAAATAAATATAGCTTCAAATGAAGATAATGTTTCTGAAGTAGTTTGTAATTCATCTAAATTTAAAATAATTGGTCTTCCTGAATCGGATTTCCCTGACTTTCCTAAACTTGATGGTGAATTTTCTTTTGTTATTGAACAAGGTATTTTTAAAGATATGCTTAAAAAAATTGCATATTCTACATCAACCGATGAGACTAGAAGAACTTTAAGTGGTGTATTTATGCAATTTAAAGATGAAAAATTAACAATGGTTGCAACTGATTGTAGAAGATTGTCTTTAATTGAGCAAGAGATGGAATTTCCTAAAGAAGCCGAGAATGAAGTTATAATTCCAAATAAAACAGTTAACTATCTGCTTCATATATTACAAAATGAAGATAGTGAACTTAAAATTTATGTAAAAAATAGCATGATTATGTTTGAATTTGATGAAGTTATAATGGTGTCCAAACTTATTGATGGTGTTTATCCAAATTATAAACAAGTAATTCCAACACAGTGTGAAAAAAGAGTACAAATTTCAAGAGAGGATCTTTTGGCTGCTATAAGACGTGTATCTCTTGTGATTAATAGTGAGACAATTTCTGTTAAGTTGCAATTTGAAAATAATAGTCTGCAGTTGTCTATAACATCCCCTGAAATTGGTGAAGCTCAGGAAAACATTCCAATTAAGTACAATGATGATAAAACAGTTATTGGTTTTAATCCTATATTTATGATGGATGCATTGAAAAATTTAACAAGTGATGATATATATCTTGAATTTACAGATAACCTAAGTGCAGGTGTAATTAAGTGCGATATACCATTTTTATGTGTTATTATGCCAATGAGACTTGACTAAATATAAAAAAAATATATAATTCCCTCTCAAATTTTTATTGCCGAATAGTGTAATGGTAGCACAAATGACTCTGAATCATTTAGTCGGGGTTCAAATCCCTGTTCGGCAACCATTTTATGGTTCTTCAAATAATATTATGAAGGACCTATTTTTTTATATGGATAGCCTTATTTAGCTATCCTTTTTTTTTGTTTAATGACATAAAGCTAAAAATTTTGTTTTCATATTTGAGAAAGTTAAAAATTAAAAAAAAAAAAAAAGAACTTAAAAGAACTTAAAAATTTAAAAGTATTGAGTAAAGTCTGATATTGTTAATAACCTGTTAACTTGTTAATATATTTTTTGCTTGAAGTTTTTATAATATTATACTTTAGTATGACTGTTTTAAGTATAGAGATTTTTTATTTTTTTTGGGAAAAGAAAAAAAGAAAAAGAAAAAAAGCAGTATTATATTTAGTATAATAATAATAATAATTAGTATTTAAGCATCTATAAACAAATAACTTACAAGACTTTAAAATAAAATGACAGAAGATATTAAACAACTTTGGGATACAACATGTTCTCATTTACAGAAATTATTAAATAAGGATGTATATGAGAGATGGATTATGGTTGCAAAGCCACATAAAATAGAAAATAATATTTATATTTTAACTGTTGATAACGACTTTTACCAAAGCTGGTTAAACGAAAATTATAAAGATATAATAACAGATGCACTATCCTTAGCATCAGGGAAAAATTATATTGTAAGATTTGATGTAAGTAATGAATTAAAAGATAAAACCAAAGAACCTAAAACAGAAAAAAAGAATTTAATATCAAAAGTTCCAATAAAGAGAATAAAAGCTAATAAACTTAAGACAGGTATAAATGATAGTTTAAAATTTGATAACTTTATTGTAGGTAATTCAAATAATTTTGCACATGCAGCTTGTATGGGGGTTGCTAATGCACCAGGCAAAGCATATAACCCACTTTTCATATATGGAGGTGTTGGATTAGGTAAAACACATCTTATGCATGGAGTTGGTAATTATATTAAAGACAATGATGTAAGTGCAAAAGTTTATTATACGTCTTCTGAAGAATTTTTAAATGAGTATATTAAAAGTATTCAGACAAATACAACAAGTGACTTTAGAAAAAAATATAGAAGTATTGATATTTTATTGATTGATGATATTCAATTTTTGGCGGGCAGAGAAAGAATACAAGAAGAATTTTTTCATACATTTAATACCTTGCACCACTACAATAAACAGATTGTATTGACTAGTGATCGTCCTGCAAGTGAAATCCAAGGGTTAGAGAATAGACTGGTTTCAAGATTTGAATGGGGATTAACCACCGAATTACAAATGCCTGATATTGAAACAAGAATAGCTATTTTAAGAAATAAACAGGCAGACTCAAATCCTAAAGTTACTGAAGAAATCATAACGTTTATTGCTGAAAATATTACATCAAACGTAAGACGACTTGAAGGAGCTTTAATTAAAGTCATTTCTTTTCAATCTTTTACAGAAAAAGAACTATCTATTAGTGATGTTGAAAATCTTCTTAAAGATATTATTGACAAAGAGAGTACTGTTGATCTTAACTTTGGAACAATACAAAAAACAGTGGCTGAATTCTTTGATATAAGGCTTGCAGATATGACAAGTAATAAAAGACCAAGGTCTATTGCTGTTCCTCGTCAAATTGCTATGTATCTTTGTAGAGATTTAACCAGAGCATCATTACCTGAGATTGGTAATGCATTTGGAAAAACACACGCAACAATAATTCATGCATGTAAAACTGTTGAAAATCTTATTGGAAACGATGATTCAATACGAAAGTCAGTAATAAAAATAAAAGAGAACCTTTCTAAATAAATAAAATATAATAAAAAAGTTATATTTTTCGTTAAACATACAGATTAATTAATCAAATTATATTAGGGAATTATATGTACTTAAAATCATTATCAATAATAGCTGTCTTCTTTATAACCATTGTTTCTTATGGCGCAGGCAAAGAAGCAGAGATACATCAAGGTAATTTAGAAACAGGGATTATAGAGACAAATACTGCAATTGCCAAAAAAGTAGGGACTAACGTAGTTTATAATACTAAGGGAATAGCAGAATTAGATAAGAGTGTTTTAATTAATATGTGTTCTCTTGAAGCTCTTTCTGATCTTGGTATTAGTGAAAAAAAAGCAGAAAAAATTAGAAATAAATTAACATCTTTGGCACTCAAACAACTTGATTACTATCAAGAAATTAATAAAATTGGTAAAAAGCAGCTTGAATTATTGATGGATGAAGATCTGCATGAAAAAGATATGTATAAGTTAGTAGATGAAATTGGTGCTTTAAAAATAAAAATAGCGAAGTTGCGAGTGGATGCAATAATACTTTTGAAGAAAAATTTTACGAGAGAGCAAATTAAACAGCTCAAATAAATTTACACAACATACAAATACACACCTAAACCCGGTAAAGTTCTCCTTTCTTTATCGGGTTTTTTATTGATCCCCTACCCCACCTGTTTAAGTGAAAAGAGAAAATTAAAAAGTGAAAAGTGTGGAATAGCTACGCAGGTATGAAATAGTTATTAGTTGTCAGTTGTTAATTATGGAAAAACTCTGCATATATTTATATAAAGAAGTTGCAGGTCAGCACAATCGTTTCTCCTTTCTCATTTCTCGTTTCTTTTAGTCCCTGTTCGATTACATCGAATAACTTTAAAACAGAAACCGTGGGAGCGACGATGTCCTCATCGTCATAAAGTGTAGCCGTGTTGCCTTAGCGCGGAAAGAAGGGCTGACAGCCCGAAAGAACATAGTCCTAGATAAACCCAGTTAAAAATAATAAGAGCAACGTTCGTCCACGGCTGTGTCTTTCATTCAATGTTTACCCTTTACCTTTTTGTTGTCATACGCCTTGTTTCATGAGTCTGCGTTGCAAGTGTCCTCCATTCATCATTGGACGTTCTTCCTCTCTTTTCTCCTTTTTACTTTATTCTCTTGGACGTTGGTTGTTGAGTGTTGGATATTTTCTTGCTCCTCCCCTATTTATGGAATATCATTGCGTGTACTAGGAAGTATTCTCCCGTTAATATTGCTTTTCGCTTACTCGTTTGCTCATTGAGTCCTCCCTAGTATAGACAAAGCTCGTACATGCGCCTTGCATCATGAGTCACAATAGTAAAAGCTCCGCCCCTATTTGTAACCAAGTATTATAAGTCATTTATAATTAACTTTTTATCCTTGATTAAACCTTTAATCAAGGATAAGGATGATTTGTATTAGAATTTCGAAAGTATAATCTCTGGTTTATCAATTAGTGCTATCAAGCATTAAAATAATAAAGATAAAATTATATTCACAGGTGTTTAGCTACCAGTGTTTTCTAAACATATATTAATATTTCCCCTACTCACTATTCTATCCATAAAAAAGGTAATAGAAATAGTTAAATATCCACATGGGACATTCAAGGCTTAATTTAGAAAATGATTATCCGGCATAACAATGAATGCTAAAGATGAGGAATACCTTTGTGGTTAGCTGCTAAGCTATGAATTATATAGTAAGTCTTCATTTTAAAAGCAATGTACTGATAGGCAGCGGTATATAATTAGTTAGGTACGTTGAGTTATTCTTACATTAGGCTGGAATTAGTAATACTACCTAAGGTAAGCCAGGTCAATTTATTATATAACGCTGGTCGATGGTTCGTTTATTAGGATCCTAGATAGGCTTAGTATTTGTTGGAAGTATTTATGTAATAAAAATATTATTGTTGTAAATGTATTTAGTTCCTCCCCTGTTTATAGCAGGAGTTATCTGTCTTTAGTCTTATCCCTGATGGCTAAGATTTAAATAACTTTATGTTGGAGTTAAAATCTACTCACGTAGTATAACATGGGTTAAAGGATATGTATTTGACTGTTGGATCTTTATAGTAGTTCTTTAAGCTAACAACTAGTTCTTAATTATGGCTCTGTCACGGTTTATGTGGATGAGTCATAAATTCTTTAAATTCGACTGCGTTACAGTCGTCACTAATAACAAATTAATTAACCACGCATTTCATACATGGCTATTAAAATTGAACAGCTTCGCAGTTCCAAGACTACGGAGTAGTCAAACTTTAATAGCCCCGTATACAATACGGGGTTAAATATAATACAAAAATACGACCCTGACTCGAGCTTGCGAGAGGGGCTTTAACCACTAAAGATAAATAATAGGGTGAAGCAATGAGCGTAGCGAATGGCCTACGAGTCGAACAAAAAATCATCCACACAAACCGTGACAGAGCCTTCATTATTAGTTGTTAGCGTTTAGAACCAAGCAAATAGATAATATAAGGAGTAGATAGTTTTTTACAATTTTAGAAGTGTAATAAAAAATTATAAATTGTTCCACGTGGAACAATTATTTTGAGGATTCTTTCTTTAGCCATACTATCATTACGGCAATGTCTGCTGGTGTAATACCAGATATTCTCGAGGCCTGTCCCAAGTTTTCCGGTCTAAATTTAGATAATTTTTCACATGATTCATATTTAAGGGCTTTTATTTTCCAAAAATCAATATTATTTGGTATTCTTATCTTTTCTAACTCATCTAATTCTTTTATTTTTGCAAATTCTCTTTTAATATAACCTTCATATTTAATGCGAATTTCAACTTGATTAATAATTTTGTCAGGTAAATCAATTTTATTTTCAAGCTTATCATAGGTTATTTGAGGTCTTTTAAGATAAATTGCAGATTTTGTTCCTGATTCTTTAACAGATTCAAGTCTTTTTATTTCATTTACAACATATAAGTCATATTTTTCAATATCATTTATATAGGCTTTTGAAACAATACCAATGTTTTTTGCAAAAGGAAGCATTCTAAAGCAGGCATTGTCTTGTCTAAGTACTAATCTGTGTTCAGCTCTACTAGTAAACATCCTGTAAGGTTCATCTGTACCTTTAATAACAAGGTCGTCAATTAATACTCCTATATATGATTCGCTTCTTTTAAAAACTAACGGATTTTCATTGTTAATACGCTTTGAAGCGTTTAAACCAGCCATAAATCCTTGTGCAGCAGCTTCTTCATATCCAGTTGTACCATTTACTTGACCTGCAAAATATAAATTTTTAAGTTTTTTTGATTCTAAAGAATGATATAATTGAGTTGGATCAAAATAATCATACTCAATTGCATACGCCCAGTCAATAAATTCGGCATTTTCCAATCCTTCAACAGATTTAACCATTTCAAGCTGTATATCTCTGGGAAGACTGCATGATAAACCATTTGGATATATTAAATTTGTGTTTCGTCCTTCTGGTTCAACAAATACGTGATGTGAGTCTTTATCTGAAAATCTGACAATCTTATCTTCTATAGAAGGGCAGTACCTAACACCTGTTCCGCTAATTTGTCCACCATACAAAGAACTCTTACTTAAATTATCTCTTATAATATCATGAGTGTGTTTGTTTGTATGTCCAAGCCAGCAAGGAATTTGATTGGTTCCTGGAAACCATGGTGCAAAATCGTCTTTATTGGAAGAAAATTGTTCCACGTGGAACATTTGTGATTTAACAGTAGATAATCCATCTCTACGATTTTGTTCAGCCTGCCATGAAAAGAATGGAGGCGGTTTTTCTCCAGGTTGTATTGATAGCTTTGAATAATCAATGGAATTCGTCTCTAATCTTGGCGGTGTTCCTGTTTTAAGTCTAGCTGAGTTTATACCAAAGTCAGCTAGAGACTGCGTTAAAGATCTGGCAGACTCTTCTCCTAGTCGCCCGGAATGAACAGATTCCGTGCCAATATGAATTGTCCCATTAAGAAATGTACCCGCAGTTATAACAACTGTTTTTGAGTTGATAGGGGAGCCGTCTTCAATTTCTATTCCTGTTAGCTCTCCGTTCTCTGTTGTAATCTTTGCAGCGCACCCGTCTATAACTGTTAAGTTTTTTGTTGAGTTAATAACGCTAGTCATGCGTTTAGTATATTCTACTTTATCGCATTGCGCCCGATTAGCTCTAACAGCAGGACCTTTTCTTGTATTTAAAGTTCTGAACTGAATTCCGGTATAATCAGTGTTTCGGCCTATTTCTCCTCCTAAAGCATCTATTTCAAAAATAAGATGAGATTTTGCTATTCCGCCAATTGAGGGGTTGCATGATAGAACTGCTATTTTTGTTTTATCCATGGTAACGAGAGCTGTTTTGCTTCCTCGGCGTGCTGCGACAAGTGCCGCTTCACATCCTGCATGTCCTGCTCCTATTACAAGTACATCAAATTGTTCTAAGTCGTTCATAACAAACTGTTTGTTCCTTAATTGTAAAAACATGATTAATCGTTTAATCACGATTTGTTTTCGAAATTTTATATTATATTTATAAGCTATAAAAGTGGTGCATTGTCTCAAAAACAATCTAGTTTTGCAAACTAAAAAATTACAACATGATTTGTATGTGGATTATATAGTAAATATAAAAATATTTGATAAATTTCGAGCATAATAACTATTATTAAGTACTTTTTACTGTTTGGATTCTATAATCTTTCTAAGGTAGTCATAAATCATAACCTTAATTTTACAGTTAATACTTTTCTAGAACACATATGACACAGGGCAGACACTCGTGGCAGAGCCCAAGAGGGGCTGGAGCCTGCGACAGCAACGAAATGGACAACCTGCAACCAAAAGAATTATCGCACATAGGCGCAAAGAAGAGTTATAGCCACACTCGACCAACGGGAGAGAGGCTTTATAAACAATAGTACAAAGCAATGAGCATAGCGAATGGTCTACGCACCAAGAGCACAAAGAAGATATTTAGCAATTGTTTAGGGTAACGCAACGATCTTCGTTGCAGGTGTGATTGAGGTAACGCATGCTTCCTGGTAGACCATTCGCTACGCTCATTGCTGTCGAAAACTCCATCCTCACTTCCGATGGTCGTGTGCCAGTGAAGAACGCCAACAACCTAGACTCGTAGCGAAGCTTAAGAGAGGCTTTAGGTAAGAAGTTATGCTACGCTTCACTGCTGTCGCAAGCTCCAGCCTCACTTCCGATGGTCGTGTGTCTAAAGCAACGCAGTGGCCTACGTTGAGCTACCTTAAAATAAAGAAATCATAAAAAAAACAATTAGCTATTGACAAAATATACCGATTGGTATATGATGTGCCTGTGAAAATTAAAAAAACAAAATCTGAAGAGACCAGGCAATATATAATTGAAAAGGCTGCGCCTATATTCAATATGTATGGCTATGCTGGCACAAGTATGTCACAGCTTACAAAAGCTATTGGCATGACTAAAGGCGCCATTTATGGTAATTTTAAAGATAAAGATGAGATAGCTCTTGCTGCTTTTAAGTTCAATGTTTCCCAAATTGGAGAAAAGCGAAGCAAGATTATAAATGCTGAAGAAAATGCAAATGACAAATTGATTGCTTATGCAAATTTTTCCTTGGACAATTTTGCTGAGCTATTTAAAAATGGTGGCTGTCCGGTATTAAGCGCTGCAACTGATTCTGATTTTGGACATAGCAAGCTCAAGGAGTCTGTGGCAAAAGTCATTAAGGTAGGGCTTGATTACGTTGCCTCTATTATATATGACGGCATAGAAAAGAAGCAGATAAATAAAAATATAGAAGCAGATAAATATGCAACAATTTTTATCTCTTTACTTGAAGGAGGCTTCATGTTGTCGCAGGCAAAAGGGGATGCTGTATATTTGAGTCGAAATGTAGAACATATTCTCAACTTAGTAAACACTGAATTACGAACATAAAAAAAATTGTAACTTCTCAAAAACTTTTTACCCACGGATGACATAAGGCAGCATAGCCGCAACCAAAAGAAATGTTTGCAGAATGATTTATAGCAGAATGATTTTTAAGAAAAATTTATGACAGAATCATTTTAATGACAGAATCATTGAAAAAAGAGAAGAATTTCCTCGCACGAAGGCGCAAAGAGCACAAAGAATATAGAATAATTATATTTTCAAGCCCTGAAAGGGCGTAATAACATAGCCCAAGGCAACGCCCTGGGTTAATAAAGAAATAAATATTTACCTGCTCACGGCAGTGAATATCGTAATGAACTAAAAATATACCGATTGGTATGTTTTGGGCGTATATATATCAAATTAAAGGATAAATGAAATGAACGAAAATAAACTGAATATTCTATGGACCAACGCTGATCCGGTTACTGCAAAACTCATGGTTTTCATGTACGGAACTAATGCCATTTCAAAAGGCTGGTGGGACGAGGTCACCATTATCCTGTGGGGCTCGACGGCTAAGCTGGTGGCCGAAAATGAGATGGTTCAAGATTTGATTAAAGAAGCACAGGATAGAGGGGTTCATATAACAGCCTGTAAAGGATGTGCCGATGAATTGGGTGTCACAGCAACGCTAGAAGGCTTTGATATCGAAGTCAAGTATTGGGGCGAATCGTTAACTGAAATTCTGAAAACAGATGGTAAATTGTTAACAATTTAATTGGTTTAACTGACAAATGTCATACACGCATGTAAAAAGTTAATCTAAAAGATACCAAGGAAAATTAATGAACACTAAAAAACCATTTGAAACGGCCGTTGTTGGCGGTATTGAAGTAAAAAACAGGATTTTCAGATCTGCTACGGGTGAAGCATTTGCGACGGAAGGAAAAACAAATCAGGTAATATATGATATGTACGAAAAGCTCTGCCAAGGGAAAATCGGACTTATTTCCATGGGATATTTTAGTTTTTCAAAGACAGACCATAAATCAGGAAATGTTCTTCAGTTTAATACCGATGCTGTAACCAGTTTGAAAAATTTAACAGATATGGTTCATCAATATGACACAAAAATCATCGCTCAGCTAAATCACGCCTCTACTCAACTTTTTGTACCTCCGGAAGGACATGCTTATGGTCCATCAGGATATATAGATCCAGCGTCAACTATTCCCTCCACTCCGTTTTCGACAGAACAGATTCATAATCTTATCAAAGAGTTTGGAGAGGCTGCTTCCCTTGCCAAATCAAGCGGATTTGATGGTGTTCAGCTTCATGCAGCACATGGTTATCTCTTAAGCAAATTCTTAAGCCCGACTTTTAATAAAAGAACGGATGAATATGGTGGAGATACACAAAAAAACATGCAGATCGTTGTTGATATTTTAAACGAAATTAAAACCATCTGCGGCAATGATTATCCTGTATGGATAAAACTAAACAGTTCAGATTTCGAGCTTGAAGGTAAAGGGCTAACGGAAGATTTGTTTTTGGAAACTGCAGAAGCGCTTTCCGAAAAAGGGATAGATGCAATAGAAGTAAGTGGGGGAACTCTGTCAGGTTTTCACGTCTTTTCAAGATCAATAAAACATGTGGCATACCACTTGGAATCTGCAAAAAAATTAACTGATAAATTAAAAGCGTCCGTTATTCTTGTGGGCGGCATCAGAGAAATTGATACGATTGATGCTATTTTATCTGAGACTAAAATCGATGCAGTTTCTCTCTCCCGTTCATTGATTAGAGAGCCTAATCTGGTGAAAAGATGGATGGATGGTGACCGAAGCAAGGCAAAATGTGTGGCTTGCAACGGATGTTTTAATTTTAGTGGCGTACGATGCTTCTTTGATCTTACGAAGGCGGAACAGGAAGAGCAGAGACCAATGATGAAAATGATGCAATCTAAAAACTAACTCTCATAAACAGAAGGAAAAATACAATGAAAAAAACAGTTTTAATTACCGGAGCAAGTTCTGGAATAGGAAAATCTACAGCGAAATATTTTCATGAAAAAGGATGGAATGTAATCGCGACCATGCGGACACCTGAAAAAGAGGATGAGCTAACTAAAGTAGAAAATATTCTAGTCACAAAGCTGGATGTCACGGATCTTGACTCTATTCAGGCAGCTGTTGATTTTTGCATTAAAAAATTTGGTAAAATAGATGTATTGGTAAATAATGCAGGTTACGCAGCTTACGGTCCTTTAGAAGCGTTTTCCAGAGAAAATATCGTTCGCCAGTTTAATACTAATGTAATAGGATTAATGGATGTTACTCGTGCCGTATTACCTCATTTTAGGGCCAATAAGGAGGGTGTTATTGTAAATATTTCATCTATTGGAGGGAAAATAACATTTCCACTGGGTTCACTATATCACGGAACAAAATTTGCTGTTGAAGGTATTTCTGAATCACTGCACTATGAGTTGGAGCCCATCGGTATTAAAGTAAAAATTATCGAACCCGGTGTTATTGCAACTGATTTTGCAGGACGTTCCTTCGATTTTTCTAATGATGAAAGTATGGAAGAATATCAGGGTATCGTTATGAAATTAAAGAAATTTCAGGAACGTTTTTTTGATTTAGCCTCAGCTCCTATTGTGGTAGCGGAAGAAATTTACACCGCCACGACGGATGGAACAAACCAATTAAGATATGCAGCTGGAGCAGACGCTGTGGAATTTCTAGCTAACCGAAAAAAGATGGATGATAAAACATTCATCAGTGGAATCAAACAGCAATTTGGAATGTAATTTTTCTGTCTATAAAAATTTAATGAAACCCATGTCTTTAGACTAGCAAACGCAATTTGGAGCAGCTTTAGATGGACGGCACATACTTAATTTAACAGAAAGATTGGGAGTGTTGAGCGAAAGTAGTCGTAGAATGGATTAAACTGTAGTTTATAATAAATAAAGAGAAGAATGAGAGTATGATGAAGAATTTTATAATTGATAAAGAACTTTGTATTAAATGTGGGCTTTGCGCAAAAGATTGCCCAACTAGTGCACTTACAATGGATGAATTTCCTGTATTGAACGAGGATGTTTGTTTTGGCTGCGGGCATTGTCTTGCGGTATGCCCGACGGGTGCGCTATCTATTCTTGGAAAATGTCCGGCTGAAAGTACTCCATTAGGGGAAAATCTTCCTAGTGCGGAACAAATGGAAATGCTGATTAAAGGTCGTCGTTCAATTCGGCATTATCTTGATGAGAACGTAGATAGCGAAAGCATTCAGAAACTGCTTGATACAGCTTCGCATGCCCCAACAGGCGGAAACGCGCAATCTGTTCAATTTACTGTCATTGATAATAAAGATACAATGAATGCTTTTCGTAAGGAATTCTATGAAAAATTTGCCAACGTGTTACCTGAAAAGATTCCAGAAGGTGACCATATGCTCGAATTTCTTGCTCTTGCTGTGAATAAGTACAAGGAAAATGGTACTGATATTATTTTACGCAAAGCTCCTCATATGGTAATTACTTCATGCCCGAAAGATGCACCATGCCCGGAAGCTGATGTACATATTGCTATGACCTATTTAGAATTAATGGCCCAGTCAATGGGGCTTGGTACTCTATGGGATGGATTAATGAAGGCTGCACTTTTAAATTTACCGGGTCTTCTCGTTCGTCTCGGAATTCCCGAAGATCATGAGCTTGGTTATGTCATGCTTTTGGGTAAGCCAGCTGTTAAATATAAGCGTACCATTGAGCGCGGTTCTGCAAATGTGAAAATTGTAAATTATTAATCATAAAAAAAAAAGGAAAAATAAAATGGATATCAAACAAATGACCGCACCTTGTGGACTAGCTTGTTGGACTTGTGCATATTATAAAGATAATATCACTGATGAGTTGGCTCAGCAAACAGCTGCAATGTTCGGAACAGAAGCCAAAGATGTAGCCTGTGAAGGGTGTCGAAGTAAAAATGGTTGCTCTTTTGAAAGTGCACTAACAGCAGGTCAAGGATGCAAAACTAAGAAATGTGTTGAAAGCAAGGGACTGCATAATTGTTCCGAGTGTAATGAATTTCCATGTGAAAACCTGATGCCGGTTGTCGATATGGCAGGAACGGCTCCGCATAATACCAAAATGTATAATCTAAGTCGAATCAAGCTAAACGGTTTGGAAGCTTGGGCTGAAGAAGCCGCGATGATTCAGCAGAAATATTTTAAAGGTAAATTTGTTTATGGCACAGCTCCAAGTCTTGAAGAAGATGTGTAACTGCTAAAAAAAATTAACGTAATATATGAAGGAGATGAAGATGAAAATACTTGTACTGTATTATACAAAAACAGGACATACTCTGGAAGCAGCTGAAGCGACAGCGGAGGGAATCAGAGCTGCTGGGAGCGAAGTAGAACTGGTCGCGTTGGATAAATTTAGTTCTGCTTCACTTGCAGACTACGACGGTCTTATAGTGGGAAGCCCGTGTTGGGCAGGTGATATCACTTCTGGAGTACCGAAAAGAGTTACTCGAGCTTTGAATTCCTTAGAACCAGATTGTTTAAAAGGCAAACGTTGTGGTGGAATCTCTGTTAACTGCATGAAGGGTGGGGAAAGCACGGTGAGAAGCTTAGGTAAACTCTTGTCACAAAAAGGATGCGAGGACTATAGACCCGGTCCTGTTGCTAAAGCGGGATCGGCTGTTAGTTTATGGAAAGGGCCATCAGTCGGAGCTGAAGACGAGGAACTTTTTAAGGTTTTCGGTACTGGATTTGTTGCTCAGGATGAAGGCTGATTAATTATGTTTAATTACGATGAGAGTTTATCTGTTGAAAAAGAGATTGCGGCTCCTGCCAAAAAAGTATGGGATATAATTACTGTGCCAGGTGGGCTTTCGTTGTTTCATCCATTTATCTTTAAAAATAGTTCTGAAAGTTGGAATGATGTTGGCTCGAAGGATCACGTGACTTATTACAGCGGCATTGAATATGATCGTGAGGTAGTTAAGTGGATAGAAGGGACTGCTTATGATTTGAAAGTTTATGAGAAGGGAAAACATAAAATCACGGTTTCTTTTAGAATAATTCCAATAGACGACCAGACTTGTAAGCTTATAAATACTATAAAAGTTGACTTTATTAAGAAGCTTCCTTTTCCCGTTCGTTGGGCTTTGCTAGAATTAAAAATTAAACCTCTTTTTACATCATACCTTTGTCATGTTCATAAAGGTTTAGCTTATTACGCTGAAACTGGCAATCAGGTTAAACAGAATCAATTTGGTTCTCATCCTGTTTTTTCCAAATAAATAATAAAATGATTTTGAATCTGCATGTCAGCAATTACAAGTATAATTAAAAAGAAAAGGAAATAAAATGGAAGAAAGTTTTTTTGTTGAAAAAGAAGTTGCGGTTTCCGCGGAAAAAGCCTGGAAAATAATATCTTTGCCAGCGGGGCTCACTAAATGGCATCCGTTTATGGAAAAACATACAACAGATTGCTGGAATGGTATCGGTTCAAAAGATCATCTGACTTATTATAGCGGCTTTGAATATGACCGTGAGGTCGTTAAGTGGATAGATGGAGTTGGCTATGATTTAAAAGTGACCGACAAAAAGAAACATGATAATACCTCAATTTGGCGAATAACTCCGATAGATAGTCAGAGGTGTATACTTAGAATTACAGGACGGGTTGACTTTATAAAGAAGTTTCCTTTCGTTGTCCGTTGGGCTTTGCTTAAATTCAAAATGAAACCTGTTTTTAGCCAATACCTTTTTCAAATATTGGAAGGCTTTGCATATTATGCGGAGACAGGCAAGCAAACTAAACGTAATCAATTTGGACCTCATCCAATTATGTCGCCAGAAAACAAAAATCAAACTAACAAAAAATGAACAAAAAATTATCTTGAAATCTTGCAGAATGCTGTTCAGGGCTATATAAAGGTAGACAAAGATATGCGTTAGGCACTTGAAAATCCCAATAAAACGCTTCTTAAACCGGGAGTTTGGGATTATAAGACCAAAACGTTGATGAGTGTTGCCATCGGCAGTGCCATTAATAGGGACGAGTAGTGTTGTCTTGTCCTGATATAAGTTTACACTTTTAGATTCTGAAATATGAAAAAACAGACAAAGATTCCTTTGCATGAAAACTAATTTTTGGCAAAAATCAGTCTCTGGTTTGTACACATTTAATTTTGAAGCGCCAACTGGCGCTACTCCTGCAAATTGAATTTCAGAGGAATCCCTCAATTCTTTATTTAGGTCAGTATTATTAATTGAACAAGATTCTCCTTTTAAACAAGCTGCTAATCGTTATAAAATACAACTCCATAAAAAAAAATATTGCAAAATAGTTATATATTGAGTATAACAAATATATGTTATATACGTTATTAACATATTGTTATTCTTAAATATAAGATTTGTTCTGTCTAATATTATTGACAATGTCTCTAAAGATCTGAACGACTAACTATAAACTATAAAAAATAAAGGAAATCATAATGAATAAAATAAAGACCATAATATTAATAGGAATGCTCCCTATATTTATTTTTGCAAAAGAACAACCTAAAGAAAAAAGCAATATAGAATTTGATATGTTACGAGGTGCAGGAGCTATAACTTATAGGGTTTTACCTGACAATGCTTATATTGGTTTTTCAAAAGAGAATAAACCTATTGTTGCTGTTAAATCTAAGGGATTCAAGAGTTATTCTCACATTACAATATGTATTGCTGTAAAAAAAGTAGGGGATAGTTTTATAATATCTGACGCAAAAATTAAGGATCTTGATAAAATTAAAAATAAGAAAAAAAATGATAATGTAGTTAATGCTATAGCTGATATTAAAGGAAAAAAAATTGCTTCACCAAAGCAGGAATACAAAAATATAGATGCTGTAACAGGAGCAACCCGTTATCACAGTGCTGTATATGAAAACGGAAACCTCCTTGCCAAAGACTTGTTGGCAAGTCTGCAAAAAAATCCAAAACCTGAAGCTACAATTGTCATTCCAGCAAAAAAAGTAAAAGAGATCAAAAAATAAGGTTCTTCGTAAATTATTGTAGATATTTTAGTAATCCCGTAGGGATGACAGAGTATAGCTCAGGGTGTTAACCCGGAGTTAATAATATCATAAATATATTAAACCCTGTAAGGGTGACACTTTAGAAATGTGTCATCCCTACGGGATTCTATATTTGTGGTTTTGGTAACCCCAGATTTGCATCTGGGGCTATACTATATCACCCTTTCAGGGTTTTGCCCATAAAAAATGACGAAGATCAAAAAAAATAGTTGAAAGTATAAATAAGATTTCCGTTCGTAGAACGGACGCTACATTACTCGCGACTAATAGTGATTTTGGCAATGTAGAGTCGATTCTGTGAATCGAAAAATATGCCTCCAAGCTCAGCTTGGTGAATTGAATTTATATAGGTGCAGGCTCAGCCTGCTGCCTACAAACTTTTGACTGAACCTATATCAAGATAGAGAGAACAAGAATGCATAGATTTATAAAATCAAAGACGGGTGATGTTGGGCAACCTCAACAATTGTCTAAACAACCTAATACTCTTAAATATCGATTATATAAGGATCTTCAGCCGTGTGTAAAAGAAGGAGAAACTGTAGCAAAAGGAGTTCCGGTGGCAAAAGGCAAGTGGCAGATGCTACATGCAGGTAGGGGAGGTATTGTTTCATCTGTTACTGATGATGTGATAGTCATTGATTGTCGTAATATTACAGATAATGCTTCTCTTGTGGATAACGCAAAGCTTTTGAAGAGCAATCCATGTGATTTTGCTATACAGAATGGTTTTATTGGTATGGGAGGGGCTGGTTTTCCTTCGGCTATTAAATGGAATATATCAGAAGGCTTGGATACGTTGGTAATTAATGCTGTTGAATGTGAACCATATGCATCTGTTGACCAGTCGCTATTGTTGAACTGTACACAGACTGTTTTTGATGGAGCAAAAGCATTGCAAGAAGCGTTAAACATAAAAAAGGTTATACTTGCTGTAAAAAAATCTTTTTTTAAACAAATACGCCCTCTCTGGGATGGGGACATTATAACAATGTCAGATAGATACCCTGGTGGAGCGGAAAGACTGATTGTGGGTAAGTTAACCAAAAAGCCTTTACCAGCCGGTGAGTTTCCGTCAACAAGAGGTTTTCTTGTTCATAACACAACAACTATTTACTCTATAGGAAAATGTTTGAAGGAGGGAACACCAATAACAGATCGCCCAATAAGTGTTATTGATACAGAGAAGAAAACCAGCAAAGAGTGGTTTGTCCCTATAGGAACTGTATTGAGAGATTTTTTGGATATAATATCGGTAACAATAGATCTGGATAAACAAAGAATTATTGCAGGTGGAGTAATGATGGGTAAAGAGATTTCTCTGGATTCCACTATAGACAAAAATACCACGGCTATAACCATTGTGTCTACCACAAAACGCATACTTAGAGATGAGAAGCCGTGCACTGGTTGCGGTTCCTGTAACGATGTATGCCCAATTGGATTGCATCCAATTGAACTGGCAAACAGAATAAGAACGGGAAAAATGCAATCAAAAGCTTTTCATACACAACTAAATGAATGTTTTTTTTGTGGAGCATGCTCTGCTGTATGTCCATCTGATATTCCGTTAGCGGATATCATAAGAGAGGAGCGTCAATCATGAAAGCACCCTTCTACAGAACAGGCTCTTCCACAGAAAAGATGATGTTTTATGTTCTTATGGCAATTAGCATACAAGCCACAATATATTCAATATATTATCATGATATGCCATATTTATTAACTTACTTTTTATATATAGCTTTTGCATTTATTTTACAAACTGTGTATTCCTTTCTAAGCGATGGAAAAGTAAAAATACCAACTCTCAGCGCAGGTATAACAACGGGGTTGCTCGTTTTAAGTATTCCTTCAAAGATGCCACCAGTTGCTGTTTTGACAGCTTTAACACTAGCTCTATTATTCTGCAAGTTTATGATAGATAAACAGGCTTTGAGGTTAAATCCAATGTTAGTTGCACGGCTGTTTTTGATGTTTGCTTTTCCTGATGCAATACAAAATTGGACAAAACCAGGTGTGGTCATGGATTCTATAACAACCGCGACACCTCTGACAGTTTTTAAGTATGAAGAAATAACGTTTCCGCTATTAGAAATAATTAAGGGAACAATAGCAAGTTCCGCTGATAGCATGTATACATATATACATGGTTCACCAGCAGATGCTCTTCCATTAATTTCAATTCTGATTGGTTTATTTCTATGGAAAAGTGGAGTTCTGGATTGGCGCTGTCCACTAGTATTCGTAGGAACATTTTTTATAACATCATTTTTACTTGGCAACCCACCATTGTATAGCACTATAACAGGATCTATAATCTTTTCCGCAGTATACATTGCAACAGATTTAAGAACTACTCCAAAATCAAAAATTGGTAGAATTATTGCAGGTGTTATAGCGGGGGTCATTAATGCTTTTATAAGAAAATACACATGGTGGCCAGAAGGCATTGTATTTGCATTCTTGGCTGTTAACATACTGACACCAACCATAGATAGAATTACATTTTATTGTCAGGCAAAAAGGTTGCAGCATTATAAAGCGCCCTGAAGATAAGCTAGTTGGTTAGTTAGATGGTTGGTTTAATTTCCGCTCACAGAGCGGACACTACATTACGAGCAACTAATGTTGAGCCTGACAATGTAGGGTCGATTCTGTGAATCGAAAAAATCATGAATCCAAGCTCAGCTTGGTGGGTGCAGGCTCAGCCTGCAAAAAACAATAAAGGTAAAAAAATGAAAAGAACATTAATAATAAGCATCACTACTCTAGTGTTATGTCTGCACATAAGTGCGGAAACTACTATAAAGCAACTCCCAGCACCGACCAAAAAAGGTGGAATGCCTCTTATGGAAGCATTAAGCAAGCGACAAAGTACAAGAGACTATGACGATAGCAAGAGTATTTCTGATCAGACTTTGTCCGATCTGTTATGGGCTGGGTTTGGTATTAACAGACCTGATACCGGAAAAAGGACTGCTCCGTCATCATATAATGCACAGGATATCATGATATATGTTTTTCAAGCTAATGGTACTTGGTTATATAATGCACCAAACAATACTTTGGAGCAGGTATCAAGTAAAGACTTAAGAGATCTTAGTGGTAAACAGGATTTTGTAAAAACGGCTCCGCTTTCAATTGTATTAGTATCTGACTATGAAAAATTCAGAAAAGATAATGGAGATGATAAAGAATATTGGAAAAGAGGCGGTTCTGTTGATGCTGGACTAATAGCTCAAAATATAAATTTATACTGTGCATCTCAGAATTTAGGCGTTGTGGTTCGTGCATCAATAAAGTACAAAGAACTTGCAAAAGAGTTAAATTTTGATGAAAACAAAATGATTATAATAGCTCAGACAATAGGTTACAAGAAATAGTTGTATCACAAGAACTAAACCTTGTTTTTCTGGATGAACACGCTTTTTGGTCATTAGGGACGATGACCCTCCCAAAGTGCATATTAGTGTTATGTTGCCAGACGGGAGGGACGCCGTCTCTGGCGTCCGCTAAAAATTATTTTCATGGTTATCACCCAAAAAGTGATAAAACAATAATTTAAGCCTTGTTTCCATTGATTAAAACGCATATTATGAACATCACCCAGAACCCTACGGAACTAAATAAACTTAATATTGGTAGAACTTTTCAACCTGTTTAATTTTATTACTTCTTGTTTTATATGATTGATTTCTTAAAATAGTTGAAACGTTGCCTTTGCTTTTAATAATCAAATAATTACCAAATACAGGGTGGTTGTGCATTTTTATTGACTCTTTGGATAGATTTAAAGTTATAAAATGGTCTTTAATATCAAAGTTTATTATTTGTTTTGGGCTTGCTTCAAATTTAACTTTTTCTGTTTCTTTTGATATAAATACTATAGGTAGATCATTTTGTATTGTAGATTCAGGAAAAACCCAAATATAGCTATCATGTCCTAAATCCCATACATAAACATCATCAAACCGAGAAGGATGTGCCAGTTCTTTACCCACAATGTTTTCTACTAAAATTTCCAGATCACCAGTGTAGCCGGAGACTCGGAAAATATTTCCAACTTCTGTTTGAGCTCTTTGTGTGCCACTAAAGCGTTTTATATCTGAACCAACAAACTTATACGTTTTAAAATATATTATGAAAATTATATTTAATATTAAGCCTGCTGCAACTATATATCCTCTAGGCTTTATTATAAATGATTCTGGAATGTTTTTAAACAAAAAATACCACAAAGGTGCAAGTAGCCATATTGTATATCTAACTGTTCCAATTTGTCCTGCATTAAAATTTGCAGTTGATGATGCTAACCATGTTGCAGCAAAAACACTTATAGATAGAAGAATAAATATTAACCAATTATCCTTTTTTATACATGTTGGTAAAAGTAAAAATAGCATAGGAAAGAAGAATATAGCACCAATACAGGGATTAAAAAAGATATCAAAAACTCTGGATATGGAGGCATTATCAATTGACGCAAGACCAATATGCGCAATAATATTTGGTATATTAAAGTAGTACAGATAATAAACTAATGGTGAAAGAGCGATAATTGCCCCAATTGCATATCCTAATACTAATTTGCAAATTGGTCGAATTTTCCATGAACCAACATTTTTTAAATCAATTATTAAGAGTGCGGGAAAAAAAAGCACAATAGGGGCATTCATGCTTGCTGCCATGCCCAAGCATATTGGTGACAGTACTTTTAATTTTTTATTTGTTACAATCGAGAAAGCTATAAATATAAGGGTAAAACAGAAAATCTCTGGATGTTGCCAATTGCTATATGGTATAAACGGTGTGCATAATAAAAGAAGCAAGGTAATTAGCGTCGTTAATTTTTGATTCATTTTAAACGCAATACAGAAAAAGAGTATCAATAAAAATAAATTTATAACTCGGAAGGATAAATATTCTAAGTGTCCTGTTGAATCAACAATATGGAAAGCATAGTATAGAGGAGATACAATAGCAGAGTAAAGCCAATAATGATAGTATCGATAGTTACCAAATCTATCAGGATAGAGCCCGCCAAAACCACCTCTTGCTTGAGATTGCTCGGTCAAGTTGGTTGATACCGGTGGTGCTGTTTGCCATAGCCTAACACCGTATGGGTTTGTTTTGTTCCAATACTCTTTTCGTGTTGTTGTATCTATCTTGATGCTG
>Ga0307987_1000123_pt1:7500-46697 | contig 46697 bp, 39 predicted proteins | sample EllFjometagen181_FD_203157 | JGI IMG/M metagenome (GOLD analysis project Ga0307987, IMG submission 203157) | Marine microbial communities from Ellis Fjord, Antarctic Ocean - #181 | ecosystem: Environmental > Aquatic > Marine > Unclassified | place: Southern Ocean | collected 2014-10-08 | reverse complement strand
GTCAAAGAGCAATTGAAATCGACTTTTCGTCGCTTCAAAAAAAAATTTGGCTTTCATTTTCGCGGAAACGGGGCATGGCCGACAATTCAGGCCGATTCCTGCTTCTGATTTCTTACGAGCTTATCATAGTTGGCGAGGACGTTCTCAAATATTAATCACGGCGGCCCTGTACTACGTAACCTAATGCGCTCCAACAAGGCAAATTCATTCGGACACCAAAAAACGCCGCTCGTTCCTCGCTCAGCTTTTCGCCGCCGGTTATTTGCACCGTTAGACATTTAAATTTATTTAATACAGCAAAAAAATATTTATTTGCGATCACACATCTGTGCGGAAAGAATATCAGAATGAGTTATATTTTAAAACAGTTTGATAATTCACTCATAAAATTTAATATTACATTAAATGGTATAAAAGGAATATCCGTTGATATTATTGAAACTTATGAAAAATATGAGTCATTTTACCCTATTGACCTGATATTATCAAATAGCGGTTTGCTACAATGGCTCAAACGACGACTTATTCCTAAAAACAGAGCATTTGTTCAAAGTTTTCTTGCAAAACTCGGACTTAATGTTAATGATACCAAAGGAATTATTGACATTTGTAAAGGATTGTCTCTTAATGACTGCTACTGGGTTATTGATGATAATTTTGAAGGCGCTTATGGTGAGTACAATTTATATGATAACCGGTTTGACCACACATTATCTTTAATTGCTTACACAGGCTATGGAGATACACAAAAAAGTGAATTTGTCTCTACACCAGAGCTAACGACAGACGGTATGCTTCCAAAATGCTGGCGCAGGATGAAAGACGATAAAATAATTCTTTATAAAACAGGTTCTTCAGGAGCGGCGAATGCCGGAAATGAACCTTATTCTGAATATTATGCTTTTCAAATAGCTAAAACAATGGGTTTAAAAGCTGTAAAATATAATTTAAATCAATGGAAAAAACGTCTTTGTTCAACATGCGAATTATTTACAAGCAAAGAATTATCATATATTCCGACAGGCAGAATTGTAACGAAGGGTGGATGGATGGCAATTATAGAATATTATAAATCGCTTGACAAAAAGTTTTATGATTCGCTTGTGGATATGCTGATTTTTGATGCTGTTATCTGCAATGAAGACCGGCATTTTGGAAATTTTGGATTAATTATGGACAATAAAACAAACGGCGTGATTGAAACGGCGCCTATATTTGATAATGGTTTGTCGCTTTTCAACTATGCAATGAAAGATGATTTATATGATATTGATGCCTATGCAAAAACTAGATTAATGGCAAATTCTCAGGAATTTCTGACTTTTGCAAAAGAAATAATCACAAAAGATCAAAAGAAAAAACTGCAAAAATTAGTAAATTTCAAATTCAAAAAACATAAATCTTATAATTTACCAACATCTCGGTTAAAAAATATTGAAACATTTATTCAAAAAAGAGTCCAGGAACTTTTGCTTATACCATCCGTTCCCGATTAGTAGATAAGCTACTGATAAATTAACTTATTTAGATACAGCAAAACAAAAAAATGCCTAACCCGGCGCTGAACTCGGGCGCAAAAGGGTTCCGGTTAGCTTAGCGTTCGGCGGTTGAAATATGACACGAATTTGTCCAAATCCAATATTTTGGAATGAAGCCTATAAGAATTTTTTGCGGTTTTCAGAAATGCATAAATGTATTCCTTATCGCCGCCTAAACCATTAATATTGGCTGGTTGGGCCTATAGCAACGATATCGAGAAAAAGAAACGGTGGGAGGAAACGGTTGATTGGGCTACAAAAAATGAATGTCAAGGATTGTTGAAAAACATTGCAGACGAAGATTTTTATTTTGTGACTGAACCAACATCCTAGGCAACAGGGCCTATGGGTGGCCCAATGTACCGGCCGTGGGATTTCGAGTCAAAAGCACGACCATCGTCCGAAGTCCTGGAAAAAGCAATGCAAACTTTATTGGGGGAATGGTCGAAAATTGCGGGAAAAGAATTATACAGAATCACTTATCCTCTCGCATTTACAGGCAATAAAGCTCGCCGATTACTTGTAAAAGTTGATGCATCCTCCCATCCATCTTGGGGAGGATGGGATTATCTTTCCAAAAATGAAGCAAAGCGGCGAGTCTTTACAAAGTTTCGAGAATTAGTTAATGGGGCAATATCACCACATGAAGTTGATCACATTGACTTCTTTGCTGGTGAAATCGCCGAACAAAACGCTCCAGCCGACCCAGGAGGCTATCGGTTTTTTGAAAGTATTTAGTTTTTAAAAAAGCGTGCCTTTTACAACCTGCTCGGCTCTCGTCCCCGGTCGGCTGAGCTCCCCGTTCGCCTCCAAACATAACACATAAGGCAATTTTTTATTGCATTTTGCAACAATGCATAATATTATTATCGCATTCAAAATGACATTAATGGAGGTAACTATAATGGCAACCGCAGTAAGAATAACCGATGATTTAGTCCGAGACGCTAAAATTTATAGTCAAATCGATAAACGTTCATTAACTGGCCAAATTGAACATTGGGCACGAATCGGTAAATGTTCTGAAGAAAATCCAGACTTAACATATAGCCTGGTAAAGGATATCCTTGTTGGTCTTGCAGAGTTGGAACAAGGCGAATTGTCAGAGTATAAATTTGGATAATTGCCAATGAAAATTTTACAGTCCCGTTCATTTGAGCGAAAAGTTAAAAAATTCAGCAAACAAGATAAAGTAATACTTGATAAACAAATTCAAATAATTGTCGAAAAACCTTCTATTGGTGAAGAAAAAAAAGGCGATCTTCGCGGAGTACACGTTCATAAATTTAAAATAAAAACTATCCTATATTTTCTTTCATATCGTTTTATGGGAGATAATTTAGAATTAATAATGATTGGCCCACATCAAAATTACTATAGAGATTTAAAAAACTACCTTAAAAAAAGATAAAAAGGCGAACCAGCGGGTGAACCGGACAGCAAGGGGCTCCTTCTTTTTAAAGGTTGAAAAACGTTTAAATGATGTCCTTCCAATTAACTTTTTTGGAAACCCTTGTTGCCCGTTACCCCCCTGTGTCAGGATAGTTGTCACATGAATTAAAATCGCTTATAAGAGGGGGCAAGGAGAAAAATTCATGCGATATTCACCAGAAAGAAAAGAATCCGTATTAAAAAAAATGATGCCCCCTTCCAACCGGTCGATCAGTCAATTGGCCCAGGAAGAAGGGATATCCGTGGCGACGCTTTACAACTGGCGTTCAGAGGCCCGATCCAAAGGGATATTGATGCCCGATGGAGACAGTAGCCCTTCAGGATGGAATGCCCGAGATAAGTTTGCGGCCGTGGTGGAAAGCGCCCCGCTCAACGAACACGAGATAGGGGAATACTGCCGTAAAAAAGGCATCTATTCAGAACAACTGGAACAATGGCGCGGCGCCTGTGAAAATGCCAATAATTGGGATCGCAAGGCCAACGACAAATTGAAATCGGAACAAAGGGACAAAAACCGCATAAGACATCCGCGAGTATGTCGCTTGGCCGCACGGAGGGCCGCGCGGAGAAAGCTCGCCCCGCTGGCCAGATGATCATTCTGAAACCACAACGGGTCAATAAAAAGGTGGATGAAATGGAAACAAAAATCACATGTCATTGTAAATCTGGATGCACAAACAGACGGTGCGTTTGTTTGAAAAATAATCAGCCATGCCATGACGACTGTGGATGTAAGGATTGTAAAAATCCCCTCAATGGAGTGGATCTCGAAAATTTGACCCCATGCGCTATTCAGAATATCCAGCGATATAAAAAGTTGTCAAAATCGCAGCTTAAAAAATTGTATGCTCTTCCATGTGAGTGTGAAGAAGTTCCATTGGAGGATTTGATACCCATATATGCGTGTTCAAAATGCGGGGAGGAATATTGGTATTCCTTTTGTTGGGATGATGTGGTTCAAGACAACCAAACCTGGCATTGTGAAATTTGTGGGGAATGCAAAGATTGGAGAGACTGGCACTGCGATAATTGCAACCGATGCACGTATGGAGTTAGCCTCCCTTGCGAGAATTGCGGTGAAGATGGCCCGTATTCGGATGATTAATAAATGGGCGCCAAACAAAAGGCGCTGTTTTCCAAATGTCATTGCTCTGTCCCACAACGCCACAACACAAGAACACAAGAGCGCCAAAACAAGAGAGAAACAACGCCAAAACAGCATCGCATGAACCGGAACAAGAACCAAAACAACCCCCGGAGGTTTTTAAAATGCAAATGAAAAAATCCGCAAAAAAAATTCAGTTGACCCTAAACGTCAACGATGAGCAACGCGAGGTGTACATATCGCCCAACAAAACCCTGCTTGAGGTCTTGAGGGACGATCTGGAGCTGTCCGGCGCCAAGGAAGGCTGCGGCGAAGGGGCCTGCGGATCATGCACGGCGCTGATGGACGGAAAACCGGTTCGGTCCTGTCTGACCCTGGCGTTGGAGGCGGAGGGCGCTGGCGTGACCACCGTGGAGGGGCTGGCCAAAGGCGAACGCCTGGACCCCCTGCAGGAGGCGTTTGTCGAGCATGGGTCGGTTCAGTGCGGGTTCTGTTCGCCGGGGATGCTGATGTCGGCCAAAGGGTTGTTGCTGGACAACCCCCACCCGGATGAAAATGAGATACGTCGGGCCATCAGCGGGAATGTCTGCCGATGCACCGGCTACACAAAGATTGTGGAGGCGATTTCCGCCGCGTCGGAAAAGCAAGAGACCAAAAAATAAAAGGGGGCGGGCCACAATGTCGAATTATTCATTTATCGGAAAAAGAATGGCAAGGGTCGATTCCACGGCAAAGGTTTCCGGAGAGGCGAAATTCACGGCCGATTTAAATCTTCCGGGAATGCTGGTGGGAAAAATATTGAGAAGCGCGTTGGCCCATGCGCGCATTTTAAACATAGACGTGTCCCGCGCTGAAAAGCTTCCCGGGGTCAAAGCCGTGGCCACGGGCAAGGATATCCCGGCCGTCAAGTGGGGGGTGTTTCGTTACACCCAGGATCAACAGTTTATGCCCACAGACAAGGTTCGTTTCATCGGAGAGGATGTGGCGGCCGTGGCCGCTGTGAGCGAAGAGGTCGCCATTGAGGCGCTGAAGTTGATCAAGGTGGAGTATGAAGAGCTTCCGGCGGTGTTTGACCCCATGGAGGCCCTGGCGCCCGGCGCCCCGTTGATCCATGACGATTTTCCGGGCAACATCAATATCCATGTGCCCATCCATTCCGGGGACGTGGAAAAAGGATTCGCAAAATCGCATTATGTGAGGGAAGACACCTTCAGTTCTGCGGAAGAGTCTTATTTCCAGAGCGAGCCGTACGCGGTTGTGGCGAATTTTGACATGAGCGGCCACCTGGATATCTGGATGCCCAACGGCGGCCCCCACATGAAATCGAAACCGTTGTCCAACGCCCTTGGAATCCCCTTGAACAGAGCGCGGGTTAGAAAAATCGCCATCGGCGGCGCCTTTGGGGGGCGTTCTGAAATCGCGCCGGGAGATTTGATCTGCGCGGTTCTCGCCAAAAAAGCGCGGCGGCCGGTGAAGATCGTCTATTCCAGGGAAGAGAACTCCATCGCCACCCGGCAGGGCCATTCCATGATCACCACGATCAAGACCGGGGTGGACAAACAGGGGAGGGTGTTGGCCAGGGACGTGACCTGTTACATGGATGGCGGGGCCTACAGCAGCACCGGGCCCATTGCCACCAGCGTTCCTTTTTTGTGCATGGAGCAGGCCTACCGGATGGAAAGTGTCCGCTACAACGGGTATCGCATATACACCAACAAACCGATTCGGGGGATGATCCGAACCCATGGCCGGGGGTTTGCCTGCGGCGTGGACACCCAGCTGGATATGATCGCCGAGCATCTGGGCATGGACCCCATGGCCATCCGTCTGATCAACGCGAGAAAGACCGGGGAAACCACCAACACCGGCTCATACGTGGGAAGTTGCGCCATGGAAGAGACCATTGAAAAGGCGTCTGAAAAGGCGGGCTGGAAGGAAAAATGGGGAAAGCTTCCCCCCTTTCGCGGAATCGGCATGGGATGCAATTCCGTTCAGACCGGTTTCCCCATGGGGATACGGGGGGGATCGAAAGCCATGATCAAATTCAACGAAGACGGGGGCGCCACTGTGATTTCAGGGGTGGTGGACAACGGTCAGGGAAACGACCACATGCTGGTTCAGATCGCCGCCGAGGAGCTTGGGATATGGCCGGAAGATATTCAGCTGGTGACCGCCGACACCGAAATCACGCCGTCTGATCCCGGCGCTTATTCCCAGGTCTCCACATTCATCGGGGGGCATGCCGTCAAGATCGCGGCGGAAAACGTCAGAAAAACCCTTTTTCAGACCGCCGCGCCCATTCTTAACGTCGGGGTGGAGGAGATGGTGGCCAAAGACCGTTTGATTTACGATAAAAACAATCCTGAAAACAGCGTTTCCATCAAAAAAATCGCGCGAATTAGCCTGAGCCGGGAACATGCCGTCACCGGAGAGGGGGAGTACTGGCCAAAGGTCGATCCCAAACGGGAATGGGTGAAAAATCCCTTTGGGCAGATGTGCGGCGCCTTTTCCTTTGGAACCACCATCGCGGAGGTGGAGGTGGACCCGGACACGGGCCAGGTCAAGGTCATTGAAGTGACCGCGGCCCAGGATGTGGGGTATGCCATCAATCCCATGATTTTGGAGGGTCAGTTTCAAGGGTCTGTGGCCATGGGCGGGCAGGGCGGAATTCTCACGGAGCGCCATTCATGGAAAGACGGAGCGACTCTGAACCCGACCCAGCTTGAATACAAAACACCTTTGGCCTGCGACATGCCAAAGATCAATTCCATCATTGTGGAGTCTGTGGACCCGGAGGGGCCGTACGGGGCCAAAGAGGCCGGGATGTCCATCGCCATGTCCGCGGCCCAGGCCTACAGCTCCGCCATCAGCCATGCCATCGGCGTTCACATGAAAGAGTTTCCCATCACGCCGGACAAGATTGTCAAAGCCATCAAAGATAAAAAGGAGGGCCTCATTGAAAACTAAAAAAATCGACCATATCTGCATCGCCGTCAAAGACCTGGATGCGGCCAAAGTTATTTATGAACAGACGCTGGGCCTTGAGCTGGATGTGGAGTATATCGCGGAAAGCGAAAAGATCAAGGTGGCCCGTTACTACATCGGGGAGGTGGCGCTGGAACTCATGGAATCGACCTCCCCGGACGGAGACGTGGCAAAGTTCATTGAAAAAAAGGGGGAGGGAATTTTTCTGATATCCTACGCCGTGGACGATGTGGACGCGGCCCTGGATGAGTTGAAGGCAAAGGGAGAGAAAACGATTGATCAGACCCCGAGAACGCTGATGGGAAACAAATACGCCTTTATCATGCCCCCGAAAAAAATGTGCGGGGTGTTGACGGAATTGATTGACGGGGATTTTAAACCTGGGAAATGACGGGCAACGGCCTGGCTATGTTCGCCTTTCCAATATGGAAATAAACTTTCAATATGCAATATGGAAATAAAAGGGCGATAAAACGGCGTGGAAAAACAGTTGAAGCGACATCGGCCCCAAATAATAAAGAGGGCTAATAAAAGGGCATAATAAAGAGGGCATAAAAAAAGGGCATAAAAAAAGGGCGTCAAAAGAGGGCGTCAAAATAGCCAAGGCGGAAAAAAATTTGGGCTTGAGCCATCAACCCTAAGGGTATAATATTTTCCGCCTGTTCGTCCGTCGATCTTTTTTTAAAATATTCCAGAATATTAATGCGCTCCCGACAAGACCCCGCCGATTTCAGCGAATATGGGGCCGATGGCATACTTATGCTCCGGGGGAACAAGAAATGTCTTTGCGGGTTGGTTTCGGATCAGCCGGGTGTTTTCAATGTCAAAACCCTCGCTCTTGTATTTTGATCCGGTCTTGTCTTTTCCCAGGAAAAAAAGCATGTCGATGAGATTGCCCGAGGCGCCGTTTGCGTCCATGTGTTCAATGCATTGCATCAGGAGATTGTTTACGGTGAGAGAAAATTCATCCATCACCGCATACGCGTTCACCGAGCATTTTTCTTTGGAAACCATGCCCCGGCATCCAAATGGCCGCGCCGAATATATCTCGCAAAGGTCTCCGGATAAAAACGGGCATTTCCCCCATTCTGAATCCATTGTCTCTTCGGGGATATCTTTTCCGTTTGCGCAAAGGGACGCCAGCCCGTTGGTGGTGAATTTCGGGTGGAAACGCTTTCTGCCAAATTCAAACATCTCTGGCTCCAAATCTAGTTTTAGTTTGTTGTCCGAGATGTATTCGAGTATAAATTGGCCTTCAATGGATGTCACGGCGACATTCCGGGTGCAACAGACGGCGCATTTCGGCTTGCACGACGTCTCCATTTTAGAGGCAAAGACATCATAGATCGAGTAAATTTTTTTTAGTGTGTCTATCCTTTTTGACACATCGCTTGATAAAGTATCCATCTTTGGTCTATATCTTTGCTTGACTAAAAAGGCAAGCAAAGATAGCGTGATGGCCGTAAAAAAATTATAACTGGAGGATGCCATTATGGAGAGCAAGGTTTTTTTTATTGATATGAGGGCGACGTTCAAAGAGAATTTTGTCGCCAAGCTGGGACGATTGATGACAGAGGCTGGAATGCCGGAGACCTTTGGGGAGCGGGACCTGGTGGCGGTGAAACTCCATTTTGGGGAACGGGGCAACACGGCTTTCATCCGGCCGGTCTTTATCCGAAAGGTGGTGTCCGCCATCAAGAATTTAGGGGGAACCCCATTTTTGACGGACGCCAACACACTCTACGCCGGGTCCAGGGGAGAGGCTCCCCAGCATCTGGAGACCGCCGAGCAAAATGGATTCGTCCCCTCGGTGACCGGGGCGCCGGTGATCATCGCCGACGGACTCCGGGGCCATAGCGACACCGAGGTGGCCATCAATCAAAAACATTTTAAAAAGGCGTATATCGGATCTGAAATTCAGCGGGCCGACTCCATCATTTCCGTGGCCCATTTCAAAGGCCATGAGCTTTCCGGGTTTGGGGGCGCCATTAAAAATATCGGCATGGGATGCGCCTCCAGAAGGGGGAAGCTGGCCCAGCATTCCTCGTTGTCTCCGAAGGTGAAATCAAAAAAATGCGTCGGGTGCGGCGATTGCGTCGGCCATTGCGCCAGCCATGCCATTTTTATGATGGAAAACAAATCCAAAAAAAACAAGGCGAAAATAGATGAGGAAAAATGCGTCGGGTGTGGAGAGTGCATATTGATCTGCCCCAACTCGGCCATAGACATCCAATGGAATCGTTCCGTGCCTGTTTTTCTTGAAAGGATGGTTGAATACACCCTTGGCGTTCTTAAGGGCAAGGAAGGCCGGACGTTTTGCATCAATTTTCTCACAGACATTTCTCCAGCCTGCGACTGCTATCCCATGAATGACGCTCCCATCGTTCAAAATATCGGAGTCCTGGCGTCAACCGATCCCGTGGCCATTGATCAGGCGTCCGTGGATCTTGTGAACAACGAACAGGCCCTTCCCGGAACCTGTCTGACCGAGAATCGAGAGGCGGGGGGGGACAAGTTTAAGGGCGTCTATCCGAATGTGGACTGGGCCATTCAACTGGAGTATGCGCAACGCATTGGGATCGGGACGCGGTCGTATGAGCTGGTCACGCTGTGACGCCTTTTTGCGGCGCCATTTTAAATTTAAGATTGATTTCATGATGGTTTATGCTAATAGTATGGTTTGGTAGTATGAGTGGGTAGTATGAGTTGGCAATATGCGTTGGCAATATGCGTTGGCAATATGCGTTGGCAAAAAAAACAGTTTCAATGGGAATGGATACTTATAGATGGTCTTATTTGATTACAGGCACAAGAGGCTTCTGATCATCGCCGGTTTGATACTTTTTGCGGATCAGGTCTCTAAAATGATGGTCGTTGGCGCCATTCCGTTGTTTCATTCCATTGAGGTGATTCCCGGTTTTTTCAGTTTGACACATGTGAAAAATCCCGGGGGCGCCTTTGGTTTTTTGGCCGCCTCGGGATCAAACATCCGGGTTTTTGTTTTTATTTTCGTCTCCATGGCGGCGGTTTTTTTCCTTCTTTATGTCTATATGAAGACCCCGCGAAAATATAAGGCCCTTTCCATTGGCTTCGCCTTGGTGTTTGGCGGCGCCTTGGGAAATATGACGGACCGGATTCGTCTGGGCGAGGTGACCGATTTTTTTGATGTTTATGTGCGCCATCTTCACTGGCCGGCGTTTAACGTGGCGGACGCCTCCATCTGTGTGGGCATGTCCGTGGTCCTTTTTTATTTTTTATTTAAAAAAGACATTTTTGAATAGATGATGTTCATCCGTCCATTGAATCAGTGGATGGATGAAACGATCTGAATAGATGCGACAGGTTCGCAGGAAAGAAAAAATATGTTTCCGACAATAGTGACCATAGGAAAAGTCACCCTCCATACGTACGGCCTTCTTGTGGCGTTGGGGGGCATGGCGGCGTTTTTTCTGGCCAGGGCCGAGGCGAGCCGGAAAAATATAGATCCTGAAAAAATATCGGATCTGGTGTTTTACCTTCTGATTGCGGGCATCTTGGGCGCCCGTCTGTTTTATGCGTTTACGAATCTGGAGGCATACATTCATGACCCCTTGGAATTTTTCAAAATATGGAACGGAGGCCTTGTCTTTTACGGCTCGTTTATCGTGGCGTTGCCCACGCTTTTGATTTATGTTAAAAAACATGGGTTGCCGCTGGGCAAAGTTCTTGACATCGTGGCGCCCGCCCTGGCCTTGGGGCATTTTTTCGGCAGAATGGGCTGTTTTTTCGCGGGCTGTTGCTATGGCTCCGCCTCCGATCTTCCCTTTGCCGTTGTCTTCACCCATCCAGACAGTCTGGCCCCGCTTTATACTCCCCTTCATCCGACTCAGATTTATTCGGCGCTCTCCAATCTTACGATTTTTTTCGTGATATGGTTTTTGCGGAAACGAACCCGGATTGACGGTCAACTGTTTTGGATATATGTTCTGATCTACGCGGCGGCCCGATCCTTTATTGAGATGTTTCGGGGAGATTTCCGGGGGGATTTTATTTTTGAAATTTTTTCCCCGGCCCAGGCCATCGCGGGAATCATGGCCGTCAGCGCCGTGGTCTGTCTGACGATTCTCAAACGCCGACACGCCGCGCGGATGACAAAAAAAAATGCCTGAAATAGAGTATAAAGATCTGGATCAGCATATTGAGGGCATTTTAAAAGATGAGGAGCAGGGAAAACAAGAAAAAAAATTCGCCCCGGCATACCTGATCCACGGCGATGAATTTTTATACAAACAGGCGTTTAAAAAGCTTCTTGACGCCATGGTTCCAGGGCTGGCGCAAAACCTGGGCCATGAGCCGGTGGACGGAGGAAACGAACATATCCGCGCGGCCATTGAGAAGGCTTCGACCTTCTCCTTTATGCCCGGACGAAAGGTCGTCTCCATCTCGGATTCGCACGTTTTTTACAAAGGCCAGAGTTCGGCGGATATTCTGGAAAAGGCTGGGCGGCTGTGGCAAGACGAAAAATTTGACGCGGCCGCCGCCTGTTTTTTAGGTCTTTTGGGTTCATTGAAACTCTCTTTGGATGATATGACCCCGGAGAAACGGGAGAAACGTTTAAAGATCTCCGCCGAAGAGCTGGCTCGGCTCGACTGGCTGGACGATCTGTTGTCATACTGTCATGAAAAAGGGTTGGGCGTTCCGGCGGGGGCCGACGCGGCCCAGTCCCTTCGGGACGCCATTGAAAAAGGGTTTCCCGAAAACAATCATTTGATCGTCTCCGCCGATATGACGGATAAACGGACCGGGCTTTACAAATGCTTCAAAAAAATCGGCGTGGTCATTGATTGCTCGCTTCCCAAAGATGATGTATGGGCCAACAAAACGGCGCGGGAAAAAATTTGCAGAGATCATATTAACGAGCAGCTGAAGGCGCGTAAAAAGAAAGCCGGGGCCGACGCTGTAGCCGCCTTGATTGAAATGACCGGCCTTTCCTTGAGGCTTCTTTCCGTCAACATTGAAAAACTGATGGATTACGTCGGGGAGAGGGAGCGCGTCACGGCAAACGATGTGGCGGCGGTTTTAAAGCGGACCCGAGAAGATCCAATTTATGAGCTGACCAACGCCATGGCAAAAAGAGACATCCCCAACGCGCTTTTTTATCTCGACTCCCTGATTTCAAAAAATTTTCATCCCCTTCAGGCGCTGATGGCTCTGTGCAATCAGACGCGCAATCTCATGGCGGCCAAGGATTTTTTGGAAAGCCCCCATGGCCGGGCATGGATTCCCGGGATGGCGTTTCCCTTGTTTAAAAACAATGTGATGCCGGACATCATCGCCTTTGATTCTGAGATGGCTGAGATCATCAAGGGGTGGGAAGAGGCGACTTCAAACGGAGTCGCTGGCAAAAAAACAAAAAAAAAGAAAAAACAGCCTTCCAAAGCCGGTCTTCCCCTGGCAAAAAACCCTGGAAGCCCGTATCCGGTTTACCAGACCATGCTCAATGCCCAGCGTTTTTCCATGGGGGATCTGGTCCATGCGTTTCAACGGCTTTCAGAGACGGACATGCGAATGAAATCCGGGGCTGGAAATTTAACGCTGGAATTGGAAAAAACGATTGTGTCCATCTGTCGGGGAGAGGGCGGATGACCTCTTTGGGTTTTTTCAGCGGATTGAATGTTTAACCAATTTATTATAGAGGATGTTGACGGGTTATCAAAAATGAAAAAAGAAGAAAAATTAAGGCTCACGCAAACCGTAAAGGGAGCGGGGTGAGCGTCCAAGCTGTCTCCGGGGGACCTGGAGAAGGCGTTGCGCGGACTTGAAATACCCGAAAATGCCAACGTGCTGGTGGGGCTTGGCAAGGCCGATGACGCGGGAGTTTATCGAATATCGGATGATCTGGCCATCATTCAGACCGTTGATTTTTTCACCCCTGTCACGGACGATCCGTATCTGTTTGGTCAGATTGCCGCGGCCAATGCCTTTAGCGATGTTTACGCCATGGGGGGAGAGCCGAAAACAGCCATGAATCTGGTGGGCTTTCCATCGGAAGATATGGATATTTCGGTTTTGCGCCGGGTGATTGAGGGCGGACTGGATAAGATCACAGAGGCCGGAGCCGTTTTGGTGGGGGGGCATACGCTGGAAGACGCGGAGTTGAAATACGGACTCTCCGTCATGGGCTTTATCTCCCCGGACAAAATTTTGACCAAAAAAAATCTGGAGTCCGGCTGTCGCCTGATACTCACCAAGCCTCTTGGAACCGGGGTCATCAACACGGCCATCAAAGGCGGCCTGGCTTCAAAAGAGGTCGAGGAAACGGTCTCCCGTCTCATGGCCGCGTTAAATAAGGAGGCGGCTGAAATTATGAAACGACACACGGTTTGCGCATGCACAGACATCACCGGCTTTGGTTTGCTGGGGCATTTGAGCGAAATGACCAAGGGGTCCGGTCATGGCGTCCGGATTTCGGCCGACCAGACGCCCATCATCCCTGAGGCGCTGGAATACGCGGGGATGGGAATGCTTCCGGGGGGAGCGTTTAAAAACAGAGCGTTTTACAAATCAATGGTCTCTTTTTCCCGTGATGTCGATCCAACGACCCGCGATCTGTTGTTCGATCCCCAAACATCCGGGGGCCTGTTGATCTGCGTCAAAGCCGACGAGGCCCAAGATATGATCCGCGAGCTTATGGACGCCGGAATAACAGACGCGGCCGATATTGGCGAGGCCGTGGCCGGAGACGAGAAGATCGAGGTGTTTTAAAGGGACGGATGGACGCAAATCGGTTTTTATGGCGTTTCAAGACGGCTGTTTTTGTAAAGAAACAAAAAAAGGCCATTTCAAGAAAACCATTTCAACCATTTTAAAAAAGGCCATTTTAAATAAAGACTATTTTAAATAAAGACTATTTTAAAAAAGGTCATTTAAAAAAAGACAAGGGTTTAAAAAAGGTTTTTTTAAAACTTAAAAAAGACAAGGGGAATTAAGAGAGTTGAAGAGAATGGAGAGGATGGAGTTTAAGAAAAAATCTGGTCGGGGCGAGAGGATTTGAACCTCCGACCCCTTGGACCCCATCCAAGTGCGCTACCAGACTGCGCTACGCCCCGACAGATTATCTTTGAGAAAACCTCAAGAGCTGAATCATCTATCAGTTATGTTTTCGGTTGTCAAGACATGATGCAAATGATTTTTTAAAATTCCAGGGGGGTTTTTTGATTCCGAAAAAAATGATAAAACCGCCGCCTCTCAGCCGAGGAGATATGTTGGGGATCGCGGCCCCTGCGGGTTCTTTTGACGCCGACGCGTTTAAAAAAGGGGTGGCTGTTCTGGAATCCATGGGATTTCGCGTCCAGATTCCCCCTGGCGTTTATGAAAAGAACGGATACCTTGCCGGGGATGACCGGAGCCGGGCGGATCGCTTGAACCGTCTTTTTGGCGACGCGGATGTCAAAGGGATCGTTTGCGCCAGGGGAGGATTCGGCTCCATCAGGATACTCTCTCTGCTGGACTATGATCTGATTGAAAACAACCCGAAAGCGTTTGCCGGATTCAGCGATATTTCGGCTCTTTTGTGGGCGCTGTATTCAAAAACCGGCCTGGCGACATTCCATTCTCCAAACGTGACCACCCTTGGAGGCGCCCCTGAAAAAACCATAGACGCCATGTTTTCGGCGGTCTCATCAAAATTTGGGCGAGGCATGGCGCTTGAAAACGGGGTTGAAGTCAGACCCGGCGCCGCCAGGGGGCCGTTGGCCGGCGGAAACCTGACGACCCTGTGCCATCTTGCGGGAACCCCTTTTTCCCCGGATTTTGGGGGGCATATTCTTTTTTTGGAAGATATCGGGGAGCCGCGATATAAAATAGACCGGGCGCTTTCGCAGATGACCCTGGCCGGATGTTTTGACCATATTTCAGGGCTCGCGTTGGGTTCCTTTGAGGGTTGCGGCCCGGCCCAGGATATTTACAAACTGGTTGACGAACAATTTGGCGGCCATGACATTCCGATCATAGCCGGTTTTGAAGCCGGGCATGGAAAAGAGAATATCACCCTGGCTTTCGGCGTAGAGGCGTCTCTTGACGCCGGTGAAAAAAGGCTTTTTTTCCCATGAGCGAGTCCTTGGCTTAAGGGGAGCGAATCAATTCAGAGGAGCCATCCATTGGGAATAGACCATGCCAACACCCTGTAATTTCAAAGAAACGGATGATCTCATGAACCGGGCTGTTTCCGGGAATGTTTTTCCGGGGGGCGTTTTGCTGGCCTCAATGGGGGGAGACATCCGGTTTTTCAAGGCGTTTGGCGTCGTTGATATTTTTTCCAAACAACAGACCGGCGTCGGCTCTTTTTTTGATCTGGCCTCCCTGACAAAGCCTCTGGTCACGACCACGGGAATCATGGAGCTGGTTAAAACATATGGACTCGACCTGGATCGAAGCGTTTGTTCCATACTGCCGGGATTTAAAAAAGACGGGGTGACGGTCCGGCGCCTTCTGACTCACACATCCGGGCTTCCACCCTGGCGACCTTATTATATTGAACTCATGAAAATGGCCCGGGCAGACAGAAAAGAGGGGTTGACCCGGTGTCTTTTTGATGAGCCGCTGGTTGAAAAACCTGGGGAGGGCGTTTTATACAGCGACCTTGGCTTTATGATTCTCTCCCGGATCATCGAAGCGGTGTCCGGGATGAGTCTGGACCGGTTTTTTTATGAAACGGTCCGCGCTCCCCTTGGGATTGAGAGTCTTTTTTTTGTTCCTGATTTTTTTATGTCCGGCCATTTGAAACCCGCGGCCGGAGAATTTGCGGCCACCGAGATTTGCCCGTGGAGAAAAACGATGTTGAGGGGCGCGGTTCATGACGACAATGCGTATGCCGCGGGCGGGGTGGAAGGCCACGCCGGTCTTTTTGGCGACGCCCGGGGGGTTCATGAATTGCTTTGGGAGATGCTTTCCGTTTTTTCAGGCCGAAAAAACAGCGTCGTGTTTCAACGGGATGTGGTCCAAACGTTTTTTAAAACAGCGACGGACCCGGCCAGGGCTACGGGCTTTGACATGCCGGCTCAGGCCGGGGCCAGTTGCGGAAATCGCTTTTCCAAAAACAGCGTGGGGCATCTCGGTTTTACAGGAACGTCATTCTGGATGGACCCGGAGTCGGAGGCGATTGTGATTCTGTTGACCAATCGCGTTCACCCGTCCAGGGACAATGAGCGGATTAAAAAATTCAGGCCCAGAATACATGACGCGGTTATGAAAAACATGAAAAAAAGCCGGTCTTGTTAGTTGACGGGTTTAAATTTTTCAGCAAAACGATATTTTGCCTTGATACCCATCTGTTATTTTGATATCAATCAAAAGTTTGAGTTGGGGCTTTTCAATGATCTTTATGCTCTGGTCAATGACGTTTATGCTCTGGAAAGAAAAAATCTTCAATTGACGACGATTAAGGCCGCGTCGTTTGTTTGCGGGAGCCATATGCTTAAAACAGGTAGTGCGACATGCGCATCAATGCGCGAAGACGAGGAAATATGAATTTTTTTTTAGACAGCGTGCTCGGCGTATTTTCAAGCGACCTTGCCATTGATTTGGGAACTGCGAATACACTTGTGTATGTTAAAGGAAAGGGAATCGTCCTGAACGAGCCTTCGGTGGTGGCGGTTCAAACCGACAAACGGAACAGGAACCGGATTCTTGCCGTGGGAGGCGAGGCCAAAAATATGCTGGGAAGAACTCCGGGAAGCATCGTGGCGATCCGTCCCATGAGGGATGGCGTCATCGCTGACTTTGAAGTGACCGAGGCCATGCTTAAGCATTTTATTCGCAAAGCCCATAACAGCCGAAAATGGGTTCGGCCCAGGATCATTATCGCGGTGCCTTCGGGAATCACCCAGGTTGAAAAGCGGGCGGTGATGGAATCCGCCGAGTCGGCGGGGGCCAGGGAGGTTTACCTGATCGAAGAGCCCATGGCCGCGGCCATCGGCGCGGGAATGCCGATTACGGAGCCCACCTGCAATATGATCGTGGACATTGGGGGGGGGACCACGGAAGTCGCCGTGATATCTCTGGCCGGAATCGTTTACAGTCGTTCGATTCGCGTGGCCGGCGACAAGATGGATTCCGCGATCATGCAGTATATCAAACGCAAATACAATATGCTCATCGGCGAAAGAAGCGCGGAGATCATTAAAACCACCATTGGAAACGCCTATCCCGATCCCCGGAATTTGGAGACCATAGAGGTCAAGGGAAGGGATATGGTGTCTGGCATTCCAAAGATTTTAACCATTGATTCCGAAGAGATAAGGGTGGCGATTTCCGAACAGATCGACGCCATCCTTGAGACCGTGAAAATAGCTTTGGAACAGACGCCCCCCGAGTTGGCCGCCGACATTGTGGACCGGGGCATCGTCCTGACCGGGGGAGGCGCTCTGTTGAAAAATCTCGACAAACTTTTCAGGGAAGAAAGCGGACTTCCCATCACCGTGACAGAAGATCCCCTGACCACCGTGGTTCTGGGTTCGGGAAAAGCCATCGATAGTATAGAGACTCTAAAAAGCGTTATGATTTCATAAATTTATGTTTTCAAAAAAAACGATGATGATCGTTGGACTGGTGATTTTGGTATTGGTGAACATCACCATCCTTTCGGTCAACAGCTCTCGAAAATACAGCTCATACGGTTTGGGGCGGGTCACGATTTCCATGATCGCCCCGCTCCAGAAAGTCGCCACGCGGTTGTCGCATTTTGCCAAGAGCGTCTGGAACAACTATTTTTATCTTATTTCAGTGGCCGAGGAAAATGACGAGCTGAAAAGCGCCGTGAAAAGACTGGTTGAAAAAAACAATCAGCGCCTGGAAACTGAAATCACAAACTCGCGGTTCAGGAAGCTTCTGGATTTGAGAGCTTCCGTCTCTCACGATATCGCCGTGGCGGAAGTCATTGGCAAAGACCCCTCCCAATGGTTCAAAACCATCATTATTGACAAAGGTTCGTCGGAAGGCATTAAAAAAGGGTTGCCGGTGATTGTTTCAGGGGACATAGCCGGGCAGGTTTCAGATGTTTCATCCCATTATTCCAAGGTTCTTTTGATCATAGACCGAAACAGCGCGGTGGATGCTCTGGTGCAAAGAAACCGGTCAAGGGGCGTTATAAAGGGCGCGTCCGACGGGGAATGCCAGCTCGACTACGTATTGCGAAAGCATGATATAAAGCCTGGGGACACGGTGATATCGTCGGGCGTTGACGGGGTGTTTCCCAAAGGTCTTCGCGTGGGGTATGTGTCGGACGTCACAAAGCCTGACTTTGGAATTTTTCAGAAAATCAATGTGCTGCCATATGTTGATTTCGAAAAAATTGAAGAGGTTATGGTTATTTTAAATCCTGGCGAAAAGGGTCTTTTAAGCGGGTCTCGGCCATGATTTATCTGATTCACATATGCGTGGGCCTTTTTTTGATGATACTTCAATCCTCTGTTAAACCCTATTTCAAGCTGTTCGATGGCTTTTACGACCTTCTGTCTGTCTTTGTCATTTTTTTAGGCATTTATCGTCCGGTCAGGGAGAGCCTGTCCATGGCTATTTTTGTGGGGATTGTCATGGATACCCTCACGGGCGGCCCCTTTGGGCTTTATTTGACGATCTATTTGTGGATTTTGTTCGGCATTCGGGCGGGAATCAGTTTCCTGCACATAAAAAGCTTTTTCCTTCTTCCCATCGTTATTTCGTCGGGTGTTCTGGCGGGAAGCATCATATCCTCTTTTGTCGCGGGAATGGCCGCGTCTGAAGCGGTTTTTTTTTCAAAGGCGCTCTGGATGGCCGCGGAGCAGGTGTTCTGGGCGGTTTTGACCGGAACTCTTTTGTTGTCTTTCATTAGATATGGCTACAGTAAATTGAACCGATGGCAAAATGAACTTTTTATAAAAAAAGGAACCCACGGGTTTTTCAGGAGGGCGGAAAAATAGGAAAAGGGTTTGATGAATATCTGGATGCGCCGGATAGCGATTGGTATAAAAAACGAATCATTGGCCTGATGTGCGTCATGGTCTTTATGTTTGTGATCCTGTCGTTCCGAGTCTATTATCTCCAGGTGATTGAAAGGGATGAGTTTAGCCGCCTTTCCAGGAACAACTGCATCCGGCTTCAAAGCATAGAGCCGCCAAGGGGTTTGATTTTTGACCGCCAGGGCCGGTTGCTGGTGGAAAACCGGCCGGCGTTTGATTTGAGCGTCATATTAAAAGACGCCAAACCGCTGGACGAAACCATTGAAAAATTGTCTGGATACACGTCCATTCCCGCGGACGAGATAAAATCCAAAATTGAAAAGAAAAAAAGAGGCATGGGCTACAAGCCGATTTTGTTGCGGCATGACATCGGCCGGGACACTCTGGCGGCCGTGGAGGTCCACAAATTTGATTTGCCGGGAGTGGCGCTGAGCATCAAACCCCGCCGTCACTATATCCAAAAGAGCGCGGCCCACCTGATCGGGTATTTGAGCGAAATAAGCGCCAAAGAGCTTAAAAAACCGGAATGGCGGGGATACCGGGGAGGGGATTACATCGGTAAATTTGGCGTGGAGAAGGCCTTTGAGACTGTTTTGACCGGAAAACGGGGAGGGCGCCAGGTCGAAGTGAACGCCACGGGCCAGGTGGTGAGGGTCTTGAAAACAGTGGAGGCCCAGCCGGGCCACAACCTCTACCTGACCATTGATCACAATCTACAAAAAAAAGCCGAAGAGCTTCTAAAGAATCTGGCCGGAGCGGTCGTGGCCATGGACCCTGATTCGGGGGAAATTCTTGCCATGGCCAGCAGTCCGTCTTTTGATCAGAATTCGTTTGTCAGCGGAATGAGTTACAAACAATGGAAGAAACTGTCTTCGAACCCCGACCGCCCCATGCGCAACAAAGTGATCCAGGGAGAATATCCTCCGGCGTCGACATACAAGATCATCACCGCCATGGCCGGGCTTGAAGAGGGGCTCGTTGATGAGCGGACCCGGATCAACTGTCCGGGGCATTACGAATACGGGGACCGAACGTTCAGGTGTTGGAAGGCCAGCGGACACGGCAGAGTGAATCTGGAAGACGCTCTTGGGGTTTCCTGCGATGTCTTTTTTTATCATCTGGGTCAAAAGATTGGCGTGGAAAAGTTGTCATGGTATGCCAGAGCCTGCGGGCTGGGAGTTTTTACGGGGGTGAATCTGGGCCATGAAGCCGAGGGATTGACTCCTACGGGAACATGGAAAAAACGGAAAACCGGGGTTCCGTGGAGAGGGGGGGAAACGCTTTCCGTGGCCATCGGACAGGGGTACAATCTTGCGACTCCCATACAGCTTCTGGTGATGATTTCGGCGGTGGCCAACCGCGGGATCCGGTATCAGCCCATTATTGTCAAAGAAATCAGGGACGCTGGAGGCCATGTCTTAAAAAAAAGCGTCCCATTGACAACAGGGAGATTGCCCGCCAGCCCCAAAACCCTTTCGTTGATACGGAAAGCTCTTTGGAATGTCGTCAATAAAAGCAACGGAACCGCCTGGTCCATACGCATTCCCAATGTTCAGATGAGCGGAAAAACAGGCACGGCCCAGCTGGTCAGCCGGAAATTAAACGAAGACGCGATGAAAAAGAAACCCGATCATCTCAAGGCCCACGCCCTGTTTGTGGCATACTCTCCCCAGGAGAACCCGAAGATCGCGGTTTCTGTGATTGTCGAGCACGGGGAGCATGGCGCCGCGTCCGCAGGGACCATCTCAAGGGATTTGATCAAGGTGTACATGGATGAGAGAAGGGGCGGTGAATAAGATGTTTGACAAACGGCTGTATCAGAATTTTGACTGGGGAATCGCCGCCACTGTGGCGGCGTTGTGTCTGGTTGGGATGGCCACGGTGTACAGCGCGGTGATGGCCATGACTCCGGCGCCCCAGGGAGCGCTTTTTGTCAGGCAGGCCATCTGGTTCTGCATTGGCCTGACCCTTATGTCGATATGTTGCCTGTTTGATTACAAGGCGCTTGACAAGTGGGCCAATGTTATTTACGTCGCATGCGTCGCGCTTCTGGTTCTGGTTTTTTTTGGCGGGAAAGTCGTGGGGGGGGCGAAACGGTGGCTGGATTTGGGACCGATTTCGATTCAACCTTCCGAGATAATGAAGATCGCCATCATCATTATCATCGCGCGGTATTATTCAAAACATGCCGACACCGGCGGGGTGACCATGCGCAAGTTGATGGTTCCCATCGCGCTGACCCTCGTCCCCTTTATTCTGATTCTCAAACAGCCCGATTTGGGAACCGCTTTGCTGGTATGCATTATCGTGGGTTCCATGACGATTTTTGTTAAAATAGAAAAACGCGCGTTTGTCTTTTTGACGATTTTTTTTCTGGTCAGCATTCCCATTGTGTCCTTTTTTTTAAAAGGGTATCAGAAACAACGGATTTTGACATTTTTGAATCCAGAGCTTGATCCTCTCAACGCTGGATATCATATCATACAATCAAAGATCGCCATAGGCTCGGGAATGATTTCAGGAAAGGGCTTTTTGCGGGGGACCCAAAGCGCCCTTTCTTTTTTGCCGGAGCAGCACACGGATTTTATTTTTTCCGTATGGGCTGAAGAATGGGGCTTTATCGGTTCCATGGGCATCCTGGCTCTTTTTTTGACTCTGATATTGCTCGGCCTGAATGTCGCTTACCGGTGCAGAGATTCCTTTGGCTCCCTTCTTGCGACGGGCATAACGATCATGATTTTTTGGCAGGTGTTTATAAATATCGGGATGGTTATGGGTTTGATGCCTGTGGTGGGCGTTCCGTTGCCGTTTGTAAGTTACGGGGGATCGTCTGTTTTGACGATGATGATCAGCGTGGGGATTCTTTTAAATATAAGCATGCGGCGCTTTGTGTTCGATTAGATGTGTTTTGACGAATTCCTGAAATAGTTCATTTGGCCATACGAATAACACAAGAATAAAGAGGGGCGATGAAAACTCGGCGCATCCCGATATGCTTGGGTTTTTACGTCTTGCCAGCCCGGGGCTTTAACCATCCAGACCGCCGCTTTAACCATCAAGACCGGCGGTTTCACAATCAAAACCGGCGAATTAACACCAATATAAATTTATTATTGAGCGAACCCTTGGCGGCTCAGGTTTCAAAAAAGGCGGATTAATTTTTGAGTCGGCCTGAAAAATATTTTTTTTAAAAAAAACCAGGCGGTCTGATTCTGCGGGTCGCCCGCGACCGGCTCGCCAAGCACAGGAGAATCAAAGATGATGATTATAAGAAAGGCAAAGAAAGAAAAAACCGATGGGTCTGTGTCGACCTTTTTAGGGCCTGACGTCACCATCCAGGGCGCCATTGAGTTTAAAAGCGTCATCCGGCTGGACGGAAAAATCGAAGGGAAGATCATTGGCCCGGACGGGACGGTGATCGTGGGGGAAAAGGCCGTCATAAACGCCGAGATTGTCGTGGGCGTCGCCATCATCATGGGAGAGGTCAATGGCGAGATCAAGGCGCTGAAAAAAATTGAGATACATCCTCCCGGACGCGTAATCGGAGATATACAGGCCCCGATTATATCCATTGCGGCGGGGGGTGTTTTAAATGGCAATTGTTCCATGAAGACGCGTCCGGTCATCTCTGGCAAGAAGTCTGAAACATCGACGGCTAAAAAATCGGCCAATGGGGGACAAAACAAAGAAAGCGCGGGGGCGGCGTAGGACTTTCGTCAATGGACCGGCCGCGATTTTTTCATGGCGCGGCAAAAAAAAACGCCGTCTCTTTTTTGCATCGCTTGGCATGGCGAACCCTTGGCCGCTTCGGGAAAAAAAGACCGCGCCTATGGCCTTGTATTTTTAACGCAGCCATTCCAGTTTTTTTGCCAAGGCGTCATTTTTGGGGAAATATAAAAAAACCTTTGACAATTCACCGTATCTAATGTATCAAAACGCAATTATTAATCTGATTTTTTACGGTTTAAACCCGGTTCGTTTTTTCGTTTTAACCGGTTTGCTTTTTTCGTTTTAATCGTTTTAAATAGCGTAAGAGCGGAGGCATAAGAGCCGAAGCGTTGAAGAATGCGGGGCCGTAAAGAACTGAAACGGAAAAAGAGCGGCAAAAAACTTAGCCATCTGGAACACATAATAATCAGGTATGAAGCGCGGAGGCGGCAGATCAACGCCTCCGGTTTTGATGAATTTTTTTGACAGGAGCCAGGCAGTTATGGATATTATAAAGATTGATGAATCTCTACTTATTCAAATCGCAAATTTTGTTTTTCTCATATGGGCGTTAAACATCGTTTTATACAGGCCCATCCGTAAGATGCTGATTCTGCGAAAAGAAAAAATCGCGGGTCTTGAAACGCAGATTGAAAAATCCATAAGCGACGCGACGGACAAAGACAAGGCGCTCGCGTCTGGCATCAGCGAAGCCAGGGTCAGGGGGATGAAAGAAAAAGAGGCTCTGGTCAGTGTGGCGCTTGAAAAAGAGGCGGTCATTATTGAAGAGATCAACGCGAATGCCCAGGCAAATTTGACCGAGGTTCGGAATAAAGTCGCCAAGGATGTGGATGCCGTCAGAACTTCTTTGTTGAAAGAGGTCGATGATTTCGCGAACAGCATTTGTCAGAAAATTATAGGGAGGACTGTTTAATGAAGGTTCCTGAAATTTTTCGTAAGCATTTGTCAGTTATATTGCCCGTGGCCCTGGCCTGCCTGTTTGTTTTTATCGGCGCGGCAATGGGTTCTTCGGGAGGCGAGGAGGCTTCCAAGGGATGGGTGGCGACAGACACCTGGAGGGTGATGAATTTTGTCGCGCTGGCGGGCATCCTTTTCTTTGTTTTGAGAAAGCCCGTCGCCGAGTCCCTTCAGGGGCGCATCTCAGGAATTGAAGAGCAGTTGAGCAGCTTGGAAGCCAGAAAAAAAGAGGCGGAAAAGGAGCTGGAAGAACACAACGAAAAACTGTCGCTTTTGGAAACCCAGGCGGAAAAAATTGTAAAAGATTATATTGAGCAGGGAAAAGAAGCCGGAGAAAGAATACTTGAAAAGGCTAAATCCTCGGCAAAAAAACTGGAAGAGCAGTCGCGCAGGAACATCGAAAACGAATTCGAAAAGGCCAGAAAAAGCCTGCAACGAGAAGTGATGGAAAAATCTTTTGCCAAAGCCGAAGAAATGATTAAAACCAGCATCATGGCGGAGGATCAGGAAAGACTGGTGGATGAATACTTGGAGAAGGTGGTGGCATCGTGAAAAATTTAGCTATATCAAGGCGGTATGCCAAAGCGTTGTTGCTTATCGGCCAAGAGGACGGTCAGGCCGAGTCCTACCGGGAAGAGCTTGACGGCATCTCCGGAATTATCGCGGGAAGCGGGGAACTGGGACAGATTCTTGCCAACCCCCTGCACGACGCGGCAAGCCGGAAAAAGATTTTAAGCGCGATCATTGAAAAGACGAATCTTTCGACGACGCTCAAAGCCTTTCTGTTTCTGCTCTATGATAAAGGGCGGTTTGGATTTTTAGGCAATATAAATGACGTTTATAAGAGACTGGCCGACGAACTGAAGGGAGTGGCTCGCGCAAGCCTGGTGTCCGCGACAAAACTTTCATCCGATGCCGTCGAAAAGATTCGCGAGACTCTGTCAAAGAGAACAGGCAAAGATATTGTTTTGGAAGCCAGTCAGGAAAACGACCTGATAGGGGGGATCGTGACCAGGATCGGCGACCTCGTTTTGGATGGAAGCATCAAAACGCAATTACTCAATATGAGAGAATCTTTAAAAAGGGGTGAGCGTGTATAATGGAATTAAAAGCTGAAGAAATAAGCCAGATTATTAAAGAACAGATTAAAGATTATGACAAAAAGGTTGAATTGAGCGAAACCGGAATCGTTTTGTCAGTGGGCGATGGCATCGCCAGAATTTATGGGCTTGAAAAAGTCATGGCATTGGAACTCGTCGAGTTTGGGGACGGAACATTGGGAATGGTCCTGAATCTTGAAGAGGATAATGTCGGCGTTGCCATTATGGGCGAGGATATCCATATCAAGGAAGGCGATATGGTGAAACGAACCGGCAGGATCGCTGAAGTTCCTGTTGGAGAAGCGGTGCTTGGCCGGGTGGTCTCCGCCGTCGGGGAACCGCTGGATGGAAAGGGCCCCATCAATTCGGAGGTTTTCTCCAGAGTTGAAATGGTGGCGCCTGGAGTCATCGCCAGAAAAGGCGTGCATGAACCCTGCTACACCGGGCTTAAAGCCGTTGACGCCATGACGCCTGTGGGACGTGGACAGCGTGAGTTGATCATCGGCGATCGGCAGATCGGAAAAACCGCATGCGCCATCGACGCCATACTCGCGCAAAAAGATAGCGATATTTATTGCATTTATGTGGCTTGCGGGCAAAAGAAATCGACCGTGGCCCAGGTTCACGCGATTTTGGAAAAACACGGAGCCATGGAATACACCACCATCGTTTCAGCCTGCGCCAGTGATCCGGCCACTCTGCAGTTTGTCGCGCCTTATGCGGGTTGCGCCATGGGAGAATACTTTCGCGACAAGGGGCAACATGCTCTGATCGTGTATGACGATCTGTCCAAACAGGCGGCGGCTTATCGGCAGGTCTCTCTTCTTCTGAGACGTCCTCCAGGACGAGAGGCGTATCCCGGAGATATTTTTTACAATCATTCCCGTCTTCTGGAACGCTCGGCAAAATTGAACGACGAGCTTGGCGCCGGGTCCCTTACCGCCCTTCCGATCATCGAAACCCAGGCGGGCGACGTGTCCGCATATATTCCGACAAACGTTATTTCCATTACGGACGGGCAGATATATCTTGAGCCGTCCCTCTTTTTCGCTGGAATTCGACCGTCCATCAATGTCGGTCTGTCCGTCTCCCGAGTGGGCGGGGCCGCTCAGGTCAAAGCCATGAAACAGGTCGCCGGAACATTGCGTCTGGATTTGGCTCAGTTCCGTGAACTGGAAGCGTTCGCCGCTTTCGGAAGCGACCTGGACGCCGCCACCCAGAAACAGTTGACTCGAGGGGCGCGGCTTGTTGAAATCTTGAAACAACCTCAATACCAACCTCTGACCATGGAAAAACAGGTTTCCATTCTTTATGCCGGAACCAAGGGATATCTTGATGGCTATTCCGTTGCGGATCTTGGCAAATACGAGGCTGGCTTTTATTCGTTCATTGAGGACAGATACCCGAAGGTTTTTTCCGAATTAAAGGAAAAAGAAGAAATTTCAGGCGATTTGGACAAATTGATGGCCGAGGCCATTGTCGCTTACGGGGAAGAGTTCAGCAACACCATAAAATAACAACACATACAAATAAGGGCTGAGTTTATGGCAAGCTTAAAAGATGTCCAGAACAAAATTGGCGCGGTCAAAAAGACGAAACAGATCACAAAGGCCATGAAAATGGTCGCCACATCGCGGTTGCGGGGCGCCCAAAGCAATATGGTGGCTTTTAGACCCTATGCCGGGAAATTCGAAGAAGTTCTTGGAAGTCTTGCGGCTAAATCAGGGTCGGAAGCGGGCGCTTTGATCACGCCGAGAGATGAAATCAAGAAGATCAACCTTGTTTTGTGCACATCCGATAGAGGGTTGTGCGGAGGATTCAATGTAAACCTCACCGACAAGGCGGCGTCTTTCATTAAGGAAAAAAAGAGCCAGGGAATTGACGTTTCCACCGTCGTTTTTGGGAAACGGGGGCGTGATTGGAGCAAAAAGAAACGTGTTCCCATGATAAGCGAGTATATCGGGGTTGTGGGAACCAATTTTGGATTCAGCGTATCCGCAACGTCTGGCCGCCAGCTTGTGGACGGTTTTTTGAATGGGGATTATGATGAGGTTTACGTCATTTATTCCGAATTTATAAGCATGGGCCGGCAGACTCCGAGCATAAAAAAGCTTCTTCCGATACCTCCCCTTGAAGTTGAGGAAGATGAGTCGGAAAGCGAGGAGTTTATGGCCGAACACATTTGCGAGCCCTCGGCGGCGAGCCTTTTGGGAAATTTGCTCCCGAAAAGCGTCCATGTGAAATTGCATAGCGCATTGCTGGAAACGTCCACCAGCGAGCATGCGGCGCGGATGGTCGCCATGGATAATGCGACGACCGCATGCGATGATATGATTGAAAGTTTGACCCTGGCATACAACAAGGCCCGGCAGGCGTCCATCACCGCTGAATTGATGGACATCGTCGGCGGCGCCGAAGCCCTTAAGGGATAAAAAAAATAATACCGGTATTTTATAGGAGGTCTTTAGATGGGAGATAACATTGGGAAAATCACTCAGGTTATGGGGCCTGTCGTCGACGTGGAGTTTGATCAGGGCAGTTTGCCCACAATTTATACCGCGTTGCTGATATCCAACCCCGCCATAAATGATGAAAAAGATAACCTGGTTGTTGAAGTTGCGCAGCATCTTGGCGATAACGTTGTCAGAACCATTGCCATGGATGTCACCGATGGCTTGACTCGTGGCCAAGAGGTAAAAGACACAGGAAAACAGATAATGATGCCCGTAGGCGCGGCAGGTTTGGGACGCGTTCTCAATGTTGTCGGGAGACCCGTGGATGGTCTCGGTCCCGTCAGCCAGGAAAAAATGCTTCCCATTCATCGCGCGGCTCCGGCGTTTACTGAACAGGACACCACGGTGCGGGTTCTTGAAACTGGAATCAAAGTCATTGATTTGCTTGTTCCGTTTCCACGGGGCGGCAAAATGGGCCTTTTTGGCGGCGCGGGTGTTGGCAAAACCGTTATCATGATGGAGATGGTTCATAATATCGCCATGCAACATGGAGGAATTTCAGTGTTTGCGGGCGTTGGAGAGCGAACTCGCGAGGGAAATGACCTTTACCATGAAATGAAGGAAGCTGGCGTGCTTCCAAAGGCCGCTCTTATTTATGGCCAGATGACAGAGCCTCCAGGGGCAAGGGCGCGAGTCGCTCTTTCCGCTCTCACCGTCGCTGAATATTACAGAGACGAAGAGGGACAGGATGTTTTGATTTTTATTGATAATATTTTTCGGTTCACACAGGCTGGCTCAGAAATATCCGCCCTTTTGGGACGCATGCCTTCAGCGGTTGGTTATCAACCGACTCTGGCGGTTGATCTTGGAGAGCTTCAGGAACGGATTACTTCCACTGATAAAGGATCCATCACCGCCGTTCAGTGTGTCTATGTTCCTGCGGACGATTTGACCGACCCTGCGCCCGCGACCACATTTGCTCATCTCGACGGAACAGTTGTTCTTTCCCGAAAATTGGTTGAGCTTGGCATCTATCCTTCGGTGGATCCCCTTGATTCATCATCCAGAATTCTGGATGCCGCGTACATTGGCGATGAACATTATTTCGTGGCCAGGCAAGTTCAGCAGATTCTTCAAAAATATACTGAATTACAGGATATTATCGCTATTCTTGGAATTGACGAATTGTCTGACGAGGATAAACTCACTGTGGGCCGGGCAAGGAAAATTCAACGTTTTCTGTCACAGCCGTTTCATGTCGCGGAAGTTTTTACAAACACCCCCGGATCTTATGTGAAGATTGAAGACACGGTGAAAGCTTTCAAGGAAATAGTCGAAGGCAAACACGATGATGTTCAGGAGCAAGCCTTTTATATGGTTGGAAACATTGACGAGGTTCTTGAAAAGGCCAAAAAGATGTCGGCGGCTGAATAAACTTGAAAAGGATATGACATGGCTGGAAATATAAAGTTAGAAATTGTCACACCCGATAAAGCCGTTGCCAATGAAGAGGCACAGATCGTTATGGCCCCTGGCGAATTGGGAGAATTTGGTATTCTCATCGGCCATACTCCCTTTCTTGCGGCTTTAAAGATTGGCTCGGTCCGTTATGTGGATTCAACGGGCGCGGAAAAATTTGTGTTTGTGAATGGAGGGTTCGCGGAAGCTCTTCCCGATAAAGTGACGATTTTGGCGGAATCTGCCGAGAGACAAGAGGATGTCAATGTTGATCGAGCAAAAGCCTCCTTGGAAAGAGCCCGTGAGCGCATGGCGGATCAAACACGCAAGGATGAGATTGATTTTATTCGGGCCAAAGTCTCTTTGGAAAGAGCCATTCAGCGTCTGAGCATGGCCGATCGAGACTAAAAGGAAACGACGTAAATGATGGATGCGATTTTTTTTGTCCGTCGTTCAGACCGGCCCGGCCGGATTGATTAATCTGTATTATTGTGATAAAAGGGCAAACCATTTTTTCTGGTTTGCCTTTTTTTTTAGAGCCCCCCCAACTTGGGGGCGGCGTCAAATCGTTCATATTTCATTAAACGACGAAGGGTTAATTAAGATATATATGGAGACGACTCTTGGAGTGATTATCCTTGCCGCCGGTCTCGGAAAACGTATGAAATCCGAGAAAGCCAAGGTATTGCATGAAATTGATGGCAAACCGATGATTTTGCATGTAATTGAAACCGCATCGGAAATTGTCGGCGATGATATCATTGTCGTGATTGGGCATCAGGCGAATGAAGTCAAGAAAACGGTGTCTCAGTCGTGTAGTCCGATTTATGTGGTTCAGAAAGAACAATTGGGGACCGGGCATGCCGTTTTGACCGCGTTGCCATTTATTCCAGATCATGTTGAAAAAATAGTCATCCTTTATGGAGACGTCCCCCTTCTCTCGGTGGCGTCCCTGAAAGAACTTCTCAGTTTTCACCAGAAAAATCAGTGTGATATCTCAACCCTGGCGGCCAGAGTCTCAGACCCCAAAGGATATGGAAGAATACTGTTTGGAAAAAATGGAAGGGTGAGAAAAATTGTTGAAGAGGCCGACGCCACAAGCAAGGAAAAAGAAATAGACCTTGTCAACACAGGGATATATTGCGTGGAACGACGATTTCTAATGGACGCCGCCCCGAAACTGAAGCCTGAAAATGCCCAGAAAGAATACTATTTAACGGATATAATAGAGATCGCACATACTGGGAACTATATGTCCCAGGCGTTTGTAACTGAAAATATTCAAGAGACGGCCGGTATAAACAGCAGGGAAGAACTCCTGGCGGCCGAGGCTTCCCTAAAAAAAAGAAGAGCTGAAATATCTTGACTTTTTACGTGAATAAAGATTATACTCCCAACTATGAGGTGAAATATTGGATAAAGATGTATTGTTTCAGCAGTTTGAAGAAATAGAAGAAAAAATTGGAAGATTGATTGAGGAATGCAAAACCCTTAAATCTGTCAATTTGGGATTGATTGAGAAAAATGACAGATTGGAAAAAGAACTCCAAGAAAAAATTTCAGCGGAAAACAGACACGCGCAGGAGAAGGACCTGATAAAATCCAGAATTGACGGCCTGATAGACAGGATAGAGGACTTATAATAGCCAGCGAGAAGCTATATTAAGAAAATGGGCATGACAAGGGAAAGGCGGAACAACCGAATTGGAACGGATTATCACGATAGATCTCTTTGGCGAGTCTTATCGATTTGAAACCGATTCGAACCCCGAAAAAGCAAAAAAGATTGCCGATTTTCTTTTGGAAGAAGTGACGAATGCTGAAAATGAAGCCGCTAAGAAAATGCCGGAAGTGGCAAAAATTACCATTTTGATTATAGCGGCCTTAAATATTGCAAACCAGAATATTGAATTGAAAACCGAGCATTCAGACATTATAAAACGTATTTCCGATCGTTCTTCCGAATTGATTGAAATGATGGATGGTATTTCCTTGTAGATTGGCCGTTACGACCGGGTCGTTTTTGATACTAAAAAATATGCCGCTAATTAATAAATTTGATATACTCGCAAAGAAACTCTGGATGGGCCAATTGAATGCTTGATGAATTAAATATGCAATACGTTGAATGATCATAAATTAAGCGCTTAAATGTTTAATATGTGATGCATTGTGTTGTTTCATGCCGGAGAGCATAGATGCCGTATGGTTGTGACATGAAGAACGGCCGATATGGGGTTCTTTTTATAAACCCCCATCAAGTTTAAAAAGAGCGTTTTTATGTTTTTTGGCGGGTAGAAATATCCCGTTGTCTTTATATGGGTCAAGCCAATCCCCCTGCCGTGTTCGTGATTGGAAGATGTTCTTTGTTCCAACAGTTATTTAAAGGGAACTTTCACTGGTTTTGGTGCGCATGTTCTGCTTGGACAGAAAAGCCTTAAGAAACTATAATGGATCCCACTTTGCCAATTGGTTCAAAGTCCTGCCAACACGGCACAATGGCAGGGGGTAATTCTCTTTGGTTTTTGTTTTCGCGGCATATCTCTTCCATGATTTTTTTGAATTTTTGAATTTCTGAATTTAAGCGCTTCCTCGCTGCAAATATACCCTAAAATCTTTCCATACGAAATCTCCAGTAGTTTATCTGTCGTCTTTTTTAAAGGAATAGTTAATAATCTCGCTTTTGGGTTGGGCCATTTTTGAACATGGCCCTGTAAACCATTTTTTTTATTCAGGAAAAATATTTGGCGATCCCTTTGAAAATCCGAAAACCAATGCGTCAACTTGAACAGTTTTCACAAAAAAAACATTGAATTTTGGCCAACCTAAAAAGTGGTTCAAAAAAAGTATTTTTTTTGGGATGCTAAAAATAACCCTTTGCAAAAACGTCCGCGAATAATAAGCGGCTTTAATCATATACTTAGCGGGAGAAATTTAATGTATGAAAACATCGTGTTAATAGGCGTTTCAATTGTCTGTTTTTCAGCGGGTTCCATTGTATCCTATTGGCTAAAAGGGAGAATTTCTTCAAAAAAGATTGAATTGGCTGAAATCGAAGCCCAAAAGATAGTCAGCGAGGCGGAGCGAAAATCCGAGACCTATATAAAGGAATCTCGCCTTGAGATCAAAGATGAACTTTTGAAAATGAAAAGCGAATTTGATCTTGAGACAAAAAACGCCCTTGAAGAATTGAAGAAAAAGGAAAGATGGATTATCCAGAAAGAAGAAAATTTTGATCATAAAGTGGATAAGTTTGAAAAAAAGGAACGGGAGTTTTCCAGGAAGGAAAAACAGCATTCCAATCGCGCGGAGCAATTGACGCATCAAGAGAATAAATATAAACGGTTGATCGACGAACAGAAAGCTCAGCTTGAAATGATTTCCGGCCTTACCGCCGCCGAGGCCAAAGAACTTTTGATCAAGGCCTTGGAAAATGAAACAAGACATGATGGAGCGAAGCTGATCAAACGAATAGAGAATGAAACAAAGTTAGAAGCGGACAAACGCTCAAAAGAGATTATGGCCACAGCGATTCAGCGATATGCGGGAAATTTTATCGCCGAACGGACGGTCTCGGTGGTCCCGCTCCCGAGTGATGAAATGAAAGGTCGGATTATCGGGCGAGAAGGGAGAAATATTCGCGCGCTGGAGGCCGCCACAGGGATTGATCTGATCATAGACGACACCCCCGAGGCCGTTATTCTGTCTGGATTTAATCCCATTCGGCGAGAGATCGCCCGAATTTCTCTGGAACGGCTCATTTCCGATGGCAGGATTCATCCGGCCAGAATTGAGGATGTGGTCAAAAATGTTGAAAACGAAGTTGAGATCGCGATAAAGGAAGCCGGAGAGCAGGCTGAATTCGACCTTGGAGTCCATGGAATTCATGAAGAATTGTTGAAGTGCGTGGGCCGGCTCAAGTTTCGCACAAGCTATGCCCAGAATATACTTCAACATTCAATAGAAGTGGGATTTTTATGCGGAATCATGGCGGCGGAGCTGGGGTTAAACCAAAAACTCGCAAGGCGAATGGGGCTCTTGCATGATATCGGAAAAGCCGTGGATCATGAGGTTGAGGGGCCCCATGCCGTAATTGGGTCGAAACTGGCGAAAAAATATGGGGAATCTCCAGCCATCGTCCATGGGATTGCGGCGCATCATGAAGATGTTCCTCCCAGCTCGGTGTATGCGTTTCTTGTCCAGGCCGCCGACAGCCTTTCCGGGGCCAGACCGGGCGCCAGAAAAGAGCTTCTGGAAAATTACATAAAAAGGCTTGAGGACCTTGAAAAAATCGCAAAATCGTTTAATGGGGTCACAAACACCTACGCCATCCAGGCTGGACGAGAGCTTAGGGTGATTGTTGAAAGCGGCGCGATTTCAGATGAGGATTCCACGTTGTTGTGTCGAGATATAGCGAGAAAGATTGAAGAGTCTCTGACGTTCCCAGGACAAATTAAAGTCATGGTGATACGGGAAACCCGGGCGGTTGAATTCGCAAATAAGTAGAGAACTGTTTTTTTAAATAGATTTTTTGTAAAGCGCGACGATTTTTTTGGACCTGTCTTAAAGGAGACTCAGAGGAAATGGCAAATGTGATTGATACGCTGTATGAGCGCGGTTTTATCTCGCAGACCACCCATGATGACGAATTGAGGAAATATATCGAATCGGGGCCCGCGACATGTTACATTGGGTTTGATCCCACCGCTTCGAGCCTTCATGTGGGGAGCCTCGTCCCAATCATGTCTTTGGCGCATATGCAAAAACAGAATCATCGCCCCATCGCTCTTGTGGGAGGTGGAACCGGCCTTGTGGGAGATCCCAGCGGAAAAACGGAAATGAGGAAAATTCTAACCCTTGAGGACGTGGGGAAGAATATTCTGGGCATACAGAAACAATTGTCTAATTTTATTGATTTTGACGATGGCCGGGCATTGCTGATGAACAATGCCGACTGGCTCACGAAGCTTGAGTATATACCCTTTTTAAGGGATATTGGCAGGCATTTCAGCGTCAACAAGATGATCAAGGCTGAAAGTTATAAAATACGGCTTGATTCTGAGGAAGGCTTGAATTTTATTGAGTTTAATTACATGTTGCTCCAGGCGTATGATTTTATGCGCCTTTTTGAAATGGAAGGTTGCCGCATTCAGATGGGGGGGAGCGATCAGTGGGGAAATATAGTGGCCGGCATCGACCTTGTTCGCAGAACGAGCCAGGAAACGGTCTTTGGAATCACGTTTCCCCTGGTCACCACAAGCAACGGAGCAAAAATGGGGAAGACCGCCAAGGGCGCTGTGTGGCTTGATCCGGAAAGAACCTCCCCGTATGAGTACTATCAGTTCTGGATAAATGTTGACGACAGTGATGTCGAACGGTTTATGGCTCTCTTTACATTTCTTCCAATGGATGAAATACGGGAACTCGGAAATTTTACAGGCGCCGATTTGAATGGCGCCAAAGCGGTCTTAGCCTTTGAGGCGACCGCTTTGGCTCATGGGACCCAAGAGGCTCTCAAGGCGTTTTCGGCTGCGACCGCCATGTTTGGTCACAGGGAGATTCCCAAAAGGATGCTTCCTTCCAGTTCCATTCCAAGGGGACGGGAAGGTATCAAGGATGATTCGACCCCTCAGTCGTCCATGTCTATAGACGAGCTCGCAAAAGGCGAACCGGCTTTCATTATGCTCGAAAAATTAGGACTCGCCGAATCGCGAGGCGCCGCGCGCAGGCTCATAAAACAGGGCGGGGTTTATGTGAATGGAAAACGTATAAGTGACTTTGATTATTTGATAACCGATAAAGACCTGGTGGATGGGCATATCTTGTTAAGAGTCGGGAAGAAGAAATTTTATAAAATCCTTGAAATTTAGCTTGACAATTTAACGGTGAATGTATAATTTATCTTTCGTTGCGAGCGGTTTTTAATTTCTTATCACGAGAATCGGGCTCGCGGCGCAAGATGTTTTTTTATCGTTTTTTGAGAAAAGTTAAAAAAAGTCTTGACAAGCACAGCAAGAGATAATATAGTAACTTTTTTTGATGGCGCGGATTTAATCACGCGCTTGAAATTTTCGAAAGAAGATTTCAATGTAGTTCAAATTTTTTTGTTCTTTACCATGATTATTTTTTTGAGAAAAGTTAAAAAAAAGTCTTGACAAGCACAGCAAGAGATAATATAGTAACTTTTTTTGATGGCGCGGATTTAATCACGCGCTTGAAATTTTCGAAAGAAGATTTCAATGTAGTTCAAATTTTTTTGTTCTTTACCATGATTATTTTTTTGAGAAAAGTTAAAAAAAAGTCTTGACAAGCACAGCAAGAGATAATATAGTAACTTTTTTTGATGGCGCGGATTTAATCACGCGCTTGAAATTTTCGAAAGAAGATTTCAATGTAGTCAAGTTTTTTTGTTCTTTCCCATGATTATTTTTTTGAGAAAAGTTAAAAAAAGTCTTGACAAACACAGCAAGAGATAATATAGTAACTTTTTTTGATGGCGCGGATTTAATCACGCGCTTGAAATTGATCTTTGAAAACTAAATAGTGATAGATTATATGAGTTGGGTCTCATGAAAAGAGATCGCTTTATTGCGGTTGATTTCATTTAAGATTTTGATACAAAATTGGAGAGTTTGATCCTGGCTCAGAATGAACGCTGGCGGCGTGCTTAACACATGCAAGTCGCACGAGAACTCTTTAGCTTGCTAAAGATAGTAAAGTGGCGCACGGGTGAGTAACACGTGGGTAATCTACCTCTGAATCGGGGATAACATCGCGAAAGCGTTGCTAACACCGGATAATATCGTTTCGACTATGGTCTTTACGATCAAAAGTGGCCTCTACATGTAAGCTACTGTTTAGAGATGAGCCTGCGTACCATTAGCTAGTTGGTAAGGTAACGGCTTACCAAGGTGACGATGGTTAGCTGGTCTGAGAGGATGATCAGCCACACTGGAACTGACACACGGTCCAGACTCCTACGGGAGGCAGCAGTGAGGAATTTTGCGCAATGGGGGAAACCCTGACGCAGCAACGCCGCGTGAGTGATGAAGGCTTTCGGGTCGTAAAGCTCTGTCAAGTGGGAAGAAACTGATTGGTGTTAATATCGCCAGTCACTGACGGTACCACTGAAGGAAGCACCGGCTAACTCCGTGCCAGCAGCCGCGGTAACACGGGGGGTGCAAGCGTTATTCGGATTTATTGGGCGTAAAGAGCGCGTAGGCGGTCTTTTAAGTCAGATGTGAAAGCCCGGGGCTTAACCTCGGAAGTGCATTTGAAACTAAAAGACTTGAGTATGGGAGAGGGAAGTGGAATTCCTGGTGTAGAGGTGAAATTCGTAGATATCAGGAGGAACACCGGTGGCGAAGGCGACTTCCTGGACCAATACTGACGCTGAGGCGCGAAGGCGTGGGGAGCAAACAGGATTAGATACCCTGGTAGTCCACGCAGTAAACGGTGAACACTAGGTGTAGCGGGTATTGACCCCTGCTGTGCCGCAGTTAACGCATTAAGTGTTCCGCCTGGGGAGTACGACCGCAAGGTTAAAACTCAAAGGAATTGACGGGGGCCCGCACAAGCGGTGGAGCATGTGGTTTAATTCGACGCAACGCGAAGAACCTTACCTGGATTTGACATCCCGGGAATCCTTTTGAAAATTAGGAGTGCCTTTCGGGGAACCCGGTGACAGGTGCTGCATGGCTGTCGTCAGCTCGTGTCGTGAGATGTTGGGTTAAGTCCCGCAACGAGCGCAACCCCTATCTTTAGTTGCCATCGAGTAATGTCGGGGACTCTAGAGATACTGCCCCGGTTAACGGGGAGGAAGGTGGGGATGACGTCAAGTCCTCATGGCCCTTATATCCAGGGCTACACACGTGCTACAATGGGCTGCACAAAGGGTCGCGAACTCGCGAGAGTGAGCTAATCCCATAAAACAGTTCTAAGTTCGGATTGGAGTCTGCAACTCGACTCCATGAAGTTGGAATCGCTAGTAATCGTGGATCAGCATGCCACGGTGAATACGTTCCCGGGCCTTGTACACACCGCCCGTCACACCATGAGAGTTGGTTGTACCAGAAGTCGTTGGGCAAACTCTGCTTCGGCAAAGATGCAGGCGCCTAAGGTATGGCTGATGATTGGGGTGAAGTCGTAACAAGGTAGCCGTTGGGGAACCAGCGGCTGGATCACCTCCTTTCTAAGGATGATTTTTTAGAAAGACAAATATCCCAACCTTCTATCACTATTTAGTTTTGAGAGATCAATTTATTTGTTCTTTTTACAATTTAATTTTGATGATAGGCTCTAAAAGGGCCTGTAGCTCAGTTTGGTTAGAGCGCACGCCTGATAAGCGTGAGGTCGATGGTTCAACTCCATCCAGGCCCACCACAAACTGATAAGAGCATATAAGCAAAGCATGTAAAACACTTTGCTATGCCCTTTTTTTGTCATGTTTAATCGGGGGTGTAGCTCAGCTGGGAGAGCGCCTGCCTTGCACGCAGGAGGTCATCGGTTCGAACCCGTTCACCTCCACCATATTTTTTTTGTGGGGTGTATGTGGATCGAATCGTTCTGTTTTTTTAAGAGTGTATCATCATTATTTCGTTCTTTGACAATTTGGATTAGAAAATGATTTCATAAAAACGTTCAGCATGATTATGATAATTAATTTGTGGCCAAGCTATTAAGAGCAAACGGTGGATGCCTTGGCGTTATGAGGCGATGAAAGACGTGGCAAGCTGCGATAAGCTTCGGGGAGCTGCTAAACAAGCTTTGAACCGGAGATTTCTGAATCGGGCAACCTGTTCCGGTTAATACTGGAACATCTGATGTTGAATACATAGATATCAGAAGCGAACGAGGTGAACTGAAACATCTAAGTAACCTCAGGAAAAGAAAACAATAGTGATTCCCGTAGTAGCGGCGAGCGAATCGGGAACAGCCCAAACCGAGCATATGTTAAAGCCCGAAAGCGTTGTATGCTCGGGGTCGTGGGATTCGATTGGATGAGGTTTCGGACTCGTCGGAAAGTAAAAAATCTGTTATATACCCAAATTGTCTGGAAAGGCAAACCATAGAGGGTGACAGTCCTGTAGGGGAAATATATCAGACTTTCTTGATTGAACACCCAAGTACCGCGGGACACGAGAAATCCTGTGGGAATTCGGGAGGACCATCTCCTAAGGCTAAATACTACATAACGACCGATAGTGAACAAGTACCGTGAGGGAAAGGTGAAAAGTACTCCAGTGAGGAGGGTGAAATAGTACCTGAAACCGTTTGCTTACAAGCAGTGGGAGGGCTATGATTTTTGTTTGGGCTTGCCCAAATACTGATCAGCCTGACCGCGTGCCTTTTGCATAATGAGTCAGCGAGTTACTTTGCGTAGCAAGGTTAAGCCGTTAGGTGTAGCCGGAGCGAAAGCAAGTCTTAACAGGGCGTATTAGTTGCGTGAAGTAGACCCGAAACCAAGTGATCTATCCATGACCAGAGTGAAGCGCAAGTAAAATTGTGTGAAAGCTCGAACCATTGTAGGTTGAAAACTACTTGGATGAGTTGTGGATAGGGGTGAAAGGCCAAACAAACTTGGAAATAGCTGGTTCTCCCCGAAATATATTTAGGTATAGCCTTGCGTTATTCAGCAACGGGGGTAGAGCACTGGATGGGCTAGGGATCCTACAAGATTACCAAACCTAACCAAACTCCGAATACCGTTGACTGCTATCGCAGGAGTCAGACTACGGGAGCTAAGTTCCGTGGTCGAGAGGGAAACAGCCCAGATCGCCAGCTAAGGTCCCTAAATATGCGCTAAGTGGGAAAGGATGTGGAAATGCACAGACAACCAGGAGGTTGGCTTAGAAGCAGCCATCCTTTAAAGAAAGCGTAATAGCTCACTGGTCGAGTGAGTCTGCGCCGAAAATGTAACGGGGCTTAAGCGCATTACCGAAGCTGCGGGATTCGCCTTCGGGCGGATCGGTAGGGGAGCATTCTGTTCGGGTTGAAGCCTGATCGTAAGAACAGGTGCACTGAACAGAAGAGACCATGCTGACATGAGTAACGATAAAGCGGGTGAGAAACCCGCTCGCCGAAAACCTAAGGTTTCCTGAGTAAAGCTAATCTGCTCAGGGTTAGTCGATCCCTAAGCCGAGGCCGAAAGGCGTAGGTAATGGAAAACAGGTCAACATTCCTGTACCACCCAGTAATCGTTTGAGAGAAGGGGGGACGCAGAAGGGTAGGTCATCCATCTATTGGATGATGGTTCAAACTTGTAGGCGGGAAGGATAGGCAAATCCGTTCTTCTATTTAAACGCTGAGAAGTGATGAGGATCTAATTATACTAGAGAACTGATTGATCCCATGCTGCCAAGAAAAGCCTCTATCGAGATTACCAGGTGATCGTACCGTAAACCGACACAGGTAGGTAAGGAGAGAATCCTAAGGCGCTTGAGAGA
>Ga0307987_1000123_pt1:0-5000 | contig 46697 bp, 39 predicted proteins | sample EllFjometagen181_FD_203157 | JGI IMG/M metagenome (GOLD analysis project Ga0307987, IMG submission 203157) | Marine microbial communities from Ellis Fjord, Antarctic Ocean - #181 | ecosystem: Environmental > Aquatic > Marine > Unclassified | place: Southern Ocean | collected 2014-10-08 | reverse complement strand
GGCTCAGTTGCTCCGAAGGCGCCACCGGTTTTTTGTCTTTGCGGATGCGATCCCAGGCCGCGCACAGCGTCGAGAGCTTTGCGATCAGCCGCATGGACATGCGGGTCGAGGCTTCCCGCGACGATATCTGGATATCCGGGTCATAGTTGGCCAGCATTGAAACAGAGGCCTGAAGCACATCCATGGGCAAGGATTCTTTCGGCATATTTTCAAGGGCCGCGATCACTGCGGCAGGGACAGCCCTCTCTTTTTTAAGGGAGATATCAAACGCCGCAAGCTCCGCTTCCGAAGGAAGGCGTTCATAATGAAGAAGATACGCGACTTCCTCAAAAGAGGTCTTGCCAGCCAGATCTTTTGCAAGATATCCTCTGTAAAGCAATTTGCCCCTCGCGCCATCCACATCGCTTATTTTTGTGGTGGCGACGCTAAATCCCCGGAGCCCCGTATTCAGGATCGGTTTGCATTCAGTCATACTGCCCTCCTATGTCAAAAAGTTTGATGGCGCCGTAAAAAAAATGTGTTGTGTGTTTTTTCGCTCGCTTACGCATACTAAGTCAGTAAATAGAAATAACTGACACATTTTGCTTGTATTTTTATCTGTTTTCTTTGTTGGATCAAGGCTTGCATAACCCGTTATGCGCGCCTTGACCCGCCTTGAAAACGAATAAAAATCCGGCGCAATCTGCATCACTTATTTCTACTCACTTCCTAAGGGCTCGCTCAAAAATAACGTTACATTTTGGAGGCCAATTCATCCTGCCTGACTCATCATGTATGGATGGGTTATAAAAAATCGGCGGATTCCAGATGTGCCTACATTTTTATGCCCACGCATATCGATGGGTCTTAGCAGGCGCCTTAACCCCCAAAATTGTAAATTTATTATTGAGCGAACCCTAAATGTGATGTATGGGGCCGCTTCCGAAAAACCACTACGCCTTGGTTATCGAATTTTTTGACCCATTTAGATATGGATTGGGCCATCCGTGCTTTTTTACGAGCATATCAAGTTTGAGAAACTCGTGAAAAATCGAAAATCAGGTTTTTGAACTTTGTAACCATTTGAAATTATTGAGTCTGAATTTTTAAAATGGGGCCTAATTGGACTTTTTACGAGCTGATCCAGTTTAGCAAGGCGTTTTATTATTGAGGCGCCCCGAAAAATAAAGCGCATTTCCAGAGGCGATTCATTCTCCGCATGACATGGACCCTAAAAAATCGGCGCATCCCCATAGGCCTCAAATTTTTATGGCCACGCATCCCCATGAACGAACCCTTGGCGAGCCAACCTCCAAAATTATAAATTCATTTTCCAGCGAGTCCCAGAAAAAAATAGCCGGACCCTCAAAAAAATGGGCACCCTCAAACCATCCCCTTGAAATCAAACGCAGGGTCAAGCAGATTTTTTTTATCGGCGTCTGAAGTGATTTTAATTTTGTTCGTCGTCAATTGGAGCATTTCCTTTTTTCCCCGGCGATCCCCCATCAGAAGCGCCCCAACGACGCGATGGTCTCGAAATACAATTTTTCGGTATGAGAATTCATCCGGCCGACTTGAGATAATGTCATGATTTTCTCCAGAGGCGTTGAATTCTCCGATCACCGCATAGGGTATGTCAAAAAGATGGCTTGCATTCTGAATGGGACCGTCATCAAACATTTTGTGGGGGATATCGCACATGTTTAATCCCGCTGTTTTTCCCTGAATTCGTGAAACAGACCAGGTGCGGGTGGGCGTCAGACGGCCGTTTTCATCGGGATGAGCCGCGCAGTCCCCCGCGCCATAGATGTCTGGCAGATTGGTTTGCTGGCGTTCGTTCACTATCAGACACCGGTCGAATTCGAGTCCTGAATCTTCAAACAGAGCGGCATCCGCTGAGACCCCGATGCACAACACCACCATATCGCAGGGCCATTCGCGTCCACTCGCCAGTCGGATGGCTTTCAGTTTTCCGTTTTCTCCGATGAATTCCTGGGGAGCGTCATCCAGAATCACCTGAACCCCTTTTTCATGGACCCCGTCTTCTCCCGTGATCCGTCGCATGAGTATCTCGCTGGTTTTTTTGTCAAGCAGGGGCTTTCCAATGAATCCCCGTTGCAATACCGCGCAAGGGAGTTTGTGCCTGACGGCGATTTCAGCCGCTTCCATTCCCAAAACCCCGCCTCCGATCACCGCCATGCGCCTGGCGCGGCCGAGTTGCTCTTTGATTCTGTCGGCGTCTTCAAGGGATCTGTAAACAGTCACCCCGGACAAGCCATGGCCTGGAATTTTCAGCCTGTTCGGTTTGGCCCCCGCGGCAATGCACAATCGGTCAAAAGAGGCGGTCTGTTCCTGTTCATCTTTTAAATAAACGATCTTGCGTTCTTTGGATAATATCCGAATCGCCCGGCCTGAAATTTGTTCAATGGAGTTTTGATGAAACCAGTCGTCGTCCTTAAGGCGCATCTTTTCAATGGGGATTAGATTCATCACATATCGGCTGAGATTCGCCCGCATATATGGCGGTTCGTTTTCATCGCTGATGAGAACGATCTCATCAGCGGGTCGATTTTTTCGAATGGTTTCCGCCGTGGAAATGCCTGCGATTCCGTTTCCTATAATCAAGTGCTTCATGCGTCAAAAGGTTCCCGTTTGTGTTTAGGGCTCGCTAAAAAATAACGTTACATTTTGAGGGCGGATTCATCCTTCCTGGCTCATCATGTGTGGATGGGTTATAAAAACTTGGCGGATACCCGATAGGCCTGCGGTTTTATGCCCACACATATCGAATGGGTCAGGCAGGCGACTTAACCCTCAAAATTGTAAATTTATTTTTGAGTGAACCCTTAGTCATTAAAAATTTAACCCAGACGTTTTATTTTATCCGATTGTTTTATTCTTCTCCATGATATCGGGAGGAGAATAAGAGAAAAAAATAAAACGATGAGTGGCCAGGCGATGGAAATAATCGCCCATGTCAGCGACAAAAGGACAGGGCCCGTCGGTTTTTCCCGGGCCTGGCTGGTTATAAAAAAAATGAGGCGCGCATGGCCCGTTTAAAGCGCCGCCAGCGCCGATTCATAATCAGGCTCGTCCCCTATTTCAGACACCTGCTGAGTATAAATCACCTTCCCTGATTCGTCCACCACAACAATGGCTCTGGAAAGCAACCCTTTTAAGGGTCCGTCTGTGATTTCCACTCCATAATCCGTCCCAAAAGATGGAGACCGAAAGACCGAGGCGGTTTCCACATTTTCGATGCCCTCCGCTCCGCAAAAACGGGCTCCGGCAAAGGGAAGATCTGCTGAAACAGCTAAAACAGCGGTATTGGGCAGTCCGCTTGCCTCTTGATTGAATCGTCTCACAGAGACCGCGCAAGTGGGAGTGTCTATGCTTGGGAAAATATTAAGAATCAGTCGTTTTCCTGAATAATCTTTCAGCGTCGCCTCAAAGAGATCCGCTTTGACCACCTTAAAATCAGGGGCCATGCTCCCTGTTTCCGGCAGTTCGCCAATGGTTTTTACTGGGTTTCCATTTAAAGTGATATGCGCCATTTTACCCCCTCCTCTTTTTGTTGAATGTTCCAGATAACAATAATGGATTTGCTTGATGGCTAAAATATCAAACGGTGATGGTAAAAAATATCGACTCGTCGCATCTTTTTTTTTAAAAAAAGTCGCGAATAGGCGAGACAATTTTTATGATTCAGTTTAAGTTTATTTGTTTCATTTGTCAAGATGAAGCCATGAATACTGGGCATGCGGCATGGACTTATTGCATTTTTCTATAATTTTTCCCAATCCTCCACGTTCCCGGTCGCTTTTATAAATAATGGATGGACGCTTATGGTGTCGATGGACTTTAGACGGCGGTATAACATGATATCTCTTTTTTTTAGTTTTCCCAATAGATGTTTGAATTCGTATTCCACCTGTCCGCTTGTGACCACGATTCTGTTTTCAGTGGCTTTCTTTGAGATTTTGCTCCTGTTGAAGTGGTAGAGCCTTTTATCCGCCTCATCGGCCACATGCCTCAAATAAGAGGCAATGGCTCCCGCCGGATGATCTGAGAGTTTAAAGCGGTTCAATTGGGGATGATTTTGATATCCTTTTGTATGCCCAAGCAACACCGCTTGAGCCAGCAACGCTTCTCTCCAGAGGGCGACCAATCCTTTTGAATCCAAATACATGGGATGTATTGACCAGAGTCTCATATGTCTCCTTTGCCGCGCAACCAGGATGCGGCGGCGATGAAAATAAAATAAATTGGAATCTGATATGCGAAAAAAGTCGTTTTTCGATGTCATGCGCCACAGGGCTCGGATGAAAAATAACGCGCTATTTTTTAAGGCCAATCCATCAAAATCCGGTTGCGTTATAAAAACTTAAGGCATATATAGGATCCACCGAATTTTTATAACCCATCCATATATGATGACCCTGGAAGGATGAATCCGCCCCCAAATGGCGAATCTATTTTTCATCCGAACCCATAGGCGTCTGGGTCAAGGTCGTCTCTGATCCCGAATCGCGTCATGGAAAAATCATAGCGCACGGGATCCAAAGGGACTATTTTTTTAAACCCTTGAGTGATCTCCATGGCCGTTTTCATATCCGCTTGTTTTCTGTTTGTAAAGCCCATGCGAATTCCGATTTTATGCATGTGCGTGTCCACTGGAACGATGAGTTTGGATTGAAGCGTTCCATCCCATCCCCCTGGATCGACCTCGTCTTTTCTCACCATCCATCGCAAAAAAAGATTCAATCGCTTGCACGCGCTTTTTCGTTGGGGAAGGGGAATAAGATGGGCCGGCGATCTTTTTTTGTCCTGCGCCAATTGGTTGGCAAAAAATGTCAATCCAGGCAAAATGGTTTCGTCGGAATCCGCCATCCCTTTAATAAAACAGCCCCAAAGGCTCCCATGCTTTGATATCACCCGCTTTGCCCCTGTGAGAAGGCCGGCCATGTGCTCGCCGGTGGCGAATCGGTGCGCAAAACCTGAAAAAGCCTCCAGAAGAAAAT
>Ga0307987_1000122_pt1 | contig 47168 bp, 42 predicted proteins | sample EllFjometagen181_FD_203157 | JGI IMG/M metagenome (GOLD analysis project Ga0307987, IMG submission 203157) | Marine microbial communities from Ellis Fjord, Antarctic Ocean - #181 | ecosystem: Environmental > Aquatic > Marine > Unclassified | place: Southern Ocean | collected 2014-10-08 | reverse complement strand
TTCCTCCAAATTGTTATTTGGTTGGAAAATACTCCGCAGAAAGTTTTTAGCTAGCTTTTAAAGATTATAGCTTACATCGCCGCTAGCGGCTTAGTTCAACAAACAGCTCCACGGCTAAGCAAGAAGAATCGTGGCAGCTGCCAAACATTAAAAAGGAAAATATAATCTATGAGTGAACAGAATTCCAGTAATTTTTTACATGGTGTTACTTTAGAGAACATCATGAATAGTTTAGTAGAATATTATGGTTGGGAGAAGTTAGGCAAACGTGTTAAGATTAAGTGCTTTAATATTGATCCATCTGTGAAATCCAGTCTTAAATTTCTCAGAAGAACACCTTGGGCGAGGAAAAAAGTTGAGGACATCTATATAAACATGAAAAAGAAAGAATTGTAATTTTTTTTAGTTTTTCATAGATTCATCTAATAATTTATTAACAATAGAATATACATCGGTTTTATTATCATAAGCCTCATCAATTATCTTTTCGATCTTCTCATTTTCCTTCACTAATTGATGAGTTCTTTCTAGCAACTTATTATGGATAATCTGTTTTAGTTCCATTTTATAACGTTTTTTGCGGTTAGCATCATAAAGTTTATTTTCTTGCAGATAAACATAATGTTGGTGAATAGCTTTTCCAAGATCTCCTATGCCTTTATTATCACGAGCAATCACTTTGCAAATAGGTGCTAACCGATCTTGAGTATTTCCGAGATTCTGCAGCATTTCAATTTCCAAAACAGTTCGTTCCACACCATCTTTGTCTGCTTTATTTACTACAAAAACATCGGCAATTTCCATTACACCGGCTTTTATTGCTTGAATCTCATCACCCATCCCGGGGATTAGGATCACAAGAGTTGTATCAACATTTTTAACAACTTCAACTTCCGATTGACCCACACCAACAGTTTCAATAAATATAAAATCACAGCCATAAGCATCTAATATTTTAACTGCATCTCCAGTTGCTGAGGAGATACCACCAAGATGCCCTCGTGAAGCCATACTTCTTATAAAAACATTTTCGTCTGTTGAGTGTTTTTGAAGTCTTATACGATCACCTAAAATTGCTCCTCCAGAGAATGGGCTGGTAGGATCTACAGCTATTACACCCACTTTAAAATTTTGTTTTCTTAAGTTAATTATGAGTTTATCGGCTAATGTGCTCTTCCCAACTCCTGGTGCTCCGGTTATTCCTATTACATAAGCGTTGCCTAAGTTAGGTGAAATGAGTTTAATTATTTTTTCATTTTCATACGAATTTTCGCATAATGAGATCAGTTTGGCAGTCGATACAGTATCGCCCTTTAATGTTTTTTCTACAAGACTTTCGATATTATATTTCTTCATAATTCCAAGCAGAAAGTATTTTAATTAATTTATTAAGATCATTCAAATAATCGCTCGTAACATCAACTTGCAGGAAGGGTTCACTTTTGTTGGGAGTTGTATAATTACACAATCCTTCAAATGATTCCAAAATATAACCCAGATAGATCAGCTCTTTTTTTGGAACATTCAACATTATTCGTATTGTTCCATCCTCTAAAGTTTTTCTATCTGCAACGGTAAATTTCATCACATCCTTAATTAAGCTTTCTTATAGAAGTGCGTATTGTAAAACTTCTTCGATAACATCAACCAAAATGATGTTCAAACCCTTCTTGATCTCTTCATTAACTTCAGTTAAAGAAGGTTCATTTTTTCTGGGAATTAGAACTGTCTTGATCTTTGCTCTTTTTGCAGCTATCAGCTTCTCAGCAAGTCCGCCTATTGGAAGCACATTACCCGAAAGTGTTATCTCACCTGTCATGGCAATACTATGTTTAACCTTTCTATTGGATAGGATTGAGATTATTGCAGTAACCAGAGTAACACCGGCAGAAGGTCCGTCTTTTGGAATTGCTCCTTCTGGTATATGTAGATGAAGATCACATTTTTTATAAAAGTCTTCATCAATATTGTATTTTGCAGCATGAAGTCTGGCATAACTGAAAGCCGCTTGAGCAGACTCCTGCATCACATCGCCCAATTGTCCAGTAAGTTTCAGGTTCCCCTTACCTTTCACCTTAACAACTTCTATCTGGAGTGTTTCACCACCAAACCTGGTCCAAGCGAGACCCGTAACCAACCCAACAGCATCTTTCCTATTAACTTCAGAGTAGAGGTGTTTAGGAACACCTAGGTATTCTTCCAGATCGGTGGGTTGTACCGAAACAAGTCCCTTTAATTTTCCTTCAACATGTTTTTTTGCTATTTTCCTCAAGATCGTAGCAATTTGTCTTTCCAGTCCGCGAACTCCAGCTTCTCTTGTATAAAGCTTGATAATTCTTTCTAAGGTTTTCTTAAGGTATCTAACTTTTACTTTCCCTTTCAGGTCGTGCTCTTTTATAACTTTAGGTACAAGATGTTTGGTTGCAATGTGTATCTTTTCATATGCAGTGTAACCAGGAATCTCAATAATTTCCATTCTATCCAGTAACGGTTGTGGAATAGAATTAAGTGTATTTGCTGTTGTTATAAATATCACTTGAGATAGATCATATTCAAAATCGAGATAATGATCACGGAAGGAATCATTTTGTTCCGGATCTAAAACTTCTAATAATGCAGATGCAGGATCACCACGAAAATCATGGCTCATTTTGTCTATCTCGTCCATCATAATAAGTGGATTTGTTGTTCCGGCTTTCTTCATGCTTTGAATTATCACACCAGGAAGTGCACCAACATATGTTCTACGATGCCCCCGAATCTCCGCCTCATCACGAACTCCACCTAAAGATAATCTCACAAATTTCCTATCCATTGCTCTTGCAATTGATTTACCTAGCGAGGTCTTCCCAACTCCGGGAGGCCCAACAAAGCACAAGATTTGTCCCTTCACTTTTTCTGCCAATTTAACCACCGCAAGATATTCCAGGATGCGTTCTTTAACTTTTACAAGTCCATAATGATCATCGTCCAGTATGTTTTGAGCAATGTTGAGATCAAAATCTCTCAATTTAGGATCATCCCAGGGAAGATCTAAAATCCAATTTAAATAGGTGTGAGTTACAGAATATTCAGGAGAATAAGAATTCATATGAGCAAAACGTTCAAGTTCTCCTTCGGCCTTCTTCTTTGCCTGTTCACTTAAATTAATTTTTTCAATTTTCTTTTTAAATTCAAGTAATTCTGTTTTATCTTCTTTAGTTATCCCAAGTTCTTTATGGATAGCTTTTAGCTGTTCATTCAAATAATATTCACGTTGTAATTTACTAAGTTTGCTTTTTACAGTACCGTCAATTTTATACTCGAGTTTTAGAATTTGAATCTCTTCGATGACAATTCTATAAAGCTGAGAGATCGAATCGAACAGATCAGTTAATTCAAAAAGTTTCTGTTTTCTGCTAATATCAAGTTGGATATTAGACAGAGCATAGTAAAAAAATTCATCTGCATTCTCAGCATCACTTAATGGTATCATAGCTTCTTCCGGAATAGATTTATTAAGGTCTATATAGCTTTTAAATGCCTTGCGAAATGAACGCAACAATGCTTCACTTTCTAACTCATTTTCGGAAGACACTTTATCTTGAACTATATAATTAGCAGATAAATGCTTCTTCTTCCTACGATATTTTTCAATTAATACTCTTTTATCACCCTCTACGAGTAATCTCATATTTCCATCTGGAAGTTTCATTGTTTGTAAGATTGTACAGATAGTTCCATAACGGTAAAGATCCTTAGCTTTCGGATCTTCCTCAGTTACAGTTTCATACTTCTGAGTTACACATATTATCGTTTTATCCTTTATTAAAGCCATTTCTGCAGCGTGAATAGAAAGTTGTCTACCCACTAGAAGTGGTGTTATTGTATTGGGAGCCAAAAGTAAATTCCTTAAAGGAATTACAGGTAAAGTTCCCGAATTATTCTTATTTAATGATATATCTTTTTCAGCCATTTATCCTCCAACATTAATGTAGAAAAAAATTCCACATAATTAAGGTCAATAGTTATTTAAATAGACAGATCCTTGATCTGTCATTACAAAACTGTTTTATCTTCTTGAGAATTCGAAAGGATCAAAAAAATATCCAAAAGAAAAATAGTAATGATCTTCTTTATCCTCATCAATAGCGGCTCCAATTCTTAATGAACCTAAAAAAGTGTTGTATCCCAGTTTGATGCCAACAGCTTTAAAAAAATCATCTTCTGGAGTCCAGTAATCAATATCTCCAAGCTGTAACACATTTAATTGAACATCACAAAATATGTTTTTTAGTGGATTAAATCTCATTGCCAAAGTATTAATTTTGTATATTGCAGCACTTTTTTCCGCTGGATAAAGTCCCATAAAGCTATCAATCCCACCAATATAAAAAGGATCAAACTCTTCTTCTTTACTATCAAAGTAGGAGCCATATTCGAACTGATATTTTATGGAAAAAATGTTTCCAAATGGCATCAGCATTCTAAGTTTAGAATAAAATTTCTTATTTCCCAGTTCACTATATACACCTTCCCTGGCAGTAGATAGTTTTGCTAAGAACTGAACGCCACGCATTGGGAATACATAATCATTTAAGCTCTCATGATAGAGTTTGATACCTAACCCGGAAGAATAAAATTCACTATTTTCAAATTCACCGATATGCTTATATAATCTAGTTCTATAAGTATAACCGTAAAGCTCTGCCGCTATAGATTTTCTTGCGTAAAATCCTATGCCTGTAGTAGCACCGTATTCCAAAGAATACACACTGTTTGTTTTTGTATGATCTTCTCCATAAGAGTAAAGCCTCTGTTCTTTTACGTATGGAAAAGTTCTGAAATAGATTCCCCAATGTTTACCAAAATTCTTAACATAATCGGTGTTTAGTTCATTTTTCTCACCGATCTGTAAATTTACCAGCAACTTTGAATTATGCTGAATAAAATTATTCAATTCTAATGTTATTCCAACGTTAACTTTTTGATCTGTACTCGAGGAAATTGCAAAACCAAGGCGTTTTCTATTCTCTTCCTTAACTTTAATTATAAGCTCATACTTTTCATTTTTATAATTAATTACAGGATAGATATATTTGAAATATTGCGAATTATACGCACCTCTTATTGCCTTAATAATTTCTCTTTTGGAATATGAAGTATCCTTTGTTAACCCAACATATTCTTTAATTTTTGCATTGCTGAGGTGTTCGTTGCCAATAACAGAGATCTTAGTAAAACTCAGATTGTTGGGAGAAGCATCTATAATTTTATTTTCACTTCTTTTTGGAAGCATTCTCAATTCTTCAAGATGCTTGCTTGCTTCTAATTCACCCTGATTGATGATACGTTTTCTGCTATTAAAATTGTAATTGGAAAGCTCTATTAATTCAGGTTTGATAATTATGTCACAAAGTTCAACAGATTTATTAACATTATCGGTCATACTAAAATTTATAGTTTGATCTAAAACTTTTATGAGATTGTTTAAATTCTCTTTAGGTCTTAAGTCAGAACTTAGTTGTAAGCCAATAATTATATCTGCTCCCATTTTTTGAACAACCTCAGAGGGTAAATTCGCCCTTATCCCGCCATCAATATAGAGTTCTCCATCTATTTTCATAGGTTGTAAAATAGAAGGAGCCGACATCGATGCTCGCATTACTTCATGCAGGTTACCACTATCAAAAACCTTCATCTTCCCCGTTCTAATATTTGTTGCAACACATTTATACTCTATCGGAAGTTTGCTAAAATCATTAATCTTTGAAGCTGAATAAGTATAATCAAAAAGCGTATTAATCAAATTTGAACCCGAAAACAAAGCTTCTGGAAGACCTGGTCGAAACTTATCATCAAGATCAAAGTAATAGTTCGCATAAGGCATCCATCTTTTCTGCCCGATATATAGATCTTCCCGTGAGACAACTTCATCAAAGATCTTATCAAAATCATTATTGAGAATCATCTCTTCGATCTCTATTGCCGAATATCCCATTGCATACAAGCCACCAATAACTGCACCCATACTTGTCCCTGCAATGTAATCGATCTTAATATCAAGTTCATCGATTACTTTGAGAATTCCAATATGTGCTAATCCACGAGAGCCGCCTCCGCTGAGAGCTAATCCAATTTTCTCTTCAGATTTTAAAGAAGCAGCGGCTAGTATCATTATTGCAATTACAAAATATTTACATTTCATATTTCAACCAAAAAGAGACGAGGTCTTTGCCTCGTCTCTTTATTATTTATACTACGGATATTGTGTTACTCTGTAACATCCAACTCTGTAGATTCCTCTTCAATAACTTCTTTTGTAGTTTCTTCATCAACTTTCTTCTCAATTACTTTATCCTCTTCTTTATCACTATACAATCCCTCGATCACAGGTGAATAAGCAACGATGAGACCTGCAAAGACAATACTCACCATACTCATTAATTTAATCAAGATATTAATTGATGGGCCAGAAGTATCTTTAAAAGGATCACCTACCGTATCACCAACAACTGTTGCTTTATGAATGTCAGAACCTTTACCACCATGTGCACCGGACTCAACATATTTTTTAGCATTATCCCAGGCTCCACCGGCATTATTCATCATAATTGCCATCACAAAACCTGTGGAAAGACTACCAGCTAAAAGACCAAGAACACCGGCAACACCCATCAAGAGTCCAATAATTATAGGAGATAATATTCCTAATAAAGCAGGTGCAACCATTTCTCTTTGAGCACCCTTTGTAGAAATTTCTACACACTTGGCATATTCAGGTTCAGCTTTCCCTTCCAGTATACCGGGAATCTCTCGGAATTGACGACGAACTTCCGCAACCATATCGCCAGCTGCTCTTCCAACAGCTTTCATTGTGAATGCAGCAAAAACAAAAGTAACCATAGATCCCATAAATATCCCGATCAGGAATTTTGGGTTCATCAGGTTAACAGAGTAGTAATTCATGAAATTTGCAATTGTCGCTTTAGAAGTTTCCACAGAGAAAATTTCACCATTTACCATTAAAATATTAATTACCTTATGTCCCGCTAAAAGTAATCCCGTCCTTACCTCTTCAAGATAAGCAGCAAGCAGTGCCATAGCTGTAAGTGCTGCGGAACCGATTGCAAAACCTTTTCCTGTTGCAGCTGTTGTATTGCCTACACTATCAAGTGCATCTGTTCTTTTTCTAACTTCTTCAGGAAGCTTACACATTTCAGCATTTCCGCCAGCATTATCTGCAATAGGTCCAAAGGCATCCATAGCCAATGTAACACCCAAAGTAGCCAGCATTCCAACGGCTCCAAAACCGATGCCATATAGTCCAAGTTCAGGAGTTGTAAAACCTTTACACACACTGAAAGCAGCCATAATAGCAATACCAATAATAATTACGGGAGCAGCTGTTGATTTCATTCCAACGGCTAAGCCATCAATAATAACTGTAGCAGGACCGAATTCACCCTGTTTGGCAATTCCCCTTGTCGGCTCGTAAGCATCAGAAGTAGAACGTTCAGTAAAGAATCCTATTAAAATACCTGCTAAAAGACCTATGACACTCGCCAGGAAAATCCCGAAAGAATATTCTGGTGGAAGCATTATTTTTGTTACAAAATAAGCAGCGATAGCAATTAGGATTGAACTGCCGTAAACACCTTTATTCAAGGCAAACATTAACTCTTTGGTTCCGGCACTTTCTTTAGTGGAAACCAAATAAATTCCAATAATTGATAGAAATGCACCTACACCAGCCAGAACCATTGGGGCTGTAACGAACTTGATAGCCCACATATCCATCAAAGCTGTTCCATGTCCAAAAAGCTGAGCAACAGCAGCCATTCCAAGAGCGGCAGTTGCCAAAATCGATCCAGCATACGATTCATAAAGATCGGCTCCCATTCCTGCTACATCACCCACATTATCACCCACATTATCAGCAATTGTTGCCGGATTACGAGGATCATCTTCAGGAATTCCTGCTTCAACTTTTCCAACCAGATCTGCTCCAACGTCAGCAGCTTTTGTATAAATTCCACCACCTAAACGAGCAAAAAGTGCCTGAGTGGAAGCACCCATCCCAAAACTAAGCATTATAACAGTAATTGTATGTAATGTCATTTCAGGATGTGTTTTACTCCATAGATTTAAAGCATAGAACCAAATAGAAATATCAATAAGAGCCAGGCCAACAACTACAAGACCCATCACTCCACCAGCTCGGAAAGCAACTTTTAGCCCTTTATTCAAGCTTATAGATGCACCTTGCGCAGTACGATTTGAAGCTAAGGTAGCTGTATTCATGCCAATCCACCCTGCCAGTCCACTGAAAAATCCCCCTGTTAAGAAAGCCCAAGGAATTAGGGGATGAAGAACTTTTAGCCCCCAAGCCATAATATTAAATACAATAAATGCTATTAAAAAGAAAATTCCCACACCTTTGTACTGTTGTTTGAGATAGGCAAAAGCGCCATCCCTAACATATTTCGCAATCTTCTGCATCTGTGCATTACCGGGATCTTCCTTCTTCACTCCCAGATAAAAAATAAATGCAAAAATTAATGCGGTAAACGCACCTAATGGTGCTATATACCAAATTCCTGGTACCATTAATGAACCTCCATTTTTTTATAAATAATTTATACTTAATTAGTTAAGTAATATCACTCTTTAATTTAAATTCTAAAATTAATTCAACAATCCTACTGTCAAGTTTCTTGTCAGCATAACTAAACAAGTTTTTATAAAGAGAGAATTTAGATAATGATAGCTAGTTTTATTATTAACTTTTTCTGCTATCTAATAATTTAAAAGTTTATTGTTATAATTATTTATTTGACATTAAAATCGAGGTTGAATCTACTACTTTTGGAAATAAAGAATAAAGGAAAATTATGAAATATCCGATCCGTTCATTAGAATTTAAAAAAAATAAATTATATCTGATCGATCAGAGATCTTTACCACAGAAATATGAAGAATTTATTTGCGTTAATTATAAAGATGTTGAATTCGCAATTACCGATATGGTTGTTAGAGGAGCTCCTGCAATAGGAGTAACGGCAGCATATGGAGTTGTTCTTGCCGCTCTTGAATTCCTTAAACTTCCCATAAAACAATTCTTGGAACAAATGCATTCTGCTTGCGATATTATTAATAAATCCCGTCCAACTGCTGTTAATCTGATGTGGGCAATAAAGCGCATGAGAACATTATTAATTGATAGCGATACACCTGCAGAGATTTTGCGTAAATTGAAAGCAGAAGCAGATAAAATCGCAGATGAAGATATTAAAACAAATAAGAAAATGGGGCAATACGGGAATTCACTTATTCCCCAAAAAGCTACAATTCTCACTCACTGTAACACAGGTGCACTTGCAACTGTTGAATACGGCACAGCTCTAGGTGTTGTGCGTGCTGCAGTTGAAGCTGGAAAAGAAATATTCGTTTATGCGGATGAAACCAGACCTCGTTTGCAGGGAGCCAGACTTACTGCCTGGGAACTGGTTCAAGAGGGAATTCCAGCAAAACTAATTGCTGATAATGTTGCTGCTACTTTAATCCGTGATGGGAAGATCGATCTGATATTGGTAGGAGCAGACAGAATTGCTGTAAATGGTGATAGTGCTAATAAAATTGGGACTTTCATGCTTTCTGTTTTAGCAAAAGTTTATAATGTTCCATTCTATATTGTAGCTCCAACCACAACCATAGATTTTGATATTGATACTGGCAGTGAGATAGAAATTGAAGAGCGTTCTGCAAAAGAAGTAACACATATAATGGATGTTCAGATAGCACCTGATAATATTGAAGTGTACAATCCCGCATTTGATGTAACGCCAAACGAAAATATCACAGCCATAATTACAGAAAAAGGTATTATCAATAAACCATTTAAAGAAAATATATTAAAATTATAATAGAGGAGCTTATGTTATTTAAAGAAATTAGAAACGAAATTGCCAATTTAGGAAAGGAGATTGCAGCTTCTGGATTTAATCTGGGAACTTGGGGAAATATCTCTGCAAGAATTGATGAAAAGCAAATTGCAATTACACCATCAGGAATTGCTTATGAGACGATAACAGCCGAAGATATTGTTATTATTGATCTGATGGGAAATATTATAGAAGGTAACAAGAAACCATCTATTGAGCTTCCGCTGCATACTGAAATTTACAAAGCAAAAAACAAAGTAAACGCAATTATCCATACGCATAGCGTTTGCTGCACAGCTTTTGCAATTGCCAGAAAACCAATTCCTGCAGCATGTGAAGATATGATCCAAATTGTAGGTGGGCAAGTTGAAGTTGCAGAATATTTTCTTCCCGGCTCAGAAGAATTAGCTAAGTCTACAGTAACTGCACTTGGTAATAAAAGTGCATGCATAATGGCAAATCATGGATTGCTCACTGCGGCAAGTAATTTAAATGAGGCATACAAGATAGCTCAAATAGTAGAGAAATCAGCTCAAGCTGTACTTTATGCTAAATCTCTAGGAGGAGTGGTTGAACTTTCTCAAGAAGATATTGATTTCATGCGTGATTTTTATTTGAATAAATACGGACAGAGATAAAGTGAAACTTAATAATCCTAATAATTCACTTAAAATGAAAGCTCTTTACTTTGATAAAAAACTGGAATTTAGAAAAGAATATCCTATTCCCGTTCCTACTGAGAATGAAGCCTTGATAAGAGTAACTTTAGCAGGGATATGCAATACAGATAAAGAGATAATGAACGGCTATGTTCCATTTACCGGCATTTTAGGACATGAATTTGTGGGCATTGTAACAGAATGTTCTCAATCGGAACTTATCGGAAAAAGAGTAGTTGGAGAAATAAATATTGGTTGCGGAGTTTGCTCTCTTTGTATAAATGAAATGCAAAACCATTGTCCACAAAGACAAGCACTGGGAATTCATGGGAAGGACGGAGTTTTTGCAGAATATGTTACTCTTCCAATAGAAAACATGCTTATTGTTCCTGATGAGATCAGTGATGAAGAAGCTGTTTTTGCTGAACCATTGGCAGCAGCTTTCAATATCTTACAGAATGTGGAAATTTCCAAACAAGATAAAGTGGTTATCATTGGTGATGGTAAGCTGGGACAATTGATCGCCAGAGCAGTTTCAACAACTTCCTGTGATCTAACTATGATCGGAAAGCATGAAAAAAAAATTGAACTTGCTCAACATTTTTGCAAAACAATGATATTAAATGAATCTGCTAAACTAGAAAACTATTTTGATGTTGTCATTGAATGTACAGGTAATGAATCAGCTTTACATTATGCAAGTCTTATTGTCCGAGCAAAGGGAACTATTGTATTAAAAAGTACTTATGCCGGCAATATCAAAAGCAATCCATCTTTTTGGGTTAGGAAGGAGATAAGGCTGATTGGTTCCCGTTGTGGTCCTTTTGCTCCAGCTTTGCAATTTATGCAGGGAAATAAAATAGATTTGACAAAATTAATCGATAAAATCTTTTTCATTGATGAATGGAAAAATGCATTTGAAGCTGCCTTTTTAAAAGGTGCTTTGAAAGTGCTGTTGAGATTTTAACCAAATAAAGGGAGGACAAATGAAAAAAGTATTTGTGACAATGTTGATTTTGGTATTTACCGTGTGTGTTTTTGCAGAAGTTAATGTAGCTATCGTATTTGCCACAGGCGGCTTGGGTGACAAATCATTTAATGATGCAGCGATGGAAGGAATGAAGATGGCTAAAGAGCAATATGCTATCGAATATGATTTTGCTGAACCTTCTGCAATTACAGAATATGAGACATATCTGGCTCAATTTGCTAATTCTAAGAAATATGATCTCATAATTTCAATAGGTTTTGATCAAGCTGATGCACTAACTAAAATTTCAGAGCGTTTTGCTGAACAAAATTTTGCTATTATCGATATGGTAGTAATGAACCCTAATGTGGCTTCCTACGTTTTTAAGGAACAAGAACGTGGATTCATGGTAGGATATGCTTCTGCACTTATGACAATTAAAACTGGTGATGTTAGAATTAATGAAGATAAGCTTGTAGGCGTTATTGGCGGAATGAAAATACCTCTAATTGATGCTAACATTGCTGGATTCATGACTGGTGTTAATTATGCTGATAATGGTGTGAAATCTATTCATTCTTATGTGAATCATTGGGCAGATCCTGCTAAAGGTAAGGAACTCACTCTCTCTATGTATGAGCAGGGCGCAGATGTTGTGTGGGGTGCTGCTGGTAGATCTGGTCTAGGTGTAATTAACGCTTCTAAAGAGAAGAATTTCTATTCGATCGGAGCAGATTCAGATCAAGGTTATCTTGCTCCCGAAAATGTACTTACGAATGGAATGAAACGTGTTGATAATACTGTAAAAATTGCTATCAAGGATGTAATTGACGGTAAATTTGAAGGTAAGATTTATTCACTCGGTCTTAAAGAAGATGCTTTAGGATATTCATTAAATCTTTTACCCGAAGATGTAATAGCTGAATTAGAAATTGCTAAGAAAAAGATCATAGCTGGAGAGATTGAGATACCAGCCACGATTGAAGAAGTTAAATAATTCAAAATACTGGGAACGGTTGAGAAATCGTTCCCTTTTTATTATTAAAAACACAAATTTTGAATATTATAGAATTTAAAAGTATAATAAAAAAATTCGGTGATTTTATTGCCAATGATAAAATTGACCTGATTATTAAGAAGGGTGAGATCCATTGTCTACTTGGCGAAAATGGTGCTGGTAAGACAACGCTTATGAATATCTTATTCGGGCTTTACAAACCCGAAGAAGGCAAAATATTCCTAAGAGAAAAACCCTGCAAGATCAATAATCCACATAAAGCTATAGAACTTGGTTTAGGTATGATACATCAGCATTTCATGTTGATTGATAGACTTACAACCACAGAAAACATTATTGTTGGCGAAGAGCCTTTAAAGAACGGCCTGGTTGATATGAAAAAAGCCAGAGAGCAGGTTAAACAAATCTCCGACAACTATCATCTTGCGATAAAAATAGACGAGAAAATTGAGAACATCTCTGTTGGTGAACAGCAGCGTGTAGAAATTCTGAAAGTTCTATTTAGGAAAGCAGAAATATTGATCTTTGATGAACCAACTGCCGTTCTAACTCCTCAGGAAGTTAATAATCTCTTCACTACTTTAAGGGAACTGAAAGCTGGTGGAAAAACTATTATTTTCATAACACATAAACTTGAAGAAACAATGAATATCTCAGACAGAGTGACTGTTTTACGAAAAGGAAAAGTGATCAGTACGGTAAATACTTGTGATACGAGTCCGAAAAAACTGGCAAGAATGATGGTCGGCCGTGAAGTGCTATTGAATGTAAATAAAGAAAAAGGAGACCTCGGTGATAAAGTTCTTGAAGTGAAAGACCTCTCTTTAATCGGAAAACATAAGAATATAATATTAAAAAATATCAATATCTCTATCCGCAAGGGAGAAATTGTAGGTCTTGCTGGAGTATCTGGGAATGGGCAATTGGAATTGGAAGAATGCCTTACCGGACTGCGAAAAGTGACAAGTGGAAAAATAATTCTGGGAGGAGATGAAATTACACACACTCCAACCCGCATCAGACGGAAAAAGGGATTCTCCCATATTCCTTCTGACTGCTTGAAAAGAGGTTTGGTTTCCACTTATGATCTAACAAAAAATATAATTCTGGGAAATCAGGATAGCTTTACTAAAAACGGATTTCTACAGCAAAATGATATTAATGAATACTGCAAAGAAGTTATTGAGAAATTTGATGTCCGCTGCCAATCACTGAACGAATCAGTTAATAATCTTTCGGGTGGGAATCAGCAGAAACTGGTGATAGGACGAGAGCTATCCACTAACCCAAAATTTATTCTGGCAGCTCAACCCACACGTGGTGTAGATGTGGGTGCGATAGAATTTATCCATAACAATATTCTGAAAATGAGAAAGCAAAAAAAAGCAATTCTCTTGATCTCTGCTGAATTGGAAGAACTTCTCTCCCTCGCCGATAGAATATTGGTAATTTACGAAGGAAAAATTGTTTCAGAAAAGAATAATTACACCAAAGAAGAACTTGGTCTGCTCATGGCTGGGAAAAAAGCTTCTGATGAAGAGATTCTGGAAACAGGGAATAGAATTCGAAATGATTAAAATATTTAAAAAGTATGAAAATTCTATCTATTCCTTTACTGCAATATTATTAGCATTTTTAGTTGGTTCTATTTTGATCCATCTTTCCGGATTCAGCGTAATAAAGGCTTATTCCGCCTTATTTGATGGAGCATTTGGAAATGTTTTCAATCTTACACAGACACTTATGAATACGATACCATTAATTTTCACAGGATTAGCTGTTGCTATTGGTTTTAAGTCGGGATTATTCAATATAGGCGGTGAAGGACAAATGTATCTTGGAGCTTTCGCAACTGCAATTGCAACCATTTATCTAAGTTTTCTTCCAGTGTATATTCTAATACCTCTCGTGCTGATAATTGGTGGGCTTGCCGGAAGTGCATGGGGTTTTGTGCCGGGATATTTAAAAGCTAAAACAGGTGCTCATGAAGTTGTTACTACAATTATGATGAACTATATTGGAATATTGATAACTAGTTACCTGCTACTGAAATATTTCAAAGAAGAAGGTCCAATACCTCAAACAGCTTTAATTCCTGAATCTGCCAGATTACCTGAATTAGTCGAATATTCCAGATTAACATGGGCTATTTTTATTGCTGTTTTTGTTATTATTATTATAGATATTTTTTTCAAACGCACAGAATTGGGTTATAAAATTCAAACTGTGGGTGAAAACCGTTCTGCAGCAGAATATGCAGGGATAAATTCTAATAAGATGATGGTGCTTTCTATGATGATAAGTGGATTTGTAGCAGGACTTGCTGGTTCTACAATAGTTATGGGCGTCCTTCACAGATTTATAACAAACTTTTCACCAGGATATGGATTCACAGGAATTGCTGTGGCTGTGTTAGGGAAAAACAAGCCTTGGGGTGTTTTATTCGCTGCCATTCTTTTCGGTGCTTTGCAAACCGGCGGAATTACAATGCAGCTTTTTGCCAAGATACCCATGGATTTAATAGTTATTATCCAAGGTCTGGTAATTCTTTTTGTAGCTGCACCGATATTAATAAAAAAACTCTTAAGGAAATAGAATATGCAGGAAATATTAGAAGTTATATTCAATATCAATACATTTTCTGCAGCGATCAGAATTTCGGTTCCATTAGTATTTGCAGCGATCGGTGGTGTATTTTCTGAACGAGCAGGAATAATAAATTTAGGTTTGGAAGGTATGCTTCTTACCGGCGCTTTTGCCGGTGTGTTGGGATCATATCTAACCGGTAATCCATATATAGGTATATTATTTGCAATTATGGCGGGAGCATTTATCGGCTTCATTTTTGCCCTATTCACTATTAAATTTGAAGCGAATCATGTGGTTGCCGGAGTTGGTTTAAATATTCTCATGTTAGGAATTACAACCTGGCTGATGCAGATACTCTGGGGTTCAAGGGGAACCTCCGTAAATGTAACAGGTTTAGGCGAGATAACTATTCCTATTCTATCTTCTATTCCTATTCTTGGAAAACTTTTCGGCTCTCATAATATATTGGTGTATGTAATGTTCATTATTGTAATTTTTTCTTGGATTATATTGTTTAAAACTCCATTTGGACTCAGATTAAGAGTTGTGGGCGAGAATCAGGAAGCTGCTGATACTCTGGGAATTAAATTACGAAAGATTCAGTACACAAGCCTAATATTTAGTGGAGTACTTTGCGGACTTGGCGGTGCATATCTTTCCCTGGGACAATTGAATTGGTTCAGTATGAATATGTCTGCCGGTAGAGGATACATGGCATTAGCAGCAAATATTTTTGGTGGGTGGAATCCATTGGGTGCATTCGGAGCCAGCTATCTATTTGCCTATACTGATGCGCTTCAAATGAGAATGCAAGCACTAAATCTCAATGTTCCCAATGAAATAATACAGATGATCCCTTACATCCTGACAATCCTCGTTCTGGCTGGGGCAATGATCCGTTCACGCCCTCCAGCAGGATTAGGGAAACACTATAAAACGAATAGGTAATCTATAACAATTCTTCAGAAAACTCTGTGGAGAAAAAATGAATAGAATAGTAATAATAACGTTCCTGTTGGTTGTAATAACAGCTATCCAAGCTGAGGAGCAAAAAATGAACAACATTTATGATTTCACAATGGAAAATATAGAGGGAGATTCTGTAAAATTGGCTGATTTTAGAGGTAAAGTTATTCTGATAGTAAATACGGCCAGTAAGTGTGGATTTACTTATCAATATGAAGGCTTGGAAAAACTTTATGAAACCTATAAAGACAGCGGACTTGTTATCTTAGGGTTTCCTGCCAATAATTTTTTGAAGCAAGAACCTGGAAGTGATGAAGAGATAGCCAGTTTTTGCAGTTTAAATTATGGAGTCACTTTTCTTATGTTCAGCAAGATCTCTGTGAAAGGAAAAGATATCCATCCACTATACAAATATCTCACTTCCAAAGATGCAGATCATGAATTTGGTGGAAAGATAAGTTGGAATTTTAATAAGTTTCTGATTTCCAGAGATGGAAAGATCATCAATCGTTTTGGCTCAAAAGTAAAACCGGAAGAGGAAAAAATTATTAACGCGATTAAAGAAGTTTTATAGGTGACGAGTTCAATATAATTTACTCTCCCTCTCCATCATCCTTTATTGATTTCTTTTTCTTTCTTGTCGTTGATAGCAGAAAACCAATAGCTATACCGAGAAGTAAAGTAAATTAACTTCGATCAGCTTTGAGAACTTCCAGAAACGCTTCCTGCGGAACTTGCACAGAACCAATCTCTTTCATGCGTTTTTTTCCTTCTTTTTGTTTTTCTAATAACTTCTTTTTTCGGGTAATATCACCACCATAACATTTAGCTGTAACATTCTTACGTAGAGCATTGATAGTACTTCTGGCAATAATCTTGGCTCCAATACTTGCCTGCAAGGCTACTTTGAATTGCTGTTTAGGAATTACTTCTTTTAATTTTTCCGTTATGCTTTTTCCCCAGTTGAAGGCTTTATCTGCATGGCAAATAAAAGACATAGCGTCAACTCGCTCAGCATTGATCATCATATCTACTTTTACAACATCTGCCACTCTGAATTCTTTAAACGAATAATCTAAAGATGCATAACCACGACTAAGGGATTTAAGCCTGTCATAAAAATCAAAAATGATCTCAATTAACGGCATCTCATAATGAATTGATAATCTTTTTTCATCAATATACTGCATATCTTTTTGAATACCGCGACGTTCCTGAACTAAGTTCATAATATTCCCAACATAATCACTTGGAACAATTATCTCAATATCCATTATTGGTTCTTCAATATTTGCAATTCCTGCCGGATCTGGCATATCAACTGGATTATAGATAATTTTCTGTGTGCCATTTTCAAGATTTATCAGGAACTTCACACTTGGGGTTGTTGTGATTATTTGAACATCATATTCACGAGATAATCTTTCCTTAACAATTTCTAGATGCAACATACCTAAAAAACCACAGCGAAATCCAAAACCTAACGCAAGAGAACTTTCCGGTTCATAAGTAAGTGAAGCATCATTCAAGCTAAGTTTTCCAAGTGCATCTCTCAGATTTACATGATCATCCTTATCAAGAGGAAATACACCACTGTAGACCATAGGTTTCGGTTCTTCAAAACCGGGTAATGCATCTTTACAAGCATTCTCAGAATTTGTTATTGTGTCCCCAACCCTTGCATCAGAAATATTCTTAATATTTGCAATAATATAACCAACTTCACCTGTTTTAAGCCCTTTTGTTGGAATTTGCTTCAATCCTAAATAACCAATTTCTTCGATAGCGTACTCTTTGCTTGTTGAAAGTAATTTTACTGTATCACCTTTGTTTAACTTACCATCAAAGATCCTAACAAGAATTATCACGCCTCGATATTTATCGAAATAAGAGTCGAAGATTAAAGCTTTAGTTGGTTTATCCGGTGCACCTGTAGGATGTGGAATAGCATCAATAAGACCATCAATAAGTTCTTCCACACCAGCTCCAGTTTTTGCACTGATCTTATAAATATTTTCCTTTAGAACCCCAATGTTCTCCACAATATCGTGTTCAGTTCCTTCGACATCAGCTTTTGGTAAATCAATCTTGTTAATTACAGGAATAATCTCAAGATCATTTTCCATAGCCAAATACATGTTACTCATTGTTTGAGCTTCTATACCTTGAGAAGCATCAATAATTAATAATGCACCATCGCAAGAAGCAAGACTACGAGAAACTTCATAGGAGAAGTCTACATGTCCGGGAGTATCAATCAAATTAAGGATGTATGTCTTTCCATTTTTTTTATATTCCATGCGGATTGCATGAGATTTTATTGTAATGCCACGCTCTTTTTCCAACTCCATATCATCCAACACAAGAGCATCATGTGAGCCCATATCAACAACATTTGTAACTTCCAGCATTCTATCTGCAAGAGTTGATTTGCCGTGATCGATATGCGCAATAATACAAAAATTTCTTATCAAATCCTGTTTAGCTGACACCTTTATTTCCATCCTCAAAATATAACTTTTATACGAATCAAAAACCTGCTATACCGCTCTAGTGTCAATCAATTCCTACATATGCAATACAGTAATAAATTTAAACTTGACGCACAAAGTGAATTTTTTATCTTTATTTCATAAGAAATAACTAAAAGGGTATTTTAATGATAGAAGTAATTCGTGATAAATGTGTAGGTTGTGAGCTTTGTTTAAAAGCTTGTGCATTTGATGCGATCGCAATTAATGATAAAATAGCTGAGATCGATTTAGACAAATGTACTCTGTGTGGGGCTTGCGTTAGTGCATGTCCATTTGATGCAATTATTATTAGAAAATTCGGTCAGCAAGCAATTGATAGAAGCCAATATAAAGATATTTGGGTTTTTGCTGAGCAAAAAAATAATGAAATAGCTCCTGTTGTTTTTGAGTTATTAGGCAAGGGAAGCGAGCTGGCAGAACAACGTGAATGTGATCTGATTGCTGTTCTTTTGGGACATAATGTTGAAGCACTTTCTAAAGACCTCATCGCCTACGGAGCTGATAAAGTTATTTTAGTTGATGATCCAAGATTGAAATATTTTCTAGATTTACCATATTCTAAAGCACTTACTGAATTAGCAAAGAAATACAAACCTGAGATCATACTTTCTGGCGCATCTGTGCTGGGTCGCTCATTTATTCCACGAGTTGCAGTTGAATTACATACAGGGTTAACCGCAGATTGTACAGGTTTAGAAATTGATCCAGATACAAATAACTTGATGCAAACACGCCCTGCTTTCGGTGGAAATATTCTAGCTACGATTGTAACACCAAATCATCTTCCACAAATGGCAACAGTTCGTCACAAAGTCATGGATCCGCTAGAAAAGGAGAATTCAAGAGAAGGAACTGTAATAAAAGAAGATATTGATTTCTCTGATTTGAAAGATGATACTAAGTTTTTGGAGTTTGTAAAAGATGAATCTCAGATGGTTAATCTTACTGAAGCAGACTTGGTTGTTGCGGGTGGAAGAGGATTAAAGAATAAAGATAATTTTGTAATTATTGAAGATCTCGCAAAGGCTATTAATGGTGCTGTAGGTGCTTCGAGAGCATCTGTTGACTCAGATTGGGCTTCCTATCCACATCAAGTAGGACAAACTGGAAAAACCATTAAGCCAAAGATCTATATTGCGGTAGGAATTTCCGGTGCAATTCAGCATTTAGCAGGTATGCAATCATCCGATTATATTATTGCGATAAATAAAGATCCCGATGCACCAATTTTTAAAGTTGCAGATCTTGGGTTAGTTGGAGATCTTTTTGAGATAGTTCCTAAGATAATTAAAAAAATGAAATAAAATGAATATTAAAGTTGATTCTTGTGTTTGTAATCCAGAGAAAATTCTGAGACATGTGAACATAAGTATCAACAGCACACTTCTTAAGAACAAAAATATCCAATTCGATTGTACAAATTCAATCGCATATCCCCCATTTATTAACAGTCATGATCATCTAATAAGCAATTGGTATCCTAAAGCAGGTTTCGGTAGAACATATCCAAATGTAAATATTTGGGTTGAGGATATGAAGAAAACCGATTCATTCTTAGAAAGAAACAAGGTTTGGATAAATGACGGTTCTTTTGATCTAACTGAAGAGGCAGCACATCAGATTGTGTTATTGGGGATTTACAAGAATTTATTTTCCGGATGCGTGGTTGTACAAGATCACATTCCGAAACAAAAAAAATCTTATTATGAAAATAACCCCATAGTTGTTCTTAAAAATTATACACAACATCATTCCCTTTCTATGGGCAATTGGTGGGGTGGATACAGTGCAGAAGAAGAATATGCAAAAGCTAATGGCAAAATTCCATTTATTATGCATCTTGGTGAAGGGATTGATGAACTTTCAAAAAAATGTTTCTCTAAATTAAAAGAACTGGAACTCCTCCAATCAAATACTCTGCTAATCCATGGGATAGCGCTGACTAAACAACAAATAAAAGAATGCGCTGAGGCTGGAACTTCAATTTGCTGGTGTCCCGAATCTAATTATTATCTGATTGGTGAAACACTTGATATAGATGCTTGTTTAGAGTTTAATGCAAATATTGTATTAGGAACCGACTCTACTATGTCGGGAGGAATTAATCTGTTAGAAGAGATTCGAGTTGCACATCAGAAATTCCCTCATATCCCTATGAAACAAATTTTTAAAATGATTACAACAAATCCTGTTAAAGCTCTCAAACTTCCTACCGAATATGGAGTAATTGACAAAAACACATCCAATCTACTTCTAATTAAAAAACATGATGAAGATCCGTTTAGAAATTTACTTGAAACCCAAATGGAAGATATTGAACTTATGATTCATCAAGGAATTCCAATATATGGTGATGTTAAGTTTCTAAGTGAATTCAATATAAGTGAAAATGACTATTATTTCTTTGGAGAAGATAGATTTGTGATTGGACATCCAGAGAAAATAACAGATTCAATTAATAAGAAACTTGGATATAAAAAAGATTTTCCATTCTTACCTTTTTAAATGTTAGACATATCAGAAATATTCTGTAGCATTCAAGGGGAATCAACATATGCAGGATTACCTTGTATATTCGTTCGTTTAGCGGGATGTAATTTACGTTGTGATTACTGTGACACGGTTTACAGTTATAAAAACGAGATTACACTTACAATTGATGATATAATTAAAAAAGTAAAAGAATACGCTCCTGTGAAATTGGTTGAGATAACAGGTGGCGAACCACTTATGCAACCTAAAGTTTGTCAACTAATTGAAACCTTGAACAATGATGGATATAAAATCCTTTTAGAAACGAATGGGTCGATCTCTTTAGAAAATATTCCGGAATATGTGATAAAGATTGTTGATGTAAAATGTCCGGGGAGTGGAGAAGAGAAGAGTTTCTCGCTGGAGAACCTTGAATGCATTCATCAAGAAAAAGATGAGATTAAGTTTGTGTTAACGGATAATTTTGATTATAACTGGGCTAAAGATTTTGTATTAAAGAGTAAACTTAACGATTATGAAATCCTCTTCTCACCTGTATCAGACAAGCTAAATCCACAGGATCTGGCAAAATGGATAATTGATGATAAACTTAATGTGCGAATGCAATTGCAGCTACATAAAATTATTTGGGATAAAAATAAAAGAGGAGTTTAAAGAAAACTTTTTTTAATATAATTGTATCGAATAGATTCCCACTTCTGTGGGAATGAAAAAGAAACAATTGTTAGTTTTTGTTCGTTGCTATAGTTTTCAGCTTTTTAGCTCTTTCCAATTCTAGTAAATATTTTTCGAGATCATTTTTAATACATTCTTCAATTTTAATGGAAATGGTAACATCCGCTGCATAATCTACATTTTCAATTTCAGCATTAAACTGCTCGATCTTATATTTTAGTTGTTCAGCTAGATCATATCCACATGTAACTTTATATGAAAAAAGTTTAATTATTTTTTTTAGTGGTGCAATCTCAATTGCTGCTTCAACTGTTTCTCCATAAGCTTCAATTAATCCGCGTATTCCAAGTTTAACTCCACCAAAATAACGTGTTACTACTGCAACAACATTTGTCATATCGTGCTTCTTTAAAGCATTCAATATTGGTTGCCCTGCTGTACCAGAAGGTTCTCCAGCATCTGAGGAATGAAAAGTTTCTGCCTTCTCCCCCACAATATATGCCCAGCAATTATGATTCGCAGTTTTGTGTTTATCAGCAATTTTTGAAATATATTTTTTTGCATCCTGCATTGTTGTTACGTAATGCAAATGAGCAATGAAGGTTGATCGCTTAATTTTGAGTTCTTTTCCCCTATCTTTTGCAACTGAGTAATAGTACTTCATTTAATATCCAAACATCTTAAAACCTTGCGAAGGTAAAGAAAAGCAAGAAGGTTAATAACCATTCGCAAGATTAATATTCCAGCAATTTACGTAATTGCTCAGCGTCCATTTTTTTAACTACACTTTGTCCTTCTTCGATTATATTCTCAAACATCACTCTTTTATTCTGTTGCAGATCAAGGATCTTCTCTTCTATTGTCCCTTTTGTAATTATTTTATATACCATTACTTTTTTTGTTTGACCAATTCTGTGAGCTCTGTCAATTGCTTGATTCTCACCCATCGGATTCCACCAAGGATCAACAATAATTACCGTGTCAGCAGATGTGAGATTTAAACCATATCCACCTGTCTTCAAACTTATGAGGAAAGTTCTGATGTTATTGTTGTTATTAAAGTTATCTATTACTTTTTGTCTGTTCTTTGTAGATCCATCCATATATTCAAATGTAATATTTTCTTCTTTTAACATTTCTCTTAATATTTGTAACATTTTAACAAATTGACTGAAAATCAACAATTTTTTACCACCCTCAACTGCATCAACAATGATTTCACGCAACAATTCAAGTTTACCGGAAAATTCAATATTCTCCTTCATATCCTTATCAACTAGGTGTGGATGATTACAGATTTGTCGCAGTTTAGTTAGAGCTGCCAAAATATGAAGATAACTTTTTCCAATATTTTCACCTTCCAAATATTTAGTTTTAACTTCTTCAAGAATTTGGAGATACATTTTTTCTTGAACCGGTGTGAGTTTGCAGAAGACTTGTTGCACTTGTTTATCAGGGAGCTCTATAAGAACATCCTGTTTTTTTCTTCTTAAAATAAATGGAGAAACAAGCATTTTTAATTTTTCATTACTTTCTTTCTGCAAAACAGAATCACTTTTATATTTATTAACAAAATTTTGCGATTTTGGTAGATATCCTGGCATCAAAAAATCAAAAATTGACCATAGCTCTACAGGATTATTCTCAATTGGAGTTCCCGATAGTGCACAACGATGTTTTGCTTTTAACCTCTTTACAGCTTTCGTTCTTAAAGCTGAAGGATTTTTTATATGTTGAGCTTCATCTAGAATTATGTAGTCAAACTCAATTTCAGAAAGATCATCAATATCATTTTGAATTATGGAGTATGAAGCAAAAAGAAGATTCACGTTTAAATTATCCAAAATCTTTTTTCTCTCCTTTTGGCTTCCTTCATATAGGATATAGGAAAGACTTTTGTTAAATTTATTAATCTCTGCTGCCCAGTTAAAAAGAAGAGTTTTGGGGCAAATTACTAAAGACCTTGAATTGGTTGGAAGATCAGAGAGTATGGATATTGACTGAATGGTTTTTCCAAGACCCATATCATCTGCCAGAATTCCTGAAAGTCCAAATCTTTCTAACATTTTCATCCAATGATAACCTGCTTTTTGGTAACTTCTCATTACTGGTTTTAGTATTGAAGTAACTGATGTTCTCTCTTCTAATCTTCTTTTCAAAATTGCTGTAAACATCTCTTCCAGATACGCATCTCCTTCAATCCTGATACCTGTGTTAATTGTATTCAGCTGATATACATAAGGTAGATTATAAATTGAAAGTTTGAAAGCCTCACTTGGAGTTTTTTTGCTCTTACCAATTAAATTTTCAATTTCTAAGAAAGCACTTTTATTTTCAAAATATAGTAGTCTTCCATCTTCTAATTTCAGAAATTTTTCTTTTGTATCAAAAAATTGTTTTAACTCCTGATGAGTGAACTTAATATCTTTATAATTATATTCAACATCGTATTCAAACCAGTCGATTCTTTTTGTCTGCTTGGTTCTAATAACTGGCCTCAGATCGACCTTATAAACAAATTCTTTTTTCAATTCATCAGAAAGCTGAATATTCCACGTTGGATCTGCATGTTCAAAAACAATTTTTTTAAGTGAATCAATATTTTCTTGTCCCTCAAATATCAGCTGTGAATTTTCCTCCAAACGATGTGTTTGAGACTCTGGCAATTTTTCAACAAAACTTAAGATTTCATATTTAATTTGCGGTGGGATATAGAACCATGTTGCTTCCCCTTCTTGGTCATATCGCACTAGCTCAACCGGTAAACGAATTGCTGACATTGGTATTTCATTCCCATTGGAATAATCCAGAATCCCATTCAACACTATTCTCCCGCTTTCTTTAAATAAATTAAAGGTGATCGTAGGAGTGTTATGATGAACTTCTGGAATTTCTATATCTTCATCAATATCTAAGTAACATTTCATTAGTCCCAATTGTCTTGCTACGACAGAATATAAATATACCAGATCCGTCTGTTTCAAAACATATCCACCAGAAAATATTTTTTTGGAAACACTAACTTTGAAAGGTAGATTTATTGAGTGTACAACATTTCTAATGAAAATATAGGTGGTCTTATCGGAAAAAACAGCGGAGATCTGGTCTGCATTGGATAGTTTAAGAATATATTTGTCCGATTCGTATCTGCTTACCTGAAAATTCATGTGAAATTCATCATCAGAAAATTTAATATTATCACCCGTCTCTTTGATGAAAATTTTGTTTTGCATATTTTTTAGGATATTTATTATATTTATGAATTTGTGTTTATAAATTGTAAAAAATATTCCTTTACGACTGAAAGAGCATTTATTCTTATATAATAGTCTTAATAGTTCAAGTTCTTCAGAAGATAGTGCTTTCATCTGCTTTTCTGCTTGAGGTATTTGAACAATATCTTCTTCTTTGAAGTCACCATCTGCACAGATAGCGGAGATTATTCTAATTAGTAAAGGCTTGTAACTTTTTAAATTGAATCTTATCTTATCAGTCTTATTATTGTATATATCACTTATTTCTATCTTTGCATTCAATACAGTTCTTTGCCAAAATTCATTAAAATCCAAAAGACTTGTGTGGTAAGTTTGAACCGTACTCTTCTCTAAAATATCAGTAGAGAGAAAATTGTTAGCAAATTTAATTATAGAAAGGTAATGACGACACTCTTTATCATCACATTCTGAGCAAGAGTGATCAACGATCTCTTCACTTTTTTTATCATAGAGGATCTCCAATTTTGCCGAAAAGATGTATTTTTTAGCAGGAATTGCTTCAAACCTCAACACAACATTCTTGTTTTCATCAAGATAATCGGTGAAGACCAAGTCATCTTTCATTAATCTAATAAGTGAACTTTTAAAAAACCAAGAATTTGAGTGTTCATGATATTCTTTGCCAAATAATCTAGCCATAATCTCTCCAAATTGAGTTTATATAAATCAATCTGCTACATTAATTAGTTTGTTTATCAAGTCAAGTGATATAAAAGTATCATGGTGCTTATATAGATGGTATCCGAAAGTATATTAGAATGGGCAGAAAGTATAAATTGCAGATTTTCGTTAATAATTCACTTGCACAAAATTAGTAGTTTATAAAATCTACAAAAAAAATTGAGGTATAAATATGAAGATTGATTTACTAATAATCAATGCAAGACAATTACTCACATTAGCTGGCTCAAATAAACCTAGAACAGGCTCAGATATGAACGAACTTAGTATTATTTACAATGGAGCAATAGCCATAAAGGATGATACAATAATTGATGTTGGCTCAACAACAGAATTAGTTAAGAAATATAAAAATCCTTTAAAAATAATTGATGCTTCAAATAAAGTTGTAATGCCTGGATTTGTGGACCCGCATACTCATCCAGTTTTTAAACAAACACGAGAAAACGAATTTGAGATGCGTATTATGGGAAAAAGTTACGTTGAGATCTCACAAAGTGGTGGTGGTATACGATCCAGTATTGATGGAGTTCGCAATACTTCTGAAGATGAACTTTTTAAGCTGGCAAAAAAACGAATTAATAAGATGATCTTACATGGGACAACAACACTAGAAGCAAAAAGTGGTTATGGATTAACTACTGAAAGTGAAATAAAAATGCTCAAAGTCATCAAGAAATTAAATGAAAATCTTCCTATTGATATAATACCAACTTTTCTGGGTGCACATGAATTTCCAATTGAATACAAAGATAATAAAGAAGTATACATAGACATCCTAATTAATGAAATGATGCCAAAAATTAAGGAGCTTAATTTAGCTGAATATTGCGATATTTTTACAGAAGATCATGTTTATAATATTGACCAATCCCGTAGAATATTGAACCGTGCTAAAAAACTTGGTTTTAAAATCCGTATGCATGCTGATGAGATAAAACCGATCGGTGGTGCAGAGCTTGCCGGAGAAGTTGAAGCCATTTCTGCAGATCACCTTGGAGCAGCATCTAATGAAGGCATAAAAGCGCTAAGAGATAATGGAGTTATCCCCATACTACTACCTGGAACAATATTTTCATTAGGTATGAAATCTTACGCAAGAGCACGTGATATGATCGAAGCAGGTTTAGCTGTTGCTTTAGCTACAGATTATAACCCAGGAAGCTGTAACTGCGATAGTATGCAATTTGTCATCACTCTTGCTTGCCTGCAAATGAAAATGACACCAGCTGAGGCTATTTGTGCTTCTACAATTAATGCAGCTCATTCTCTAGAATTGGGTGATAAAATTGGAAGTATTGAAATTGGGAAGAAAGCAGATATACTAATTATGGATATGGCATCATATCAATTTTTACCATATCATTTCGGTTCTAATAATGTTGAAACTGTTATTAAGAATGGTGAAATTATCACATAAAAAAAATCCTCCAAAGTCTTTCCACTTTGAAGGATTAGATTATTTGGTAGTAATTATATTTATTTCAATTTTTCGAGTAATTCCGCTGCTTCTTTCTGCATCAATTTATCTGAGTCATCAAGTGGTGTTATTTCTGTTGCTATTGTCAGATATTTCTTTGCTTCTTCGTTGTCTTTTAGTTTTATAAATGCTTTACCGATCCATAAATAATGGCGTACTTCATCATCTTTGGCTTCTATAGCTTTTTTGTAAAATTTTACTGACTCTTCAAAGCTGGCTTTTGGTGGTGTTTCATAAACTATTTTCGCAACTGTTCTTTCTACCCAACTTAAATCGGCGAGTTCATAATGCCATCTACCTAGCAAATGTAACGAACCATCATAAGTTGGATCAAGCTCAATAGCTTTCAACCCATATTCTTCTACTTCATAGGAATTAATAATCTTCTGCTTCGTTCCTTCTAACATCCCTATCTTTCCAATAAGTGTAGCATACCAATGATTTGCTCTGGCAGAATTTGGATCAATTGTTACAGCCATTTTTGCAGCTTCAAAACCCGGATAGAAATGAGTTTTATGAACTTCTATGTCTTCTGTTTGATCTGCAATATCAAAATGCACTTGAGCTAATCTCCACAAGATTTCAACATCTTCCGGATATTCAGCAGATAGTGTTTCTAATTGTACAAGTTCAGTATCATATTCACTGGCATCGTGTAAGGCATCTGTTTTTTCTAGCTCAGTTAACGGCACAGCCATTAAACCTACACTTATTAATAGCAGGATGAGTGTAATAGTTTTCATAATACCTTCCTTCATTTGTTAACTAACAATTCTTTTAAATGCTCAATATATTTTTCTGGTCCACCATACTGATATCCTGTTTGAGCAATTTGAGAACCGTCTGGATTCAATAATTGAACAGTTGGAAATCCCTTGATACCATATTTTGTTGCTAGTGCTCGATTGTATGCTTTCACTTCTGCAGTTTGCTGAATTTTCTTTGGAAAATCTATTGTTGCCATAACCATATTTTCGGCAACATAATCTTGAAATACTAGTTGAGAATAAACTTCTTCTTCAAGTTTCCAACACCATCCACACCAGTCGGAACCCGTGAAGTGAACAAATATAGGAACGTTCTTCTCTTGGGCTATCTTTTGCGCTTCCTCCAAATTGGTAAACCAGTTTATACCTTCTTCTGTATTCCCTTTTGGATTTTCAGCGATACATGCAGATATCATGATCAATGTGATCAACGCTGATAAAATTATTACTTTCTTTGTCATATTTCCTCTCTGTTTATATATATACTTGTGTTAATTTTTGCAGATTTACGTAACATTTCCGAAACTCCACAGTATCTAGTTTCAGATAGTTCTACAGCTTTTTTTATTTTACTTTCAGGAAGATCACTTCCTGTAAATCTATATTCAACAGTTAAAGTGTGATATATCTTTGGATGTTCATCTGTTAGTTCTCCAGACACATCTATACTTAGTTCATATCCAATTACTTTCATTTTCCGAAGTATTGAAACAACATCCATTCCAGTACATCCACCAAGTGCACTTAACATTAATCCTTTGGGTCTTGGACCATTATCCTCTCCACCTACTTGTTCACTAGCATCGATTACGAAATGGTGCCCATTCAATTCAACATCAAATTTCATCTTATCAATGAATTTTATTGTAGAGCTTTGCTTCATATCTGTGATTCCTTTTCATCTAATGCTTCGTGATATGCATCAACATAGAGTTTGATGTTTTCATAAATTTCTTCAACTTTATTTTTTGGAAGTTTATTAATAATATCTTCCTGCAAATTTAGAAAATCCAAAATTGTATTCTCAATCGTGATTTTTCCTTTTGAAGTTATCTCTCCAAGCCAACTACGACGATCAACCTTTGATGGATATCTCTTCATTAATTTTTTATCAACCAGAATATCAACGATTCTTGTTACCCTACTATGTGATACTTTTAATTCATCGGATAGTACATTCATACAAGTAGGTTCATCAATTTGATTCAGATAGTTTAACAGATCGCACTCCATTCTTCCGAGTTTAAGACATTGACGTCTGATTCTTTCCTTCTTTGAACAAAGTTTATAAAGCATCCCACTTAAATCTGAATACTTTTGCATAATACTTTTCATATTTCCTCCATTCTCTTCTATTACTTTTAATCAATAATTATTTAATAACTTATACACAATATCCATTTACGCAACAAAATATTTCATATTAGCAAACTTTATATACAAATAAAAGTTAAGCGAATTTTTGGCAAGTACAATTAACTAAGATCAGATATGATTTTATTAATTATCTTTTGTGGAGTAATACCTTCAGCTTCTGCTGCGAATGAAATTATTATTCTATGTTGAAGAATATTTTGTGCCACGTTAATCACATCATCAATCGAAGGCGTTAATCTACCCTGTAGAGCAGATCTGCTTCTAGCAGCATAGATAAGATATTGGCTTGCTCTAGGTCCTGCTCCCCAACTAACCCATTTTTTAATATAGTCAGGTGCTTCATCATATTGAGCTCGAGTTGTACGTGCTAGTTTCACGGCAAATTCGAGAACATGTTCACTTACAGGAATTTGCTTAACAGCATTTTGTATTTGGATAATTTCATCCGCACAAATAACGGGCGTAACAGAATTTAATGAAGCAAACGCATCATTTTTAACAATTCTTTTTTCTTCATCATAAGAAGGATAATCGATATTGAGATAAAACATAAATCTGTCTAACTGTGCTTCTGGAAGAGGGTAAGTCCCTTCCTGCTCGATAGGATTTTGGGTTGCCAAAACCAAAAATGGTCTATCTAGATCAAAAGTTTTATTACCAGCAGTAACCTGATATTCCTGCATTGCTTGTAATAATGCAGCTTGCGTTTTGGGTGGCGTTCTATTTATTTCATCAGCCAATATTATATTTGCAAAGATCGGTCCCTTAATATATTCAAAATATCGTTTACCATCAGCTTTATCTTCTGCTAGAATATCTGTTCCTGTGATATCCGAAGGCATTAAATCAGGAGTAAATTGGATCCTGCTGAAGTCCATACTCAAAACTTTTGCCATTGTTGATATCATTAATGTTTTTGCTAAACCTGGTACACCTTCTAAAAGACAATGCCCATTTGAGATCAGAGCAATCAACATTTGCTCGATAATTTTATCCTGACCTACAATTACTTTTCCAATTTCCTGAGTGATTCTTTCTTTAATTTCTGGAAGTTTCTCAAGTATTTCAATATTCTTTTTCATATTAATCCTTTTTGTTATTCTGCAATAATTTATTTAGATTTATCTTAAGTGCAATCAGAGAAATCCCACCTGTAAGAAAAATCCAGATCGAAGTTAATAAGTGAGAAAATGTCACCGCTGCACTTGTAAGATTTTCATTAACTCCTAATGTAAATGAAAATATCAGAACCCACATGAACTGATTCGAACCGATTTGTGCAGGGGGAGTTGGCAATATGTATGTAAGATTCATCAGTGTGTATCCAAATAATATTTTAAGATACGTAACTTCGGAACCAAAAGCTCTGAAAACAGCAAAGATATAAACTGCCTCAGATAGAACTGCAAATAATGTGAGTAAATATACAATGCAGTTCTCTGCTAACCTACCTTTCATTATCGCCATTCCATCCACAAAATTAATGAAGAAATCTTCAAAATTTTTCTTATATCTTATTGGCAACAATCTTAAGGAAAAGCTTAATATTTTTATCGCCTTGCTTTTATTATGTACTGCAAAAAAAAGAAATGAGAGGAATAAAAGAAAAATGAAGAATAAGGCAGCTATTATAATGTAAAGTGTTGAATTCAGTTTAACAGAAACAAGTGGAATTAGTATCATTATGAATACTATTGGGAAAAGATCAGTAAGTTTATCTATAAAAATAGATGGAAGACTTTCTGATATTTTAACATTCTCTCTTGTTTTAAGAATTACCGATTTTGCTACTTCACCAGCTCTTATCGGGATGAGATAATTAATAAGCATTCCAGACATAAAGATGGAGAAGCTTTCCATAATTCCCATTTTATATATCGGTTTTAGAATTATTCTCCAGCGTAAACTCCTAAAAAAATATGCTAACAAGTAAAATAATGAAAAAATCAAAACCATTTTAAGATTAAACTGATGAAAATAGCTTAAGAATTCTTGCCAGTCCACAATTCGCACCCATGCGATTAGGAAGATTGCACCGAGAATTATGCCAGCTATCCAATTAATACTGCTTTTCTTCATTTTTTTTTTACCTGATTCATAGGAATAAACAAAAAATACTTGTGATGAGCCCAAAATGCTTTCAACAATTTTGGAGCCTTCTTTTCAAACCAGAAATGAGACATCATATTTTCTGGGAAATCGCTATCCTTCCCATTATAATAATCCATGATAGTTATTGGCTTATGCTCTTTCTTTTTTATCAACCAACTCATTCCAAACATCTTCAAGAATTTTTCTTTTGGCATACCAATATCCGGCCAGGGTGGACAATCAATATAATTGCTATCGATCAAAATCCAGCCATTTTTCTTCATTTCCTGTTTTATATTTTTTGGTAATATGTTTTTTTCATTTAACTGGTTTTTTAATTCCTTAAATCCAAGGATTTTTTGAGAAATGTAACCTATACCATTTCTATTGGGAACACATAGTAGAATCTTTTGTGATGTAACTCTTGAAAGTTCTTTAAGAAATTCAGAGATATCATCCACAAACCATAACGCCGAGAAATTCCAGCTAAGTTCAAATGAATTTTTTGCAAAAGGTAAGGATTGGAAGTGCTGTGAATATTCGATTGTGAGTGGAAGTTCTAATTCTTTCCATACCTCCTTTATTAAGTTAATACGATCTTCATCGTTATCCAAAAGAGTAAGTTTCTTTCCTTTCTTAGCCAAATCCACACTATTAATTCCAGATAATCCAGTGAATCCAAAACTAGGAGCTTCTAGAACTGATGAAACATTGAAATGCTTACAAATGGATTCCAATTTATTATTCAATACAACTCTTTCATAAGAAGAGCCGAGACCTTCATCTGTGTTTGCAAAATATTTTTTCCAGTTCTTAATTATCGGAATCGCCATTAATTGTCCTATTTCATTTTAAGCTCAGACCTTTGTACCAATCTGTGACGATCTTAAAATTGGGTATTGTATCGGTTCCCTTCAAACTTAAATCGGAATAACTGCTTTCAACATCAAAATACCAGTGTCTGGAAATCAATTGAAAACGGGCAATCCAGAGCTCACTCTTAAGATATTTTGCTAATCTTTCTCCATTATTAAAATATTTAATATCTATATTTTTTTTTGTTGAGTATGCTTTACCTCTTAGCTCGTTATTTATGAATTCTGCAAGTTTGTGTAATTCAACAGGATGGCTATCAGCAACATTATAACAAACTCCCGAGTGAAAATCAATTTCAATTAATTTCATAAAAGCTTGAGCGATAACATTAATATTTGCGAGGTGAATTATTACATCCTGATCTGGTAGAAAAAGAAGTTTTTTATCAATTAGTTTTGTTAGTGTAAATGGAAAGCCAAAATCATTGGTTCCGTAAGTAATCGAAGGTCTTACAATCGCAGCTTTTAATCCATATAGAACATACTTCTGTATTATCGCTTCAGCTCGAATTTTTGTGAAATGATAGTAATTATCTTCTTGCCGTTTTGTATAATTGTTTGCTGGTAACTCAAGTGGAATTGCTCCAAATACACCAACCGATGAACAGAAAATAAATTTTGAGTTATTGTCTCTTGCATTGATTACAAGCTGCTCAGTTGCATTTACATTTGCAGCAAAATAATCTGATTTGCTAGATTTTCTACCACCTCGAACTGCACCAATATGAACTATTATTTCGAAAGCATTTTCATCAAGATATTCTTTTAAAACTGATATATTTGTAAGATCGATCTCCTTGAAATTTACTTTATCAATGAATTCTTCAATCCGCAGTTGTTTGGTTCCGGGACGAATTAGTGCAGTAATATTATCATACTTTTGAACTAACTGTCTTAGAATATTCCGTCCAATAAAACCACTAACTCCGGTTATTAGTATTTTACTAGTCATAATTTATTCAGGATTTTTTTAAAGAATCCACTCTTCACGATTGGTTGTTTTTCAAGATAGAAATATTTAATTTTTTCATTGTTTAGCATTTTCTTCGGGTTTACCTCTGAAAGTAGATTTACAGTATAATCATCAATATTGTCTCGAATTGCTTCTAATGCTACGGGTAATATATATTCGTCCACTTTGCAATGGTTATCTGAAGCAATAAAATGCGCAAACCCATGATTAATGAGATACCAAGCAGTTTTTGCAACTTTACTTCCATAAAGCCCTAAAATACTTCCTGCATTTATTTGTAGATAAACGTTCCTATGCAAAAAATCTTCTGCCATTTCAGGATCATTCATAATATAATTATAACGTTCTGGATGAGCTAGGATTGGTTTGTACCCTTTTCGAACTAATAGAAATAATGTTTCATAAATGTCTGGTGTGAATTCACCCATATTAGTCTCAACGAGAATATAGGAAGAATCACCAATACAAAGGTTTTTACTAATCTTTTCATCTACACCTGGAGTTAAAAATATTTCTCCTGCTTTATGTAGATTTATGTTTAAATCTGTTGTAGCATTTTGTAACTCTTTAAATTGTTTATCAATGATTATAGCATCAGTCTGAACATAACTGTTCATGTAATGAGGTGTGAGTACAATATCCGTAACACCCTTATCGATCATGTTCGAGATCTGTTTTAAAGAAAGTTCAAGACTATCCGAGCCATCATCACAATTGTGAAGGATATGAGTATGAATATCAATCATTATCGTTTTATACTATGAACTGCATCAGCAAATTCCCGAATCAATTTTGGATCGAGGTTATCTTCCAGCACATTACCAGTGACTATGAAATCAGCTCCCGCTTTAGCTTTTTGCATTGCCACATCAGGTGTTTTTATGCCACCTCCGAGTATAATGGGAAGATCAACATTTTTTCTAACAGCTGTAATCATTTCATCTGCAACTGCGTACTTTGCACCGCTTCCTGCATCCATATAAATAAGCTTCATTCCAAGATATTGACCAGCTAAAGCATGTGCAACAGCTAGATCATTCTTGGTTCTTGGTAGAGGCAAACTACCACTCATAAACTGAACAGATGTGCTATTCCCCGATTCAATTATCATATAAGCTGTGCCTATTGCTTCTAAGCCATAATGCTTTATTAGTGGTGCTGCACGAACTTGCTCACCAATGAGCATTTGTGGATTTCTACTTGTAACAACACTTAGTAGAAGGAGTGCATCAGCATACGGAGATACGAAATCAAAAATCCCTGGAAAGATTAAAACTGGGATGTTGACGCTCTCTTTTATGATCTTCAAATTTGATTGGAATTTGTTATTAACCATTATACTACCGCCAACCAGTAACCCATCAGCTCCATTTTCCTCACACATTTTTGCAAAATCTTTTGTTTTATCAGCCTGCAATTCATCAGGATCTAATAGGCAAAAATAGTTAGCTCGTGTTTTTGCAAGATCTAGAAGTTTATCATAAATTTTCATTTTAACCAACCCATAAAATTATTAACAACATTAACATATTAATTTTCATTAGAGACGAAGCATTTGCAAATCTCTTTGTTTCACTTTTTCTTAGAATGTAAACTATTATAATAGCCAGCGGAAAGGAGATCGCTAAAGTAAAAGCTATAAAAATATTTAAACTAATCATATTCATTTTAAAAAGCATTACTGAATATAAAATGATAATTAGAGTTGGAATAATTGACACAATTGCTATATTCTTCCTACCAATTTTCACTGCAAGAGTTCTAGCACCTAATTCAATATCACCTTCAATATCTTCACCATCCTTCACAATTTCTCTAATGAAAGTATAAAGAAAGGCGAAAATGACAATAATCATGGAATTCTTTACATTCTCATTGCATAAACCACCATATAGGAACGTACTTGCAGTTGTGTAGGCAACCAAAATGTTCCCAGCAAGAAAACTCATTTTAAATGTTTTTGCATAACTAAACAAAAGAATACTATTTATAATAGCAATCATCACACAGTAGATATTCTGTGTTAAGTAACTTGATAAAATTCCACAAATAAAAAGTATCATAGAAAAAATATAAGCAGCTTTTGGTGTTATCTTACCTGAAGGTAGGATTCGATGTGGTCTGTTAATTATATCAATTGGAATATCAAAAAAATCATTGATCACATAACCAGCTGCAGCAATAAAAACAGCAGAAATTGCTGCAAATAGTATTGGGAGCAAATTGTTAACAGCTGAATGATAGTACGCCCCGAAAAATACTGAAAGAATTACAAATAAACAATTAAAGGGACGGATTATCTTTAAAAAGGACATCTTGTGTTTTTATGGTAACCGATCTTTAACAATATTTACAAATTCCAAGAGGACGTCATTTGCTTTCATATTTTTTACTAAGTTGTAACAATCTCGAAGAAGTTTCTCGGCTTTCATTTTAGATTTTTCTAAACCTAATAATGAGGGATATGTAGCTTTATGGCCTCTAGAATCACTACCAGGATTTTTTCCAAGCACTTCAAAACTTCCAACCTCGTCCAAAATATCGTCCACAATCTGATAAGCAAGACCTAGATTCAAGGCAAAATTACTAAGAGTAATTGTGAGATTTTCTTCAGCTCCCTCAATTACACATGCTAACTCCATTGCTGCTTGTAATAGAGCACCAGTCTTTTTAAGATGAACATAGCGAAGAGTGTTGATGTTCACTTTTTTCTTTGCAGATAAAATATCTACGGCCTGTCCACCAATCATCCCTCTTGTAGAAACAGCTTTAGATAAAACGTGTATACAATCTAACGCTACTTTTTTATTGCTTACTTCAGTTAATAGTTCAATTGCCTTAGTTATCAAAGCATCACCGGTTAAAATTGCTGTTGCTTCTCCAAATTTTTCATGACAACTTGGAATTCCTCTACGTTCTGAAGAATTGTCAACACTTGGAAGGTCATCGTGTATGAGCGATGCAGTATGAACTAATTCCAAAGCACAGGCAACAGGCATCAACCTACTTAAGCGATTAATATTTTTTCTTCCGATGAGCATCTCGTATGTTGCGAAAAACAGAATAGGTCGCATTCGTTTTCCACCACTGAACACACTATATCTCATTGCTTGATGTAATTGTTCAGGATACTCATCTGCAGGTGCCAAATATTGATCTAGAGCTTTTTCTAATAATCTTGATCGCGTCTTAAAATATTCCTGTATTAACAAATTATTCCTCTTTATTATCTTAGTGGAAGGGCTATTTTCTTCCCATTTTTTGCGGATTGGTACATAGCCAAGATTAATTCAAGTGATTTCCTACCGCTTCTACCATCTGTGTTTGGTGTATCTTCACCTCGAAGAGCATCAACAACATTTTGTAAGAAACCCATATGCCCAAAACCATAAACACTTTTAGGATCTGTTTTGGCGGTTTGGATTAATTTATCATCATCATCATAATCTTTGAATTCCCAATAATCAATTTGATTTACAGCTATTCCACCAATTTTCACTGTGCCGTTCTCACCCATTATTGTTATTGAGCCTTCAAGATTTTTTGGAAATGTATTCATAGTAACTTCTATAGTACCAAGTGCACCATTTCTAAAACGTATAATCCCTGTCCCCATGTCTTCAGTTTCTATATTGTGGTTTAAGGTAGATGTAAATGACATCACAGATTCTACAGGACCCATCAACCACTGAATTAGGTCAAAATAATGTGAAGCTTGGTTCATAAAAGCCCCACCATCAAATTCCCAAGTTCCGCGCCATTTAGCAAGATCATAGTAGTCTTGAGGTCGAGTCCATCGTACAGTTGCATTTGCACTGAATAATCTTCCAAATCTCCCTTTATCTATTGCTCTTTTAAGTAATTGGATCGATGGATTTAGGCGGTTCTGTTTAACAACAAAAAGTTCAACTTGATTATCATCACAAGCATTTACAAGAGCATCTGCAGATTTTAGATCGATGCCCATTGGTTTTTCTGTAATTACGTTGATCTTCCTTTTTGCAACTTCGATACCCATTTGCGGATGCATTCCACTTGGAGTACAAATTATTACTGCATCAAGGCTCTCTTTATCCAACATTTTCTTATAATCTTTATAATAAGTTTTGATCTTAAATTTATCTGCTGAATCTTTAGCACGCTGTTCAATAATGTCTGTACAGGCAATAACTTCTGCACCTTCAATTTGTTCGATCGCTTCAAAATGTTTTGATGAGATTCTACCGCAGCCGATAAGACCAAATTTCAAATTTTCCATTTACTTTTTCCTCAATTTTAATATGATTTAAGATTATCCAAATAAATAATGAGTTTTTTACTGTCAATGAATAATTGCCTATTGTCAATCGTTTATTACAGGTATGTTTGGTAATATTAATTGAGATTTAAAATTCATTATTCATCCTTCAAATTCTAAAACCGAATAGATTCTAGTTTAGTACAAAACTACTTCTTTGTGCTAAAATACCTGAATGCACAAAGTTACCTAGAAAGTTCTTGACAGAAAAAACCCTCTCTTGAACAAAGAGTACCGATGATAAATTAATAAGGAGTAATAAATTATGACAAAAGCAGATTTAGTAAGAGTTATTTCAGCAGAGACTGGAATTATCCGTAAAGATGTAGCACTTGCAGTTGATGCATTTTTAGATTCAGTGAAAGATTCAATGAAAGATGGTAAGCATATCGAAATCAGAGGATTTGGTACATTCAAACTTAAGGAGCGCAAATCCCGTATAGGTCGTAATCCAAAAACTGATGAAAAAGTTGAAGTTCCTGCACGCATTGTTCCTACATTCAAATTTTCAAGAGCTTTCAAAGAAGAAGTTAACGAAGCTAACAACGATAAATTGAAGTAACATTGGAGGATGAATGCCCTGCGGAAAAAAAAGAAAACGATATAAAATTGCAAATCACAAACGTAAAAAGAGACTACGCAAGAATAGACATAAGAAAAAAGGTAAATAAATAATTATCTTAAAAATAAATTAGCCGAGTATATTGTTATACTCGGCTTTTTTAATGCTATAAATCTTCTTCTGTAAGTATAATGATTCCATTTTGAAATAATAACTTAGCTGTTAATCCCATTCCTTCAATAATTTTACTCGTATGACTACCATCGTAAATTTTACCATAACCACATGATGGTGAGCTTTGTTTTAAAACAGCTTTTTTACAATTAAATAATTTTGTTATTCGTAAGGTTTCTTTAGCACCCTTTACAAATTGTGATGTAACGTCCTCACCCAATTTATTGATAATTTTATCTTTAATAATTTCAGCTGGAACTCGTGGAGTTTGCAAACCTCCCAACTGCTCAGGGCAAACGGGAATAGCAAAACCTTTCTTTACTATTTCCATTACCTTATTATTTGCATTATCATTCCCATCGTATCGACACTTTATCCCTGCTAGGCAAGCACTAACTAAAATCATGCAAGACTCCAGTTCATAATTTATTTTTCAATTCAGAGAGTTTATTAATTGCTTCAATTGGAGTGAGCTTATTTACATCTAGCTTTCTGATTGTCTCTAATATCTCATTCTTCTCTTCAGATTTTTCTATGATCGCATCAAAAATATCAAGTTGATTAGTATGATAATTAGTTAGTTGTTTCTTCGCTGTTGAGGAAAGACCCTGAGGACTTATCTCATGTTCTTCAAGATTGCTTAAGATCTGTTTTGCCCTTTTAATAACTTTCTCTGGTACACCGGCTAGACGAGCCACTTGAATTCCATAACTCTGATCAGCAAATCCACGCTCAATCTTCCTTAAGAATATTATCTTATCGTTCCATTCTTTTACAACAATATTGAAATTTTTAACTCTTGGAAGAATATTTTCCAATTCAGTGAGCTCATGATAATGAGTTGCAAAAAGAGTTTTTGCTGATATTTTAGGATTATCATGGATGTATTCAACAATCGACCATGCAAGGCTTAAACCATCAAATGTACTTGTCCCGCGACCGATCTCATCAAGCAAGATGAGCGAATCTGGAGTTGCAGAATTGAGAATATTAGCTGCTTCTATCATCTCTACAAGAAATGTACTTTGCCCCATTGCCAAATTATCAGAAGCTCCAACACGTGTAAATACTTTATCGAAAATTGGCATATTTGCACTTGTTACTGGGATGAAACTTCCCATTTGAGCCATAATAGCTAACAGCCCTACCTGACGCAAGTACGTAGATTTACCTGCCATGTTAGGTCCAGTAATAAGGGATATCTGATTATCTTTATTACTCATTTGTATATCGTTAGGAATGAATTCTTCATCTTTTAATATCTTCTCGATTACTGGGTGTCGACTTTGTTTGATATCAATGTAACCTTCTTCATTGAATTCAGGTTTCACATAATTATTTTTGTATGCTAGTTGTGCAAGGTTTGCCAAGACGTCGATAACAGCTACAACTTCTACATACTTTTGTATTGGTTCAATTTCCTCATATAATTTATCTCTAATATCAATGAACAACTCATACTCTAAATTCTTAATTCTTTCTTCGGCGCCTAATACTTTTGCTTCAAATTCCTTCAATTGCGGACTTATATATCGTTCAGAATTTACTAATGTTTGTTTTCTAATATAGTGCTCTGGAATTTTATCTTTGTGCCTTGCTGTGACCTCTATATAGTAACCAAATACACGATTATAATTGACTTTTAGAGAGGAAATTCCAGTCTTCTTTTTTTCTTCCTCTTCAAGTCTGGCAATCCAGCCTTTTCCATTCTTGCTTACTTCCCGTAATTCATCAAGGTCAGAATTATAGCCATCCTTAATAATCTTCCCTTCAGTTATCAGTATTGGAGAATCTTCAGTTATTGTGTTAGCTATTAATTCAATAATAGTGGAGTAGTCTGCTATTTCTTGTTTTAACGATTTTAGAAAAGTATTCCCAAATTCATTCAGCATACTAGAAAGAATAGAGGCAGTCTCTAAATAATTCTTCAAAGCAATTGCATCACGTGGATTAACACGTTTTGTTCCAATCTTACCAAGAATCCTACTTAGATCCCCGATTGTTTTGAATAAATTCCGAATATCACTTGTGAAAGAAACATTTTCTTTAAGTTCTTCAACTGCATTGAGTCGTAATTCGATTTTTTCTTTATCTAACAAAGGATTCAAAAGCCAATCACGAAGTTTGCGAGCGCCCATTGGTGTTTCAGTTTCATCTAGAACTGAGATCAAGCTTCCAAAAGAATTATTATATCTAATAGATTTAATTAATTCCAAATTTCTTCGGGAGACTTCATCCAATTGCATAAAGTTTCTTATAGAGTAATACTGCATCTTCCCTATATGCTTAAGATCATTATTCTTTAATGATTTTAAATAGGAAATCGCAGCACCAGCAGCAGTTGTTGCAAAAATTTTATTTTCAGCACCAAAACCTTCCAAAGTGGCTGTCCCAAAATGACTTAATAATGCACGTTCAGCCTCTTCTGGTTCGAAATACCAACTATCAAAAACTGTTATAGCAGGTTCATATTCAATGCCATATGAGGTTATCATATCTTCTATTGCTTCAGCTTGAACAACAATTTCAGAAGGTTTCAATCTTTGTAATTCATTCTTCAATTCATCTTCATCTAATTCAGTAAAGATAAAATCACCTGTTGATGCATCGATGACAGCAAAACCAATGATTTTCGATTTTTGTTCAACGTAAATAGCACCCAAGTAGTTGTGGTCCGCCGAGGAGATGAATTTTTCATCGATTATCGACCCTGGAGTTATGATATCTGTAATTCCTCTTTTAACCAAGCCTTTTGCTTTCTTTGGATCTTCAATCTGTTCACAAATAACTACTTTTAAACCTTGCTTAACCAGTTTATCTAGATAATTATCTAGTGCATGATACGGAAAGCCAGCAAGAGGAATTGGATCATCAGCTTTTTTGTTTCTGGCTGTTAGAGTAATTCCTAAGATCTTAGAAGCAGTTTTTGCATCTTCAAAGAAAGTTTCGTAGAAATCTCCCATTCTGAAAAGCAATAATTTATCTGGATGCTGTTCTTTAATTGCGACAAATTGCTTAAGCATTGGAGTTAATTTTTTTATCTTCATTTTGAATAGCTCAATAACGTTTTATCACATAGGAATCAATATCGTTTTTTTTAAGTTTCTGCATTGCTTTTTTCAAATTATCATTTTCATCAAAAGGACCAGCAGCAACTACAAAGAGTTTGTTATTACTTTTAATCTTTGAAAAAACAATGTATTTATATCCGATAACTTTAATCTTTTTTCCAAGTTTTTCTGCACTTTCTTCCGAACCAAAAGCACCAACTTGAAGATATATTTTCAAATCCTCTCCCGTAGCAGCTTTTGATTCTTTGACAGGTTCTTCTTTTCTGAATGTATTAATTTTAGAGAGATCAATTTCAACTTTATTATTCTTTTTTAAATTATAAATTCTATCTTCAGCCAAATAACAATATTGATGATAAGGAAAGTCCTGCTTCAATTTTTTATAAAACATCAAAGCTTGCTCAAATTTCCCTTGCTTCTCTTTACAAATTGCCATTTTATAATGTAATAGTGGAATGCTGTTCTTTATATATTTAGAAGTTCTCAAGCTTTCCAAAGTATTAAATGCACGTTTATACATCTTCTGTTGTAAATAAGCTTCAGCAATTAAGAAATAAGCATTTTCAATTTGTACATTGTCACCCGATTCTGCAATAAATATCTGGCTTGAAACAATTGAAAGCTGAAATTTTCCCATCTTGAAATAAGATTTTGCGAGCCAATATTGTTTATCTGAAATTTTTTGATCATGAATTTTTTTTAGGTAAGAAACTGCATCTTTATATTCTCGCTTAAAAAAATTGTGTTTTGCTAATTCCAGAAGAGAAAGTTGTCCAAAATGTGTATCATGATCTTCATCATAGATCTTCTTAAAAAGACTTTCCATTGCGTTTCCATCTTTTTCGGTTTTCGCTTTTTTAAATTGATCTTCTTGTGTTAAAATGCAGAAACCTGATGTAATGATAATTGTTAAAATGCAAATAATAAAAATATTTTTTTTCATACTACTCTTCAATAATTTTTTTTCTTACAATACCCCATTCTGGTAATTTTTTGTCAAGGTCGAGTCGAATAATTGTGTTTGGTTTCGTTAATTGTATATGCTCGTTCTCTTCATTAAATATTAATTCAACCTTTATTCTAAGGTCATCTTTGTTATCTGGAAAAATGAATTCGATTTCTTCTCCAACACAAAACTTTGCTTTAATAGAAATAAATACTGAAGTTCCTTCAACCTTTTGGACTTCGCCAAGAAATTGATATTCTCGAATATAAGCTGAAGATCCGTAATATTGTGTATCAGTTGAATCAAATTTATCAAAGAATGCTTCACTGTAGTATCTGTGACTAACTTTATTTAGCTCTTCCTGTATACTGCTAGAAACTATATTTGTGCCTGCATCTATTGCTGTTCTATAAGCACGAGTTACTGCTGCGACATAGTATAAACTTTTCATTCTTCCTTCTATTTTTATACTATCGACTCCAGCTTCTAATAACTGCGGAATCCGCTTAATCAAATTTAAATCTTTAGAGTTAAAAAAATAAGAACCTCTTTCATCTTCTTCAATCTTGAAAAATTCTCCAGGTCTAGATTTCTCTATTAGGTTATATTCCCACCTGCAAGGCTGAGTGCATAATCCTCTATTTGCACTTCGATTATTTAGAAATGCACTTATTAAGCAACGTCCAGAATAGGACATACACATAGCACCGTGAACAAATGTCTCCAATTCGATTCCAGGTACTTTTATCTTAATTTCAGTAATTTCATTAATACCCAATTCACGAGCAAGGATGATACGTTTTGCGCCTAGTTTATACCAAAAATCAACAGCGCTCCAAGATGTCACATTTGCTTGGGTACTAATGTGAATTGCAACATTTGGTGCAAATTCTCTTGCTAAGGCAAACACACCTGGATCTGATATAATAATTGCATCTACACTAATTTCTTGTAGGAATGTAAGGTACTCGGGTAATTGTTCGAGATCAGAATTGTGGGCAAATATATTAACAGTAATGTATAATTTGCGATCATATTGATGACAAAAGTCAACAGCTTCTTTTAAGTTTGTCCTTGAAAAATTTGTACTCTTCGCTCTAAGACCAAAATCGTGTCCGGCAGCATAAACAGCATCAGCACCATAATAAACAGCATATTTCAACTTGTTTAAATCACCAGCAGGTGCAAGTAATTCCATTAACGACTCATTTTTTGTAATAATTCTTCGTTATTTTTTGTTGCCAGCATTTTATTTTTTAGCATTTCAATTCCTTTTAATGGACTCATTCCTTTTAGGAATTGTCGAAGGACAAACATTCTCTGTATTTCTTCTTTAGATAACAAAAGATCTTCACGTCTTGTACCTGATTTCACAAGATCAACAGCAGGATACATTCGGTAATCGCTGATAGATCTATCAAGAACAAGCTCCATATTTCCGGTTCCCTTAAACTCTTCAAAAATAACTTGATCCATCCTACTACCTGTATCTACCAATGCGGTTGCAATAATTGTTAAACTACCTTTTTCTAATGCATTTCTAGCAGCACCAAAGAATTTTTTCGGTCTGTGAAGTGAGCCAGCATCAAGTCCCCCTGATAGTACTCTACCGCTGGAAGGTTGTGCCATATTGAAAGCTCGTGCAAGACGTGTAATACTATCCAGCATTATCACTACATCCTGACCGAGTTCAACCATTCTTTTTGCTTTTTCAATAACCATTTCTGCAACTTGAATGTGATTTTTAGGTTGTTCATCAAATGTTGAACTTACAACTTCTGAATTTGTTGGGACCAACATCCTTCTCATTTCAGTTACTTCTTCAGGTCTCTCATCTACAAGTAACACAATTAGATAAACTTCAGGATGATTTGCAAGAATTGAGTTTGCTATATTTTGCATTAACATGGTTTTCCCAGTTCTTGGTGCAGCGACAATCATTCCCCTCTGACCTTTTCCAATTGGTGTAAATAGATTTATAATTCTTGACGATACATTCTTTTGAGTAGTCTCAAGATTTAATTTTTCTTCAGGAAAATATGGTGTAAGTTTTTCGAATTTTTTTACTTCTAAAACAATCATTGGATCTTCAAAATTAACTGAATCAACACGAATTAAAGCAAAATACTTTTCTTCATCTTTTGGAGCACGAACAGGTCCTGAAATGACATGTCCTTTTTTTAATCCAAATCTTTTGATTTGTGAGCTTGAAACATAGATATCATTTCTGCCATGGGTATAATTGTTCTTTTGAAATCTTAAAAAGCCATATCCATCATCTACAATTTGTAAGCAACCAGTAACAAAGGCTAATCCTTCTTGAGTAGCTTTGATCTCAAATATCCGATGAATCAATTCCTTTTTCTTAAGCCCTTTTATATCATCTAACTCTAATTTTTTTGCAATCTTAGTAAGTTCAGGCATAGTTAATTCGAAAATATTTTTTTGATTGGGTTCATTGTTCATTAATTACTCCTCAAAGAATTGTTATAAAAACTCAATTTCTTCTAATACCTATTAGTTATGGAAGCAAGATTCTGAGCATATTTCCAAGTGTCAAGTAAATTTATAAAATGCCAAACATTAATGAAATAAAATAGTATAAATTAAATTCTTGACACAAAAATATAAGAAAAGAATATTTCGTATGCTCAATAATAAAAAAATATTTTGGAGGAAAAGTATGAAAAAGATTATTGGAATTTTAGTTTTTGTATTTGTAGTTTCAATTGCATTTGCTACAACTATTTATGACATTCAGTACACTGATGTCCCTGGTCCTGATGGATGGTATCCATCACCACTTGAAGATGAAGAAGTTACAGTTACCGGTATTGTTACAGGTGTAGAATTTGCACATTTCAAAGATAACTTTTTTATTGAAATGGCAGAAGGCGGTCCTTGGAGTGGCGTATATGTATTTATGGCTGGTGACACAACTTTGGTAGCTGGTGATGAAGTTGAAATAACGGGAACTGTAAGAGAGTATTACGGTTTTACAGAAATTTCTGGTTATGATGATACATTCATTAGTGTTGCACTTTTAAGTTCCGGTAATGCTATACCAGAACCAATGATTGTGCAAACAGCAGACCTCACTGATGCGACAACTGCTGAACCTTATGAAGGTGGTCTTGTTGAAGTAAACAATGTTGTTGTTACAGAAGAGCAAATTAATTTTGGTCAATGGTATGTTACAGATATCTCCGCTACACCTTGTCAGATTGATGATGGATTCTTTTATCTTGATTCGGTAACACCTGAGATTATTATTGTTTTAGGTATGGAGTGGGCAGTAATTAGAGGTTGCGTGGATTATAGTTATGATGAGTTTGGGATCAATCCAAGAACTGCAGATGATTTGATTGACGAAGTTTCTTCCAACGAAAATACAGTTATTGCTAATTCCGAATTTATTAGTTGCTACCCAAATCCATTTAATCCTCAAACAACTGCTTTTCTAAATTTAACAAGTGAAAGCCATGTTACACTAAATGTTTATAACATTAAAGGTGAAAAAATTAAAACATTGGTTAATGAAGATTTATCGGTTGGTGAACATCATATAATTTGGAATGGAACTGATGAAAATAATAACAGTGTCTCTAGTGGAATTTACTTTTTTGAAACAGGCATTGCTAAGCAAGAAAGTGATTACACTAGTGTTAAAAAAGTGATCCTTCTTAAATAAGTGAAAACATCCTTTAATTATATGAATTTGATTTTGGGGAAACTACAATGATAAAGATGTTCAAGAAGTTTTTAACTTTCCTGATAATATCTGGATTAGGATATTTGGTGATAAAAATATATCAATTATTCAAAGGTCTGATAGAATTAGACAAAACCCTTCCGCAATATATGGGTAATATCCTTGGTGAGATTCCTGTTGTATCAATTGTTGCTGCATTTAATAAAATAACAATAACAATTAAATACAATAAGGAAATCATAAAAAAAAATGAAGGCATAGGAAACATTGTAAAAGATTATGTCACAGATTTTTATCCAATATTTAAAGCGAAAAATGTGAAAGTTAATATCGAAGATCTGAAAGAAGAGAAGAAAAAAACTTCCCCGAAAGAAAAAAAATAATTGATTAAGAAACAAAAAAAAGGAGCTGAAATAATTTTCAGCTCCTTTTTTGTTTTTAAAATCAGAATTTAATTTCCATTGTTACGAACATACTGAACAACGGAGCTGGAGTAAGATACATGTATCTATTGCCGGTTAAATAATCATCCTGAAAATCCCCATTATCATCAAAATATCCACGATTATAATCTGATGCTACTCGAGCAGAAAGATAATTATCATCTTCGTTTAAGATATTATTGAAATCAAGTTTCAATGATGCATCCATTCCACTTACCTTAAAAGCATATTTTATACTAGCTCCAAATTCCAAAAATTCAGGTAATTTTGAACTTACTACAGAAGTTGTATCCGCTACAAAATCCGATCCATCATAAATATAATTACTATAATACTCATTTTCGTAATTTGCATAATATCCATCCCAGTATTTAGCAGTAACACCTAACCTGATTTTACCATCTAATGGCATATTCTTAAATGTATAACCTATTGCTCCGTTTGCCATAGTCTCTGGTGAAAATGGAACAACTTTATCAATCATTTCATTGGAATCCATATCGAATATTTCATCTACGTTCATTTCCACCCAGCGATGAGAAGAGAGTGTTAATGAGCTCGCTATATCAAAATTCATCCATTTTACTTTTGTAGATAATTCTAAACCTTGATGCCTT
>Ga0307987_1000121_pt1 | contig 47614 bp, 42 predicted proteins | sample EllFjometagen181_FD_203157 | JGI IMG/M metagenome (GOLD analysis project Ga0307987, IMG submission 203157) | Marine microbial communities from Ellis Fjord, Antarctic Ocean - #181 | ecosystem: Environmental > Aquatic > Marine > Unclassified | place: Southern Ocean | collected 2014-10-08 | reverse complement strand
GGTGTCGAGGTCGCCTGCCACGGGGGCGGTGCTGATCGCCGCCGAGGCCAAGGCCCTTTCAAAACTGCAGCGCTCGGGCCCGCCACAGACGCTCGCCAGCCGCGTCACCAGAGACGACACAACGTGCATTCTAAGGTTCTAGCTATCACTCATCAAACCCGTATTCACCCTCGAAGTCCGCAGTATAGCCATCACCGTCGTCCTCCATCCGTTGCTCCATTTCCCGCTGGCCGCGATCTCGACTTCGGGTACAACAGCTTCTGCGGTGCTATCGACTTCTTGATAGCCAACGGTATCGAGGGGCTCTTGTGGGCGTAGGCATGGGGCAGCTCAACCCAGCCCGCATCGGCTCAGTCGACGTCTTGGACCCGTAGCTGGCAGCACGCGCTGACACGCAGTCCCGAGCCGTACTGCAGGGTGGCCATCCCACCCTGTCCGAACCAAGTCGCTACTTGTCGATTTCTGTCCGGCCTGCACGTTGGGGGTTGATCGGAGTGCCGCTAGCCCAACAGCTCGAGCAGTTCCCGTAGCTCCCCCCTCAATTGTTCCCGCTCCTGCTTGTCCAGTTCCGCCACAACGACCTTCACAGCATCGAACCGGTACACCCCCTTGGCCCGGTCGGTCGCAGTGTCACTGAAGATCGAACCCAGACGCGGGCGCCCGGCGGGCTTGTGGGCCTGGTGGATGGCGCGACGCAGCTTGGTGACGGAGAGCTGGTCGCGGTTGATGGTGGCGACCCAGTGCTCGACGTCGAGGTCTGCGTAGCGGCGGGCGAGCTGACCGAGGACCAGGCCGTGAGTGGCGCTGCAGTGGTCGTCTGGGTCGTCGATGGCGGCCTGGACGGTGTCAGGGAGGGTGAGCAGGCGCTTCAGGTTGCTCTTCTGGCGCTCGCTGAGGCCCATGAGGTCGGCAACCTCGACGCTGGACCAGCCGGCCTGCTCGTAGCGGATGATAGCGAGGGCTCGGTCGATGTCGGAGTAGGTCTGCCGCTGCTCGTTCTCGATAATTGCGGCGCGGAAGGCCAGCTCATCGTCATCGAGGTCGTGGCGAACGATGGCGGCGATGGTATCGAGGCCCAGCCCGCGCATGGCCGAGGCGCGGCGGAAGCCCGAGATAATCTGGAAGGCCTCACCGCCGACGCTTGGGCGAACGACAATGGGGATCTGCTGGCCTTCGGCAGCGATGGAAGCCTGGAGGCCCGCGAGACGAAGGGTGACGCGGAACATGAACGTCCGTTCGTCGAAGTCGAGCTTTGCAATCGGTAGATTGGCATATTCGGTGTAGCGGATCATGGTGCTGGCTCGGGGCAAATCTTGTTGAAGCGATATATCGGCAGAAATCGATTTCCGATCGATTCTTGGCGGCAGCTGTGGTGCCACAAGGACAGGCCACCGATTCTACACCGGAGGGCAGAGAGGTTGGCATGGAGGTTTGGCAAGGCCTTGCCAAAGTGGAAGAGGCGGGCTGACCTGGCCGAGTGAGACGACGATGATTCGCTAGAGGCGCGCCGAGATCACCGGAACGGGAGGCTCCCGAACGGACGAAGTTGGAGAATAGAGGCGTTTTGGCCCAAAATGTCCATTTTGACCTGAATCGGACCTACGCCCAAGCGCTCGCAAACGTTGCTCGGCAGCCGCCAACATTGTTGGCGCGAAGTAGCCCAAGCCACCAGCGGTCATCGTCAGCCGCAGCCCGAGACCCGAGACCCGAGACCCGAGACCCGAGACCCGAGACCCGAGACCCGAGACCAGCGTTTCCGAGCCCCGCGCCCCCTCCACCTCCGCTCCCAGCACCGCAACGGCGAGGCCCAAATCAGGTAGACTCCGAGGCATGCACGAGAAAAACACAGCGATCCCACGCATATCCTTGGTTCTGACCGGAGCTGTGCTCGCTTGTATGTGCGCTTGCGGAACCTCTCCGGAGCTACCTCTCCAGTCCGCGGCTCCGACCCACACTGTAGCGGTGCTGGAAGAGCCAGACTGCGAGGACATCCAGCTGTCCCAGGGCGAGCCCGCTCCCTCGCAGGCCCCCCATTCGAGCTCACCGCAGTTCGAAGAGATCCTGGATGACACGCTGCTCCAGCAGGTGCTGCAGGTCGACCCCGACTCCTGGGAGTACCCCTGGGAGCTCATGACGCTGGGCACCCGAGCCCGCCACGCCGCCTTCGAGCGGCTCGCTGAGCGTCAGGGTCACGAGCTGACCCAGGTGTCCGACCACGACGACCTGGCGTGGCGCGGGCTCATCGTGGAGGCCACGCGGACCCACCTCGCCGATCCAGAACGACTCCTGAACACCTGGCACCAACACCGCGACGTGGTCCTGGATGCAATCCGGTCCGGGCACCAAGAGGAACAAGTCCTCGAAGCCGTCGACCGCGCCTTGCCCGTGTTCACGACACCGCCATCCCCCGAGCTCATCGCCACCCACGAAGCCTTCCTGCACATCGAGGCCCAGCTGGTCGCGCGGCCTTCCCCGGACCCGTGCCGAAGCGTGCTCCAGGAGCAGCACCGGGAACAGCAACGGCGCTTGGTACCGCTCACCAACCGCCCAATCGTCGCTGGATGGATGCTGCGGCGCCGGGACGAGGGAGGCCCGGAGCTGGTGGCAGCATGGACCACCATCCTCGAGGACATCGCCACCCATCTGCGAGCGGGCCTCAGAGACTGAAGTCCAGCCCCAGCCGACCCGCCACGGCGGGCTCGAGGGCCACCTCGCCCAGCACCCAGCCCTGGCTCTTGGCCATGCCTTCGGCCCGCAGGGCGATCCAGGGCCGAAGGGCGTAGCGGACACCCAAGCCCACCCGACCGCCGGCGCGGGCGTGGGTGTCGTCCCAGCGCAGGTTCGCCGGCTGCATCCAGGCCGCCAGGGACAGGTCCAGGCTCAGGTCATCCGACAAGGGCAAGCCCTGGGCGCCGACGGACAGGCTCGGCAGACGTAGGTCCCGGTTCACGCCCACGGACAGCTCGGTGCTCCACATCACGTCTCCGGTGAGCAGGCGCGCCCGGCCGCCGACGTCGTAGCCCCAAGGGGTCCACATCACGCCCGCCGCGGCGTTCATCTTGTACTCGCCGATGGCGAAGGCGTTGATGCCCAACAGGTTGGGGTTGACGAAGTTGAGCCAGTACAGCCGGGTGAAGCGGGTCAATACATCCTGGGCCTCCGCCGGCAGGTCGCTCCACACCCGGTAGCGGTCGATGCCGTCGCCGCTGGGGTGGACGCCACGCTCAGCGTAGGGTTCGTCCGGCAGGATGAGATCGTAGGCCCAGGCGTCGCCGTCCCAGCCGGTGAAGTCCCGCATCTCTTCGCTGGGCTCGTACTCGTCCGACGGGGGATAGTCCGAAGGGGGGCCGCAGTAGATCAGGTAGCTGATGTTGTCGACCTCGGCGGTGATGAGCGTGGGGGTCATCCAGGACCCCGCCGTGTACAGTGGGCCGATGATGTGGGTGTCAGCCTGGCGCAGCAGCTGGCCCCCGGCGAAGCGCACCAGGGCGTGCTCGGACTCCATGCCGGCGGCGTGGGCCCTGACGAGATCGGCGGGGTGCTCACGCTTCAACCACGCCAGATCGTCATCGGTGACGAGGTGCACCCCCGCCGCGGCCGATGACCAGGTCGCGGGGTCGTAGTAGCTGTTCATGTTGGAGACCCCGTGGCGGCTCATGGGCGTCCGGTGCCATTCCTCGTGCATCCAAGTGCTGACCCCCAGCTGGGGCAGCAACGACGCCGCGGTCAGGCCCAGGCCCGTGCGCAGCACAGGCCGCTCGGGCAGCGCCCAGGTGGCCAATTTTTGGGTGCCCAGCAACCCCAGGCGCTGCACCGAGTAGGACAGCTCGAGGGACTGCTGCATGGAAGTACCGGGGCCCTGCACGTTGTGGGGCAGGTCCAGCAAGGTGACCGGGAGCTCGGTCCCGGCGGTGGAGATGGACGCTCCGGTGGCCAGTACGATGAGAAGAACGGACATGGGAACTCCGGGCTGTCTAGGGTGCGAAGGCGTACAGGTCCTCGAGGGGGGTGCTGCGACCAAGCTCCCCGTCGGCGTCGAGCCCGTCCCAGTTCAGATCCCAGACCACCTCCCCCTCGGGGGTGACCTCCCGCAGCCGAGCCCCACTGCCGTAGTTGTGCAGGGTGTTGCCCCCAGGGAGGCGGTGGACCTCGCCCATGGTCTCGGCATGGATGCCCTGGCCTTCGCCGAAGCTCCAGATCTCCGTCAAGGTCCGGGTCTGCTCGTCGAGTTCGTACTCGCGGACCACCAGCTCGTCGTCCTCGTCGGCCCGGTAGGACGAGGTGATCAGGGTCCCGGCCTCGGTGTAGTGACCCCCATGCTGCCACCAGAACGCCGAGCTTGGCGGGTCGAAGTCCCAGGCGTCGTCGTGGTGGCCGAAGCTGCGCAGGGCCTGCCCGGTGGCGTGGTCCACCTCGAAGACGGTGTCATGGGAGTACAGCGAGTACAGAAACGAGTCCGTGGACTCCCGCCAGCGGATGGTGTTGGACCCGCAATAGCCCTTGTCGCCGTAGCTCCCGAGCAGGGCATGACAGGACGCGATGCGCTGTTGCTCACCCGCGGGCGTGAGCTTCTCGAGGGTCTCGTTGCCCCCGTCTATGGCCGACCAGACAATGGAACCGTCGGCGATCTCCGTGAACGGGTGGTGCAAGCCCGGGGTGTCGTAGGTCTGCAGCACCGTACCGTCGATCTTCACCCGGATGACCTGGGACGCCTCGCCCCCATCGAAGATGGCCCAGAAGGACCCGTGGTCAATGAGCAGAGTGCTGTGGTCATAGGAGGGCTGGGACTGCATGGCGCCCCGGAAGGCCGGGACCTCCAGGGCCCAGACCACCCGGCCCTCACGGTCCACCACCACGGTCCAGTCCCACAGCGCCACCAGCAGGTAGGGCGTGTCGGGGTCGTACTGTTCCGTATCCGCGCTGATCATCGTGGGTGAGGAGATGGACCCCGGCAGCCTGTCGGTGGCGATGGACACCTCGGTGCTGGCTACGGGGCCTTCGTCCAGGCTGTTCACCAGGCGCAGGCTGACGTCGGTACCGTAGGGGATCCCCAGCAGGATCTGCTCCTGGTCGCCCGAGGCCAGCTCCAGCTCGGGGCTGGTCAGCCACTCGCCAGCGTCGAAGCTGTACTCCACCCAGCCACTACGCTCATCGAGCTGCTCCCAGCTGACCACCACCACCGATCCAAGCTCGTCATGGATGGTGGCCGTGACGCCGGTGACATGGTCCGACAGATCGCCGGAAGGGACGTCCACGGTCTTGTCGCAGGCCAGCACACCCAGGCTAGCGAGGGTGAGGAGGAGGGTCGCGAGGCGGGTGGTTGGGGACATCCGGCGGCTCCGTGGCGGGGGGATGTCTATAGGGTTGCTGTCGAAGCTGAGCGGAAGCTGAAGTGGGGGGGCGTACGGGCAACTGGAGGCTCAGAACCCGTAGTCGTCCGCCCGCTGCCGCACCTGGTGCAGCTTGCTGCGGAACGCGAACTCCCTCTCGCTCATCTTGTAGTTGAGGTGGCAGCCGAACGCTAGCTGCAGCCAGACCGCGGTCATCAACCCCACCTGGATCTGGAAGGGGATGCTCTCGATGGGGTCGGCGAAGAGCAAGGTGGGGGCCGCGTAGCCGAGGATCACGGTGCCGCCGGCGATCAGGGCCTGCCACCCGTTCAGCGGCAGGAACGCCAGGATGCCGCAGAGGATCAACACGTGGCCGCCGAAGTAGAGGGCCTGGATGTCGTCCACCACCAGGGCGGTGGTGAAGGCCTTGGTGACGGACACGGCGGCGGTCACCAGGATCACGAAGACGAAGGTGTGCTTGCGGGCCAGCTTGGTGTGGTTCAGGGCCGCGGCCAGGATGCAGGTCAGCGAGCAGAGGAGGCGCAGCAGGAACACCCGCTGCCATCCGTCGGGACACAGCCAGTGGTCCTCGAAGACGTACCAGGGGAAGATGAAGGCTCCCACCCAGGCGGCCACGCCGATGCGCTCCTTCATCAGGATGCGGGTCTCGTGCAGGAAGCGGTCCACGGGGGGGGCGCTCATGGTGTCCCTCGCGGGTAGTGGGTGACCACGGTGTCGGGTTGGCCCCATGGGATGGAGCCGCTGCCGGCGCGGGCCTCGGCATCACGGCGGTGCAGCAGCCACTCGGGCAGGCCGCGGGATCGGGGGTCCCGCAGCACGGCGTTGGCCACCAGCATTTCCCGCAGCACCAGGCCCAGGCCCGGGGCACCCATCAGGGTGTAGAGGATGCCTTCGTCGGCCACCAGCTGACCCTTGATGGTCTGCCGGATGACCTCGGAGCTGCGGAAGGCACCCTGCACCTCACGGCGCAGATCGCCGAACATGGCCCGCACGGCGGAGGTGGGGCCCAGGCGCTCCCCCAGCAGCAGTACGGGGAAGCCCCGCAGCAGGTCACGGCGGAACACCTCGGTGCGACCGCGCACGTAGGGGTTGGCGCTGGCGTGGTGGCGCTGCCAGCCTCGCCAGCGGGTGTGCAGGTGGCGGTAGACCATAGGCCCGCCACCGGCGAATTCGCGCTCGTAGAACTCCTGGATGAGCCCCAGCACGGTGGGCTCGTCCAGGTTGTCGTGGAGCACGTTGAAGTGGCTCATGCCGTACCAGCGGTGATCGATGTCCGCGATGCGCCCTTCGGCCTGCAGCCGCTGGTACAGCGCGGTGCCTGGGATGGGGTTGACCGGCATGTACTGCACAGCGGTGGTGGGTAGGCCCAAGGCGAAGTCCATGTCCCGGCGGATGGCGGCTTCGTCCTGGGTGTCCAGGCCCGCCACCAGCGATCCGATGACCCGGATGCCTGAGCTGGCCATGTCCTCGATGAGCGCGGGCAGGTCCACGTTGCCGTGCTTACCCCAGCCGGTGCCCGTGGGAGACTCGAGGCCCACCCAGATGGTGTCGATGCCCAGCTCGAGCAGATCCTCGGCGCTGTGCTCCGAGAGGATGTCAGCGTCGCCAAAGGTGAAGATGACGAACTGGGGCTCTCTTAGGGCCCGCTCCCGGTTGAGCTTCTTGAAGGCTTCGACGAAGTCCCGCTGCAGCAGGAAGTTCTCGTCGTAGACCATGAAGCTCAGGTAGCTCAGGGCTCCCCTGCCCTCTCGGCTCTCACGCTCCACCTTCTGCATGAAGGCGAACAGCTCTTCGCCCCGCTCGAACAAGGGCTGGTAACGCCCACCGAACTGGGCCGATGTGGCGCAGAACTCGCACTGGCGAGGGCAGCCCAGGCCCACCAGCACCGGGAAGTTGTGGTCCTTGATGGGCAGGCCCAGCAGGCCGTCGTTGCCGTGGTGCAGCCGCACCACCGGGAAGTCGATGGGGCCGGGCGCCTGGCCCAGAAGATCCCGCATGAAGGCCACGCCCTCGCCTCGGCAGTGGTGGTCGGCGAAGGGCTCCATCAGATCGGGCAGGCCCAGCACGCCGGGGCCACCAGCGACGGTGACCACGCCGGGGCATTCCTGCTTGGCCACCCGGCACATACGCCGGGCCTTGCCCAGAGTGGAGACCACACAGCTGACGGCCACCAGGTCGTAGCCGCCGCTGCGGACCTCCTCGGCGAAGCGCTCGAGGGTGGGGTAGTCCAGCACCGTGACGTCGGCGTCGAGGTTGTGGGCGATGAGATGCAGGGGGTAGGTGTGCTGCTGCTGCAGGATGCTGAACATGCCCTGGTGACGGGTGAAGCAGCGGTGGAAGACTCCCACCTGGTAGAAGTTGTCCGGGGCCTCGTAGGGGTTCTCGTGCTGGTGGAAGGGCGCGAACACGGAGCTGATGAGCACCCGGGGTCGACGGCCGTTCGTAGGGATCACGCTCACCCCTCGATCTCCTGCAGCAGACGCTCGCCCCAGGGCTCGCCGGTGGCGAAGGCGTCCCGGGCCAGGCGGTTCATGTTGAGCTGGGCCCACCAGGGCAGGCGCAGACGACCCACGTTTCGCATCCGGCGGGCCACGTGGCGAACCCGGTAGAACTCCTGCCGCGCCCAGCAGGCGCCCTCGAAGAGCTGGCGGGGCGTGAGCCCCCGGGGCTCGAACACGGGGAAGCAGCCGTCGTAGTACTGCCAGTTCCGGGTGAGGATGCGGCCCTCGGCATCGAGATCGTCGAAGTAGGCGGTACCCGGGTAGGGCGTGACGATCTTGAAGTAGGCTTGGTCGACCTCGAGATCGTGCATGGCTTGGACGGTCTCGGCGAAGCTGTCGGGGGTGTCGTGGTCGAGCCCGAAGAGCATGGCGGCGCCCACGGCGATGCCCGCATCGTGGCAGGCCTGGATCATGGCGCCGTAGGCCGCGACATCGTTCTGGGTCTTGTTGGCGGCGACCAGGTTGGCCTGGCTGATGGTCTCCATGCCCGTGAGAAAGCCCGTGCAGCCCGCGCGACCCGCCAGCTCGATGAGCTCGGGGTCTTCCATGATGTCCACACTGGCCTGGCCCATCCACAGCTTGCCCAGAGGGATCATGGCGGTGAACAGCTCCCGGGCGTGGTCGCGGTCGGCCACCAGGTTTTCGTCGTGGAAGCCCAGGTAGGGGGAGAGCCCGCGCAGCTCGTCGATGGTCTCGCCCACGGGCCGAGCCCGGTAGCCGGGGCCGTAGACCGAGCGCATGCAGCAGAAGCCGCAGTTGTGGCTGCAGCCGCGGGAAGCGTGCACCGCATCGATGATGTAGCGCTTGGGCAGCAGGTCGCGACGGGGCTGGGGCAGGCCGTCGAAGTCGGTGGGGCCGCCGACATATCGGGACTGCAAGCAGCCGTCGGCGGCGTCGAAGAGCAGCTGCTGGAGGATGGGCTCGGCCTCGCCCAGCACCACGGAGTCCACGTGCTGCTGGACCTCATCGGGGTACAGCGAGGCGTGGCAGCCCCCCATGACCACGGGCACGCCCCGGGTGCGCAGGGCGGCGGCGATCTGGTAGGCACGGGGCGCGTAGCAGGTCTTGGCGGTGATGAGCGCCAGGTCCATGGGGGCGTCCAGATCCAGGGGCGAGACCTGCTCGTCCTGGATGGTCACGTGGTGGCGGGGGGGCATCAGCCCGGCCAGCCAGGGCAAGGTGAGGTTGGCGATGCCGTGGCCCGCGAAGGCAAAACGCACAGGGCGCACCGCCGCCTCGAAGGGGCGAGCGCCGGCGATGAGGTGGATGCGGAGGCTCATGGACTACAGCCCCACTCGCCCTTCGCGGGAGCCCGCGCCGCCGAGCTTGCGGCCCAGCAGGCGCAGGATCACCGCGCCCATGGCGGCCAGGGGGACGAAGGAGCTGGCGAAGTGGTACACGTCGGCGGTGTGCTGCCAGTACAGGGACAGGTGGGGGCTCACCGTGGTGATCATAGGGGTGGTCAGGGGCAGGCAGGCCATGGCGAACAGGGGAACACCCACCAGCACCGCCAGGCCCAAGGCGATGGCCAAAGGCGGGTTCTTGCTGCCCCTCAAGGCATGAAAGCCCACGATCCAGAGGAAGCCCAGCATGGCGTGGAACATAGGCACGCCCAGGTGGAAGTCGTAGGGGTAGGACCCGAAGCTGGGTACGTACAGCTCCATCAGACCCGCCCCCAGCAGGGTGAGATCCCACTGGTACTCGAGCAGCCCGAAGATCACCCCGGCCAGCACCGCCAGCCCGATGGGCTCGTAGCCACGCCCCAGGATGCGCTCCCCCATGCACAGGGCCAGGTAGTAGAACGCCCACCAGGAAAACCCCAAGTGGAACGGCAGCCCCAGCAGGGTGTAGGTGCCATCAAAGCCGTAGTGGCCGAAGATGTTGACGTCCACGAAGGGGAAGATGTAGCCGAAGCCCACCGCGGTGATGAGCAGGTACAGGGCCTCGCCCCGGGTCCGGGTGCCAAAAGCGTGCACGGTGGCCAGCGCCGCGGAGATGATCATCACCACCGCCATGGAGAACTCGAAGCTCATGGCTGATCCCCCCCGCCGCTGCGGTCGGGCATGGCCAACAACAGGCAGATGACCAGCCCCGAGCCCCCCAGCCCGGTCCACAGGCCCAGCTTCATGTCCCAGAAGGACCAGAACACAGCGAAGATGACCAGCAAGGCCATGGGAATCCAGCTCAGTCGGGCTGCGCTCATGTCTCACCTCTGGGGTGGGCGGGGCCGCTGAGCAGCTCCGCTCGATCTTCTCCCGCCTCGTCCCGCCACAGCTTGACCCAGGCCTGCTCACCCCGGTCACCACAGTTGGCCCAGGCCCCACAGTTGAGGTAGCGGCGGCCATCCTGCAGGTCGCGCTCGGTGGGTCGATGGTGATGACCGAAGATCACCACGGGGACGTCCAGCAGGCGGCCCACCCTATTGGCGGTGATCACCAGGTGCCGGTGCAGATCCGAGGCGTCGGTCAGGGGAAGGATCAGGAAAGAGAGGGTGCAGACGAACACCGCGTAGGTCACCAGCACACCGCCGTACAGCGTGGCCGTGGGAGCCAGCAGGCTGGCGGCGAGGCAGGCGCCCACCAATGCGGCCAGGGCGATCCACTTGTGGTGGCGGCGGCCCTTCTTGAGCTTCAAGCGCAGCAGCACCCCTACGATCAGGGCCACGGGACCCAGGCCCGCCACGGCCAGCAGGGCGGGCTCGGTGATGGGGAAGAGCCCGAAGATCAAGCCCAGGGACACCATCAGCATGCCGAACAGCACGATGGCCGCACGGTCGATCCCGAAGCGGTTGATCACCCAGCCCCGCTGGACGGTGACGGGCGCCGACTGCAAGTCCTGGAGCTCTTCGAGAGTCTCGATGGGGATGCCGTAGAGCTGCTCCATGGCCACCAGGCCCTCGTCCTGCCGGCCGGAGCCCGCCTGCCAGCCCTCTTCGGAGAACAGGCCCGACCCGATGACCGAGTGGTACAGCACCGTGAGGCTGCGCTGGATGTACTTGCGGGACCACTTCTGGCCGGTGGCCTCGAGGTAGCGCATGAACGCGCCGGCCTCGGGGCGGGGCTTGTAGTCCACAAAAGCGTTGGTCATGTAGGTGGTGAACCGCGAGCCCATGGGGGAGAAGCTGCGGTCAGGGTCGGTCACCAAGGCGGGATCGAGGAAGTTGGGCAGACAGTTGAACTCGTCGTACTGGTTGCCGTGCTCCACGTAGACCCGGCCGGGCTCGTAGTAGAACCACACGTGGAAGTCCACGGCGGCCTCGAGCACGCCCGGGGCCAGGGCCTCGCCGGCCTCGGCCATGATGGCGGCCATGGTGTCCAGGAAGCTGTGCTGCACCGTGGCCCACTGCAGTTCGACGTCGTGGTTGCCCTTGATGATCTCGAGCCGGTTGCCGGCCGCCAGGAAGCGGCCCAAGGCCAAGAAGACTGGAGCCCGCTCTCGCATGGTGACCCGCAGCCGCCACGCCAGGGCCTGCACCGGCCACAGCTGCAGGAAGCCAGCGCCGTCGGGCTCAGGGGCGTCGGGGCCCGGGTAGCGGGCGATGAAGTGCGCCATGTCCGGGTAGACGAACTCGAAGATGTCGCCGGCCAGTACCAGGCGCCAGGGGCGGCCGCGGTTACGATGCTGCCGGTGGTGGTCCAGGAACGCGGCGATGGCCGCATCGGTGGCCGTGTCCTCGTCGTCGAGGCTCAGGGTCAGGTGCAGGTCCGAGACGATGAGAAGGTCGTGGTCTGACGCTACCATCGATACCTCCTGCGGATCAGCTTTGGCTGCTGCAGGGCATGGTAGCGCAGGGTGAAGCGTGTGTACCGCTCGGCCGCGGGCAGCACGGTGTGGGCGATGATCCGCTCCCTGAGGCTCGCGGGGCCGAACGCGGTGTCCAGGCGATCCCGCAGGGCCACCAGTCGGCTGCGCACCGCGGGGGTGGGGGCCCGGGCGATGCCCACAGGCAGCAGTGGCCGGCAGCCCTGCAGCTTGCGCTCGTAGACCTCGGCGCGAGCCCGGAGCGCGGGCGCCGATGCGTGACGAAGGTTCTCGAAGCCCTCGAGCCAGGTGGCCATGGCTCGGTAGATGCTGGGGCCGTGGCGCTCGTAGTCGAGATCGGTGCAGTGGCGCTGCAGGCCCTCGAGGTCATCGGCGTCCATGTGGGGATGGTCGAAGCCCAATTGGAAGCCGTCACAGTGCTCGTAGGGCACCCCACCTTGACCGGGAGGGCCACCCTTCCAGCGCTGCTGTCGCTCGAGGCGATCCCACAGGGCAGTGCCCGGCGTAGGACCGTAGATCAGGCACTGCAGGTAGGTGGGCTCGGCGTCGAGGATCTCCTCGAGCTCGTCGTGGATGACCGCCGGAGTGTGGTAGTCGAAGCCCACGATCATGGATCCCACCACCAGGATGCCGACGTGGCGTAGGCGCGAGATCAGGGTCGCGAGCCGCTCGCCGTGGAGCTTCGAGTAGCCGGCATGCTTGCCCTCGAGGCCCACCCACACCGCGGACACGCCGATTCGGATGAGATCTTCGGCGGTGTAGTCCGCCAGCGAGCGCAGGGAGGCGAAGGTGAAGAAGTCGAAGTGGCGGTCGTGTTGCTGGCACAGCTCGGCCAGGCGCTCGGCCCGGGGTCGGTCCACCAGGAAGTTCTCGTCGAACAGCTGGAACTCGTCGATTCCCGTGCGCTGGTACAGATCGTCCATCACCGCAAACAGCTCGTCGCCGTCTTGTACCAGCGGCTGGTAACGCTGGTGGAACTTGGCTGAGCTGGCACAGAAGTCACAGCCCGTGGCGCAGCCCAGCCCGGTGCAGATCATGATCTTGCGGCCCGCGTCGATGGGCAGGGACAGCAGGGTGTTGCCGTAGACGATGGTGGGGTGCTCGACGGGATCGCCCACCCGCTCTTGGAGCAGCTCCCGCATGAACGCAATGCCGTCGCCGTGGCAGACGTGGTCCCCCAAGGCATGGGTCTCCGTAGCCGCAGTGCCGTAGCCCCCCAGGACGATGCGGGTGTCGGGAGCGTAGGTCCTGACCAGGGCGACGATGCGGGACAACCGCGGCACCAGCTGGAACGTGTAGGAGATGCCCACCGTGTCGTAGCCGCCACTGCACAGCTCTCGGATCAGCTCACCCTCGCTGGGCCAGTGCAGCACCGTGGTGGGGCTGGACAGGTTGGCGGCGATGTACTCGAGGCCGTAGGCCCAGCCCACCCCGGCGGTGCGCAGGGCTCCCTGGCTCACGCACAGCTGACCCTTCATCACGTCCACGCCCATGCTGGGGCCTTCGTGGGCCCCGCCCACCGGGCGGCAGACCGTGGTGAGCAGCACCCGGCTCATGCCTTGGGTTCCCGGGGGTAGCGGGTGACCACGAGTTCGGGCTGTTCGAAGGGCATCATGCCGTGGCGGAGATCCTCGACGCAGGACCGGTGATGGCGCAGCATGCCCAGCAGACTGCCGCAGCGATCCTTGGAGCGGGGGTCCCAGCGCAGGATGCGGGCCTTCAGCCAGCGGCGCAGCATCGGCTCGGCCACCGGCGAGGTGAACAGCAGGAAACGCCCGAAAGAGCTGGTAGAGATCTCACCCTCGCGCCACTCCCGATACGCTTCGCCCTTGGGCAGCTCGCGGGCGAAGGTGCGCAGCACCTCGTGGCTCTCCTTGCGCAGCGCGGGGGTGGGGCTGAACACCGTACCGGTGCTCAAGGCGGCCATGCTGTCCATCATGTCATGGCGGAAACCCTTGGCCCGGGTGCGCAGTGCCGGTCGCTCCGAGCGGTGGTGCCGCTTCCAGCCCTCGAAGCGCAGCTTCAGGTAGCGGGTGGACATGGGGCCGTGGCGCTCGTAGTCCCGCCGGTGGAACTCGGTGGTGTGGGCTCGCAGGCCCTGATCATCGAAGCGGTCGTGCTTGACGATGTAGTGGGACATGCCGATGTGATCGAGGCGCTGCAGATCGAGCCGACCTTCGGCCCGCAGGGCCTCGAAGGTGGCCGTGCCGGGCATGGGGCAGACCATGGCGTACTGGAAGGCCGCGGCGCCCAGCTCGAGGGCCTGCTCCACGTCGTGGATGATGCTCTGTGGGGTCTGGTCGTCGCGGCCGGCCATGAAGGAGACGATCACCTTGATGCCGTGGCTCTGCAGGCGCTGGACCAGGGCGGGGAAGTCCACGCCTTCGTTCTTGGCGTAGCCGCCGCCTTCGGCATCTTCCCAGCCGATCCACAGGGAGTCGATGCCCATCTCGAGCAGCTCTTCGGGGGTGAAGCGGCTGACGGCCCGGGCGTCGGCGAAGACGAAGGGGAGGTAGAGCTTGCCGGCCTCGAGGGCCCGCCGGTTGTGATCCAGGAAGTCCCTGGCGAAGGCCTCGTCCGACAGGAAGTTCTCGTCGAAGAACATCAACTGCAGCGCAGGGGGAGCGTCGCCGGGGCCGCCGTACTCATCCTCGAGGCGCACGATGGCGCGCATCAGGGCCGCACCATCCTCGAACAGGCGGGTGCGGCGGCCGCCGAACTGGGCCGAGGTGGAGCAGAAGGGGCAGCGACGCTCGCAGCCCATGGCCAGGGCGATGCTCCAGGCGGCGCTGTTGGCCCGGAATGAGAAGATCTCGTTGGGGAAGTGCACCGACCACAGCGGCGGGTGCACGAACGGCGCGCTCGGGTCCTGCCCCAGCAGCTCGCGCATGAAGGCCACACCGTCGCCCACGCAGACCTCGTCGCAGAACTGGGGCAGCAGATCGCCGATGGCCAGGGCGCCACCGCCGCCCACCACCGTGCGGGTGGTGGGGGAGAGAGCTTTGACCCGCTCACAGATGACCTGGGCCTTGGGCAGGTAGGCAGCCACGGTGCCGATGCCCACCCAGTCGTAGGGTCGCCCATCGGCCACCGCCTGCCGCAGCATGTCCTCGAGCTCTTCGAGGCTGGGGTACTCCACCACCTCGACCTCGGCCTGGACGTTGGCGGCGATGAGGTGCAGGCCCAGGTGGGTGCACTGCTGGTGGATCGTGAAGATCCCTTGCTCCCTGGTGAACTGCCGGTGGCAGCTGCCATGCTGCACCTGGTGCATGGTGGAGTCGTAGGGGCCCTCGATGCAGAAGGGGCGGAAGACGGTGGTCAGGAGGATGCGCTGCATGGTGGCCCGGCCGGGGGAGCCGCCATTCTACAGAAGCGGTGCCCACCGCGATAGAACGTCCACAGGAGGCTCCATGAACCGCACCCCCATCCTCGCTCTCGTCCTCGCCACCGGCTGCGCCACCAACGGCACGGTCAGCCCCGAGCCGGCTAGCCCGGGGCCCGCGCCCATCCCCGCAGCTGCCGAGCCGGCGCCCGCGGCCCAACCCGTGGGGCCGGTCACCGACGACGAGCTGGGCACCCTGGTAGACGGCAACACCGCCTTCGCCATGGATCTGTACCGCCACCTGGCGGCCGGCCAGCAGGGCAACCTGTTCCTGTCCCCGGCCAGCGTCTCCGCCGCCCTGGCCATGACCCGCGGCGGCGCGCGGGGCGCCACGGCAACAGAGATGGACGACACCCTGCACTTCGGGCTGGGCCAGGGCCGGCTGCACCCCGCCTACGCCGCGCTGGACAGCAGCCTGAACAGCGACGACGACCCCTGGGAGCTGGCCATCGCCAACCGCCTGTGGGGCCAGCAGGGCCTGGCCTTCGAGCAGCACTTTCTGGACATCACCCGCACCCACTACGGCGCGGAGCTGGCCAGCGTGGACTTCGCCGGGGCCACCGAGCCCACCCGGCACGAGATCAACGGCTGGGTCAGCGACAACACCGCCGAGCGCATCCCCGAGCTGTTGAAGCCAGGGGTCATCGACGCCAGCACAGCCCTGGTGCTCACCAACGCCATCTACTTCCTGGGAACCTGGGAGAACGCCTTCGACCCAGCGCTCACCACCGACCAGCCCTTCACCACCGCTGAAGGCAAGCAGGTTCAGGTGCCACTGATGTACCAGGAGAGCGCGGCGCGGTGGACCGAGACCGAAGATCTCGCGCTGCTGGCCATGCCCTACCGCGGCGACCGCCTCGAGATGGTGATCGCCCTGCCCGCGGCCCACGACGGGCTGCCCGCCCTCGAGGCCAGCCTGACCCCCGAAGTGCTGGCCGACTGGGACAAGCGCATGGGGCAGGCCAAGGTGAAGGTCTGGCTGCCCCGCTTCGAGCTGAACGCCGAGTTCGAGCTGTCGAAGACCCTGGGTGACCTGGGCATGCCCACGGCCTTCGGCGGTGGGGCGGACTTCTCCGGCATGACCACAGCCACCGGGCTGTTCATCTCGGCGGTGGTACACCAAGCCTTTGTGGACGTGAACGAGCAGGGCACCGAGGCCGCAGCGGCCACCGCGGTGGTGATGACCCGCAGCGCGCGGCCCAGGGTGACCCAGTTCCGGGCGGATCATCCGTTCCTGTTCATGATTCGCGACACCCAGACCGGGGCGGTGCTGTTCATGGGGAGGATGGTCCAGCCGTGAGGTGTGGCACCTCACTTCTGCTGTTGCTGCATGGTGCTTGCGCCCCTTCCAGCATCCTGCTCGAGCACGGTGACAGTGCGGAGCCGGCTCTGACCGATGCCTCGTTCAGCGCTCCCCTCCCCGCGCTGGGGCTGGAGCTCATCTTCGATGCCGAAGGTCCGCTCCTGACGCCCACGACGTTCGGTGAACCTGCGGACCCGTTGCGCCTACAACTCGAGGCCTGGGGTCACGACGGTGCGCTCGTCCCCACGCTACCCGTGCAACCGTCGTTGGGTGGTGGCTCTCGGGTCCACTACGACCACGGCAACCTCGACGCGTGGTGGGTTCGCCTCGACACCGGGGTCGAGCAAGGCTGGACTGTCCAGCATCCCCCCCCGGGCCTCGGCCCCCTGATCTTCGAGACCCGCATCGAGGGCGCCTACGGGCTCGAAGCCAGCGACGACAGCGCCTGGTTCGAGGGCCTCGACGGGCGCAGCTGGAGCGTCTCCCACCTGGCCGCTTGGGATGCCCGGGGCGAGCCCCTGCCGGTGCTGTTCGAGGCCGAGGATGAGATCCTGCGTGTGGTGGTGGACGTGGATGGGAGCACCCACTGGCCCATCACCGTGGACCCCTTCTACAGCACCGCAGCTTCCACCCTCACCGGCACCTCGTCCTACTGGTTCTACGGGATCAACATGGCCACGGCCGGCGATGTGAACGGCGACGGCTACGACGATCTGTTGACCGTCTCCCAAGACGGCATCTTCTCCACCGGCATCCAGTACGTCAACGTGATCCACGGCTACTCCGGCGGCGTCTACAGCTACCCTCACCAGATCTTCAGCAGCTACGTCACCGCCGACTACCTGGGCTACGACGTGGGTGCCGCGGGAGATGTCAACGGTGACGGCTACGACGACATCATCGTCGGGGCCCAGGGGTCATCCGCGAGCCATGCCGGGCGGGTGTACATCCACCACGGATCATCGAGCGGTGCAGCGGCGGTCCCCGCGCGCACCCTCGCCGGCACCAGCTCCGGTTCCACCTTCGGGGGCGAGGTCACCAGCCTGGGTGACATCAACGGTGATGGCTACGACGACATCGCCGTGTGCGGTGGGCTGGCCACCACCGGCTTGGGCCAGGTCAGTGTCTTCCTGGGCTCAGCCAGCGGCATCGGCAGCTCCTACTACCAGCAGATCTCCGACCCCACCGGCGGGGGCCAGGGCTGGTGCCAGGCCATCAGCTCCGGAGACTTCAACGGAGATGGCTATGGCGATCTGGCGGTGGCCGCGCCCTACGCCGACTACAGCACATCCACCACGGACAGCGGCAAGATCTACGTCTACCACAGCAACGGAAGCTACCTGTCCAGCTACAGCTACACCACCATCAGCAGCGCCGCGACGAACGCCCACATGGGTGGCGAGTTGTCCGGCGGGTGGGACATCGACGGCGACGGCTACCAAGACCTGGTGGCGGGCACCGACATCTTCGCCTCCACCAGCTTCGCGACGGTCTACTACGGCGGGGTCTCCGGGTTGTCCTCAGGCGGCTCCACACTCATCTTCGCCCCCACGGGCGACTACTATTTCGGCAACGCAGTCACCGGCGTCCCCGATGTGAATGGCGACGGCTACGACGATGTGGCCATCGGCGACGAGGGCTGGGACGCACAGACCGGGAGGGTCTGGCTGTACCACGGCTCGAGCACTGGGCTGGACACCACAGTGGTGCAAGAGCTCGATGGCGAGACCACCTCGGACTACTTTGGCAGCATGCTGGCGGCCGGTGACTACGACGGCGATGGCTTCGGTGACATCACCGTAGGCGCCGAGAGCTGGGGCGACAGCCAGGGCCGAGTCTATGTCTACCTGGGCTACGACGGCGACGATGACGGCGACGGTGTGGACTGGGAAGACGACTGCGACGACACGGACCCCAGCGTAGGCGGCCCTGTCGACTGGTACGCCGACGGCGACCGTGACGGCTACGGCGACGCCGCAGTGACCAGCACGGACTGCACCGCCACGACTGGCTACGTGGCCGACGACACCGACTGTGACGACAGCGACGCTGGCACAAACCCTGGAGCCCAAGAGGTCTGTGATACTTCGGGTGTGGATGAAGACTGTGACGGCATGGTGGACGACGCTGATCCCGATGTGGATGGAGACTCCTGGCTGGACTGGTACGAAGACGGGGACGGCGACGGCTATGGCGACAGTGCGAGCCTGTGGCGCTCCTGCCGACAGCCTACCGGCTGGGTGGCCGACAGCACGGACTGTGACGACAGCGACGCCAGCGTCAGCCCTGGTGCAGCCGAGATCTGCGATCCGGCCGATGTGGATGAAGACTGCGACGGCCTGGCCGACGACGCCGACAGCTCGGTGGACACCAGCACCGGCGGGACCTGGTATGACGACATTGACGGCGACGGCTTCGGGGATTCGACCGCAGCCCAGAGCGCATGCGGCCAGCCCAGCGGTACGGTGGCCGACGCCACTGACTGCGACGACAGCGACGCCAGCATCCGTCCCGGCGGACAGGAGATCTGTGACAGCGCCGATGTGGACGAAGACTGCGACGGTCTGGCGGATGACGCCGACAGCTCGGTGCTGGGTTCCAGCTATGCCACCTGGTACAGCGACACGGATGGCGACGGCTATGGTGATCCCAGCTCCCGGGTCTCGGCCTGCGACGCAGCCAGCGGCCAAGTGGCCGACGACACCGACTGTGACGACACTGCCAGTTCGACACACCCTGGCGCCGTCGAGTACTGTGACCCTGCCGACACGGACGAGGACTGCAACGGCCTGGCCGACGACCTCGACCCGTCGGTGGCCAGCGCTGGCAAGAGCGACTGGTACGCAGACGCCGACCGTGACGGCTACGGCGACCCGAGCGACAGCGCTCTGGCCTGCGACACGCCCGCGGGCCGGGTGGCCGACGACACCGACTGCGACGACAGCGCCAACACCGTGAACCCGGGGGCCACCGAGCAATGTGACGCGGGAAATATCGACGAGGACTGCGACGGACTGGCCGACGACCTGGACAGCTCCGTGGCCCCCGTCGGCATGAGCGACTGGTACGCCGACGGCGACGCTGATGGCTACGGTGACGCTGCCGACAGTGAGCGGGCCTGTGATCCGCTGAGCGGACGGGTCGTGGATGACGCTGACTGCGATGACGGCCGGGCCGGTGTGAACCCCGCCGCACAGGAGGTGTGCGACGCAGGGGATGTGGACGAGGACTGCGACGGACTGGCCGACGACGATGATCCCAGCGCCTACCCAGCGAGCATGTCCACCTGGTACTCGGACATGGACCGGGACGGCTACGGAGACCCCCTCGTCGGTCACCCTGGCTGCGACCCGTCCACCTACGGTGTGGACATCTCCCTGGCCACGGACTGTGACGACGCGAACGCGGACATCAACCCCGACGGCCAGGAGGTCTGCGACGACTGGGACGACGACGAGGACTGCGACGGGCTGGCCGACGACGCCGACCCCAGTGTGGACCCCGCCAGCATGTCCACCTGGTTCGCCGACGCCGACGGTGATGGCTACGGGGACCCGACCGCCCCCAGCGACGGCTGCGACGTGGGGGAGGGTGAGGCGATCGATGCCAGCGATTGCGACGACGACGAAGCGGGGACCCACCCAGGAGCCACCGAAATCCCGAACGACGGCGTGGATCAGGACTGTGACGGCGCCGACGCCACCGAGCCCACGGGGGATGACACCGGCGAGCCGAGCACCGACGACACAGGCGATGGCGGTGGCAAGACAGGCTGCAGTGCAGCGTCCGCGGGCTCGGGCGTAGCCGGCATTCCGTTCCTGTTCGCCCTGCTGGGCACCCTCCTGCGTCGCCGGCAGCGATAGGCCAACACCATGCGCGTACTTCTGCTCATCCTGATCGCTCTGGCAGCCTGCTCACCCTCCGACACCGACGGTGACCTCTTCCTGGACGCCAACGACTGCGCTCCCAGCGACCCCACGGTGTATCCAGGGGCCTGGGAGACCTGTGACGGCGTGGACAACGACTGCGACGGTTTCGTCGACGAGCTGTACGACCTGGACGCCGACGGGTTCCTCGCCGACGACGCGGGCTGCCGGGCGCTGGGAGGTGAGATCGACTGCGACGACCTGGACGCCAGCGCGTATCCAGGGGCGGTGGAGGTGTTGGACGACGGCGCCGACAACGACTGTGATGGCAGGGTGGACGAGACCCCGGACGCGGATGGTGACGGCTTCGAGGCCGCCGAGGACTGCGACGACGATGACGCCTTCGTATTCCCTGGTGCAGCCGAGGCCTGCGACGGCATCGACAACGACTGCGATGGATCAGCCGACGAAGACTGGGACGCCGACGGCGACGGTGTGGCCGGGTGCTGGGGCGACTGCGACGACGGCGACGCCACCAACAGCCCCGAGATCACAGAGGTGTGCGACGGTCGAGACAACGACTGTGACGGCGAGGTGGACGAAGACTTCGACGCCGACGGCGACGGCTGGAGCACCTGCGCTGGGGACTGTGACGACGCGCGGGCCGCGGTGAACCCGGGCGCAGAAGAGATCTGCGACGGCCTGAACAACGACTGCGACGCCAGCACCACCGAATACGACGACAGCGACGGCGATGGCATCGCCTGGTGTGACGGCGACTGCGACGATCTGGACGAGAGCGCATTTCCCGGCGCGGAAGAGGTCTGTGACGGCGCCGACAACAACTGCGACGGGTACGTGGACGAGTTCGAAGAGTGCTGGGAGTGCACCCACACCGATGCCTACCTGGTGTGCCTGGTCGAGGTGGACTGGGAGGATGCTCGAAACGCTTGCCTGGGACTGGGACTGGACCTGGCTGTGTTCGCGACAGCCGAGGAAGACCTGCTGGGCTCGACCCTGGCCTACGACGTGAGCCCAACGTCGTATTGGATCGGGCTGAGCGACCTCGAAGAAGAGGGCGCCTGGACGTGGGTAGACGGGACACCCCTGAGCTACGAAACCGCCTGGTATGGGGATGAGCCCAACGACTCCGGTGGCGAAGACTGCCTGCAGACCAACTGGCAGGTGCTGGGCGGATGGAACGACTACCAGTGCGGGAACGATCTGCCGTTCATCTGTGAACGCTAGGCCCCCCTCACCCGGCGCTGAAGCGTCACCTTCTCCCCGGGGGGAGAGGGATCGAACATCTGCCTGAACTACGACCGGACGGAAGAGCGGCCCGTGGTGAACGCCTCATCAGCTGGCACGATGAGCGCTGGTAGGGACCTGCGACGTCGACGCTACTCGAACGTGATCGTGCTCGTGGTCTCTTCTGCGCTCGGCTCGATGATCACCGTGGCCAACACACCGTCGATGCCCGTGAGGTTGATCCAACCGGGCGTGGTCAGCGCTTCGACGGTCACTTCGCTCGCGCCTTCCTCGGGCTCGTAGGACACCATACTCGCGATGTCGGCTTGCACGAGCGCATCATCGCAGAGCGCATCCTGCAGCTCCGAAGCCGTCAGGCTGGTGGTGACCACGTCCACACTACTCACCTCGTAGGTGGCGTCGTCCCAGCTCACCGTGAGGTCGCACTGGCAGACCGTGATGCTCACGTACTCGATGGCGCACTCCGAAGTGTCCTCGGGAGCCGCCGTCTCCTGCTTCTCCTCACCACATGCGATCAGCAACACCAACAGCGCAAACGGGAAGATGAATTTCATGGTGCCCTCCAGTTGAGTTGTGCTCAGTGCTTCTCAAGCTACGCTGAGTTCTCTGCGTTCGCCATTGGAGGATTCTCGAGGCGAGAGCGCCGCATCCGCGCCACCACGACATCCTTTCTCGCCCCCCCTACTCCTCGACGAAGCGAACCGCTGATCCGACGGCGCCCATGCACCATTCCGTGATCTCGCCATTTTCTGTCGTGACATTGATCGAACGGTTCACCCAGTCGGGCAGGAAGAAGGTGCCCAGCCCCTCGTCGTCGGGGAGCGCGCACTGGACCAAGGCGGCTTCCCAGTCTTCGGGATCGCACTGCGATCCGTTGGTGAGGACCTCGGTGTCTGTGATGCGGTCGGCGAAGAGGACGCCGATGCTCAAGAGTCTTCGTCCTCGATCTCGGCTGCCTCCACGCCCTTTGGCGGACCCACGTGGCCTTCTCGTCGTCGTAGTCCTCGGGAACCAGCTCTTCGAGCACCATCGGGTAGAGCCAGTCGCCATGGGCGACATCGAGGGCGAGCGTAGCGGTGATGTCGCTGCTGTCGATGGACTGTTCGAGCGCGATCTCACCCAGCGTCGCGGTGGCGAGGTCGTCGTCGGTGGCCACCGCTTCACCCGCTACGACCCTGAGCAGCCCGCCCTCGGCCCGCGCGACGTGCACGGTCACCGTAGCCAGATCGCCACCCGCGGCGACGGGGATGGCGTCGCCCATCTGCCAAGACTCGTCGCCGATGGAGACCTCGACCAGCACCTGAGCGCTGACCGGGCTGCGAGCGATGAAGGTGTGGCGGTCGGCGATGCCCTGGAGGATGCCTGCCTGGGTGGGGTCGCTGGCCTGGACGTAGGTGGTGGGGAAGCCAGGCATCAGCACGGCATGGCGATCGCTGCCTGCGACCACTGCGACGTGAACGCCCCGCGAGAGCATGGCCTCGTACCAGGCGAGCGCTTGCCCGGATGCCAGCTCACCGGTGCGCTGGGCGGCACGCTCGAACATCGGGCTTGCAGGACAGTGCTGAACGCGTACATCGGCTGGCGTGTAGACTCTGCTGCCTGAAGCGCACCTGGCGCCAGAAAGAACGAGAGGAGCAGGGACAGAGCTATCTAGCGGACCATTCGGCTTGACGGCCCTTCGGGCGAGAAGGACCAAGACAAAAGGTCTAGCTATCCAATACTCGAAGGCATCGTCGGTTAATCGGTCCATATCGCTCCAGGTAACGAATACCTGTTGGCCCTCCACCATCTTCGCGCTCATCAGCCCTCTGTACTATCAGTTCCAATGATGTGAAACGCACGGAATCCCACTGTTCGTCCTGGCAACTCACTCCGACCATCACAGCATCGAGGACGCCAGCAGAGTCGGGACCAGCAACGACTTCAAAGTCGCTTGGCGACGCAATATACTGTACGGCTGCGTCACCATACACCGTAGCGATGCGACGATCATAGCCAGACGGGCTGCCCCCTCGCTGCATGTGCCCTGGATTCATTGACTTGATCCTGCTTCTGTACCCTTTCTCTATATTTTCCCAAACCATTTGGGCCACCAATGAGGCGCGCTCGGTCTGCCGAGCGCCAAATGCTCCTCTCGAACCATCGAGTATGTGTCCAGCAACTCCCCCAGCCACAATGTATAGCATCTGGCTCTTTCCGAGCTCGAACCCCACGGTTATCTCGCCCACAATTTCATCGATGTCCGCGTAGTCACCTGGGCCGATGATGCGATGCGCACCGGAAGCAAGCCCCACCATTGTTGGGAGGAAGTCACACCTTCGCCCCATCACTTCGATAAAGAACACCCGCCTGTGAGAACGTGCGGTGTCTCGGATCTTATCGATAGCGTCCACTGCTGTGTTGACTGCCGTGTCTGCGCCGATAGACACACGTGTACCCGGAATGTCGTTGTCAATCGTGGCCGGGATGCCAACGACCACCAACTCGCTGAAAGTTCCAGTCTTCTTGTTCGTCTCTGACAGACCAAGAGCCCCTCTGAAACTACCATCCCCACCAATAGCCACCAGACCAATACAGATCGGACCTGGCCCGTCGCTGATTTTCATCTTCATATGGTGGAGAGCCTGTTTTCTTCTCGATTCGTCCTTGAATTCCGGGAACCTCCTGCTCCCGAGGACTGTTCCACCCTTCTGGATACAACCTGCCACGGACCGTGAGAAGGGTTCGGTTTCGGACGGATCGTATTCAAAGATCTGTCCGTTTGTCAGGCCCTTATACCCGCCACGCACTCCGAACACTCGCCAGCCCTTCCCCAATGAAGCTCGAACCGTAGCGCGGACTGCGGCATTCATGCCCGGCGCATCGCCACCGCTCGTAAGAACAAAGATAAATTTCTTCCGCTGTTCCTGATGGCTATGGCTGGACATGGTACTGCATCCTCAACGAGTTGAAGGAACAGAGAAAGCGTATTCTCGCTGTGGTATTCCCGCAACAGGAGGTCAACGTATGTCGCGGAGACGTAGCGGGTGGGAGCCAAACTCCTAGTGCAAAGGAACAGCCGCAGAGCAAACCGGCAGCTCTCATCGGCCCGAGAGCCGTTTCTTCGCGCCGTTGACGTACCGCGCCTATGCCGCCGGCAGCGGAGCCGACGGTCGGTATGAACGGAACATATGCCGCCAACGAACTTGACCCCAATATTGCAGCTATCTCCCTACTGCGCGTCCATATCTGGCATCCCATGCGGGTTCTGTCTGCAACATCGGGGTTCAATCTGTGCGTTCAATCATCTCCATCTACGTTGGAATCAAAGATGAACAGGCAACGCTGCTTGTTGGGAACCTCTGTCCGGAGACTCTTCTCCCCGCAGTCGGCGAAGCGAACCTCTGCAACGAGCAGTGGATTCTCGCTGATGAAACTCAACAGGACCATCATCAAATGACTCGAGCATGCCGCAGTCAAGGATTTGGAGACCGCCAGCATGGAAGCTGTGGACTCCAGCCAACCGGCCAACTCGGATTCCACAATTAACATATCGCTCACTCACGCCACGCTTTTCTGTCTCCCCGCAGCATCGTGCACATCCAGATCAGCCACCACCACCTTGACCGCATCGAACGGGTACACCCCTTGGCCCTATCGGTCTTGGTTGCGCTGAAGTGGTCGTCGGGATCGTCGATGGCAGACCGGACCCGGGGCGACAGGCTCACTCGACCTCAACCTCGGCCTCGGCGTAGGAGCGAAGGGTGGCGGCGGCTTCGCTGGCGAGCCTGGCGCGCCGAGTGGGGGACGGGATGGCGGCGAGGACCTCGGTGAGGGAGGCGAGAGCCTCTGCGACGGCGTCGACGCTCTCTTCGGGCGTGGGCTCGACCCGCTCGGTCTCGAAGGTGCGGTCCAAGGGATGGCCCTGACGAAGACCTTCGATACCCGGGAGGACTCGAGACCAGCCGAGGTCGAGGAGGGCATCAGGCGAAAACCCGACCCATGGTGGTGTGAAACTCACCGACCTCGCCGTATTTGGGGCGACGACGTCCCAGGGCGATGCCGAGGAGGATGCGGCGCCCGACGCGGGCGCTGGCGTTCTCGGAGAAGGCCTTGATCCTGGAATCCAACTGCTCGGCGGCGTGCTCGACCGCAAAGGGACCACCGCCCGCCAGCGCCGCCAGGCTGGAGTAGAGACCTGTCGCGGATGAGGCGCGCATGGGAATCAGGTCAGGGTCGGCATGGAACTTTCGCAAGGCCTCGCGAAAGTGGCGAGGGGTGTCACTTGGCGGCATGGGATGGGTCCTCCATTAGGCCCCGCAGTTCGTCAGGCCAGGTGAGTAGGGTCTCCCGCGTAGCCTCGAGCTCGCTGCTCGCCCCCTCGGGGCTGGTCTCGGTTCGCGGGTCGTCCTCGATGTACGGCATCAGCCACGCGTGCAGCGGGTCGAGCTGCTGGTCCAGCGCCAGGCTGTCCAGCAGGTCTGCGGCCTCGAGCAACATGGCGTCGTATTGCTCCGCGCAGCTGGGCACCGCCAGACAGTACTCGAACACCCGCCCTCGCCCTTCCCATGGGTCGTAGTAGGCGTCCACGAAGGTCTGATCCGTACCCCAGGGGATGATCTGAAAACGCCCGCTCACCGGGTCCAGGTAGAAGCGCCAGTTGTTGGCCGTGGTGTAGCCATCCCAGTGCAGCGACAACGCCTCGATGGCCATGTTCAGCACGAACTCATCCACGTCCACCCGCTCGCCCAAGCGTGCCAAGCCCTGCTCGCTGGGGCCTTCATCCAGGATGTCGGCCACCGCCTCCAGCTCCGAGCGGTCGTCGGGGTTGGGACCCTCGTCGTACTCGAGCTCATCGATGTCATCGTGGTCGAAGTCTTGGCCGTAGCTGCCCTCGTACAGATGCCCCGAAGGATCGGCATACCAGCGCGCCAGGAAGCGGGTGTCGATGGACTCCACCAGCAGGTACAGCCCGAAGTCTTCGCCGTTGACCACCAGCCACACCCAGCCCACCCTGGGCGCCGGGATCCCCGCCGCTCGGTAGAAGGTGTAGGCTAGGTGCTCGTGCACATAGCTGGGGTCTTGCACCATATTGTTGAGGGTGAGACTGGTGAGCCCACGCAGCTCGCGATCCTCGTACTCGTTCAGGTCTACTTTGAAGGCGGCTTTTTCGTCCAGCTCCCGCAGGGAACCGAGCTGCCCCTTGATACGCAGCCCCACATCGGGGAACCAGGCGCCCTCGAAGGCCAGGCTGGCGTGCACCTCATCGTAGGGCTCGTCTTCGAGGGAAGCCCAAGAGTTGCCCGGGATGGTCAGCTGCAGCCGTTGCACCCGATCGGTCTGGAACAGCCGATCGCCAGGATCGTCGCTGACGGGCGGGCGGGTGCCGTTGCTGCGCCCAGGGGTGGGCAGGGCGGTGACCTGCCAGGCGCCGCCGTCGGGGTAGCGGGCCCAGGCGCGGTCGTCGCCGATGGGGCCGGTGGCGATGCGATCCACCGCCTGGCCATCCACCGAAAGGGTGAGTCGGTCACCGTCTGAGCTCAGCGCGAAGGGCAGGTGATCCTCGCCCTCGCCGCCATCGGCCCACAGCAGCAGGTGCCCCCCCGGCTCCAAGCGGTCCTCCATGCCCTCCCATCGGGCTCCAGCGCCGTCCTCGATGCTCACGTTGCGTAGATCCAACACACGTGGGCCGCCGTTGAACAGCTCCACCCAGTCGGGGAAGGCGAAGTCGGGGTCCATCACGGTGGAGTCGTTGTCGCTCTGCACCTCGTTGATGCGCACGCCGCCGGCAGGGTGGGACTCCGAGGTCACGAGGGTCGGGGCCGGCTGGAGATCCCTCCCTTGCAGCGAGACGGGCTCGCAGCCGAGGGGCAGCAGCAGGGGTAGGGCCAGGGCCGGGTTCATGGACGTCATGGTAGCGCACATGGGCGGTGGATTGGGGCTGGCGCTGCGAGGCGGGGCGCGGCCTATCAACGCCTCGTTGCACGGAACTCGCCCGATCCAGTGCAGGAGTCGGGGAAGACCTCTCCGATGAAGTCTGCCTCGGGCCGCCACAACAACCACCCTTCGCCACTCCAAACGTCGCCTTCCTGCTGCCCATATAGGTCGAGGAACCAGTCGCCACCGTGGCCGAAACCAGCATAGCACCGCGGCGGTGAGGCGAACCTGGGGATCTGGACTTCGACAGCACCTCGCTCGCCCATCGCTCGAGGGCTGGCCCCCGCCCAGACAGAAGCCCGGGCCGTGTACGAGATCAGAAGGTCAGGTAGCAGTGGCAATAGATGGAGTCTATGTGGCAGCTGTAGCCTCCACCGTCCGGGTCGGCGTGTTCGCCGCAGTCCACACTCTGATCGGTGCACTCGTAGGCGTAGTAGGTCGAGTAGTAAACGTTGCCGTAGCTGCAGTCATAGCCGATAGACCCGCAGAGCTCGGTGCAGAGCGCGTCGTCGTCGCTGTGGGTGTAGGCGAGGTCCTCGCAGCGCCCTGAGCGCACGCAGTCACCGTCCCCGCAGTCCTGCCCGCAGCCGCCGCAGTTCTGGGCATCGGTGGAGAAGTTGTGGCAGCCGTCGTCGCACTCGTCGGGGTTGGAGCTGGGGCACTCGGGCTGACCGTTCTCACAGATGTAGCCCTGGGGCACAGGGGCATCGCAGGCGCCGCAGTGCCCGGGGGCCGTCAGCAGGTCCACGCAGGTGTCACCGCAGAGGGACTCGCCAAGCTCGATACACACCGGCCCCCCGCCCCAACATTCCTGATCGCTGTCGATCCGGACTCCGCATGCTCCGCAGTTGTCAGGATCAGTCTTCAGGTCGGTGCAGTCCACGCCACACCAGTCACAGTCGTCTTGTGAGAGGTCGGAGCGGCCCGCGCGGTCTTCTGGGGTGACGAATTGCAGCTCGACGGGTTCGTCGTCCTGGTCGAAGGCGAACACGAGCCAGCAGGTCAGCTCGGCTCCCTTGCCCAGGGTCTCGGAGCCGTCGCAGCCGTACTCCACCGCCGTGGAGGCGCCGTCGGCCCCGATGCTCTTGTCGTCGTCTTTCCAAAGGGTGAACGCAGTGTATGGAGCGGGGAACTCCTCGCGCAGCGTCGTATTCTCGATGCGCACCTCCACCAGCAGGAAGCGCTCGCCTTCCTCCGCTCGCAGTGGTGCGCCGGCGATGTCCAGCTGCTTCGTCTGGCTAATCTGCAGCACCTCCAGCCCGATCTTGCGGTCTGCAAGGTGAATAATGCGGCCACAGCCAGACAGGGCGAGGCAGGTGAGCATGAGTGTGAGGTAGAGCGCGCGCATGGTGTCCTCCGGCTTCCAGCCAAGTCTACCACGGGCCCAGTTGGGGTCGAACGGCTTCGTGGGAAGACGCGGCGACCCTATGCAGTGCTATTCTCCAACCTGACCCCTCCCCTGGAGGCTTCCGTCATCGTTGCGTCCAACGACGCAACGACGACTTCGCCCTTTTCTTAGGGGGGAAGACAGATTCTTCCCCCCCGAATCGGGCCCGACACGGGCCCTCCCCCCCATCTTCGCCGCCTGATGGGCGGCGGGCGCCTCCGGCTCCATCGCTGAACAGGGTAGCCGCAACGATGACAGGGGCCCCCCTGGAACACCACCAAGAACGCCCTCTCCCTCGCCGCCGCGCTGCTCGTCTCGTCCGCCTCCCAGGCCGCCGATCTCGAGATCGCCATCACCCTGGCGGGTCCGTCGGGAAGGATCGAGCAGGAGATGACCCTGCACGACGTGGTCGAAGACCCGCAGACAGGGCTGGTGTTCGAAGGTCCTGACGGGAACCGCGCGCGGGTGGATCTCGAGATCGAGCTGCCAGGACGACGGCCAGGGCGGCACCCGCCTGGCGCGGGGTATGAGGCTCGAGATGGTCTATGTGAGCCAGCCCTGATCCGGCGCTGACCGCCGTTTCGGGACAAGGTCAAACCAACACCGCACCACCGCATTAGAGCCCGTGGGGCATTCCGATCCGGAACCGGCGTCACAGATCCTTGCCTTCGCAAGGCCTGCACCACCTATGCCCCACAGGCTCCTATCGCACCGTCATCCACTCGGTGTACAGGTGGCCGCCAACCACACGCCCCAGGCTGTGGCGCTTGCGCAAGCCCGGCCAGGCGTTGACGAGGCGCTCGGTGACGGGGCTGTCGAGCACCCGATGGCGCTTGAGGCAGCTCGGGCAGTTGCTGGACGGGGCCATCTCCCACAGCCTCGAAGGCCTTGCCCATGGGGGCACCGGCGAAGTCCACGTCCAGCCCGAGGAGGTTCTAGACCGCGCCGCTGATGCGGGTGGTGCGGTGGACCTCGAGCTTGGGCAGGTTGACCACCAGGTCCCAGGCCGAGGTGTCGGCCACGAACAGCCGGGGGGCTTCGGGGAAGTCGGGGCGCTCGATGATGCGGAAGGGCAACTCATCGAAGCAGACCATGGCCGCGTCGTGCCGACGGGCGACCTTGGCCACGCCCAGGGCCTCGAAGGCCGCGCGGGTGTAGCCAGGGAACTAATTGGCGGAGGAGTCGCCGATGGTGAAAATGCAGCCAGCGTCGGCCAGCAGTCCGCAGACGGCGTCCACCACCGCCGGATGGGTGGCGGCAGCTTGCTCGGGGAGGTTGTTGGTGACGGCGTTGGGCTTGACCAGCACCCGCGCACCCCGGGGGATGTCGAAGGCCAGCAAATCCAGGGCACGCTCGAGGGCCACCCGCAATTCGGCGGGGTGGTAGGTGTTGCAGGGGGCGATGGAGACGTCTTGCATGGGCGTTCCGCCGACCCTCAGGCCACCACCAGCCCGTGGTCAGGGAGCAGCTCTCGCAGCACGTAGGTGCGGTGCAGCGCGGCCGCCTGGTAGAAACGGTACACGGGGGTATCCAGCGCGGCCCGGGAGTCTTCGCTGTCGGCGAGACCCCGAAAGATCTTGTTCCAAGCGTCGGAGTCGTACACCGGGATCTCTTCGGGCCCCGGGGCGAACAGCGCACCGCTGGCGGCTGCTTGTCTCCACGCATCGATGCGCCCCTGCTTGGGGGACTGGGTGAGCAGGATGCCGCGGACGGCGTCCTGAATCTCAGCGAAGGGGCGCCCGGCATCACTGCACAGGCCGGGGGCTTGCTGCCGGACTCGAGCGAAGAAGCCGTGCAGGGCCTCGCAGCCCTCGAGGTAGGTGCGGGGGTTGTCGCGGATGGTGGGCTCGTGATCGCCCTCGAAGGTCACCCGCCACACCAGGTAGGGGCGGTCGGGGTAGGTCACCACGGCGCCGTGGCCCAGCGCCCCCGAGAGCGCCTCGATGAACCAGGACTTGATGTTGGCCATCAGCCCGCCTTCTTTGCCGAAGGTCTCCTGAAACGCCCGGGCTTTTTCGAGGATGTACTCTTCGATGTCGGGGGCCAGATCGTGGAACTCGAAGCTGTCGTTCTTCACCTTGTTGCGCCGGGACGAGACCCCGGAGAAGCCGTAGTGAGAGAAGGTGTCGGCGTAGACGTGGGCCGCCACGCCCAGCAGGTGGGGGTAGCAGGCCAGCCGGTGCAGTTCGAGGTGGTGGGCCAACATCTCCTGGGCGATCACACTGTCTTGGCGGCAGACCAGCCGCTCGGTGAAGCTGTCGCCCTGGTCGCCCGGCAGGAAGTGGAACGGCACCCAGATCTGGCGCTGGTCTTCGTCGTTGATGTTCTCGAGGTCGAAGGGGTGGTGGGCGGTGGCCGAGACGTCCACCCGACCCCCATCTCGGAACAGGGCCCGGTCGCGCTGGGCGTTGTCGTCCACGAACTGGGCCGAGGTGGCGATGATCCGCGCCACGTCGGGTGCGAGGCCCGCTGCCCGCGCCATGGCGTAGGTGCCGTAGTAGTGCATGTCGCTTTTCATGGCGCCAGCCTACACCATCGGGGTGGGCCGACGACAATCGAACTTTTCTGATGTCGGCGTTGCCACCGCCCTCAAAGAGAACTTCCCAGCACCAGCCACGCGGCACCGGCGTTGCTTCCCGTGCTGTCGTCGCTGGAGTCGCCGAACAACAGGTCGTCCAGGCCGTCGCCATCCATGTCTCCGACGCCCGCCATGGCCCAACCGGGGTTGCCGCCACCGATCCACTTGGCGTCGGCGCTGCTCAGGTCGAGAGTGCCCGTGATCGGGCCCTGCAACAGGTAGACCGCGCCACCGCCGCCGGATTCCTCGCCCGCAGCACCCACCAGGATGTCGGCGAAGCCGTCGGCATCCACATCACCCGCCGCAGCCACGGCGCTGCCCGCGTAGTCGCCGGGATGTTCCCCGAGGATGAGGGCATCGGCGGTCCCGAGATCCGTGGTGCCCGAGGAGAAACTGGTGAAGAGGTAGGCGATCCCTGCGCTCTCGCCATTATCATCGTTGAGATAGGCACCCACCAATACGTCGTCGTAGCCATCGGCGTCGACGTCGCCAGCGAAGGCCACGGCGCTGCCCGCGTAGTCTTCCTGTGCGACGCCGTAGAGGGCAGCCTGGGCAGAGCTGTCCAGCGCGACGTCGCCGGTGACCGGGCCCAGCACCAGAAAGGCCGCCCCGGCGAGCCAGGCCGTCGTGTCGTCGTTCGGGGAGCCCACGAGCATGTCTGCCAGGCCGTCGCCGTCCACGTCACCGCCACCGTCCACGGCGTACCCGTTCCCGTCATCGATGCCCAGCAGGCAAGCGTCCGCGCTACCCAGATCGCTCAGGCCCGTGGCAGGGCCGAGCACCAGGTAGGCCGCGCCTGCGAAGGTTCCAACCGAGGCATAGGGCGCGCCGATGAGCAGGTCGTCCAGACCGTCACCGTCCACATCCCCAGCACCCGCCACCGCCCATCCGGCCCCGTCGCCTCCAGCCGCGGCCAGCAACACCACGTCGGCCATGACCAGCGACGCGGTGCCTGTGACGGGGCCGAATTTCAAGTAGACGGCGCCAGCATCGGTCGCGGCCGTGTCGTCGTAGGGGGCACCGATCAGCAGGTCGTCGAACCCATCGCCGTCCACGTCGCCCACGCCCGCGACGCTGTGCCCTGCGTAGTCGTCCTCCGCGACACCGACCAGCAACGCGTCTGCTGCTGACAGAGCCATGTCCGCGCTCACAGGGCCGAGCACGAGGTAGGCGCCCCCACCGTCTGTGACGGTTCCATCGATGCCCACGCCCCCCACCAGCAGGTCGGGGGTTCCGTCGCCGTTCACGTCGCCCGCTCCAGCTACCGAGGCGCCAACACCATCTCCTGCCGAGGCGCCCAGCAAACCGAAGTCCGATTCATCCAGCCAGCGCTCGTCGTCCACCAGCCCGTCACAGTCGTCATCGAAGCCGTCACCGTCCGCGTCGGCGGCCAGGGGGTTGATGTCATCGTCCCCGTCGTCGCAGTCGCTGGCGTCCTCGACCGACCCGCTCGCGCAGGTGCAGGTGAGCACGGGGTTGTCAGGGTCGCCCCAGCTGTCGCCGTCCGCGTCCAAAAAGCAGACAGCTACGAAGTCGGGATCGTCCCCGTCCACCAGCCCATCACAGTCGTCGTCGTAGAAGTTGCAGGCCTCGTCCAGGCCGGGATGAACGATGTCGCGGCTGTCGTCGCAGTCATCGCCGCCGTAGCTGTCGGCGTCGTGGCCATCCAGATCTTGGTCGTAGTCGCTCCAGCCGTCGCAGTCGGTGTCCACCCCGTCGTACCAAGTGTCCGTCAGGAAGGGACTCACGCCCGCGTCGAGGTCGTCGCAGTCGCCCCCGCCGTAGTCCTCGTGGCATGAGCCATCCCCGTCTTGATCGTAGTCGTTCGAGCCGTCGCAGTCCTGATCCACGCCGTCGTACCAGACATCTTCGGCCCCCGGATGGGCCGAGGCGTCGAGGTCGTCGCAGTCGGTGTCGTCCGACACGAAACCAGAGGGCTGTTCGCAGGCCATGGTGGAGGTCGAGGCATCGCCGTAGTCGTCACGATCGTAATCCAGGTACCAGCGCAGCGCGTCCAAGGCGTCTCCGCCGTCCACGACACCGTCGCAGTCGGTGTCGACGCCATCGCACCACTCGTCTGCGCCGGGGTGGATGGAGGCATCGCTGTCGTCGCAGTCGTTGAAGTCAGGGATGCGGTCACCGAACTGCTCACAGGCCAGTACGCCGCTGTCGGGATCGCCATAGCCATCCCCGTCGGCATCGACATACCAGGAGGGATTCTGGAAGCCGTCATCGATCTCGCCGTTGCAGTCGTCGTCCACATCGTTGCAGGCTTCGGCTGCGTGGGGATGGGTCGATGCTTCCGCGTCATCGCAGTCGTCGTCGTTGTCGGCCTGGCCTTCGCCGGGCTCGCATGCCTGCACACCGGTGCCCACAAGGCCGTAGCCGTCACCGTCGCCGTCCTGGTACCAGGTGGGGATGCCCGCGCGGCTGGCGTCATCGTCCCAGCAGTCCTCGCCGCCGCTGTCCGTCGAGGCGATGCCGTCGCCATCGGCATCCACGCCATCGACCATGTCACAGTCCTGGTCATAGGCATCGCCGACGGTGTCCTGGGACTCGGGGTGGCGCCCGGCGTTCAGATCGTCACAGTCACCCTGGCCAACAGTCCAACCGTCGCCATCGAGATCCGTGTTCGAGATGCCCTCGCAGCCAGCCAACGCCAGCAACACCATGAAGGTCGTACGCATCCTACACCCCCTTTCCGAAGTCGCGCCCGAAAGCCACACCCACCGCCGGTAAACCCCTCAACCCCTCGTTGGTGGGCAGCAGCATGAACTCACCCTCGAGCCCCAAGAACCAGGGACCCAGGGACCGCTGCACCCGCGCACCGGGGGCCAGGAACGGCCCGAGTTGGTGCCCCCGGGGTGGCTTTCGCCAGAGCGCACCCACGCCCACAGAGGGCCCCCACAGCCAGCGCTCACCCCACCACAGCCCGACGCTCAGCCGGGCCGAGGCCACAGGGAACTGCCCGCCGAGGGGTGGCACGGGGCCCAGACCCCAGGACCCGGAGAAGCCTGAGGCCACCCGCATCCCGTCAACGCCCGGAATCCGCCAGATCTCGAGCCCTGCATCGAAGGGCGGCGCGATGTTGGTGCTCCAGCTTCGACCGCCCCGCAGGCCCACTCGGTAGTGGGCGGGCTCACGCTGATGGTGGCCCGCCGACCGCGTGTAGACCGCCGGATCGAGCCCAGCCCGCACCAGGTTCTCCGTTTCGACACCCTGGCCAATGACCGCCGAGACGTCCAGCCGCTCCCCCGCGATCACCTGAACCCTGCCCGCACCAATAACCACGCCGTCGAGATGGATCACCAGCTCGTGCTCCCCCGGCGTCAGGGAGCCCGCGCCACGGGCTTGACCGTCTACCGAAAGCTCGGCCTGGGCTGGCAAGGCCTCGAGCCCCACCAAGATGGCCTGCTCGGCATCACCCCGGGACCCAGGATCGCCGGTGAGGAAGATCTCCCCCCAGCCCACCTGGGTCTCGTGGCTCCAGGGCACCTGCGCGCCGCCGGTGTAGGCCATGGTCTGGTCCCGGGCCCACAGGCGCACCTCGCGCACGTCCACCAGGCCGTCCCGGTCCAGGTCCGCCTCGCCCCGAAGGCCTCGCACCAGGAAGTGTGAGTACACCCCGTTTTGGAGCTCTGGGGCCTCGATGGCCGGGTGGTTGACGTCGGCGGCGAAGAGCCGCACATCGTAGCGACTCACCGCCAGGGCGGGGTTGGGGACGGGCCCGCGCAGGCGCTCACGTTCGGCGAATTCCCTGGCGGACAGCGCAGATCGACCCTTGCCCGAGTAGCAGGCATCCACGACCACCACCCGCCGCCGGGCGGGCAAGGCCGCGACCGCGCGATCGAGATCCTCGAGGGCCAGGCCGGTGTGGCCGGCATCATCGAGCTGGGCTTCGCTGGTGAGCACGAAGAGGTGGGGCTCAGTGGCGAAGGTGTGCTCCGGCGATGCGGGTCGCAGCTCCATGGTGCCGTGGCCAGCGAGGAAGAGCAGGAAGGTGTCGTCGGGCTGCAGGTCGGCAGTGATGGCAGCGAAGCGCGCCCAGAAGCCATCCCGGGTGACCTGTTCGGTCAGGGTGAAGACCTCGAAGGCCCCCAGGGCCGGATCAGCGAGCACACCCTCGAGGTCCAAGGCGTCCTTGACCGCAAAGCGCAGGTCGCCCAGCAGCGGGTCGTCGTAGTGGTTCACGCCCACCACCAGAGCCACCCGACGGGGCGCGAAGGTTCGCCGAAGGTCGGCGGGCTCGGGCAGGTCGGTGACCACACCGCGGGGAGCTGCCAAGGCGGCGGCTGCCATGAGGAACAGGGCGGTGGTCATCGGACCTCCAGCTGCCAGCAGCTGCACGAAGGGGGCTCACAGCGTTCATTATCCACAGTGGATGCACAGAATCCAAAGATGCCGGACTCGCCCAGGTCGTAGGCCACCAGGCCACCGTCACTGCGAAGATCGGCGGGCTGGCGCAGGGCCTGCTGCGCGCCCAGGGACTCCCGGGCGTCTTGATGCTCCACCCACACGGTCACTTGGCTGGGCTGGCTGGCTGCCACCTGCAAGAAGACCCGGTCACCGACAGCGTAGGTCTCACCCAGGCCTGCACGCTGCAGCACGCCATCCCGTTGCACGGCCAGGCGCAGGTCCACGGCCGCAGGGGCCTCGGGGCCCCGCAGGGTCCAGCCCGGCTGAAGCGTGGGTGCGGGAGCCTCGAAGGCCGCCCGCAGCGCAGCCGCCCCCCCCAGGGAGACCACCAGGACGGTCGCCGCCGCAGCCAAGGCCAGGACCCATCCTCGGCGGGCGGGCTGCTCTGCGGGCCAAGCCGGAGCCTCAGCGGGGGCGGGCGGGCCCGTCAGGGCACGCAAGTAGCGGTGGGGGTCACTCATGGGTTTCTCCCAGGGCCGAAGCCAGCCGGCGTCGAGCCCGGTGCAGGCGGACCCGCACGGTGCCAGGCTTCAGATCCTGCATGACGGCGATCTCTCGTGGCGCGAAGCCCTCGGTCTCGAGCAGGATGAGCCGGCGGTCCGTCCGGGACAGCTCGAACAGCGCGCGGAGCAGTGCATCCCGAAGGTCCACCGGATCGCGAGGGGCGGCCAGATCGGCGGGCAGCGAGAGCAGGTCGCGCTCGGGTCGACGCGCATCCCGACCCGCGTTGGCCGCGATGCCGTAGAGCCAGGGGCGAAAGGGCCGGTCGGCATCGAAGCGGGCGCGAAAGCGGAACACCCGCAGCCAGGTCTCCTGGTGGGCCTCCTCGGCGAAGGTCCGGGTGCCGGTTCTGCGTAGTAGAAACCGGAAGATCGGCTCTTTCCACCGATGGTAGAGCGCTTCGTAGGCCCCGCGTTCGCCGGCCTGGACCCGTCGCATCAGGTCCTGGTCCGTGGGTTCTCCGGGTGTGGTAGGTGGCAAACAACCCCCGCTCTCCTCGTAGGATAGCGCAGCATCGCGATGAAGTACGCCGTTCGATCCCCACTACTGGCGCTGGGGGCCGATCGTTACAGAGGTCCTGGAATCACCCCGGATGGGCCGCGGACAGCTACGGCAGCTCGATGCAGACCTTGCCCAGGTGCGCTCCACTGGCCAGGTATTCGAAGGCGGCCCTCACTTCGGTGAAGGCAAACACCCGGTCCACCACCGGCCGCAGCTTGTGAGCGGCGATGGCGCGGTTCATGGCCTCGAAGCCCTGGCGATGGCCCACCAGGATGCCCTGGACCCGCACCTGCTTCATCAGCACCGGCAGCACATTGACGGGCTCCCGCACCCCAGCGAGCACGCCGATGAGGCTGACGGTGCCACCGGGTCGCACCGCGTCCAGGCTCTGGGTGATGGTGCCGGCGCCGCCCACCTCCACCACGTGGTCCACGCCGCCGGTGAGCTTGCGCACGGCCCGACCCCAGCGGGGGTCCTGGTCGTAGCGCAGCACCGTCTCGGCCCCTAGGGCCCGCAGGCGCTCGGCCTTGGCCTCGGAGCTGGTGGTGGCGATGACCCGGGCCCCCAGCAGCCGGGCGAGCTGCAGGGCGAACACCGACACACCGCCGCTGCCCAGGGTCAGCACCGTGTCGCCGGCCTTGACCCCACCGTAGGTGGCCAGGGCCGACCAGGCGGTCAGCGCCGCGCAGGGCAAGGTGGCGGCCTCCACGTCGCTCAAGTGGGCGGGCACGTGCACCAGCTCTTGCTCCCCCAGCACCAGCTGCTCGCTCAACATCCCCGACAGCACGCCGCCACGGGTGAGCCGCACCGCGTCGCCGTCGGGCTGCCCGGCGATCCATGTGGGTGAAAACGTGGCGCAGACTCGATCTCCCACGGCCACCCGGGACACCCCGGCGCCCAGCTCGACCACCTGGGCCACACCGTCGCTGAGGGGCACGAAGGGCAGCGGTAGGCGGGGGTCGTAGTGGCCGCGTACCATGAGCTGGTCCCGATAGTTGAGGCAGCAGGCCCGCACCCGCAGGCGCACCTGGCCGGGGCCCAGGTCGGGCTCGGGGGCCTCGACCAGCTGCAGGTTATCGAGTCCGAAGCTGTCCTGGACCTCGTAGCGACGCATGGGGCCTCCTGGCTGCGCGGGGTGTGAGCCCCTATCCGCCGGGCACCCCCTGCTACAATCCAAGGCGTCCCGGACCGGAGACACCATGCGCGCATTCCTGCCCCTACTGATGCTGGCCGCCTGTGCCTTGCCCGAGGGCCGCAACGCCTACGACTGCAGCGATGGAGCGGACAACGACGGCGATGGGCTGTTCGACTGCCAGGACGACGGCTGCCAAGGCTCCCCGGAATGCGACGGCGACGACAGCGGCGCCGAAGGCGACACCGACACCGACAGCGACAGCGATGCGGACGGAGACACGGACGCCGACGCGGACGCCGACGCCGATGCAGACGCCGATGCCGATGCCGACGCAGACACCGATGTGGAATGGTTCTCCACGGACTACTGGGGCTGGAACCTGCTGCTGGGGGTGCAGGATGGTGCCATCGTCCCCGTGTGGATCGCGGGCCTCGAGCAAGCGCCCATCATGGAGATCGTGCTCATGGAGGACGAGTACTTCACCGAGGGCGCGGGTGGGCACTTCTGCTCGCTGTACTACGAGGTCGAAGGCACCCCGGCGTCATCGTGGGCGCAGGCCTGGCTGGACTGGGAGTTGGCGCTCATCCCCATGTCCACCGACTGCACCGAGCTGGACCCGGAGGTGTGGGGCGACGACCCCTACAGCGTGATCACGGTGGCCTTCGAGGTCACGGTGGGGCCCCTCGACCCAGCCCTCGTCACCACCATCTCGGCCTGGTTTACCGACTGGGAGACCGGCGTGGAACCCTTCACCTTCGGCAGCAACCAGTACGTGGATGGCGCCTTGGCCAACGGCTACCAGACCGCCTACGGCTGGGCCTCGGAGGTGGACGCCGACATGAACCTGGTCAGCCCCGAGACCCGCGGCATCCAGCTGAGCACCGACCAGCTCACCACGGGTACGGACGCCTACTACGACATCCGCACCGCGTATGTGTACCCGCTGGGGTTTGGGGAGTAGGGGGGTAGGGGGCTACTCGAGGGGTGGACTACTGGGCCGCCTTCGGCACGTTCCTCGAGGGCCGGGGGGCCCGCTTCCGCTCGCCCAAGCCCTACCCGTCGAACTGGATGTCCTGGGGCTTGGGCCGTGCGGGAACTCAGCTTTTGGGCATCGTCAACGCCAAGGAGATCTTGGTGGGCGTGGACGTCGACAGCCGCGATCACCCCAGCTGGTATGCCAAGCTCCACGCTGACCGTGACGAGACCCATCGGGAGCTGGGCTTCGGCCCCGAGTAGCACGAGAAGCCAGGTAACAAGTGGAGCATCCTGAGGGTACGCCTCAGCCTGGACAGCAGAATCCCCGACCACTGGCCCGCCGCGCACGCGTGGATGCTCGAGCACATGGAGGCCGTAGATCGCGTGTTTCGGCCCAGGGCGAAGGACCTGGACGACAGCCCGTTGGCAGACCAGCCGGAGGAACCATGACCGCAACGCCTCCCACCGCCCCCGCTGGCGAGCTGCTCATCTACACCGACTCCAACGGCGCCACGCACCTGCAGGTCCGGCTCATGGACGACACCGTCTGGCTCTCCCAGGCTTTGATAGCCACGCTCTACGGAAAAATTGTGCGCACCATCAACAAGTACCTTCTCAACATCCTCCGCGACGGTGAGCTGGACCCGGGGGCAACCATCCGGAATTTCCGGATGGTTCAGATGGATTGTTCTCGGGAGGTTTCTCGCGAGTTTGCCCCACCACTCGGGAGAAACGCCCTGAACAAGAGGGAGCCCCGCACCTTCGCTGAAATCTGCTACACCCTTCTCTCCAAGCTCATCTCCGATGTATACGAGTCCCCGAAGCAGAACAAGCGCTAGGGCGACAACATGAACACAAGCGAACTGGAGGCAATGGCAAGAGGCATAGACCCTTGGGGATCACCCACAATCCCAGAGAACTGCATGAACCCGCTCCACGATGGTGCGAGAGCTCTCCCGCTGACTGGACGTCCTGGTGACCGAGACGATGACCGAGGCCCCTCGGCAGCCGAGCCCCGAGCCCCGAGCCCCGCCTACCTCACCGCCCAGTCGAACCCAAACGCAATCGGCTCGTGGTCACTGAGGTGCTCCCCAAGCTCATCCACAAAGTGCACCTGGACCTCCCAGCTCGTGGGCGTGATCTCGACATCATCACCACTTCTAAACCAAGCACGGTCAATACGGCCAGGATCAGGACAGCTGAGAGCATCACAAGCGTCCACCAGCCCGTAGCCCTCATAAAGGTCAATACAAGGCTGATCCTCGTCGTCACCACCATGCAGGTTGAAGTCACCCAGAAACAGCACAGCCCGCCCAGCGCTGTGCTCATCCATAGCGGCCAACACCTCTTGCACCTGCCCCAGGCGCACGGCGTTGTCTTCGTCGCCCCCGCCAGCTTCGTGGTGGGTGTTGTAGACGTCCAACTCACCCGCCCCCAGCCGCAGCCGCAGCAACTGGAAGCCCTTGCTGGCCAAGCAATCGCCAGAGTTGTCCAGGGTGCCGTAGCACTCGCTGTAGTATTGCGGGTGGTAGAAGGTCTCGGGGTCCTGGGCCATGAACGCCAGGCCCGAGCCGTAGGGCCGACCGTCCAAGGGCTCGCCGAACCAGTGCTGGGTTGGGTGTGGGCTGGCCGCCGCCAGGATCTCGTGGTTGGACTCGTCGAAGTCTTCCTGCAGCGCCGCGATGTCGTAGGGCGCCAGCAAGGGGGCGATGAGCTGCTGCCGGGCGGTGGTGTCGTCGCCGGTGATCTCGGGGGGCAGCCCGTGAACATTGTAGCTCAGGGCCAGAAAGCTCCCGCTGGTGGCGGGGGGTGGGACTGAGTCGGAGTCGTCCCCACCCGGCGGACAGCCCGTCAGGAGGGAGGGGATCAGCAGCAGAACGCAGCCGCGGACCACGAGGCTACTTCACCAGCGCGAACGCCGTGGTGAACAGGATGCCCGAGCCGGAGTCGTTCATGATGGTGCCGTCACTCTGGACGGTGGCGGTGCCACCGGAGGCCCAGTCGGCGCCGAGGTAGTCGGCCACCAGGATCTTCAGCTGAGTGCCTTCCTCGAGGCCGAAGTCCTGCTGGATGGAGAACGCTGCTGGGGGGTCGAACTCGGCGTTGAAGGGACCCATGAACCACAGGCCCACGAGCTCATCGTCGATGCTGCCGATGTCCGGCCAGAAGGCCTCGGGCACGTAGACGCCGGTGATGATGTAGTCCGAGGTACCCAGGGGCAGCGTGAGGGTGTCGGTGTCCACGGCCACGAAGAGGTCGCCGCCCATCGGCACGGTGCCGGTGGAGCCTTCGGCCAGCTCGGTATCGTGCTGCCAGTCCATGGCGTAGTAGGGGCTGGCCATGGGGTTGTCCATACCGGACTCGACGTCGAACATGAACAGGCCCTGGGCGACGTCATGGCCCAGCTCCGCGTGGAAGCCGTAGCGGTCGGTGGGCAGGTTCGAGAACAGGAAGCCACCGTCGCCATCGAGATCGGTGGTCATGCAGAAGCTCGAGCACAGCTGCACTTCGCCCACGCCCGCTGAGCCATCGGCCGTCAGCACGGTGCCCGAGAAGGTGCCGTCGGAGTCGGTGTCGCCATCGGTGTCGGCGTCGGTGTCGGCGTCCGTGTCACCATCGGTGTCGGTGTCGGTGTCGGTGTCGGTGTCGCCCTCGGGGCCGGTGTCGTCCTTGTCGGGGTCGCCACAGGCGAACAGGGTCAGGGACAGCACAGCCAGAGTGGACAGCTTGGGCAGGGTGGTGAGCGTCATGGGGCCTCCAGAGCGAGCTCGTTTCCGAGGGGAATCATGGCAACTATAGCCCGGTGCGTCACGGCTGGATCGCGACGGCTGTGCCGGGGCTCACGGTGGGAGTGCCCCAGGCCCCCTCAGGCGGGTTGAACCCGTCGGATGGCCGGGCTAACCGAGCGCGCCCCCCGGGAGATCCCGCCATGCCCGTGCTCGTCTCCAAGGCCACCGACGCCACCCTGGGTCAAGCCCTCGCCCAGGTCGCCGCACTGCAGCCCGAGCGCCCTGCCCTGCTCGGTGCCGACCGCCAGCTGAACTGGGGCCAGCTCGACCGCGAGGTCAATCAGCTGGCCAGGCTGCTGATGGACATCGGCGTGCGCCCGGGCGACCCCGTGGGCATCCTGACGGAGAAGCGCCCCGAGGTGGTGATCACCTTTCTGGCCTGCGCGCGGATCGGCGCGGTGCTGTGCCCGGTGAACTTCAAGCTGCACGCCGATCGCCTGCTGGACCAGTTCCAGACCGTCGGGATGCGCACCGTGCTGGCCGAGCGCAAGTTCGACGGCCTGCTGACCCACCTGGCGACCGCCCTGACTGACCCGCAGCGCATCGTATACGTCGGCGAACCCGGCAATGTCGGCGCCACCCGCTACGACCAGCTGGCCGACCAACCCAGCGAGCCCCCGCCCTTCGAGGCCACGCCCGATACGGTCTGCTACCTCAACTACACCTCGGGCACCACGGGCCGCCCCAAGGGCGCCATCACCACCCACCGGCAGATCCTGACCAACGCCCTGTCGGGGGTCGAGGGCTTCGGCTTCGACAGCGACGACGTCTTCCTGGGCATGTTCTCGGTGTTCTCCCACCCCCACGAGCTGTTCCACCGCAGCCTGCTGGTGGGCGGAGCGTTCGTCATCCAGGACACCCTGAGCCCCCGCGTGGTCTGTCAGATCATCGAGAAATTCGGCGTCACCTGGATGATGGCCGTACCCAGCTTCTACGAGATGATGCTGGACCACGGCGGCCCCGGCAAGCACGATCTGAGCTCCCTGCGGGTGCTCGAGGCCGGTGGCGCCTGGGTCCCCGCCGAGACCATCGAGCAGATGGAGGCCCGGTACGGCGCCTACTTCATGCCTGTGTGGGGCAGCACCGAGACCACCGGCGTGGCCCTGGCCATGCCCCCAGGCCAGCCCCGCAAGCCCGGAGCCACGGGCCGCCCGGCACCCCACTACGAGATCCGCGTGGTGGACCACCGAGGCCAAGAGGTCGCCACCAACGAACGCGGTGAGATGTGGGTGCGCGGGCCCGCGGTGACCCAGGGCTATCAGAACCGCCCCGACGAGAGCTCGAAGCACTTCACCGACGGCTGGTACCACACCCAGGATCTGGTGCGCCTGGACGAAGACGGCTGGGTGCACTTCGCCGGTCGCATCTCCGAGATGATGAAGATCGGCGGCATCCGGGTGTACCCCCTCGAGCTCGAGCAGGTCATCAGCCAGCACCCCGAGGTGCGCGAGGTGGTGGTGGTCCGCCATGTCGAGCGCCTGAGGGGCGAGGTGGCCCGGGCCGTGGTCACCACAGCACCCGGCAGCACCCTCAACGCCCGTGGCCTGCAGAAGTACTGCCGGCAGCACCTGGCGGTCTACCAGGTGCCCCGCATCGTGGAGTTCTGGGCCGAGATCCCCCACCTGCCCAACGGCAAGGTCGACAAGAAGGGCATCATGGCCGTAGCCACCGACCCCCGCCGCGACGAGCGCTCCTAGCCATGCCCAGCCAGCGCGACCCCAAGCTGCTGCTCAAGGATCTGGGTGGGCTGGCCATGTACTACCCGGGGGCCTGGGCCTTGAACCGCGCCCCCCGCCGCAGCTTGACCGCCGCAGCCCGGCTGGGCGCGTCGGTGGTGCGGCGCATGGAACTGCACGATCCCACCGTGGCCCGCGAAGAGCTCCAGCGCCTCTTCGGCGACCGCCCCATGCCAGCCAGCGACCGGGTGATCCTGAAGGAAGCCCTGCGCCTGGCCATGTTCAACGAGCTCGAGGTGCTGCGCTACCCCTGGCTCAACCCCAGCACCATCGACACCGTGTGCGAGGTCGAAGGCCGGCACCACCTGGACGCCGCCCTGGCCCGCGGCAAGGGTGCCATCGTGCTCATCGGGCACTTCGGCGCCAACCAGATGATCATGCCGGCCCTGGGCCACGCTGGCTACGCCATGAACCAGCTCAGTGCGCCCCCGACGGTGTGGGCCGACATCCTGCGGGACACCCGCACCACACCCCTGTGGGAGAAGATCCTGCAGCGGCGCTGGGAGCTCGAGCAGCGCCTGCCGGTGCAACACATCAACGTGTTCAAGTTCCTGCGTCCGGCCTACGAATGCCTCGGGCGCAACGAGGTGCTGGGCCTGGCCTTCGACGGCGGCGGCGGCACCCGCTGGACCCAGGTGAAGCTGGTGGAACGCACCGCCAACGTCAGCACCCAGCCCGCCCAGCTGTGGAAGGCCACCGGCGCCGCCCTGCTGCCCACCGTGGTGGTGCGCCAGACCGGCACGGTGCGCCATCGAGTGATCATCGAGCCTCCCCTCGTGTGGCAGCCCCACAGCAACAAGGCCACGGCGCTGCAGATCAACATGCAGGCCTTCGTGGACCACTTCGGCGCCTGGGTGGCCCGCTACCCCGACCACTACCTGCACTTCCTGCTCATGCGCCGCCGGGTGCGGGGCAGCGATGTCACCCCGTTCTTCGACGACTACCCCCCCGCCGATGACGCGATGACTCGGGAAGAAGCCGCGCGCAGGCTCAAGGAAGCCGGGGAGCGCTCCTGAGGTCCGCGAGGCGCGGCAAATAGAACATCTATACTTCGAGTCGTCGTGACATCTTGTGGGCAGCAGGAAGATTGATAGCAGGCTACCGTGCCGCCGATGCCAGCCCTCCCCTACACGTCCCTGGGACACGTGCGCATAGAAACTATTCTATACGCGGTTCTCGCTGCTGGGCTCAGCGCCGGCTGCGAGTCCCACTACGCCAAGACGGACACGGGCAAAGACCTCTCCGTCGAGGAACTCTCCACCGAAAATCTCGAAGCCACCAGCATGGAGCTGCGGTGGAGCAGCCCCCAGCCCATCCAAGCGCAGCTGCGCTACGGCATCGAGAGCATCAACGAAAACACCGTCATCATCGACGGCGCTCCTTCCCTCGAGCACCAGGTCCGCCTGCACTTCCTGCGACCCGACACCGAGTATCGGTTCCGGGTCGAGCTGATGGTCAACACGTTCGTCGTAGGCTCCGAGTCGGGCAGCTTCGTGACCTCGCCGGTCCCAGATGAGCTGCCGGACCTCGAGGTCACCGTCAACTTGCTCGAGAACCCCAAGCTCATCCTGGCCAGCATGATGGGCAACGTGATGTCCCCCGTGGTCATCTCCCAGGAAGGCTACTACGCCTGGTGGCACATCGAACAGGAAGAAGGCCTCCTGGCCCCCCGGGCCAGGCTCGCCAACGACGGCCAGTCCATCTACTACACCGCCTACGACAGGGGCGAGAGCGAAGAACCCGACGCCGTGTACACCATGAAGCGTGTGTGGCTGGGCGACGGCACGGTCGACTCCTTCGACATCCGGCTACACCACCACGACTTCGACCTGCTACCCGATGACTCCATCGCTTGGATCAAGGGCGACATGCGCACGGAATCGGACAGCAGCTACCGGGGAGATTCCATCGTCGAGACCGCCCCCGACGGCGTCGAGACGGTGATCTGGAGCTCGTGGGACCACTTGGACTTCGACATGGACGAGCCGTGCAACGCCAGTGAGAACAACGTCTGGACCCATGCCAATGCCCTGAACTACGACGACGAACAGGGGCTCTACCTCCTCTCCGTACGCGAGACCGACAGCATCGTGGCCATCAAGCGCAGCACCGGCGAGACCCAGTGGATTCTGGGCGGCTGCGAGTCGGACTTCGACTTCGGCGGCACCATGCCGTTCGACGGTCAACACCAGAACCAATTCCTCGGCGACTCGATCCTGGTTTACGACAACCAGCCCTCGCTCAATGTCTCGAGGGTGGTCGAGTACGGCTTCGGCGAGAATGGGGCCGGTGTCCGGAAGATCTGGAGCTACGACGCCGACGGCGCCTACTCCACCAAGATACTGGGCGACGTGCAGCGGCTCGACTCGGGGCACACCCTGATCACCTGGAGCACCGCTGCCACCATGGAAGAGGTCGACCCGACCGGGCAACTCCACTGGCAGGCGGTCTTCGGCTTTGGCACGGTGCTGGGCTACAACACCCTGCTGGAGTAGTCTCGATCGCCGCCGGCGATCCCTTGCCCACCCATCCACGGAGCTCGCATGCCGAGGGTGCACGGCGCGCATCCCACGCTCGGGCCTTTCGACCTCGACAGGGTCGTCGCGGGGGACTGCCGGACGCTCATGGGCCAGCTGCCCGACGACAGCCTGCAGCTCATCGTGACCAGCCCGCCTTATTGGGGCCAGCGGCTGTCCCAGGGCGTGGGGGTCGAGGACGATCCCCGGGCCTACCTAGCGGAGATGGCTGGCATCTTCACGGCCCTGCTGCCCAAGCTGCATCCCGACGGCATCCTGTGGATCAACCTGGGGGACGCCTACAACACCCCGGTCAACTGGCGGGTCGAAGACCGTCGCTACAGCAGCCTGGGCGCCAACGGCGATGGCCTGGCCGAGGACAACTCCGCATACACCAAGCCCCGGGCCAAGCGGCGAGCCTTCGTAGACCCACAGGCGCCATGGCTGAGCTACGGCAACCTGCTGGCGCTTCCCCACCGCCTGGTGGCCGCCCTGTGCGACGGGGGCTGGCTGTACCGGGGCGAGGTGATCTGGCGCAAGCGCAACGCGATGCCCGAGGGCCGCTGCCGTCGTCCCCACCGCCAGCACGAGCCCATCCTGCTGCTGGCCCGCAGCGAACAGCACGGCTTCCGGGTGAAGCCCCCGGTCCACAGCGTGTGGGAGTTTCCCAGCGAAAGGCAGTCGGGTCGGGCCCACTATTCTCGCTTCCCCGTCGAGCTACCACGCCGCTGCATCGAAGCGTTCGGACAGGCTGGACCCGAGGTGCTGGTGCTGGATCCCTTCGCCGGTTCGGGCACCACGGGGCTGGCGGCCCTCGAGCTGGGGTGCCGCTTCCTGGGCTTCGAGATCGACCCCAACCAGGCCCAGGCCGCCAACGAACGCATCGCCCAGGCCCCACAGACGTGAGCCCATCGAGGTGACCATGCAGCCCTTCAGCATCGCCGTGCTGGGTGACACCCACGTGCGCACCACCCCCGACGACCCCCAGGCCTGCTTCCCCTCCGACGCCCTCATGAACGCTCGGGCCCAGCGGGTGGTGGCACTGGCCCGGGCGCGCCAGCCCAGGTTCGCCGTGCACCTGGGCGACGTCACCCACACCCTGCCCGTGCTCGCCGCCCACGAGCCCACCCAGCGGGCAGCCAAGGAGCTGCTGGCCGGCCTGGGCTGCCCGCTGCTGGTGGCGCCGGGCAACCACGACGTGGGGGACAAGCCTCGCTCCCGGGCCGCCGTGGCCCGCACCGACCGCGCCGCCCACGAGCTCTTCGAGGACATCTGGGGGCCACCCTGGCGGTCCATCGACCGCGGCGGCTGCCGCTTCGTGATCCTGGACAGCCCCATCATGGGCACCGGAGGCGACCTCGAGGCCGAGCAGTGGGCCTGGCTCGAGCGCACCCTGGCCGGGGCCTCGCGCTGCTTCGTGTTCCTGCACTACCCCCCCTTCCTGCTGCACTCCGACGAGCCGGCCCACTACGACAACCTCAACCCTCCCGAGCGGGCGCGCCTGCTGAACCTGCTCGATGAGCACCGGGTCGAGGCCGTGTTCTCCGGCCACGTGCACACCTTCTGCCACCACCGTCACCAGCACACAGAGCACTGGCTGTTACCCTCCACCGCCTTCTGCCGCCCCGAGTACAGCGAGCTGTTCCCCGTGGCGCCGGTGGCCGAGAACGGCCGGGACGACCCCCACAAGCTGGGCTTCGCCCTGCTGCACATCGACGCCGAGGGGCATC
>Ga0307987_1000119_pt1 | contig 47762 bp, 44 predicted proteins | sample EllFjometagen181_FD_203157 | JGI IMG/M metagenome (GOLD analysis project Ga0307987, IMG submission 203157) | Marine microbial communities from Ellis Fjord, Antarctic Ocean - #181 | ecosystem: Environmental > Aquatic > Marine > Unclassified | place: Southern Ocean | collected 2014-10-08 | reverse complement strand
TGCCTGTGGCGACCACGTCGAGGAAGGTGTCGACCTTCAGCTCGAGGGCCTTGGTGCGTCCGAAGGGGAGCTTCATGGTTCAACCGGGGGCGTAGGAGGTGGGGGCTCTTCGCTGGGGGGGGGAGCCAGCGCCCAGACCGGCTCGCCCGACACCCGCACCCTCTGCACCCAGCGCTGCTGGATGAAGGGCAGGATCTCGGCGGGCACGGGCACGTAGTCGAGGTCGAGGGCGATGGCGTGGCCCTGGTCCTGGGTCCAGGTGAAGAACTCGAGCAGCGCGCGGGCGCGCGCGGCATCGGGCTGGTCCGCTCGGATCAGAGCGTAGGAGGCGCTGGTGAAGGGCCAGCCCCCATCGGTGCCGGCCTGGGCGGTGTCGAAGACGAAGTTCTCGGAGCGGGATCCGAAGGCACCCTCGGCCGCCACCGCGAAGCTGGCGGTGGAGGGCTGCACCCGCTCGGCATCGGCCAGCTGGAGCGTGACCCAGCTCAGCTCGTGCTGTTGGGCGTGAGCGAACTCCATGTAGGCGATGGTGCGCTCGAACTGGGTGACGAAGTCCAGCACCTGGCTGTTGTCCCGCGCGCCGATACCGGTGGGCCATGGCACCTGCTGGCCGTAGCCGGCGACATCTCGCCAGGCCTCGGAGCACTGGGCGAGCTTGCGTGTGAAGATCCAGGTGGTCCCGGATGGATCGTCGCGATGGATGGGCAGGATCTCGTGGCTTGGCAGGACCAGCTCGGGGTTGAGGGCCGTGATGGCGGGGTCGTCCCAGCGCGTGACCGCTCCCCTGTAGATGTCCGCGATGAGCGAAGGCTCGAGCACCAGCTCGCCAGGGCCGACGCCAGGCAGGTTCACCACCGGCACCACGCCGCCGACCATCGCAGGGAACTGCAGCAGCCCGGCCGACTCGAGCTCTGCGGCTCCGAGGGGGATGTCCGACGCACCGAAGTCCACTCGACCGTCGCGGATCGCCTCGATGCCTCCCAGGGAACCCACCTGCCGGTACTGGATGCGCAGCGTACTGGCGGATGGATGGTTGCGGGTCCAGCTGGCGTACAGTGGCGCGGGGAACGAAGCCCCTGCGCCCTGAAGGCGAAGCCTGGGGTGCGCCGCTTCGTTTGTTGGAGTGGCTTGTGGGACCGGCTCGGTAGGCTCGGAGCACCCGACAGCGGTGATCAGGGGGCCGAGGGCGAGAAGATGCGTGAGGGGGCTGGCAGGTTTGTGCCTGCGAGGGAGCCGCCGGTCCTCGTGTCTGTTGCGGCGATCGGGCATCCACGCAGTATAGCCTGGCGGGCCTGACCGAAGCCATGTTCACCCCTTCGGCTTCTTCCCCCCGCGTTCTTGTACTTGCCAGCAGGGCTCGCTGTTGAGTACCAGCGCCACCCGGGCGGTGCGGGTGCGCTGGCCCAAACCTTTGAGGTAGCGGGTGGCCTTGTTCTTGCCGAACAGGCGCAGGGCCTCGTCGTCCCCGATGGTGCTGCCTTCAACGACGAAGGGCACTCGAAGGCCGCAGCCCAGCTTCCAGCGGGAGCAGCCCCAGGCGGCGCGGCCCGCTATCACGTAGCCAGGCTGGGTCTCGGCCCGGTGCACGCACATGGGGCAGGTGGCGACCTGACCGAACGCCGGGGGAGGAGAGCCCGGAGGGAGCTGCTGGAGCTCTTCGGCGTGGTCCCGGCTGTAGTCCAGGGCGATGTGGTGCTGGTCGTCGAGGCGCAACGCTGCCTTGAACACCGCCCCCCCCTTCTGGCGGAAGCCGTGCATGCGTGTCGTGCGGCCCCGCTGCAGCAGCTCCCGCACCTCTGCGTGGGCCAGGCTGCGCTGGGCCACAGCGCCGGGCAGGCGGAAGCCGCAGTCCCGGCAGCGCCACTTGCGGCGGGAGAAGGCCACGGGTGCACGGCACTGCGGACAGGGACCCGCGGGACCGGCGTCTTCCCGGGGATCGCTCTCCTGGACCTCCACCCGCTGGTCGGTCCACACCAGGACGCCGTCGAACTTCCTGCCATCGCGGCTCACGAAGCCCTCCAGGAGCCCCGTGCGGCCGTCGACCAGCAGCTGCGTCACCATTTTTTCCGAGATCTTCTTGCCGGTCATCTCTTCGAAGACCACGAAGCGGCACTCCCTGCCGGTGTCGCAGGTGTAGACCTTGCCCCGGGGGCGCACGGGCTTGCCGCAGGCCAGGCAGTCCCCAAGGGGGTCGGGCACGGGGAAGTGCAGCCGCACCGAGCCCGCTTCGTCGATGCGCAGCGCGGCCTTGAAGGGCTTGCCTTCGCGGGACTTGAAGCCCTTGACCACGCCGGTCTCGCCCTTGGTCAGCAGGGTCTTGGCCATGCGAAGGCTGGTCTCCCGGCGGGCGACCCGCAGGGGAATGAACAGGGGGCAGCCGTTGCAGGCCCAGCCTCCACGGCCCTGGCGCACGGAGCCGGCGCAGCGGGGGCAGGTCCCCAGCTCTTCGCCGGTGGCTTCCCGCACCGCCAGCACGTTCACCAGCGGCATGGGGATCTCGGCGTCCCGCAGCAGGGACACCACCTCGGCGGCGAAGGCCCGGGTGTCGGCCATGAAGGCCTCGCGGTCGTCGTTGCCTTCGGTCATGGCCACCAGGCGGGCCTCCCACTCACCGGTGAGCCTGGGTGAGCGCAGGGCCTCGACGGGCAGGGCCCGGATCAGCGCGCGGCCCACAGGCGTGGGCACGATGTGGCGCTCGTGGCGCAGCACGTAGCCGCGCTTGATGATGGTCTCGATGATGGCGGCGCGGGTGGCGGGGGTGCCCAGGCCGTTGCGCTTCATGGCCCGCTTGAGCTCTGCGTCTTCGAGATCCTCGCCCGCTCGTTCCATGGCTCCCAGCAGGCTGGCGTCGTTGTAGCGGTTGGGAGGGCGGGTCTGGCCGTCGTGGAGGCCGGCCTCGATGACCGGGGCGTCCTCGCCTTGTTCCACCGGGGGGAGCAGCCGCTCCTTCTTCTTGCTCCGGGGCGGGTCGATGGCCTGCCAGCCCGCCTCGAGGCGGCTGCGGCCCTTGGCCAGGAACATGTCCGTTCCCACCAGGGTGTGGATCGCGACGGTGGCGAAGACCGCGTCGGGGTGGAAGGCCCCCAGGAAGCGACGGGCCACCAGGTCGTAGAGGTGTTTTTCGTCGCGGTCCATGCCCAGGGGGCGGGGGTCGATGCCGGTGGGGATGATGGCGTGGTGATCGCTGACCTCGGCGTCGTCCACGAAGCGCTTGCCAAGGCTGGCGGGGTCGCAGCCGGAAGCGAGTTCGGCTGCGGCTGCGTAGGGGCCAAAGCGTAGAGACCTGGCGATGTCGGGGAGCTCGGGGAGCTGGTCTTCGCCCAGGTGGCGGCTGTCGGTACGGGGGTAGGTGAGCACCTTGTGGCGTTCGTACAGGGCTTGGGCCAGCTGGAGGCTGCGCTCGGCGGTGAAGCCGAAGCGCTGGTTGGCTTCGCGCTGGAGGCTGGTGAGATCGTAGAGCTGCGGGGGTCTTTCTCGCTTGCGCTTGCGGTCCACCTGCTCGATGTGGCCCAGCCCGTCCTGCACACGATCGGCGATGGCCTGGGCGTCGTCCCTCTGGAAGTGACGGTCCACGGGCTTGCCGTCGGGACCCGAGGTGGTCCATGTGGCCTGCCAGCGCTCGCCGCTGGCGTCGCCGCGGGCGAAGGTGGCCTTGACCTGCCAGAAGTCCTGGGGCACGAAGTCGTCGATGGCCTGCTCGCGGTCCACCAGCATGGCCAGGGTGGGGGTCTGCACGCGACCCAGGGAGCGCAGGGCCCCGCCGGGGCCCGTGGCCAGGCGGATGGTCATGGCGCGGGTGGCGTTGAGCCCCACCAGCCAGTCGGCCTCGGTGCGGCAGCGCGCCGCGGCCTCGAGGTTGGCCATGGTGGCGCCGTCCCGCAGCCGGTCGAAGCCTTCGCGGATGGCCTTGTCCGTCATGCTCGAGATCCACAGCCGCTTCACCGGCGCCTTGCAGCCGGCCAGCTGGTAGCAGTGGGCAAAGATCAGCTCGCCTTCGCGCCCGGCATCGCAGGCGTTGACCACGGCGGTGCAGTCCCTGTGTTTCATCAGGTCGCGCACCACCCGCCACTGATCGGCGCCGCTGTCTTTGCGGGGCTGCAGGCCGAACTGTTCGGGCAGCATGGGCAGGTTGTCGAAGCTCCAGCGTTTCCAGGCCGGGTCGTAGCTGGCGGGCTCGGCCAGCTCGGCCAGGTGGCCCAGGGCCCAGCTGATGCGCAGATCGCCGTCGCCGATCCAGCCCTTCTGACGGCCGCGCACCCCCAGCACGCGGGCGATGTCGCGGGCGACGCTGGGCTTCTCGGCCAGGATGAGTCGGTAGGTCACAGAGCACCTCCGGAGAGCCTTGGGAGCTGTCCAAGCACACCTTCGAGGGCAGTGGCATGTATGCCTTCGCCCAGGGGGAAGCTCTTCGAGCCCGCGTGGATGACGTGGAGGGTGTCGAGGCCCAGGGTGGTGCGGGCAGCATGCATGGAGCGGGTGCGACGGGGGGCGTCGGTGCGCTTGAACTCGAAGCCCATGCGGTGGTTGCCACGGACCACCAGCAGGTCCAGCGCGGCCCCTGCGTGGGTGGCCCAGAAGAAGCACTCATCCGGGCGCGCCCCGATGGCGCGGACGACCTGTTGGTGCGCGAACCACTCCCACGAGTGGCCCAGGACGGGATGCCGTTCGACGTCCTGCCGTGTCTCGAGCCCCAGCAGCGTGTGCAGGAGGCCGGTGTCGGCGACGTAGACCTTGGGGCGCTTGACCTGCCGCTTGGAGACGTTTTCGTGCCAGGGGGGTAGAACTTTCGCGACGAAGGTTCCGGCCAGGTTGTCGACGTAGTTCCGCACGGAGCTCTCCGAGACGCCCAGCGCCCGTGCCAGGACGGACTGATTGAGCACCTGACCGTGGTGGTGGGCCAGCATGGTCCAGAAGCGACGCATGGTCGCCCCGGCCACGCCCGTGGTGAGCTGGGGCAGGTCACGTTCTACGAATGTCTGGACGAAGTCTCTGCGCCAGCGGGCGCTTTCTGCGGAGCTGGGCGCCAGGAAGCTACGGGGAAAGCCGCCGCGAATCCACAGTTGCTCGACGGACGCCTCACCCACCTCGCTGATGTCGAAGCCGCCCAGCCCTACGAAGGCCACACGGCCGGCGAGGGACTCGGAGACGCCGCGCACCACGTCGGGGGATGCGCTGCCCAAGAGCAGGAAGCGTGCGGGGCTCGGGGTGCGATCCGCGAGCACCCGCAGCAGTGGAAAGAGCTCCGGCGCGCGCTGGACCTCGTCGATCACCACCAGGCCCTGGAGGGGGCGCAACACCACCCCTGGCTCTGCCAGGCGCGCCAGATCCGCAGGGTCCTCGAGATCGAAGTGGTGGATGGGGCCGTCCCAGCACCGCTCGACCTGTCTGGCCAGGGTGGTCTTTCCCACCTGGCGTGCACCCAGGATGGCGACAGCGGGGGAGACTTCCAGCCGCTGCTGCACCAACGCTTGGGCATGTCTTGGGATAATCATTGAAAATCCGTATCTATGATGTGGAATTTCCAGAAAGTACCGCGCGCAACGACCGAGCGCAACGGATCTACCACGCATCGCAGCGCCCTGGCGGTCATGCACTGTCCGGGGGCCTTCACGATGGCACGTCCTTTGCTATGTACCTTGCCAACCATGGCCAAGCGTTCCATCCTCCGCGCGTTCCTCTCGTCTTCCTTGGGCACGGGTCTGTCTCGGATACTGGGGCTGTTCAGGGAGCAGGCCATCGCCAGCGTGCTGGGGGCCAGCGCTGCATCCGACGCCTTCTTCATGGCGTTCACCATCCCCAGCATGTTCCGTCGCTTCGTGGCGGACGAGGGGCTCACTGGCGCCTTGGTGCCCGGTGTGGCCCTGGCCGAAGCCGAAGATGGCACCGACGAGGCTCGTCGCCTGGCCGGGCGGGTGCTCACTGTGCTCATCGCCGTCTGCGTGGTGATCACCGTCATCGCGGTCCCCGCGGCGCCCTGGCTGGTGGATCTGTTCGCCTCCGGCTTCCGGGCCGAGCCCGAGAAGTTCGCCCTCACGGTGCAGCTCACCCGGGTGATGATGCCCTTTGTGCTCTTCGTGAGCCTGGTGTCATGGGCCGAGGGCCTGCTGAACCACCGCGACCACTTCTTTGTGCCCAAGCTCGCACCCGGTGTGGTCAGCGCCGCCATCGTGGTCGCAGCCCTGTGGCCGGGCTCCAGGGAGCCCCAGGACATCGTGCACACCATCGCCTGGGCGGTGCTGGTGGGTGGCCTGGCCCACGTGTTGGTCTGCTTGCCTCCACTGGTGAAGCACTGGGGTTTCATCCGCCCCCGCTTCGACGCCTTCGGCGACCCCCGCTTCCGACTGATGCTGTGGGAGATGGGCAAGGTGGCACTCATCGGGTTGATGGCCCAGGTCAACCTCATCGTGCTGCGCAACCTGGCCTCCCACCTGCAGACCGGATCGGTGAGCTGGTATTGGAACGCCACACGCCTGGTGGACTTCGCCCAGGGAATCGTCGCGGTGGGGGTGGGCTCTGCGTTGCTGCCTGTGATGGCCGCGGCGGTGGCGGGACAGGACTGGGACGAGTTTCGCGACTCCTTCACCAGGGCCGCCCGGCTGGCGGCTTCGCTGTTGCTCCCGGCCGCGGCCTTCGTGTTGCTGTTGGCGCCCCCCTTCGTGGCCGTCGTGTTCCGCCACGGAGCCTACACCTGGGCGGATGTGGGCGAGACCGCCGCTGCGCTGCGCTGGCTGACCCCCTACATGCTGGCCCTGGCGGGCATCCAGATCGTCAAGAAGCCCTTTTTCGCCCTCAACCGCCGCAACTCCCTGCTGGTGGTGGGCGCCATCGGTGTGGGGCTGACCTTCGTGGCGGGCATGCTGCTGGCGCCGCGCTTCGGGGTCCAGGGGCTGGCCGCGGCGCTCTCCATCTCCACGGTGGGTCAGCTGGTGGCCTATCTGCTGCTGCTGGAGCGCATCACCGGTGGAAAGCTGGGGCTGCTATCCCTGCTTGGCCCCATGGGCCGTATCGCGGCGGCCACCCTGCCTGCGGTGGCGGTGGGCTGGGCCATCTGCCTGCTGGGGGACTGGGAGCGGGGCCCGGGCTTGGTGAACCTCCTGGTCTTCGGTGCCGCCGGCGCCGGGGGCGGCGTGGTCTACGTCATCACTGCCTGGGGGCTGGGCATCGCCGAGGTCCGGATGGTGGTGGCCCGGGTGAAGGGGCGGCTCGGTCGATAGGTCATCGTGATATGCGAGGGAACCCCTCCCGCTGTCACGGAGAACCCATGCGTCGCCTCGCTCTGCCCGTCGGCTCCCTGTTGTTGCTCGCCACGCTCACCGGCTGCCCCACGGTGCCCGAAGAAGAAGCGCGAGCGGCGATCCAGCAAGCCTTCGAGGCCGCCAACCCGCCGGGCCGGGTGGGCGTCGAGGTCAGCGGCAAGTCGGTGTGGCTCACCGCGCCCATGTTCCAGGAAGCCTGCCTGCACGACAACGATCTGGCCTTCTCCGACGACGCCAAGAAGCGCCCCCGCGGCTCCAAGGGTCTGCGCATCAGCCCCAGCTACGACAACCAGCGCTACATCACCGGCTTCACCGACGACGGCTGGTGCATCTACCTGGGCTCGGACCCCCGCATCGACATTCGCGAGGGCACCTGGGAAGGCGATCACTGGGACTACTTCGTGATGATGTCCTTCGCCGAGTCCTCCCCGTGGGCTCAGTGCCTGGACTACCCGGTGCTCAACCGCCAGATCTCCGTGGTGCGAGCCGAAGACGGCAGCGCTGAGCTCGACAGCGACCTGGCCCTGTTCGATGGTGTCTGCCCCCATCCTCTGCCCGGTGGCGAAGAGCGCCGTTCCGCAGTGCGCCCCACCACCAAGCCGGCGAGTGCCCCCAGCATGGACCAGGTCAAGGGGCTGCTGCGCGACTTCGATCAGGCCCTGTTCGACCGGGACTTCGAGAAGGCATTGGGCATGGTCAGCTGCTACAACGTCTTCGAAGAGCAGCGCTACGGCACCTGCTCCGTGGCCGAACTCATCAACACCGCGCCCCTGCCCCGCAACGGGTCGGCCCGCCCCGAAGACGGCCCCCCCTGGTCCATGAACGTCTTCGACTCGGTGGACGCCATGAAGCGCGTCTTCGCCGATCGCGACGACCCCAGCCTCTTCCACGTGAAGATCACCCCCCGGAAGGGCGCTGAGCGCAGCCTCGCGGTGCAGTGGGTGGCCGGCAGCTGGAAGCTGGTGGGTGTGGTGAGCCTCAGGGCCGAGGACCTCACCCAGATGCAGTTCGTCTACGATCTCGACCGCAAGGACAAGCGCGAGATCTTCGAGCGCCGTATGCAGGGCGAGCCCATCGACGCCAAGGGCCATCCCTACGACCCCTACGCCGAGTACAAGACCGAGGAATGAGCACCCCATGGATGTCCTGATCACCGGAAGCAGCCGCGGCATCGGCCGCGCCATCGCCGTCGATCTCGCTCGCGAAGGCGGCCGGGTGGTGGTGAACTACCTGATGAACGAAGACGCGGCGGAAGAGACCGCCGAGCTCGTGCGGGCCGCTGGCGGTACCCCATTGGTGGTGCAGGGCGACGTGCGCTCCGAGAAGGACTGCAAGCGCCTGGCGGCCACCCTGGACCGCTACGACGTGGTGGTGCACAACGCGGCCATCGGGGCCCTCAAGGCCACCGAGAAGATCCGCACGCCCCAGTGGGACTTGACCCTGGAGTCGTCCTTGCGTCCGTTCTGGCTGCTGTCCAAGCTCTGCCTGGACTTCATCGCCCCCGGCGGCAGCATCATCGGCATCACCTCCACCGGCTCCCGCAAGTTCGTGCCTGGCTACTCGGCCATGGGCGCGGCCAAGGCAGGGGTCGAGGCCCTGACCCGTCAGCTGGCGGTGGAACTGTCCCCCCGCAAGATCCGCGTCAACACGGTCTGCGGCGGGCTCATCGACACCGAAGCCCTGCGCTACTTCCCCGAGCGCGAGCGCATGACCAAGTTCGCCACCGAATACACGCCCCTGGGGCGCATGGGCCAGCCCCAGGACATGGCGAATGCGGTGCGGCTGCTGGTCTCACCCCAGGCCAGCTTCATCACCGGGCAGGTGCTGGTGGTGGATGGCGGGTTGTCACTGCTGTAGGACGCCGCGGCCGCTCCGTGGGCCTCAGCCCAGCTTGTCCAGCGCCTGCTGAGCCCGCTCGGCGTCCGGGTGGTCCTCGGCCTTGGCGGCCGCGGCGAAGCACTCCTTGGCCTTGTCCCGCTTGCCGGTCACCTTGAGCAGCACGCCCAGGTGGAACAGGGCGGCGGGGTCGCCGGGCTTGATGCGGATGGCTTCGCGGTACAGGGACTCGGCCTGTTCGACCTCGCCGTCGAGGAACATGGCCTGGCCTTCCTGGACCTTCTCGCCCGCAGCGTGCACCAATTCGATGTCCACGAAGGTCTTGACCCCCAGGTTGACCACCAGGATCCGCAGGGGGCCGGCCCACCAGATGGTGGCGGCCTCGGCAGCGATCAGGGCGAACAGCGGGATGTCCGGGATGATGGCCTTGCCCTTGTACTTGATGCGCACACGGGTGTAGCGGCCCTGATCAGCGTAGTGCTTGAGCTTCTCGGTCAGGGCCTCGAGGGTCTGATCCATACGCTCGGGGTCGAGCTCTACGCGGATGCGCTCGAGCCAGGGGTTCTTCTCTTCGTTCTGAGGGGTCATGGAGCCTCCAGCTGCACGGCACGCTAGTCGTCGAGCACGCCCTTGCCACCTACTACGAACTCACGCACCCAAGGTATTTCGCTCTGTTCGGTTTCAGCGCGTGTACCGGTGTAGCCGATGTGCTGATCTCGCACCATGGCGAAGCGATCCGCCACGGTGAACGCCGAGTCCATGTCGTGGGTGACCACGATGCTGGTGACGCCCAGGCGGCGCTGCAGGCTGCGGATCAGGCCGTTGATACGACGGATGTTGATGGGGTCCAGGCCGGTGGTGGGCTCGTCGTAGAGGATGACGTCGGGCTGCACGGCGATGGCGCGGCCCAGGCCCACCCGCTTGCGCATGCCGCCGGAGAGCTCCGCCGGGTACAGGTGCTCCACCCCCGGCAGGCCCACCATCTCGAGCACCTCTGCGACCCGCTCGATGCGGCTGGCGGGATCGCCCCAGCCGTGCTCGAGCATGGGGTACTTGATGTTCTGGGCCACGGTCATGGAGTCGAACAGGGCGCCGCCCTGGAACAGCATGGCGATGCGCTTGCGCAGGCCCGTGAGGGGCCCCGGCGCCATGGTGGTGACCTCTTCGCCAAACGCGGTGATGCTGCCGGCGTCGATGCGGATCAAGCCCAGCAGCAGCTTGAGCATCACGCTCTTGCCAACGCCCGAGCCGCCGATGATGGTGAGCACCTCGCCGGGGTACACGTCCAGGTCCAGACCGCTGTAGATGATCTTGGGGCCGAAGCGCTTGTGGACACCGGAGAACCGGATGATGGGGTCGGTTGCCTTTTCGACGAGGTCCATCACAGCGCCAGGAAGAGGTTGGTGAGCAGGTAGTCGGCGGCCAGGATGGAGATGGAGACCCAGACCACGGTGACGGTGGTGGCCTTGCCCACGCCCGCGGTGCCGCCCCGGGTGGTCATGCCCTGGTAGCAGCCGATGATGGCGATGAAGTAGCCGAAGAACACGGACTTCCCGAGCCCGTGGAACAGATCGTGGATCTGGATGGTGGCGATGACCTGCTCCCAGTAGAAGCGCGCGGTGACGCCGACTTCGGTCATCACGATGAGCTGAGCGCCCAGGCAGCCCACGATGTCGGCCACCAGGGTGAGCAGGGGGATGGCGATGAGGCAGGCGAGCACCCGGGGCACAACCAGCTTCTTGACGGGGTCGGCCCCCAGGGCGCGGATGGCGTCGATCTGTTCGCTGACCGCCATGGAACCCAGCTCTGCGGCCATGCCGGAGGCGACGCGACCGCCCACCAGCAGGGCGGTCAACACGGGGGCGAGCTCTTTGACCAGGCCTTCGCTCACCAGGCTGCCCGTGTAGAGGCTCGCGCCATAGCTCTTGAGGGCCGTGGAGAACTGCAGGGCCATGACCATGCCCACGAACACGGCGGTCAGGACGGCGACCGGAATTGACCCGATGCCTACAGTATCGAGCTGCTCCACCAGGGCGGTGCGCTCGAACGGCCGTCGGAACAGGGCGATGGTGCTGCGCCAGGACAGCAGGCACATGGCGCCAAGATGGCCGAAGAAGGCGAAGATGCCCCAGCTCTGCCAAGCGGGCTGGCTCACGGCTCTTCCCCTGTGGCCTCGAAGCTGGCGAGCACCCCCTCGAAGCTGGGCCAGCCGTCGTCGAAGCGGGTGGGTGGGGCGATGTAGACCATGTCGTAGGTGCAGGAACCGCGGTTGAAGACCACGGCAGCCACCTGGATCTCCAACCCATCCAGCAGGCCCTGCTGCACGCAGAGCCGACCCACGCGGCCCGCCACCTCCATGGGTTCGTTGCTGATCTCCTGGGGCTGGTCGAGGCCGTACATCAGGTGCCGCAGCAGCAGCTCGGGGCGGCCGTCCAGGAAGCGGGCCCCGCAGTTGCTGTCGGTGTAGATGCTGGCGCGTAGGTGCCCGTTGAACCAGGCCTTGTCGGCGCCGCCGGGATCGACCCACAGCCAGGATGAGGGGTCGGGAGCAGTGACGTCGTAGCGACCCTCGAGCTTGCGAGCCAGGCGCACCTTGCGGGGCGTGCAGCCCACGCAGAGCAGCGCGCACAGCAGCGCCGTCGACGGCCCCAGGCGCATCAGCTCGGCTCCTGCTCGGGGTTGACGAACTCGGTGGAGCGGCCGGCTTCTTCGACCACCGCCAGGAAGACCTCTTCGAGGTCGGCGTCGCCCGCCGAGGCCGAGGCCCGCAGCTCGGCCATGGTGCCCAGGGCCACCAGCCGACCCTTGTTGATGATGCCGATGCGGTCGCAGACTTCCTCGGCAACGTCCAGGGTGTGGGTGGAGAGGAACACGGTGCGGCCGCCGTCGGCGAGGCTGCGGAAGACGTCCTTGATCTGCCGGGCGCCGTGGGGGTCGAGGCCCACCATGGGCTCGTCCACGATCATCAGGCGGGGCTCGTGCAGCAGGGTAGCGCACAGCACCAGGCGCTGCTTCATGCCGTGGCTGTAGCCCTCGATGAGCCGGTCGCCGAAGGGGCCCAGCTCGTAGATCTCGAGCAGGCGCCGGCCTTCGGTATCCACGTGGGCCTTCTCGAGGCCGTAGATGCCCGCTACGAACTCCAGGAACTCGAAGCCGGTGAGCTTCTCGTGCAGGTAGGGGCGGTCGGGGATGAAGCCCACCCGCTGCTGGGCCTGGACGGTGTCGGTGAGCAGGTCGAAGCCGTCGATGGTGATGCGGCCGCCGGTGGGGGGCAGCACCCCGGCCAGCAGTCGGATGGTGGTGGTCTTGCCCGCACCGTTGGGACCCAGGAAGCCGAAGACCTCGCCCTTGCGCACGTGGAGATCCAGCGGGTGGAGCGCCTGGAAGCTTCCGTAGCGTTTCTCTAGCTTTTCGATCTTGATCAAGGGATCCTCGCGGGGGCTGGCGTGGCTATCGAAGCTCGATCACTTCGACCTGGATGCGACCCATCATGCCCAGGATCTCCACCTGGCGGTCCAGGTCTCCTTCGACCAGCTTGATGTGGGTGGCGTCGGCAGGGAACTGGCCGAAGGTTGGGTCCACCGGCACCCAGGGGGCTTCGCCGCCCAGGTGGACCTCCGGCCAAGCGTGGTAGTAGAAGGCGGGCTTGCCGTCGATCTGGTCGGTGTAGACCAGCCCAGCGGCGATGCGGGTGGGGATGCCCGCGGCGCGGGCGAGGGAGACGTACAGGGCCGTGTGCTCGTTGCAGTCGCCCTCTTTGCGGCGCAGCACCTCGAGGCCGTTGGGCAGGGACAGCACCGGGCGCTTGTCGATCTCGATGAACACCCAGCGCATCAGCGCTTCGGCGGCCTGCTTGCGGTCCGGGATGTGCTCGAGGGTGTTCCAGGCCTGCTCGCGAATCTCGGCGTGGTCCGAGGGGGTGAGGGTGCCGGGTTGCAGGGCAGCCAGCACGGCATCGTCGGCGGGGGCCGGGAGGCCGTCTGGGGGTTCGAGGAACAGGGGTGACTCGTTGGCCTGCCACACGGTGCCCTCGAGGTAGCGGGGCAGGGAAGGGATCTCCGCCAACAGGGGCATCATCACCTTGACCCGATCGCCGGTGACCGCTTGCTGGGGGGCTTGGTGGGGGATGCGCGTGGGGTCCACACCCTGCACCGTGACCTCCATGACCCTGGAGTCGCGGGCGTTGGGCAGGGTGCGCGTGATGCGGACCGCCGTGCGAGCGATGAGGTCCACCGGCTCGCTGTCGTCCAGGAGGGATTCGGCTTCTTCGCGGGTCATGCGCACAAGGGACAGCCCCAGGCCGCCTTCCTCCCGCAGGGTCTCTCCCGAGGGGGTGACCAGGCGACGGCTCTCGACCCCGGCGAAGCGGGTGGTGATCCAGTAGGCTTCCTCGGCGGTGCCCGGGATGAGTTCGACCCCGGTGACCTCGACGTCCATGGTGTCCTGGGCCAGGGTGATCGGATCGAAGTAGGGCAGCTCGAAGCGCTGGCCCACCGCGAGTTCGTCCTTGGCCAGGATGCGCTCGAGGCTCATGGCCATGGCTGGAGCCTGCTGCATGGGCAGGTCGAGGCTCTGGACCTCCCCCGCCTGCACCAGCTCCATGTGGAGCTCGCCCGGGCGCATCTCGCCGCGCACCGACAGCTTGACCTGGTCGGAGTCCATGTAGAACTCGAAGCGTTGCATGGCCTTGTCGGCGTCCAGCACGGCTGTTCCCGCGGTGATCACCTGTTGGATACTGCCCATGGCCACGATGCGGAACAGGCTGCGGGAGCGCACCAGGCTGCCGCCGTCGGTGGTGGAGCTCTGGCTGGTGACCGCGTAGCCCACCGGCTGATCCTCGAAGAAGATGCCCATCCAGCGGTCCTGGCTGGGGCCGGTGATCAGGGCGTCGGGATCGATGGGGCGCATGTCTCCCTGCTCGGCGTCGCGGCTGATGGCCCAGCCCGCCAGGGCCAGGAAGGCGACCACGGCCAGGATCTCCAGCGTGAGCAGGGGCGTGAGCTTGGGACGGGGGGAAGGGATGGTGGCCTCGATGGGCACGGGGCGGTCTGGAGCGCTCTCCTATCTCGATGAAGAACGCCTGGGAGCATCATCCAACTCCGACGATGTACCGCAGCGCACGAGCGCTGTCGGTACGATCGGCGCGCTGGCTCAGCGACAGGTTCCGTTTGTGGGCCGGGTCGGCTAAGGGAGCGCGGACCTACCCCTTCCGCGAAGCCCTCGGGGAGACACCATGGCCTCCGACCTGCAGACCCACGCTCAGCTCGCTGCGGCTCCCGGCGAGTCGACCCCTCCCATCGTGGTGCGTTCCGACGACGAACTCGGCCTGCTGGCCATGGGCGAGTGTACCCAGGCTGGGGCCGACGGCGAGGCGGCCGTGCACCTGGTGATCAACACCATCAGCACCCACCTGGAGATGAGCTCAGGGGAGCTGGAGCGCTACCGGGAGCAGCCCAGCGACGAGCTCCGCACGCGGCTGTTGCAGGCCCTCGAAGAAGCAGTGCTGCGCGCGGGCAAGGAACTCTACCTGTTCACCCGGCGCCGGCAGGGCAGCCTGGCCGTGGGTGTCGAGGTCCTGGTGCGGGTGGGCCGCGAGGTCTTCGCGGCGCATGTGGGTCAGGGCGGCATCTACCTGGTGCGCCGAGATCTGCTGCATCGCCTGGCCAAGGGTCGCAGCCCGGAGACCGGCGACGGCCCGCCCACGGGCTCTCGCTGGGACTCCGTCAGCGACAAGCCGCTGCTGCTGGGGCGCGACAGCCAGGTGCAGGTCCAGACCCTGATCTTCGAGGTCTGGCCTGGCGATCACCTGGCCCTGCTCACCAGCGGCCTGGCCAACCGCCTCGATGACGCCGACATCCGCACCTTGTTGGCGGTGCTCGAGCCCGACCAGGCGGCCCGTGGGCTGCTGCACATGGCTCGTGAGCGTGGGGCTCCTGGGGCTCTCGGGGCCTACCTGGCCCGGGTACCGGGCACCCCGGAACAGGTCAGCGAGAGCGTGGTCAGCCTGCTGCCCATCCTCGGCAAGATCCCGCTGCTCAACTGGTGCAATCGCGAAGAGCTGCTGGACGTGGCGGCGGTGGCCCACCCCACCCGCATGGTTCGGGGCGAGACCATCTTCGCCGAGGGCGAGTCCGGGGCCGAGCTGTACCTGCTGGTGCACGGCGACGTCTCGGTGATCCGGGGCGGCACCGGCGTGGCCCACCTGGGGCCTGGCAGTACCTTCGGTGAGATGGCGCTGCTGGATCAGCCCGTTCGCTCGGCCACCGTCGAGGCGTTGAGCGACGGCGAGCTGCTGGTGATCTCCCGGGAAGCATTCTTCACCCTGCTCAAGGCCAAGCCCAGCCTGGCGGTGAAGCTGCTGTGGAACCTGCTGCTGGCGGTCTCGGGCAACCTGCGCCGCACCACCGCCATGATGAGCGGGCTGGTGTCGGGCGACATGAGCACGGAACTGGGCGAAGAGGACGACCCCACCGTGCGGGTGCGCCGCCGCGGGCCTCGGTCTACTTGAGCACGGTGCCGAAGCGCGACAGACGCAGGGTGCCGACCTTGCCGGTGCAGTGATCCCAGGACAGCCACACCACCATGGCCCTGCCCTTGATGTTCACCATGGGCACGGTGCCCCAAGCGCGACTGTCGGATGAGTTGTCGCGGTTGTCCCCCATCACGAAGATCTCGTCGGCGGGCACGGTGAAGGGCCCGAACTCCGACAGCCGGCCCCCGGTGCCCGGGGAGTAGAGGATCGTGTGGGGCCCCTCGGCGAAGGTCTCGCTGTACAGCTCGGTGGGGGAGGGGGTGCAGTTGTCGTCGACGAAGTTGTAGCCTTCGACGTACTCTTTTTCGACCCGCTCGCCGTTGACGTGCAGCACGTTGCGGCGCACCAACACTTCGTCGCCGGGCAAGGCTACCACGCGCTTGATGTAGTCGACCTTGGGGTCGGCGGGGAAGCGGAAGACGATGATGTCGCCCCGTTCCGGATCGCCTACAGGCACCAGCTGGTGGGTCGTGAAGGGGAAGTGCAGGCCGTAGGAGAACTTGTTGACGATGATGTAGTCGCCGATCTCGAGGGTGGGTACCATGGAGCCCGACGGGATGCGGAAGGGCTCGGCCACCACCGAGCGGATCACCAGCACCGCCAGCAGCGCGGGCCCCCAGGTCTTGAGCAGGTCCCACAGCCAGGCCCCGGCGCGTTCTCCGGTGGAGCCAGGATCTTCGTCGTCCAACAGCTCGTCCAGATCTTTCTTGTTCTCGGCCACGGTGTGTTCCTCGGCAAGGCTGCTATCGGTGCCGGCCGGGCATGAGGCTCGGGGTCACCGGGAACAGGCGCGCTCCGCCCCTAACAGACATCGCCGGGGGCGTCCCGACGACCCCTCGACAGGGTGACGCATTCCTCTGCTCGCGTGAGCCCTGGCGGTTATTTCCGGTCTATGCGCTTCGACAGCTTCCGCGATCGCCTCTCCGCCCGGCTCACCGCTGCCCCGGTGTCTGCGCCGAGCTTCGAGGCCGAGCCCCGACACGCTTCGGTGGTGGCCATTTTCCGTCGGGCACCGCACGGTGGTGCGCCCCCAGGCCTCGAGGGCGTGGAGCCGGGCGAGCCGGAGCTGCTCTTCATCCGGCGCGCCGAGGTGCCAGGCGATCCCTGGAGTGGCCATGTGGCCTTTCCCGGCGGGCGCATGGACCCCGGCGACGACGGCCACCTCGGCACAGGCTTGCGAGAGGTGCGCGAGGAGATCGACCTCGATCTCACGGTCCACGGTAGCATCCTGGGCGAGCTGCCCGGCCAGCTCACCCTGCCCCAGTTGGGTCGCCAGATGGTGGTGCACCCCTTCGTAGCCGCCCTCGATATCCTGCCCCCCCTCACCCCCGATCCCGTCGAGGTCGCCCGAATCCTCTGGGTACCTTGGCGGCACCTGGTGGACGGCGAGGGCCAGGGCACCATGGAGTGGGAGTGGAAGGGCCGAAGCCTCGAGCTGCCCTGTCGCCGGCTGCAGGGCGAGGTGCTGTGGGGCATGACCCAGCGCATGGTCGAAGATCTGATCGGGGTGTGGCAACACCGAGGCTGACGCCGGGCACCCGCTCCAGGCTGCAGCTATGCTGTGCCCCCACCACGGAGTACTCCCATGGTCCTGCCCCTGTTGCTCCTCGCCGGCTCGAGCCTGGGCGCCGAGTGTCCCGTGCTCGCCCCCGAGCTGGCCGCCATCGACGCGTCGAGTCACTGCCTCACCATGCCCTTGCGGGACGCCTGGTTTCGGGCCCGGGAGACCGGGGCCGAGGCTTGCCTGAGCGGGGCCCTCGCGGACCGGGGGTTGCCCGTGGCGCCCCAGCCCCTCGCGCCCCCCGTCCCCCCCGCGAGCTTCCAGCCCGACAAGCTCATCCAGGACAGCTACGGCCTGCCCAACAGCACCGAGACCGAGAACTTCATCGCCTGGTGGGGGGACGGCGTCAGCGTGGACAGCCACGCGGTGGACGACATGTTGGACTTCTTCGAGGAAGGCTGGGCGTACGAGGTCGACCTCATGGAGCTGCCGCCTCCCGAGACCTCCGATAGCTACAAGTTCAATATCTACGTGGGCGACACCGGCTCCGGGGCGCCCTCGGTCATGGGCAACTCTGGCTACTTCTGGTACGACCCCGAAGGCTTCCCCATGATCGTCATGAATGTGGGAAGCCTGGACGACGAAGAGTGGTGCCGGACCACAGCGGTGCATGAGCTGTTCCACGCCGTGCAGGCCGCCACCGACAACTACAATGGGCATGTCTACAGTTGGATCTGGGAAGCCACCGCCACCTGGGTCGAGGGTGAGGTCTACTCGGAGTCCGCCACCTACGCCTCGTTCCTGTTCGGGTTCGCCTATCTGCCCTACCTGGCGCTGGACTTCTACGACTACCCCGACACCGGCGCCCTCACCGAGTACCACCAGTACGGGGCCTTCATCTTCCCCCGCTACCTCTCCGAGGTGGCCTACGACTGGACCCTGGTGCGCGACATCTGGAGCCATGGCTCCTCCAACGCCGACCCCCTCGAGGTCCTCGAGGGCTTGTTGGCCGAACACGACGCCACCCTGGTGGAGACCTGGGCCGACTTCACGGCCCACAACGTGGCCTGGGACTACCAGCATGGCACCAGCTACGAGTGGGTGGTGGACGCCTACGAGGGCTACTACGACAACCACTTCCTCGCGGCGTCCTACGCCAACGCCGGCGTCGAAGAGTGGCTGGAGCCCACCCAGCGCCTGCCCCAGCGCTACGGGGTGAACAACTACGAGCTGCGCTACCCCAACGACGGCACCCTGCAGGTCGAGCTGGAGCTGGACCCCACGGGTTCCTCCGGCAGCGAGGCCACCTGGTCGGTCACCCTGGTGCGCAAGGGCACCGCCATCGTCTACGAGCCCCTCGAGGTGGTGGACGGCGCCGTGCAGCACAGCGTCCCGGACATCGGCGACGACGTCATGGCCTGGCTGGTGGTGGGCGCCAGCGCCCCGCGGCGCGTCTACGACGAGGACTTTGGCTACCGCCTGCGCATGTGGGTCGAGCCCGAGCTGGACACCAGCCCTCCCGAGGACACCGGGGACGGTGAAGGCGGCGAGGACCCCAAGGGCTGCGGCTGTGACAGCACGGCGCCGTTATCCGCTTCGTTCGTTCTGTTCGCCTTGGGGGCCGCCGTGGCCACCCGGCGTCGCGGTCGGCTGGAGGCCTGAGGTCAACGGCTGATAGCGCTTCCTCGAGCTAAGGTCTCCAAGCCCCAAGGAGCCGTCATGCTCGTTTCGCTATCCCTTGCGCTGCTGGCCCTACCCCTCCAGGCCGCTCCCTGTCCCGAGCTGGAGCCGGCCCTGTCGGCCCTCGACGGCCGCGGCGCCTGCCTCACCCCCGCCATCCGGGCGGCGTGGCTGCTGGCCGAGACCCCTCAGCAGCGTGCCTGCGTGGTCGATGCCATGGCTCAGCGTGGCCTGCCCGCGCGACCCTTCGCCCCCGGCCGCGCCGTGGCCGAGACCAGGGCCCCCCTGCCCGAGCTGTCGGTGCGAGACCCCTACGATCTGCCCAATCAGGCCATCAGTGAGCACTTCGTGCTGTTGTGGGGCGATGACGTCAACATCTACGACAGCCAGATCGACAACCTGCTCGGGGCCTTCGAGATGGCCTGGAACAACCACATCGACACCATGGGCATGCCCGCACCCTACGACACGGACAACTACTACTTCAACGTCTACGTGGGCAGCAGCGGTGGCCCCGAGATCTCCGGGGCGTCGGGCTACTTCACCACCGACGACGAAGACTTCCCCATGATCGTCATGGAACCGAGCATCCTCAACTACCACGAGTATGCCTCCACCACCGCGGTCCACGAGTTCTTCCACGCGGCCGAGTGGGCCACCGGCCACTACGTGACCTATGACTCCATGTGGTTCTGGGAAGCCTGTGCGGTGTGGTCCGAGAACATCGTCTTTCCCGACTTCGACGACTACGCGGGGCCGCTTCCCGGCTTCGCCTTCATGCCCTATCTGCCTCTGCATCACTTCGACTACCCGGACACCGGGCAGCTGGTGGAGATGCATCACTACGGCGCCTTTATCTGGCCCCGCTTCATCAGCGAGTTCGTCGGCAACGACATGCTGACCATCAACGTGTGGACCACCGGCACCGCCGGCGCCGACCCCCTGTACTACTACGACGACCTCATCTACCGGGCTTCGGGCCTCGCGCTCGAGGACGTGTGGGGCGACTTCCTGGGCCACAACACCGTCTGGGACTACCAGGACCGCGATCTGTACCTGTCCTTCCTCGACCAGTACGACAACTGGTACACCGACGACAGCCTGGCGGGAACCTATACGGGGCCCGGCATGGAGACCTGGTCTGGAGCCCGGGACCATCCGCCCCAGAACATGGGTGCCAACAACCTGCTGCTCTCCGAGCCCCAGTCCGGCGTGATCCGCTTCGAGTTCGAAGGCCACACCCGGGGCAGCTCCGACTCGGTGGCCGAGTGGCAGATCCGGGTGGTGCTGGTGCAGGACGGCGCCTACGACTACGTTCCGCTGATCATCGAAGGGGGCAAGGCCAGCTGGGCCAGCGACGGGGTCGCAAACTACGACGCGGTCTACGTGGCCATCGGTAGCTGGGCCGTCACCTGGTACGAGGGCGAGAGCTTCGACTACGACTACCGACTGTGGGTGGAAGGTGCTTTCCCCGACACCGGGCTGCCCGAGGACACCGGCGAGGGCGAGAAGCCTGGTCTGTGTGGTTGCAGTGGGGTCGGGGGCGCGGCGGGCCTGGCGTGGCTGGGGCTGCTGGGGCTGGGGGCGGTCTTGGCCTCACGCAGAGACGCAGAGCCGCAGAGGGTGAGAGAAGGAGAGCGGGCCTAGTCAGCAGCGGTCTGTGTGGCGGTAGCGCTCGGCCCGGCGTGAGCTGAGGGGGAGTTTCTGCGCCTCTGTGGCTCTGCGTGAGATTCCGAGCCTGGCACCACCTCGCGCCGGCTCGTGACTACTCCGTGATCTCCAACACCATCACGCCGTCCCCATCCTCGAAGCGCTGGGTGTTGGCCAGGGGCTCGTAGAACGACAGCAGGTGCGCGAGCCAGGGCCCCTTGTACACGGAGAGATCGATCACGACGAAGCGCAGGCCTCGCTCGAGCAGCCAGGCTCTGCCCGCAGCACGCTCGCCCTGGTCGTCGGGCTGGTAGGCGCTGGTGGGGGGCTGGGCGCCGGTGACACCGGGCAGGGCCATGTCGTTGCTGTCCCGCACCAGGCGCTGGGCTGCGGGGTCGAGGCCGGTGTTGGCCACCGTGGTGAAGAAGGCCGGGTAGCCGTAGATGGGCCGGCGGTGCACCAGCTGGAAGTACAGCTCGTCCGCCGAGCGCAGGTTGTCGCTGATGTTGGCGTAGACCGGCAGCTCCCAGCGGTGGGTGTTGGGTTTGCCGGGGCGCACGGTGGGCAGGGTGAGTACCGCGCCGGACCCGGGTTGATCCTCGATCCAGTCAGCGAAGGCCAGGGTGGGGAAGGTGGTGGTCTGGCGAGGCTTCAGGTAGGGCTGACCCGCCAGCAGGGCCGTGGCCAGCACCAGACCCGCGGCGATGCCGGTGAGCTCCAGGGGCAGACGTCGCTGGACACCGAGGCTGCGCAGGGCAGGGAACCGCAGGGTTTGGCGCAGCAGGGTGCCCAGCCCGATGCTGCCCGCCAGGCTGAGCATCAGGGCTGCGGGCACCAGCCAGCGGCGGGGGAAGCGGATGCCGGAGAACGGTGCGTGGCCCAGCACAGCCATGTTCAGGCTGTGCACGGTGTTGCCGACGGCTTGGCCCAGGCTGCTGCCGGTGGCGCCGCCCACTTCGCCCAGCCACCAGGCCAGCATCTTGGCGTTGTCCGGGTTGCTGCCCATGGCCAGGGCCAGCATGAGGCCCCCGGCCGCCAGCCAGGGCCAGCTCCGGCGCAGACCGATCAGGGCAAGGATCAGAAAGGGGCCCAGCATGGTGGCGGGGATGAGCGCTGGCACCAGGTTGCCCCGGTGGTCGCTGGCGGGGGCGGCCTCGAGGCTCCACCAGGAGCGCAGCAGCACCGAGTTGCCGCTGAGTTCCACCGCGGCCGCTTCCGCGGTGAAGTCTTGGGGCGCCAGGGTGAACCCCCGGTACAGCAGCGAGATGATCAGCACTGCGGGCAGTGCGCAGACCCCGCAGGCTGCCATGGGGCGCAGGCGCTGGAGCCAGGTGGTGGCCCCTGGGGGGCGCAGGGTCAGGGCACCTGTGAGGAAGAACGGTGCGAGCACCAGGCCGTAGACGGCCATGTAGGGGGAGTCCAGCAGCAACACCAGCAGCAGCGCCCCCGTGCCTGCTGCCCAGCGCAGTGATCCGGTGCGCTGGGTGCGCCAGGCCGCCGCCAGCACTGCGGGCAAGGACCACAGGGCGAGGTGCTCTGGGGTGCCGTCGCCGATGCTATGCATGAGCATGGGCTGTGCCAGCAACGCCCCGCCGGCCACCGCGCCCAGGCCCCAGGAACCGGAGATCTCTCTGCCCAGCCAGGCCGTGCACCAGCCCGCGGCGGCCACCAGCAGCATGACGCTGAGATCGTAGGCGTGCAGCGAGCCGAAGGCCAGCTGCAGGGGCGCCAGCAGCAGGCCGCTGCCGAAGGGCAGGGGCACCACCTTGATGCCCACGGGGAAGAAGGCCCGTGTGGTCCAGATGGGGTCCGGCAGGCCCCACGCCGCTTGACCGAGGCTCCAGGCTCCGCGGATGACGTCGGAGTCCTGGCTGCCGGTGCCGGGCAGCGCGTACTCACCCCCCAGCAGCGCAGGAGCCACCAGCCAGCAGGCCCAGCACAGGAAGCCCACCGCTGCCGCCAGGCCCGGCCCGAGCCACCATGCGCGGGTGCGCGGGCTGGGCTGGGGGGCGGGGGAGGCTGAGGTCATGGCGAGATCCTTACACACGGCGCGGCTGTGGAAGGATAGCTTTTCCGGTGAGACTGTCGACCCCGCGCGGTCTGCGTGGCAAGATGGCCACAGGTCGGGCACGACCGAGATCGGAGGAAGCTTGAAGTACGTCCCTATCGCCCTCTGCGTCCTACTGGGCGCCTGCACTGCCGAGACCGGCTTCTCGAACACCAACGATGGTGGCGACTTCGAAGAAGGCCAGGGTGCTCTCGAGTGGTTCCCCACGGAAATCGTCGTCGACGATCTCCAGCAAGGCATCACCGGCAGCGCCACCTTGCAGCTCAACAGCGTGGGTGACAACAAGCTCGTCATCTACGAAGTGCGCGTGCTCGACTCGGGCGGCGGCGTCTTCTACATGGGCGATGACGACGAATACGAAGACCGCGAGTTGGCCACCGGCACCTCCCTGGAGATCCCCATTACCGCCACCCTGGACGAGTGGGCCGCGGTGGTCGAAGGCAGCGTGCGGGTCAAGACCAACGACCCCGACGCCCTCGCCCTCGAGATCCCTGCCTTCGCCTACCCGGCCGACGACTGGGACGACGCCCCCGACGACACCGGCACCGTCACCGGGATGTAGGGGAGGGGTTTCCCCATCCTTCACGGCTCCCGTCTTCGGGTTGCTACTCGTTCGTCGCCTGATCTTCGGTGGGGCCTTCGGCCTCGTCGCCGTCGTCCACCTCGGGTTCGAGCTCTTCGAGGGGCTCGTAGATGTAGCGGGGGCGGACTCGCCAGCCGGTCTTGGGGTACAGGGCGCGGCCGGTGTACTTGATGGTGGTGGTGCGGCCGTAGGCCTGGTTGAGCCCGTACTTGAGCTTCTTGCTGGCGATGATGACCGCGTCGAAGTCCTGGTCGCGGATGGCGCGGTTGATGACCTGGGCTTCCCGCTTGATGGGGCTGTGCTTGTGGGTGATGTCCCACAGGGCGATCAGGGCGAAGCTGGGGGGCTTGCCCACGATGACCGGGTACCAGGGACTGTGGGGCATCAGCACCGGCCCGTCGAAGCTGGCGATGTGGTCGAGCACCCGCTGGCCCGCCTCGAGATCCGCGTCGGTGGGGGTGTACTTGGACCGCTCCCAGCGGCCGTCCCAGGTCTGCCAGGCCACCAGCACCGCGCAACCCAGCAGCACCATGCTTGCGGGCAGGGGGCGGGGAATGCGGCCCACCAGGGCGCCCAAGCCGAAGCCGGTGACCAGAGCGACGAGCCAGAAACCGGGCATGAGCACGTTCTGGAAGCCGCCGTGGTGGCCGCGCATGAGCACCACCATGAACGTCCCCATGGCCACCACGCCGATCCAGTACCAGCGCGCGTAGCGCTGGGCCGGGGTGCGGGGCGGATGCTCGGGCGCCGGGAGCTTCTTCGCGCGGCGCCAGAGCATGGCCCCCAGCGCGACTACGATGGGCAGGCAGGCCGCGGCGATGGGCCATGGGAAGGCTTCGAGCAGCTCGCGCTCGGCCTGGGGGAACAGGCGGGTACCCACGATGGGGTGGGTGGCGGGGATGGCCAGGATGTAGGTGAGGAAGTAGCCGCCGCTGTAGATCTGCATCCAGGCGGTCCACGCCAAGGCGGGGCCGGCGGACCAGGCGCCGAACCAGGCGGCGCGCCGCCAGCCGTGTACTCGCCACAGGGCGATGGCGATGGGCAGGCCCAGCATGGCCATGTTGTGCTTGGTGATAAACGCCAGCACCAGCACCAGCCCTCCGATAGCCAAGGCGGGCTTGGTGGCCCGGCGGCACACCAGCACCGCGGCGCCCATCAAGAAGACCTGCAGGCCGTCGGTGCGTACCACGTCGAAGAAGGCCCCGACCTCGTCGTAGCAGGTCAGGAACAGCGCGGCGGCGGCGAAGCCCAGGGACCAGCGGTAGCCTTCCTGGCGCACCCCCAGCACCAGCAACATGGCGGCCCCGGCCGTGCCGACGATGCTGGTCCAGCGGGCCAGGGGGTAGCCGAGCTCGAAGACCCAGCCGAGGGCGCCCACGAGCCAGGCGTAGCCGGGGGTGTAGATGTAGGGGATGAACTCAGGGGTGGGCGCCACGTACAGGGGCAGCCCGTCGCGCACCCGCAGGGCGTGCAGGAGCATGCCGCCTTCCATCCACTCGAGGTCGAACGGGTAGTTCACGCGGCCGGCGACGGTGGTGCCCAGCCACCAGCCGATACCGACCAGGGCAGCGAGCAGGACCAGGTCGGCCAGGAGTCGCAGGACGAGGGGGGCGTGCTTCATCGGGGCGGCTTCTATCCCATTCCGCGGGATCCAGGTGGCGCGGCCGGGGCCGGGGAGCGACATTGGGGGCATGACCCTCGAACGACCCCAGCGCATCCCGGCGGGCCCATCCCCGGAAGACCCTGACGAGCACGTGGTGCCCGAGGGGCAGGGCGGCGAGCGCTTGGACCGCTACGCCCTGTCGGTGCTGCCGGCCCTGGCCACTGTCACCCATGCCAAAAAGGCCGCCAAGCGTGGAGAGCTGCTGGTGGGTGGGGAACCCCGTCCCCCCAACTACCGTGTGCTGGACGGCGATCGTCTGAGCTTCACCGGCCCCCCTCGGCCGCCGCCCCCCATCTGGCGCCTGGCCCTCGAGGTCCCCTTCGAGGACGAACACATGGCGGTGGTGGTCAAACCCCCGGGGCTCGCGGTGAGCGGCAATCGTTTCCGCTCCCTCGAGCATTCCCTGCTGCCCCATCTCACCCCCAGCACCGAGCGGGACGCCCTGTCCTGGCCTCGGCCCGTGCATCGTCTCGACGTGCGCACCGGCGGGCTGGTGATGGTGGCCAAGACCGCCCGCACCCGAGCGATGCTGGGCAAGGTGCTCGAGCAGCGCGAGGCCTCCAAGCGCTACCGCGCGTTGCTCATCGGTCGCCTCGAGGGCGAGGGCACGGTGGAGCGCTCGGTGGGCGACCGTCCCAGCATCTCCCGGTATCGGGTGGTGGAACACATTCGCAGTCTGCGCACGGACTGGCTCACCACGGTGGACCTGTGGCCGGTCACCGGCCGCACCCACCAGCTCCGCCAGCACGCCCGCCACCTCGGGCATCCGGTACTGGGGGACGAGATCTATGGCATCGAAGGGAGCATCCTGCGGGGCGCCGGGCTGTTTCTGTGGTCCCTGGAGTTGAAGCTCGAGCACCCCATCACCGGCGCCCCGCTGCGGGTGTGCATTCCCGAGCCTCCGAAATTCGACAGCCACCGCCGCCGTGAGGCCCGACGCTGGGAACGCTACACCGAGGCGGACAAGACCTGACCGGATCACCTTTCGGGTGCTTGCCCACGGGGCAGCGGGGGCTACAGTCGTGCAGCGCCCGAGCCCCGGACTCTCCATGGATCCCCTGCACCGCCTTCTCAAGGCCACCTTCGGCCACTCCGGCTTCCGTGATGGTCAGGAAGAGGTCGTGCGCGCGGTGGCCGAGGGCGAAGACTCCCTGGTGGTCATGCCCACCGGCGCCGGCAAGTCCCTGTGCTACCAGCTCCCAGCCCTGGCGCGTTCAGGCGCCACCCTGGTGGTCTCCCCGCTGATCGCCCTGATGAAGGACCAGGTCGACAGCCTGCAGGCCCGGGGCGTCGCCGCCACCTGTATCAACTCCTCCATCTCCCCCGCCGAACGCAACGACCGCATCCAGGGCATGATCGACGGCCGCTGGAAGCTGGTCTACGTCGCACCGGAACGGTTCAGCCCTCGCTTCCTCGAGCGCATCCGCGGCGCCGAGATTGGGCTGTTCGCCATCGATGAGGCCCACTGCGTGTCCGAGTGGGGCCACGACTTCCGGCCCGACTACCTGCGCCTGGGCGACGTGCGCAAGAAGCTGGGCTGCCCCCCCACGGTGGCCCTCACCGCCACGGCCACCCCCGAAGTCCAGCGCGACATCGTGCGCCTGGTGGGCATCGACCGCTGCCGTCGCTTCGTGCGCGGATTCGATCGCAAGAACATCGGCCTCGAGGTTCACGAGTGCTCCGGTGGCGCCCACAAGCTCGGCCTGCTGCCCGCTCTGATCTCTCTCGGCCCGGCCCTGGTCTACTGCGCCACCCGCAAGAACGTGGAGAAGGTCGTGCGCTCCCTGCGGGACGCCGGGGTCCAGGCCGGCATGTACCACGGCGGCATGGAACACCAGGATCGCGCCCGGGTGCAGGACGCCTTCATGGGCGGGCACCTGCCGGTGGTGGTCGCCACCAACGCCTTCGGCATGGGGGTCGACAAGTCGGACATCCGCTGCATCGTGCACTTCGACATCCCTGGCTCGGTCGAAGCCTACTACCAGGAGATCGGCCGCGCGGGCCGCGACGGCGCGCCAGCTCGGGCGGTGCTGCTGTTCCATCCCTCCGACCGTCGCATCCAGGAGTTCTTCGTGCGCTCGGCGCACCCCGAGGCCTCGCTGGTGATCACCATCTACGACCAGCTCATGGCCAATTGGCGCCAGCAAGGCGGGGAAGAACCAGTGGTCGAGGCTCACCGCGAGCGCCTGGGTGCCAGCCTGCCGTCCGACGCTGGCGGTCACTTTGCCGCCTCGGCTTGCATCCGTGTGCTCGAGCGCCAGGGCTGGCTGCGCCGGGTGTCCATGCGTGATCGCCAAGGCTCGGTTCAGCTCACCGCGGCCAACCCCACCACGCCCCCCCGGGGCCTGGTGGGCCAGGTCTACGCCGCCGCCCTGCGGCGCCTCGAGGCCTACCCCGGCGAGTCCTGGCTGCTGCAGCCCGCCCAGCTCTGTCGCGAGCTCGAGGTCGACCGGTCCCAGCTCCTGGCCGCCTTGCGGGGGCTGGAATCCCGGGGGCTCATCCTCTACGAAGCCCCCAGCCAAGCCGGGGCGGTCGAGCTGCTGCGTCCTCGCCAGCCCCTCGAGCTGGACCAGGAGGCCCTCGACCACCGCCGCCGCTTCGACCTGCAGAAGGTCGAGCGTATGATCGGCTACGTGCACGCCGCTTGCCGGCGCCACTACCTGCTGTCCTACTTCGGCGAGAAGCCCCCGTACCAGCGCTGCGGCGCCTGCGACGCCTGTCGCTCCGGCAAGCCCACGGCCCAGGCCAGCGAGAGCCTCGACCCCGAACAACAGCGGGCCATGCGCGGCGTGTTGGCGTGCATCCAGCGCCTGAAGGGCGACTACACACCCAACATGGTGGCCAAGGTGCTCACGGGCAGCAACGATCGCGCCGTGCGGGCCTTGAAGCTCGATCGCTTGGTTACCCACGGTCTGCTCTCATCCTGGACCATCGCCGAGGTCGGGGCCCTTGTCGAAGCCCTGGTCCACGCCGGGCTGCTCGAGCGCCGCTACGTCACCCGTCGGATCCAGGGCAACGAGCGCACCTACGCCGTGGTGGGCCTCACCGATGCCGGCCACCAGCAGATCCTGGGTCGTGGCGGCCCCCCGGACGTCACCCTGCCCGGTGCGGTGATCAGCGCCCTCGAGCGTCAGTCCCACAAGGCGGGGCGTGCCTCTGGCGCCCAGCGCGCTGCGGCCGCCCCGATGGTTCAGGTGTCGGACGATCTGCTGTCCTACCTGCGCGACGTGCGCCGGCAGCTGGCCCAAGCCGCCGACGTGCCAGCCTACGTGGTGGCCTCCAATCGCACCCTGCGCGACATCGCCGCCCATCGTCCCGACAATCGGGCGGCCATGCTGGACGTCCACGGCATGGGCCCCCAGCGCTTCCAGCGCTTCGGTGAGCCGCTGCTCGACGCCGTGCGCGCGTGGGACGGCGGTTAATCGTCGATTTTATCGGTATTTTGATTTCCGGATGGCCCCGGGCCCAGGGTGGGGCTAGGTGCGGGCCGCCCTCGGCGGCAGGAGCACCCCCATGTCTTCACGTGTTGCTTTGGCGGCGAAGAATCCGCCCTCTCGCGCAGGCCTCTCCGCGCCCCATTCGATGACCAGCTACGCGGTGACCCTGCACATCCAGGGCCAGGACCACAGCTTCGTGGTGCTCGCGGCTGACATCGCGCGCGCGTCGGCCATCGCCGAGCTGCGGCTTCGGGAACGCAGCACCGAGGGCCGGGTGGTGGCCGTTCGTTTCCTGGGTCAGGCCCTCGTAGGCGGGGCTCGCTAGTAGGTGCACTCGAGCCCGGCGTCTTCGTCTTCCTGCTGGACGTCGGCCAGGTCGATAGCGCACTGGTCCTGGAGCTCGGGCTCGGCGTCCAGGTAGCTGGTCTCGAGCACGGCGCAGTCGTACTGCGGGTCGTCTTCGTGGCAGGTGCAGAGGTAGTCCACGTAGTCGTCGCAGGGCTCGAAGAAGCAGCCGGACAGGGCGGCGGTGGCGAGCAGGGCAGTCATCAAGCGGGTGGCGGTGGACATGGGCGTTCTCCGGGTGGCTCTACTCGAGGATAACCCGGGCTGCCGTCGTTTCCGTTCGAGAAGCGGATAGCTCAGGGTTGAAGGCCGAGGGCCGCAGCCGTTGCACGGAGATTCAATGTCCGACTTCAAAGACAAGGTCGTGGTCATCACGGGCGCCACCAGCGGCATCGGCCGTGCTACCGCCCGCGCCTTCGCGGCGGCGGGCGCGCGGGTGCTGGGCACCGGCCGTCACCAGGGTCGGCTCGCCGAGCTGGCCCGCGAGGTGGATCTGGCGCTCACGGTGGATGTCACCGATGCCAAGGATGTCGAGCTGCTCCGCACGGTGGCCCTGGACCGCTACGGTCGGGTGGACGTGCTGGTGAACAATGCGGGCATCGGGCTGTTCGAGCGCTGGGACGCCACCAGCCCGGAGCAGCTCTCCGCGTTGCTCGAGGTCAACCTCGTGGGCGCCCAGCGGGTGGCCCAGGCGCTGGTGCCGGGCATGGTCGAGCGTGGCGAGGGTCACCTGGTGCAGGTGGCCAGCATCGCGGGCAAGCGCGGCTTCGAGCGCCAGAGCGCCTACTGCGCCACCAAGCACGCGCTCATCGGCTGGTCGGAGGCCCTGCGGCAGGAGCTCAACGACACCGGCGTGAAGGTCCACGTGATCTGCCCACCGGCGGTGGACACCCCCTTCTTCGCCAACGCAGGCTGGCCGGAGATCGCCGCCGAGCACCGCCGCTGGCGTCCCATGTCCGCCGAATCGGTAGCCGAGGCCATCCTGGACGCCATCCGCGAGGATCGCCGTCAGGTGGTCCTCACCCCTCGTGCCCGGGCCCTACACATGGCATCGGCCCACATGCCCGAAGCCTTGGACAAGGCTCGGGCGAAGTGGGCCTGGAAGAAGCGCTGAGCGCTGAGGGTCAGGGGCCATGGCCCCGCGACAACATCTGTCGGGGGCCGGAGCCCGCGACTACATCGCGAAGTCGTCGGCGCTGCGGGGCTCGAGCTTGAACACTTCGAAGTTGTAGGTGATCACGCCGGTGATGCTGGCGTAGTGGTCACCGCTGCTCAGGTCACCGTTGTAGAACATGTCGTCGATGGTCAGATCGTAGTTGGTGCTGACCTCGCCGTAGTTGTCCTGATCGCTGGTGATGTCCACGTCCATCAGCTTCACCAGGGCACCTTCGTACAGGTCCCAGTCGCTGGCGGCGGCGGTGAGCTCGGTAGGCACGGGGGTGACCGTGTCGCCGGTGGCCGTGGTGGTGCTGGGCGAGATCTCGAGCAGATCGTAGTAGAGGCTCAGGGGGCCCTGGATGTCGATGACGGTGCCGATGACGGCGTCGTAGCTGTTGGTGCCCACGTAGACCACCAGCCCGCTGTTCTCGCCGCCGGCCTGGTCTTGGATGAAGTACAGCTCGCCGTCGGGGGTGTTCTCGGTGGTGATGACCACGTCTTCGAGGGCCACGAAGTCGCCGTCGCCGGCGCCGCTGGCCTTCATGGCGGCGATGCTGGTGCCATCGACCTGCTCCGGGTCGGTGCAGCCAGCCATGTCGTCTTCGTCGCGGGGGTTGATCCGCCAGGCTTCGAAGGAGTAGAGCAAGGGGCCGACCACGGGGGTGCAGACGGCGCCGGTGCCGCTGTTGTAGTCGAAGTAGAGGTCGTCGAAGGTGATGCCGCAGCTGGTCTCGGCCTGGCCGTAGTTGTCGGGCCACGAGGTGACCTCGAGGCCGTCGATGGAGACCAGGCAGGACTCCCAGGGCTCCCAGTCGCTGGTGCCGCAGTCGATGGCATCCACGGTGACGGGGTACTCGCCGATGACGGCGACGTCGTAGGCCGTGGCGATGGACAGCTCGGTCAGATCGTTCCACTCACTGACCACGCCGGCGATGCTGATGAGGTCGCCTTCGGAGATGTCCATCTCGCTAGCGTCCATGCCGCCGTAGAGGTAGACGTACATGCCGCTCCACTCGCCGCCGCCCGGGTCCTGGATGAAGAAGGCTTCGCCGCCAGCGGTCAGCCCGCCGGTGACCACCGCGCAGGGGATCTCCACTTCGTCGCCATCGCCGTAGGTGCCGTTCTGGATGTCGGCCAGGGTGGCGCCGCCGGTGCAGGCATCGGGCAGCTCGCCGGTGGCTCCGTCGGTGTCGTCGGTCTTGTCGACGGGGGCGCAGAGGCCCGCCATGAGCGAGGTGATGAGAAAGAAGCCGTACTTCATGGCCGTCTCCGGTCGGTGGGAGTGTGCGCGTTGCGCGGCGGGTTAACCGGGGCGCTTCTTACACGGAGTTACGTGTGATGCCAAGGAATGATTCCCCGAATCCTGCCGCCGCTGGTGTCCCCGCCCTCGAGGTGGAAGGTCTCACTCGGCGCTTCGGCTCCCGCACCGCGGTCCACGACCTCCACTTGAAGGTAGAGCCTGGCGATCTGTACGGTTTCCTCGGGCCCAATGGCGCAGGCAAGACCACCACCATGCGCTGCATCCTCGGCCTGATCCGTCGCGACGCCGGCCGGGTGCGCATCTTCGGTGAGGAGAACCCCGTGCGCCAGCGCACCTGGGTGGGCGCCATCGTGGAGACCCCGCGCTTTCACGACTGGATGACAGGCCGTGCCAACCTCGAGCTGGCCTGCGCCTACGCCGGCCAGGGCGATGCCACCGACCGCAGCGAGGCGCTGCAGCGGGTGGGGCTGGCGGATCGGGCCGACGACCGCGTGCGCACCTACTCCCACGGCATGAAGCAGCGGCTGGGCATCGCCCGGGCTCTGGTGGGTCGTCCCAAGCTCCTGCTCATCGACGAGCCCACCAACGGCCTCGATCCCCGCGGTATGCGCGAGGTGAGGGACCTGCTGCGGATGCTCGTCAAGCGCGATGGGCTCACCGTGTTCATCTCCAGCCACCTGCTGGCCGAGATCGAGCTGCTGTGCAATCGGGTGGGCATCCTCGACCAGGGTAAGCTCTCCGCCGAAGGCGAGGTGGCCACCCTGGTGCGGGACCTCGCTGGCGACGAGCTCATCGAGCTGGCCGTGGACGACCCCGGCCGGGCACGCGCCCTGCTACAGGCCGTCGAAGGCGCGGATTGTGTGGGCGACGGCGTCGCCGGTCGGCTGCGGGTCAGCCTGCGCGGTCTCACGCCGGCCGAGCTCAACGCACGCCTTGTGGGCGAGGGGCTGGCCGTCTCGGCCATCGTGCCTCAGGACCGCCGCCTCGAGGAACTCTACCTGGCGAGCACGCAGCAGGAGGTGCGCTGATGATCCCCCGTCACTTCCATCGGATGTTCTTGGCCGAGCTGCGCAAGACCCTGTTGCGGGGCAGCGGCATCGCCGCGATCCTCATCGCTGCGGCGGTGGGCCTGCTGGCCGTAGGCGGCATGGCCGCAGCTCAGTACCTGGGGGGCGAGGCTGCGGTCAACGGGCTGCCGCTGGACCAGATCATGGAGTTCTCTGGCGCGACCACCGCGGGCTGGGCCCTGCGCGCCCGCAACTTCTTCCTGCTGCCCCTGCTGTTGCTGTGGGCCACCGGCGCGACCTTCGCGGGTGAGTTCAAGGAACGCACCCTGCGTGAGCTGCTGGCCCGCCCGGTGCCCCGCTGGTCCATCATGGCCGCCAAGTTCCTGGCGCTGTCGGTACTCTCGGCCCTGACCCTCCTGGTGACCGCGGTGCTCTCCGGCGGGTTGGGCGCTCTGCTGTTCGGCATCGAGGGCGAGTGGGGACCCCTGGCCTTGGGCTACCTGGCGTCTTGGCCGTCGGATCTCGGCCTGTTGAGCATGGGCATCCTGGTGGCACTGGTGGTGCGCAACGTAGCGGCTGTGGTGGTGGGCGTGGTGCTCTACCTGGCTGCGGATCTGGTGCTTCGCCTGTTGCTCAGCCTCGTGGGTAAGCTACCCAGCCTCGAGCTGGCGGCTGAGATCGCGCGCTTCATGCCTGGCGAAGCCCTGGCGGCCTGGGAGGGCTACCTCGATGGCTGGAACATGGTCTCCTGGATCGGGCTGGCAGGGCTGATCGCGCTGTGCCTGGGCCTGGCCTTGCTGCGCTTCATGCGCATGGACGTACCCTAGGCTCTACGACAGGCGGGGCACCCAGCCCCATGCCATGGCGCCCACCCACAGCAGCAGCATGGCTGCGCTGGTGACCATGGCTACGCGTCGGACCTGGCGGGCTGCCAGGGGCGCCGACTCCCGCCACAGCCACCAAGCCACCCAGGCGGGCAGAGGGGTGAGGACCACGGCGGTCGCTGCGATGGTCGCGATAGCCCAGCGGGGCAACACCCCTCCGGGAGGGCCCGCGGCGTCGAGGGCCAGCAAGGCGGAGAGGCTGGGGGCGGAGGTCCAGGCGGGCCCCGCGTCACCGAAGTCCTCATCCGCTCCATCCTCAGGCGCGGCGTTGGGCTGCGGCGTCCCGGCCGACGCCGACTTGGGACGTCGGCGCCGGCCGGGGATGGCCTCTTCGAGGCCTTGGCGCGCCTTGTCCATCAGGTGCTCTGGGGGGGCCAGCTTCTCGCCGCCTCGGATCCGTCGCGCCGCTTCTTCGAGGTCCTTGGGGCTGAGGTGATGATCCGAGAGCAGCCACGCCAGGGTGCGCTCTTCGCCTACGGGGACATGGGTGCAGGTGCGGCAGGGCACCAGTGGGCCCGGCTTGTCCGCGCCGCAGCGCTGGCAGACGGCCCTCACTCGCTCGCTCCTTGGGTGGGGATCACGATGGCGTCGTCACGATCGATGCCGAGCACCAGGACCTGCTCGAGAGGCGAGGCCGGCTCGGTGGCGGTAGCAGCCAGCCACTCCCAGGTGTCGGCGGGCACGGGCTGTTGGAGCCCGGGGTGGCGCAGGCAGAGGATCTCGGCGCCCGACAAGTGTACGGCGCTGGCGAGCTCGACGGCTTCTACGGCTGCGGGGCCGCGCCAGCCGACGGGGCGTCCGGATGGGCCGGTGACCACCACCGCGGACTCGCCCCAGCGTGCGGGTCTCGCGGCGGGGATGTCGAAGGGAGGCTGGGACAGGGTGGCGCTCACGCTGGCAGCGGCCGCCGCTCGGGAGGGGTCGGGCGCCGTCAAGGCCTGGAGCCAGCCCGCGCTGGCCTGCTGGATGGAGCCCCCCGCCGCGGGCAGGGCGCGGAAACGCCGGGCCAGGCTCTGCAGGAAGCCCGACAACCACGGGGGGGAGTCCGGGCCAGCCACGGGCACCCGCTCTTCTCCTAGGACGACCCGCAGCACGCTGACGACGGCGGCGCAGAGTTCGGTGTCGAACAACCAGCCCACCGTGATCTCAGCGCGTGCACCCTCGGACAGGGCGGTGACCAGCCAGGGGTGGCGCCCGGAATGCTCGCGCAGGAAGCGGAACTGCAGGGGGTCCAGCGCCATGGACAGCCGAACCTTGAGGTTGCGCTCGCTGGGATCGGCCAGCAATGCCCGGGCCGCGTGGGGCAAGGCCCAGCGGGCCTGATCCGGCAGGGGCTGGCCCAAGACCTCGATGTCGTCGGCCTGGTGGTGGAAGCCCAGGTCCACCAGAGCCTTGGGCAGGCGCTCGGGCAGGAGCCCTGCGAAGAACAACTGCAGGGCCGCAGCCACCTGCTCACAGTGCTCTGGTGCGCCGTGGATGAACGCAGCGCGGGGAAGCTCATCGAGCGTGAGCTCGGCGAGGGGGGCGAACCCCTCGGTGCGAATGCCGGTGATCCACATGGACGGCTCCTGCGTGCTGACCTCCTGTCGTTATCGGTTACGCTCCGTCCATGCTCGCCTCCGCCCTGATCCTCATCGCCGCCGTCGCCGCCCAGCCCTTGATGGGCGTCGAGTGGGTGCCCTACTCCCGCGGCGACGCCATGTGGGTGGCCGAAGACCGCACCTCGGGGACCGGCGTGTCCGAGCTGGACGGCTGGCTCCAGCCCGCACTGACCTTCCAGGGCGGCATCCAGAAGGAGCGCTGGGCGTTGCTGGGCAGCCTAGCTGTGGCGCGCATCACCACCACCACCTGGCTGGGCGATGGCCGCGACCAGGCCCACGTGGGCGCCGTGCGCCTCGGCATGGGCTACCGGCGCTACCTGGGCCTCCCCGAGCAAGGTCGTGTGCAGGGTTTCGCCGAAGGCGGCCTCTACGGCGTAATCCCATCGGCTCGTGTGCTGTCGGACTCCTACACCGAGGCCGAGCAGAACGACGCCGACGAAGGCGCCGCGTACACCCGTAAGAGCATCGGGGCGCTGGGCCTGTGGCTGGGGCCTGGCTTTGGCTGGTGGGTTCACGAGCAGGTCATGCTGGGTGCGCGCTACCACTTGTTGCTGCACCGCGGCCAGATTCTCACCGAGGACACGCTCTCCGTGTCCACGGTGTTGTCGGGTGAGGCAGCGTTCCTGCTGGAAGTACGCCTGTAAAGGCCCGGCCCGTGGCGTGCTTGACCCAGCGCTCACAACGCGCTGGTCGGCATTGTCGGTGCTCTTGCGACAGCCCTCCGCGCGCGATACGGCCCAGGTTCCGCGTTCTTGGTGAACCGCGTTGCGGTCGCCGTGTATTCGCTGAAGCCGAACCTGTCCCCGCGGGAGACCGCCTGTGAATATCGTCCCGGACTGGACCCTCGTTGCTCTCCAGATCCTCCCCTTCCTCGTGGCGTTCCTCGCCCTCCGATCTCTGCTGTTCAAGCCGATGATCGCGTACCTCGAGGAACGTGACGCCGCCATTGCCGGCGCCCGGGAAGAAACGGGCCAGCTCCGTGAGCGGGTCGCCGGTGCTCGCGCCGAGTGGGACCAGCGCCTGGCCGATGCCCGTGCCGAAGGCGCTGCCCACCGCGCCACCATCCAAGCCGAAGCCAACACCCGCCGCCAGGCCCTGGTGGACGACGCCCGCGCTGCTGCCGAGCAGCAGGTCGGCGTGGCCTTGGCCGACATCGAGAAGGCCCGCTCCCAGGCTGCCCAGCAGCTCGAACAAGGTGCCCGCCAGCTCGCCCACGACATTGCAGAGCGCGTCCTCGAGCGTCCGCTGCCCCAGGCCTGACGGAGCCGTCCATGTCTCGCTTCTTCCCCTGTGCCCTGCTTTTGCTGTTGCCCGCTGTGGCGTTGGCTTCAGGTGACGCCCACGGTGGTCCTGTCACCATCCCGTGGACCGGCCTGGCGTGGCACGCCCTCAACCTCACCATCCTGCTGGGCGCCATCTTCTGGTTTGCCCGTCGGCCGGTCTCCGACGCGCTCAAGAACCGCTCCGCCAAGGTTCGCCGCGACATCGAGTCCGCCCAGAACGAACGCGCCGCGGCCCGGGCCGAGCTCGAAGCGCTCGAAGAGAAGCTCGCCGACTTCGAGCTGCAGGTCGAGCGCCTTCGCAAGGAGATGGCCGAGCACGCCCAGCACGAGCGCGAAGCCATCCTCGAGCGCGCACAGCGCGAGTCCCAGGCGGTGCAGCTCGCCGCCGAACGCGCCATTCGAGACGAAACCCAGCGCGCGCGTCGTCAGCTGCAAGCCGACGCCGTGGCCCTGGCCGTCAAGCTCGCCGAAGGCATCCTGGCCGCTCAGGTGGGCGATGCCGATCAGCAGGCCCTCGCCCGTCAGCTCATCGCCGCCGTCGATGCCGAACACAGCTCGATCCAGGGGTCCTGACCATGGCGCTCGAAGCTTCCGTCGCCCGTCGTTATGCCCGTGCTCTGGCCGAGCTGGCCGATGAGCTCGAGGTCGGCGGCCCCGTCACCGCCGACATGGAACGCCTCGGCGTCCTCATCGCCGATCCGAAATCCGACCTCGTCGCCACCCTGTCCAACCCGGTGTTCACCATCGCCGAGCGCCAGGAAGCGCTGGCTGCGGTGCTCGCCAAGCTGGGCTTCCACGACCTGCTCAACAGCTTCTTGAAGCTGCTGATGGCCAAGAACCGCTTCGCCTGGTTGCCGCTGGTGGTGCAGTCCTTTGGCGAACGCGCCGATCGCCAGGCCGGTCGGGTGCGCGCTCAGGTCACCACCGCCCGCAGCCTCGCCCCTCAGCTCATCGCCGAGATCCAGGCCAGCTTGGCCAAGGCCACCGGGCGCGAGGTCGTCATCACCAGTGTCGAAGACCCCTCCCTGCTGGCCGGCCTCGTGGTCGAACTCGCCGGTACGGTCTACGACTCGAGCCTCCGCTCGCGGCTGTCCAAGCTCGAGCAAGAACTCTCGCATACCCACGCCACCGAAACCTCGGAATCCTAGTTCCGCGGGCATCAGCGCCCCCTCCTGGAGCATCCATGGACCTTCGCGCAGACGAAATCAGCCAGATCCTCAAGCAGCAGATCAAGGACTACGAGTCCCGCGTGCAGGTGCTCGAGACCGGCACCGTGCTCACCGTTGGTGATGGCATCGCTCGTGTCTACGGCCTGGCCAATTGCATGGCCGGCGAGTTGCTCGAGTTCCCGGGCGGCCTGATGGGCATGGCCCTGAACCTCGAAGAGGACAACGTCGGTGTGGCCTTGATGGGCGACGACCGCCTCATCCGCGAAGGCGATCAGGTCAAGCGCACAGGCCGCATCGTCTCGGTGCCGGTGGGCCCCGCCTGCATGGGCCGCGTCATCGACCCCTTGGGTAATGTGCTGGATGGTGGCGATCCCCTGCCCACGGACATCATGCGCTCGGTCGAGCTCAAGGCGCCGGGCATCGTCAAGCGCCGCTCGGTGCACGAGCCGCTGCAGACCGGCATCAAGGCCGTCGATGCCATGACCCCGGTCGGTCGCGGCCAGCGTGAGCTCATCATCGGCGACCGCCAGACCGGCAAGACCGCGCTGGCCATCGACACCATCATCAATCAGCGCCAGTACAAGGACGACGAGCGCAAGATGTACTGCGTCTACGTCGCCATCGGCCAGAAGCAGTCCACCGTCGCTCAGGTGGTCGACCGGCTGCAGAAAGAAGGCGCCATGGAGTACACCTGCGTGATCTCCGCGCCGGCCTCCGCCCCCGCCCCGCTACAGTTCCTGGCTCCCTTCACCGGCGCCACCATCGGCGAGTACTTCCGCGATAACGGCATGCACGCTCTGAACGTCTACGACGACCTGAGCAAGCAAGCGGTGGCCTACCGCCAGCTCTCCCTGCTGCTGCGGCGCCCCCCCGGTCGCGAAGCCTACCCCGGCGACGTCTTCTACCTGCACTCCCGCCTGCTCGAGCGCGCAGCCAAGATGTCCGAACGCGAAGGCGGTGGCTCGCTCACCTCGCTGCCCATCATCGAGACTCAGGCTGGCGACGTCTCGGCCTACATCCCGACCAACGTCATCTCCATCACCGACGGTCAGATCTTCCTGCAGTCCGACCTCTTCAACGCCGGTCAGCGCCCAGCCGTCAACGCCGGTATCTCCGTGTCCCGCGTCGGTGGCAACGCCCAAATCCCGGCCATGAAGCAGATCGCGGGCGCCCTGCGCCTGACCCTGGCCCAGTACCGCGAGCTCGCGGCCTTCGCCCAGTTCGGCTCCGACCTCGACGCCGCCACCAAGCGTCAGCTCACCCGCGGCGCACGGCTCACCGAGATCCTCAAGCAGGGCCAGTACGTGCCTCAGCCTGTCGAAGTCCAGGTGCTCCAGATCCTGGTCGGCACCGAGGGCGTCGCCGACGATCTCGAGATGAAGCATGTCGGTGCGTTCCTCGAGGATCTCACGCTGCACTTCCAGTCCAAGCAGAAAGTGCTGCTCGACGAACTGGCTACCAAGCAGACCTTCAAGAAGAACGACCTGAAGCAACGCCTTGTCGCCGCCATGCAGACCTACAAGGACAGCTGGCACCCCGTAGCCTAGCTCTCCAGCTCTCTCTCCAACCCTCTCCCAGAGAACCAAGTGGCGAGCCTCCAAGACATTCGGCGCCGAATCTCGTCGGTCAAGAACACCCGGCAGATCACTTCCGCGATGAAGCTGGTGGCCGGAGCCAAGCTCCGTCGTGCCACCGAAAACGCCTATGCCGCCCGCCCGTACCAGGAAGCCCTCACCAAGGTCCTGGGCAGGGTGGCCGCAGCCTCGCCCGATGCCGAGCTCCCTCTGCTCGAGCGTCGCGAAGCTGTGAAGACCGTGCTGCTGGTGGTCTTCACCAGCGACCGTGGCCTCTGCGGCGGCTTCAACTCCAACCTGCTCCGGGACACCGAACGGCGGGTGCGGGAGCTCCAGGCCGAAGGCCGCGAGATCTCCATCATCACGGTGGGCAAGAAGGCGCGGGATTACCTGACCAAGCGCGACTATCCCGTCACCGAGAGTCACATCGACGTTGAGCCTTCGGAGTTCGAGACCACAGCCGTGAAGCTGGGCGCGAAGCTGCGCGTGGCCTTCGTGGACGATGGCTTCGATCAGGTCGTGGTGGTCTACAACCGCTTCGTCTCCACCATGACCCAGCAGCCCACCGGCCTCGAGTTGCTCCCCATCTCCCTGGGTGGCAGCGACGAGTCGGCTTCGGACGCCTCCGTGGGCGACTACCGCTACGAGCCGCGCGGCGAAGCCATCCTGGCCACCCTGCTGCCGCTGTACATCGACACGGTGTTGTTGCAGGCCATGCTCGAGACCCAAGCCGGCGAACAAGCGGCGCGCATGACCGCCATGGACAGCGCCACTCGCAACGCATCAGACATCATCGAAAACCTCACCTTGAAGTACAACCGGGCCCGCCAGGCCGCGATCACGAAGGAACTCATCGAGATCGTCTCCGGCGCCGAGGCCCTCTAGGAGTCGCTGGATGTCCACCCCCGAAACCGAAGCCAGCTACGGTGTCATCAAGCAGGTCATGGGGCCTGTCGTGGACGTGGAGTTCCCCCCGGGCAAGCTCCCCATGATGCTCACCGCTCTCAAGCTCACCAACCCCGCCATCAACGATCAGGACGAAAACCTGACCGTCGAGGTGTCGCTGCACATGGGCGAAAACGTCCTTCGCTGCATCGCCATGGACACCACCGATGGCTTGGTGCGCGGGCAGAAGGTGCGCGACACCGGCAGCCCCATCACCATGCCGGTGGGCCCCGAAGTGCTCGGCCGCATCATCAACGTCACCGGCGATCCGGTGGATGAGCTGGGCCCGGTGAACGCCAAGATGCACCTGCCCATCCACCGCCAGCCCCCGGGCTTCACCGAGCAGTCCACCGAGTCCGAGATGTTCGAGACGGGCATCAAGGTGGTCGACCTGCTCGCGCCCTACTCTCGCGGCGGCAAAATCGGCCTCTTTGGCGGCGCAGGCGTGGGCAAGACCGTGCTCATCATGGAGCTCATCAACAACGTCGGCCTCAAGCACGGCGGTAAGTCCGTGTTCGGTGGCGTGGGCGAGCGCACCCGTGAAGGCAACGACCTCTGGTTCGAGATGATGGAGTCCGGCGTCATCAAGGCCAAGCTGAACGACCACGGCGAAGTCGAGATGGGCGCCAATGGCCTGCCCGAGATCGACACCGAGGGTTCCCGTGTGGCTCTGGTCTACGGCCAGATGAACGAGCCTCCCGGCGCCCGCGCCCGGGTCGCCCTGTCCGCCCTCACCGTGGCCGAGTACTTCCGCGACGAAGAGCGCCAGGACGTGCTGCTGTTCATCGACAACATCTTCCGCTTCACCCAGGCGGGCTCCGAGGTCTCCGCGCTGCTGGGCCGCATGCCCTCCGCCGTTGGCTACCAGCCAACCCTGGGTACGGAGATGGGCATGATGCAGGAACGCATCACCACCACCAACCGGGGATCCATCACCTCGGTGCAGGCTATCTACGTCCCCGCCGACGACCTCACCGACCCGGCGCCGGCCACCACCTTCGCCCACCTCGATGCCACCACGGTGCTCTCCCGCGCCATCGTAGACATCGGCATCTACCCGGCCGTCGATCCCCTGGACTCCACCAGCCGCATCCTCTCTGCAGACATCGTCGGCGAAGAGCACTACAACGTGGCCCGCCAGGTCCAGCAGGTTCTGCAGCGCTACAAGGAGCTCCAGGACATCATCGCCATCCTCGGTATGGACGAGCTGTCCGACGATGACAAGAAGACCGTCGAGCGCGCCCGCAAGATCCAGAAGTTCCTGTCTCAGCCCTTCTTCGTTGCAGAGCAGTTCACCGGCATGGACGGCCGCTACGTATCCCGCGAAGACACCGTCAAGGGCTTCAAGGAGATCCTCGAGGGCAAGCACGATCACCTGCCCGAGCAGGCCTTCTACATGGTTGGCACCATCGAAGAAGCCATCGAGGCCGCCAAGAAGCTGGCCGGTGAAGGCTGATGCCCGTCGAGCTGCGCATCGTGACCCCCAAGGCCGTGGCCTGGACCGGCCAGGCCGACGAGGTGCTCGCGCCTGGTCACCATGGCCAGTTCGGCGTGCTGCCCGGGCACGAACGTTTTCTCAGTGTGGCCCGTCCGGGCAGGGTGGTCATCCGCAACGAACAAGGTGAGCAGAGCTTTGTGGTGGGCACCGGATTCATCGAAGTCGGCGCCGAGCACGTCACCATTCTCACCGACGTGTGCGAACCGCTGGCCGAGGTAGACCTCGAGCTGGCCAAGCAGCAGCTCACCGAAGCCGAAGCCGAACTCGGCGAGTGCGTTCGAGGCACCGCTGCATGGGACGAAGTCGAGAAGCGCGCCGATCTGGCCCGCGCCCGCATCGGCTAGGAGCCCCCGACTGAGCCCTCCGGCTGCCTCTGCTCTCGCTTTCCTGACGAGCTGTGGGGCGTTATGAGCGAGCGCCCCTCTTGCCGGATGCCTGGGATGCGCCTGTTCATCGCTGTGCCCCTGCCAGATGAAGCCCGAGACCTGCTCTGTTCGGTGCAGGACGATCTTCGCCGCGAGGTCAAGCGCGCGGCGTGGGAGTCCCGTGACGTGATGCACGTCACCGTGCGCTTCTTGGGCGAGACCGACGACGAGCTGATCCCCGAGATCCACGAGGTGCTCAGCGAGGCGCTGGCCCAGCAGCCGCGATTCGAGGCCCGCCTGTGCAAGGGCGGAGCGTTCCCCAACGCGCGTGAGCCCAAGGTGTTCTGGGTGGGGCTCGAAGATGGCATGCGCTTCGCGGTGCTGGCCCACGCCGCCAACCTGGCCCTCAGTGCCCTTGGGTTTGCTGCCCCCCAGCACCCCTTCTTGCCCCATGCGACGCTGTGTCGTGTAAAGGGCCCCTGGCTGACCGGCCTGCCCAAGTCGCTGTCCAGGCTGGGCGAGTTCGGACGTTTTCCGGTGGACCGCCTGGTGCTCTACCAGAGCGTCCGCCATCGTCACGGCGCTCAGCACACCCCCTTGCACACGTACAACTTGAAGTAGGTCGGTATGTCCGTTCCTGGTCGTTTCCTCGCCATCGAGGGGCTGGATGGCTCCGGAGGCACCACTCAGGTGGCGCTGTTGGCCGATGCGCTGCGCCAGCGGGGCCTCGAGGTGTGGGTCACCGGCGAACCCACCCGCACCCTGCCCATCGGTCGCCTGATCCGTCAGGCCCTACAGGGTGTGGAGCCGCTGTCCGATGGCGTGCTGCCCTACTTGTTCGCCGCCGACCGCCGTGACCACCTGGACCGAGAGATCCTGCCCACGCTCGAGCGCGGCGCGTGGGTGATCAGCGATCGCTACATGGCCTCCAGCCTGGCCTACCAGGCCCTGGCCGTGGGCTTCGAGCACGTAGTGGCGCTCAACCACCGCTTCCGCCATCCCTGCCTCACCCTCATGCTCGAGCTCGACCCTACGGCCAGTCTGGCCCGGGTGGCATCCCGGGGCGAAGACCTCGAGCGCTTCGAGGTGCTCGAGACCCTGCAGCGCGTTCACACCGGCTACCACCAGGCCCTGGACTGGGTGCGTGAGCAGGGCGCCGCCGTGGCGGTGATCGACGCCAGCCAGGGTATCGAAGGGGTGCAGGCCGATGTGTGGGCGGCGGTCCAGGCAGAGCTGCTTGGTTAGCTGCAACCCCCGGCGCCTGGATACACGGCGGGGTCGCTGTCGTCGCAGTCGCCACCGATGAGCACCAGCCAGGGGTAGCCGTCGGCGTGGATGTCCAGCACCCTGTGGCCGGCTCCAGCCATGCTCACCGAGCCGTCGGTGGTGGCGCCGCTGCTGTCCAGGCCCAGGCGCAGGTCCAGGCTCTGTACATCCGCGCCTGTTGTCCAGGCGTGGGGGCCCGTGCTGGCCGAGCTGGTCCCCGTGAAGCTGGCCAGGGAACCGTCGCTGTCGATGTGCAGGGTGCCTGTTGTCAGCTCGTAGGGATAGCCCTCGGTGCCGCCGTCGATCTCACCCCCATCCACCACGCCGTACCAGGACCAGTCCCATGTGTGGTCGCGCTCGAATGCCAGTGTGAGTTCATGGTCGACGCCCATCTCGTCCCAGATGGTGACCGAGGTGATGAAGACATCATCAGTCAGGATCGCGGTCCAGTCATCCGTGCGGCCGTCGAAGGTCGAGGCGTTGATCAGTGTGCTTACGTCAGCATCGGCGTCGAGCAGCAGCTCCGCGATGATCACCTCGGTCTGCTGCCACAGTGGCGGATCTGAGCAGTCGTCTGTGGAGAAGCCGTCCACATCGTCCCCGTACTCGTCCAGGTCCCTGTCGGGGTACCAGGTGGTGGCCGTGTTCTCATCGATGCGCCCGTCGCAGTCGTTGTCCACCAGGTCGCAGACCTCATCCGCGCCCGGGTAGGCACTGGGGTCGTCATCGTCGCAGTCCTCGGCGGCGCTGTGGCTGTCGGCGTCGAGATCATCATCCCAGGTGTTGGGATCACAGTCGTCGTCCACTCCGTTGTAGGGGATCTCCGTGGCGCCCGGGTTCACCGCGGGGTCGGTGTCGTCGCAGTCGTCGACAATCCAGCCGTCGGCGTCCAGATCCTGGTCGGGAGTGGCCGGGTCGCAGTCGTCGTCCACCCCGTTGTAGGGGATCTCCGTGGCGCCCGGGTTCACCGCGGGGTCGGTGTCGTCGCAGTCCAGCACTGTTGAGTAGCCGTCGCGATCCGAGTCTACCGGCGGCCCGCCTGTGTCTTCGGTGTTGCCGGTGTCCACGGGGGCGGCGGTGTCGTCTTTGTCGGGCTCACCGCAGGCCATGAGCAGCGAGAGTAAGGGTAGCAGGCGGTGCATGGCGTCCTCCGGGCATGGCAGTGCCTGCTTCGGACGGTGATGGAGTGCCTTTAGGTGGAATGGGGGCCGTTGTTCACCACCGCCCAAACCCCGGCCTCTCGCCGGCCCGATACTCCGCCAGCCGTCGCGACGTACCCGGTGAGGTGGCCGCGGGCAGGTGGTCCAGCGGGAACCACTCGAGCTCGGCGATCTCCCAGTCGTGCTCGCCGCTGACCTGGGCGTCGCGGCAGATGAACACGGCCACGTGGTCGGTGCGGCGGTTCCAGAAGTTGCTGTAGACCCCCAGCAGCTCGACTGCGCCCAGGGTGGCCCCCGCCTCTTCCTGGGCCTCGCGCCGCGCCGCCTGTTCGAGGGACTCGCCACGGTCGCAGCCTCCACCGGGCATGTGCCAGTCGGGACGGTAGGTGTGCTTGACCAGCAACACCCGGCCGTCGCGCTCGATGAGCACGCGCACGCCGGCGCTCTGGGGGCGGGTGATCCACCACCAGGCGCGCAGGCTCATGTAGCCGAAGCGGTGCAGGGGGTTCATGGCGAGCCTCCGTCTTGGGGGCTGTCCCCTGCTGCGCGCGTGCATTCCTCGGCATCGCCGAGCTCACAGGCTCGCTCGAAGAACGCCCGTGAGCGCGCCTCGTCGGGAGGGAAGATCCCTTGTTCCATGAAGTTGCCAAGGTTGAAGCAGGCATTCGAGTTGTCAAGGCCGCAGGCTGCTTCGAGCAGTCGTTGGCCCTCGATGGGGTCCGCCGGCCCGAACAGGCCGATGGTGAGGGCGCTACCCAGGACGTTGCAGGCTTCGCTGTGGCCGTTGGTACAGGCGATGGTGAGCCCCTGTCGTGTGGCCTTGGACGGCGGGTTTGGCTCCTGGTTTGTCATGGAGAGGCCGACCCGGGCGACGCAGGCTGTAACGCTACCGAGCTCGCAGCCTTGCTCGACGCGTGCAGCACCGCGCGTGACGTCGACTTGCGTACCCCTTCCGTTGACGTACTGCATACCTGCGGCCTCGCATGCTTCGGCGTGCTCCTGTTGACATGCGCGCTCGTACAGCTCCAGCGAGCGGGCTGTGTCTCTGGGGAGGCCGTGGGCGTATTCGTAGCTCTGAGCCAGGTTGAAGCAGCCATGTGCGGAATCCTGGTCACAAGCCTGTTCCAGCAACCTGTTTCCGCGGGCAGGATCCGCCTTCACGCCGATCCCCAGCCTCAGAGCGTGTCCGAGATTCGAACAGCCCCCTGCGTCACCGGCTTCGCAGGCCCGCTCCAGCCAGGCGATGCCGCGACGCTGCTCGTGACGATCCTTGTTTTCGAAGACGGCGATCGAACCCCGTAGCCGGCAGGCTTCGCTGTGGCCGAGATCGCAGACCTTCTCTAGCAGGGCCAGCCCCTCCGGCTCGAGGCTCTCGGGGAAGCCGGCGTAGATGAACAGCTCCGCACGTTTGTGACAGCCAATGAACTCGAAGCCGCGACAGGAACGCTCCAGCAGGGGAAAGGCTTCCACTGTTTCTTCGACCCCTCCCCCCACGGTCAGCACCAGATCTGCGGCGACTGTGCAGGCATGCGCATCGCCGGCGTGACAGGCCCACCTGGCCAGCTCCATGGGATCCTTGGTCTCTGGGGCCTGGCCCCGATGCGTCAGAAGAGCCAGCCATGTGCAGGCTTGGGGGTCGCGCTGTTCGCAGCTGCGTTGGGCGAGGTGCAGGGCTTTCGATGGCTCGGCCTGTCCCCCCAACCCCTGCATGTGGAAGCTCGACAAGATCATGCAGCAGACCGTGCTGCCCCGCTCACAGCTATGTTCGAGGATCTCCAGCGCAGGGATGTCCTTGGACAATCCGTTCGGCCCCATGGAGCCCCACGTGGCCAGGTTGGCGCAGGCGACGTCGTCCCCCCCTTCGCAGCTAGTGGCCAGCAGTGCCTGGGCTCGCACGGGGGCTCGCGTCACCCCCAGGCCCCTCACGAGCTGGTTGGAGAGCTCGGTACAGCCAAGGTGGTCGCCGCCTTCGCAGCCACGCTCGAGGAGCTTCGCGGCCCGGCGTAGGTCGGGCTCTTCGGGCAGTCCATACAGCTCGATCCGACCCAGCTCCGTGCAACCGCGGGGCGCTCCGTGCTTGCAGGCGAGTGCGAAGGCATCCCTCCCTGCTGCCAGGTCTGGTGGGTCCAGCTGTGGCAGGCCGGTGGGCTCACGTTGGGTGGTCGCCCAGCCCACCACCAGGCATGCCAGGGCATCACCCCCGTCGCACGGGGGCCCGAAGAACGCGGCGGCAGGCTCGAGCTGCGGGGTGCCGGAGCGTTGATCGAGCCACTTGCAAGCCAGCGCATCCCCGCCATCGCAGGCCCCGCGAAACCCGGGGACTGGATCGCCTCGCCACCCCTGGTAAAGATCGCGCTCCAGGGCGCGGAGCATCCGCTGAGCGGCCTCGGGGGAGCGCTCGGCCCAAGCCGGTGTGGAGGCCCCCAGGGCTGTGAGCGTGATGATGACCAGCCAGACGATCCGCACGACCCTCATGAACGCCTCCGTGTACCGTCGATGACTCGCCTAGCCCGTCGCGGCGCTGCCCGCCCAGTGTTACCTGCCGCCCTCTTCGCAGCGCCCCTGGAGGCCCCCATGCTCGACCGCCGCTTCCTCGCCGAGAACCCGGACAAGGTCCTCGCCACGCTGGCCCGTCGCCACGCCGGTGACGATGCCGTGGCCATGGTGCAGCGCTTCGCCTCCATCGAGGATGAGCGCAAGGCCGCTACTCAGGAGCTGGACGAGATCCGCCGTATGCGCAACGCGAACTCCAAGGCCATCGGCCTGCTGTACCGCGAGGGCAAGCGAGACCAGGCCGAGGCCATGAAGGATGAGGTGCGCCTGGCCGCCGATCGCATGAAGGAGCTGGAGCAGCTGCAGTCCGCCCTCAACGCCGAGGCCACGGACATCCTGCTGGCCCTGCCCAACCACCTGGACGATCGTGTGCCCCCCGGTAAGGGAGACGACGACGCGGTGGAGCTGGCCCGCTGGGGGACCCCCCGGGAGCTGGACTTCGAGCCCATCGCCCACGATGACCTGGCGACGGCCCTGGGTATCCTTGACACCGAGCGGGCAGGCCGCATGACCGGCGCTCGTTTTGCGGTGCTCCGTGGCGCTGGCGCTGCCCTCGAGCGGGCCCTCATCAACTTCTTCCTGCAGCTGCACACCACCGAACATGGCTACACCGAGGTGATGGTCCCCTACATGGTCTGGGGCTCCGCGCTGCAGGGCACGGGTCAGCTGCCCAAGTTCGAGGCTGACTTGTTCAAGATCGAGGGCAAGGTGAACGGCTTTGATGCCTATCTCGTCCCCACCGCCGAGGTGCCTGTCACCAACCTGCACCGCGATGAGACGGTGGACCCGGAACAGCTGCCCATCCGCTACGCCTGCTTCACGCCGTGCTTCCGCTCCGAGGCTGGCTCGTACGGTCGCGACACCAAGGGCCTGATCAGGCAGCACCAGTTCCACAAGGTGGAGATGGTGCAGATCACCAGCGCCGAAGGCTCCGACGCAGCGCACACCGCCCTGGTGGGCCACGCCGAGCGCTGCCTGCAGCTGCTCGGTCTGCCCTACCGCAAGGTACAGATCAGCGGTGGCGACGCCTCCGCGGCCGCGGCCTACCAGATCGACCTCGAGGTCTGGGTGCCTAGCCAGCAGCGCTACCGCGAGATCTCCTCCTGCTCGAACTTCTGGGACTACCAAGCCCGTCGCATGGGCCTGCGACACAAAAAGACCGAGGGCAAGGGCACCAGCTTCTGCCACACCGTCAACGGATCGGGTCTGGCCGTGGGCCGCACCCTGGTGGCGGTGCTGGAGAACTACCAGCAGGCCGATGGCAGCGTGATCGTGCCTGAAGTTCTGCGTCCATTCATGGGAGGCCTTGACCGGATCGTGGCCAGGCAATATTAGGCGGCGGCTGTTGCCCGCAGCGCTTCGCGCAGCAGGCTGATCGGCCCGCCCGGAGGTGTGGCCGAGTGGTTGAAGGCAGCGGTCTTGAAAACCGCCGTAGGGAGACCTACCGTGGGTTCGAATCCCACCGCCTCCGCCCCTATTGCGGCGTC
>Ga0307987_1000118_pt1 | contig 47877 bp, 35 predicted proteins | sample EllFjometagen181_FD_203157 | JGI IMG/M metagenome (GOLD analysis project Ga0307987, IMG submission 203157) | Marine microbial communities from Ellis Fjord, Antarctic Ocean - #181 | ecosystem: Environmental > Aquatic > Marine > Unclassified | place: Southern Ocean | collected 2014-10-08 | reverse complement strand
GGGGGTAGAAGTCCCGCCGGTAGCGCCGGTCCGTGATTCGGATGCGGCCGCTGTCGGTGTACAGGGTGCCCGAGCGGGCGTGACGGGTGGGGATCACGCAGTCGAACATGTCGATGCCCCGCGCCACACCTTCCACCAGATCCTGCGGGCGCCCCACGCCCATGAGGTAGCGCGGAGAATCCTTGGGCATGTACGGGGTGGTGGCCTCGAGGATGTCGCGCATCTGGGCGGGCTCTTCGCCCACCGCGAGCCCGCCGATGGCGTAGCCGTCGAAGCCGATGTCGGCGATGGCCTGGGCCGAGCGCTTGCGAAGGTCGTGCCAGAAAGCACCCTGGACGATGCCGAACAGCGCTTGGTCGGCTCGGGTGTGAGCGGCCTTCGAGCGGGCTTCCCAGCGATGGGTGCGTTCGAGGGAGGTCTCGGCGTAGGCGCGCCCGACGTCGGCGGGCAGGCATTCGTCGAAGACCATGGCCACATCGGCCCCCAGGGCCTGCTGCACTTCCATGGAGATCTCGGGGGTCAGGCGGGTCTGCTTGCCGTCGACTTCGTAATTGAAGGTGACGCCATCCTCGTCGACCTTCTTGTCCAGCGAGAAGACCTGGAATCCTCCAGAGTCGGTGAGGATGGGTAGATCCACACCCATGAAACGATGCAACCCTCCGGCCTTTTCGACGATCGTTTCGCCGGGTCGTTGAGACAGGTGGTAGGTGTTGGCCAGCAGGATGGACACGCCAGCCTCGTGCACATCCCGGGGCTGGGTGGCCCGCAGTGCAGCCTGGGTACCCACCGGCATGAAGACCGGGGTGAGCACTTCACCGTGGGGGAGAACAAGGCGGCCTACACGGGCAGATCCGCTTGTCGTTTCGAGCTTGTAGTGAACGCTTCGCATGGTGTGACTCCGTAATGCGACCGAGCGGGTTAGGGGACCCCTCTGGTGGTCGTCAGACCGGGTGTCTTTACTGCGTTCGCGCTCTTGCACTCCCGCTGGCTGCCGCGTAAGCTTGTACCTTCCCGTACCCCGACCCGGAGCAGATCTGCCCAATGGCTTCTGGAGGACGTCCAAGGCCGGCCCCCTTCCCTTCGGGGATGAAATTGGGGGATCATTACCGGGTCGAGGGACTCGTGCGGCTTGCCGAAGGCCGCATGTTCTACTTGCTGAACGACGATCGACCCGATCAGGCGTTCCGCACGTGCTTCGACTGCGGTTACCAAGAGAACCCTGGCGAAGCCAAGGCCTGTCTGCAATGCGGCGGGTCCATGGTCGACCGCAAGTTCTTGATGTCGGTGCGCTGGGACCCCACGTTCTATGCGCCCTACCTCGAGCTGCATCGCCGTGGCGCCACCCACCCCGGGGTGCGCTGGCCCACCGACGTGTTCCTGCACGATGAGCTGCTCTGCTCGGTGGTGCCCTACCAGTCCGAGTCGCTCCTGCTGGACGAATGCGCCCCGCTGACCGACGACGAGCTGCTCCGCTTCGCCCAGTGGATCACCGGCACCTCCGCATTTCTGATGCACCAGGGCGTGCGCCTCGAGGGTCTGGGGGCCAGCAACTTCCTGCTCACCTCCGACAACGAGCTGCGCTTCTACGACCTGGCCGTCGCCAGCCTCCAGGACGAGCCGATCCCCAGCAGCGAGCAAGGCGAGATGGTCCAGCAGATCGTCACCCTGCTGCGCCACTTCGTGGCGGTCGACTGCGTGCCGTTCTGGGACTTCGTCGAGCAGGCCGAGTCCGGCGCGTTCCCCGACGTGCCCAGCTTCGGCGAAGCCCTCCAGGCGCTGTTCTCGAAGCTCACCGCCGATCGCAAGCTCCTCCCTGCCGCGGCCCTGACCGACGTCGGGCTCTGCCGCGACCTGAACGAAGACAACTGGAACTGGTCCGAGCTCGCGCCCAACATCCACCTCTTCGTGGTGGCCGACGGCATGGGTGGACACGCCAGCGGCGAGGTGGCCAGCGAGCTCGCCAGCCGCACCATCTGCCGCGTGGCCAAGGATCGCATCGTCACCAGCCCCGAGCTCACCGTCGAAGTCCTCGAGAACATCCTCGACGAAGCCTTCCAGGCTGCCAACAACACGGTCAAGGAGATCGCCGAGCGTCGTGGCAACGACATGGGCACCACCCTGGTGGCTGCGTTGATGATCGAGGGCCGTCTGGCCCTGCTGGCAAATGTGGGCGACTCCCGTGGCTACCTGCTGCGCGACAAGACTCTGCATCAAGTCACCCGCGATCACTCCTTGGTGGCGCGCATGGTCGAACAGAACCGCATCACCCCTGAAGAAGCCCGCAACCACCCCCACAGCAACATCCTGCTGCGCACGGTGGGCACCGAGCGAAATGTCGAGATCGACATCTTCTCGGTCGAGGTCGAAGAGGGTGACCGCGTGCTGCTGTGCTCGGACGGCCTGTGGGGCGAAGTCGATGACGAAGACATCGAAGCCATCCTCAACCACTACCAAGACCAACGTGTCATCAGCCGTGAGCTGATCCGCGCCGCCCACCACGGTGGCGGCAAGGACAACATCACGCTGATCCTGGTGGACAACGACCCCAGCCACTACCAGTTGTAGTCGCTCGGTTCCCCTCGCTCCGCCGCCTTCTGGCTGGCGGTGGCTGCGCTGTGGCTGCGCTGTGGCTACGCCGTGGCTACTCGATCTGACCCAGCAGTGCCTTGACCTCGGAATCCAGGATGGCTTCGATCTCCATCATGGCGGGGGCGCCTGCGGAGAACACCATACCGTCGGCGTCCACCAAGACCACCATGGGGGTCTCACGCACGCCGTAGCGGTCGGCCACGATGTGGTGATTGTCCCGCAGCACGGGGTAGTCGAGCTTGAGGCCGACGACCCAGTCGGCCACTTCGGGCTCGGCGTCGATGGAGATGGCGACGAAGCGGATCTCCTGGCCGCGGTAGCGGCGGGCCAGCACGTTGAGGGGCCGCAGGCCTTCACCGCCGCCGGGACGGTCGAAGAAATAGAGCACCACGCCCTTAGCTGGATGCGCCGGCTGGATGCCGACCATTTCGCCCAGGGTGACGGTGCGCTGGCGCACGATGGCCACCGCAGCGTCTTCGTTCATGGCAGGGAGGGAGAAGGCCAGCGCAGGTGCGCCCACGGTAATGGGCTCCTGTGCTTGGGCCGAGCCCGTCATCAGGGCTAGCAACAGCGGAATGGCAGCCAGCATCGAGGTATCTCCTGCGCCTATACTCTCAGGACGGATGCGGCGGCGGGCCGCCGGACCTGCCCGACTGTACCCGTCCACCACGCTTGGAGCAACACGCTGACAATGTCCTGTCCTCCCTCGTTCGATCCGGTACTTTCCCTCGCACGGCGTTGTCGCGACGCTGGAGGGCGGGCTCTGGTGGTGGGGGGCGCGGTGCGGGACATGCTGCTCGAGAGGTACGGGTTGGCGCCCGATGCGGGTCCGGGATGGGGTGGAGTCCCCATCGATCTGGACGTGGAGGTCCACGGGCTGCACGTCCAGCGGCTCGAGGCGATCCTCGGCCGCCTGGGCCCGGTCAACCTGGTGGGCAAGTCGTTCATGGTGTTCAAGCTCACCATCGATGGTGCGGATCTGGACGTCAGCTTGCCCCGGCGTGACAGCCGGGTGCGGGCGGGTCATCGCGGCATCCAGGTCCACGGCGACCCTCACCTGGGGCTGGTGGAGGCCGCCCGACGGCGTGATCTGACCGTCAACGCCATCGCGCTGGATCCGTTGACCGGCGAGCTGGTGGACCCCTTCGAGGGGCAGCGGGATCTGCGCCGTCGTTTGCTGCGTGCGGTGGACCCGATCACCTTCACGGAGGACCCCCTAAGGGCCCTGAGGGTGCCGCAGTTCGCTGCGCGCTTCCGCTTCGATGTGGACCCTGCACTGCGAGAGCTGTGCGCCTCCGTGCCCGTCCACGAGCTTCCAGCCGAGCGCATTCACGCCGAGCTGCGCAAGCTGCTCCTGCTGCCGCATGAGCCCTCCTGGGGTGTGCGTGTCGGGGTGGAGGCCAGGCTGTGGCGCCGGGTCCATCCGGCCTTGGAGCGCGACGATTGGGAGGCCGTGTGCCAGGCCGTGGACCGGGCCGCGGTCCTGCGGGATGGCGGCTTGTTCCCCCGGGGGGCGAGGGCCGAGGCCCTGATGCTCTCCGCCTTCGTGGGCGGCGTCACCCCCAGCGCTCTGCCTGAGCTGTTGGATCGTCTCGACGTGTTCACCCTGGCCCGCTTTCCGCTGCGGGCGGCGGTGTTCGCGGCGCTTGAGCGCTTTCCGGATCTCCGGGCTCCCTTGGACGATGGTGCGCTGCGGCTCCTGGCGCGTGAGGCGCAGGATGTCGGTGGGCTGCGGCTGTGGCTGGCGGTGGCCCAGGCCCATGGGGCAGACTGCGCTGAACCCGCGGCCCGTGCCGAACAACTCGGGGTGGGGCTGCGGGCTCCCGAGCGCTTGGTGCTGGGGCGTCACCTGCGGGTGCTGGGCGTGCCCGCTGGACCCGAGATGGGCGTGCTGCTCGAACGGCTGTACCTGCGGCAGCTCACCGAAGGTATCCAGGACCGGGACCGCCTGCTCGAAGGGCTGCCCTGCTGAGCTTTTTGGACCGCAGGCAGGGTGCCAGGGTAAGAGCAAGACTTCAACGGCCACCGGGACCCCCATGCTCCGAGCTGCCATACGCGTCGCTGTCTTCGCTGCCCTCGCCGGGGGGGCGCTCTCGCTGTCCCCCGCCGAGGCTCAACAGGCCACGGCCGTCGAGCAGGCCGCCGAACAAGTCGCCGTCTCGGTGCTCACCGCCGAGGGGCTCGAGCTCAGCGCCGATCTGCACCACACCTACCTGGCTGGGCGCACGATGATGGTCACGCTGCGCATCGGCAATGGCCAGGCCGACGCCCTCGAGTTCCCCAAGCTCGACGAGCGGCCACACCTGGTGTCCTTCGAGCTGATCTCCGCCGCGGGCAAGAAACAGAACCGCTTCAACACGCCCCCGTCCGAAGATGAAGACCTGCGTTGGCTGATCCCTCCCCGCGGCTCCCGGCAGGTCAGCCTCGAGCTGCCCCTCAGCTCTACCTTGCGTCCTGGGCGCTACAACCTGAAGGTCACCGTCCAGCATGGCGAGCAGCCCCTGGTGCTGGGCCCCGTCTCGGTGCTCATCGAGGCCGCCATGCCCGTCAGTGCCGACGTCACCGAGGCTGGCGCGTCCACCCTGGGTTGGCAGCTGCCCTGGGTACACCAGGGCAGCGATGGCCACGAGCTCTACCTGCACACCACACCCAGGGGCCGCCCGGATGCCTGGGGCAACGAGTGGCGCTTGAGCGACGTGGACGAAGGCGTCGAGCCTCAGCTGGCCCTGGGCCGCAGCACCTCGGGCGCCAATCGCTACGTCTACTGGCGTAGCGGACCGCGCGGCATCGCCTTCGCTCGCCTCGAAGAGCGCAAGCTGCGTCACGAGCCGCGTAAGGTGGGACTGCCCTACCCGGCGTGGGATCTCCTTGCGCGGGGTGGCGCCGACGCCGTTGGCGGCCTGCACGTGCCGGTCTGGATTCCGGCTCCGTCCGGTGACGCCGGTGAGGTTCGGGTGGTCAGCATCGACACCCGTGGCCAGCCCCGCTTCCGTCGAGTGGTGACACTGGATGCGCGCCCCTCGGCCCAGAGCTGGGTGGATGGCGCCGGACGTCTGCGCTTGCTGTTGCACCACGACGGCAAGCTCGACATCTATACCGTCGACCCCGAGGCCGATACGGAGCTGCCAGCCGAGGGCCGTCGCCTGCTGCCCCAGACCGTGAGGGCTGGCGAAGTTCAGCTCTTGGCCCGTCCCACATCACCCGAGCGCGGGCTCGCCACCGGCGCGGTGGTGTCCGACCGTATCCTGGGTTTTGTGGACCAGCGCCTAGCGGCCATGACCCCTCCGCCGGTGTTGGGGGTGCGCTTCGGCTCCCTGCCCGACAGCGAACTCGAGGCCGGCGGTAGGGCGCTGTTCGCCTGGCTGGGAAACGACGGCTCGGCGTCTCAGGGCCTGTCGGCCATCTGGCTGAGCCTCAACGGCCGAGTCATCGCCACGGTCCCCGGTGTGAACCTCCCCGCGGGCCATGCCATCGCCCAGCTTTTACCCAGGGGCTACGAGCCCTGTGTGTTGATCAGCGTGGACCCCAAGGGTTCGAGCTGGGCCAGCTCCGGGGCCTGGAATGCCCCGGTGGCGCTGGGGAAGCTGGGCCCCTACGACGCGGTCCGTCCAGACGATGATGGTCAGCTGTGGTTGGTGTCCATCCAGGCCCGCAAAGGCGTGGAGGTTCAGGCTGTCGGGCCCTCTGCGGACGAGCCCGTAGGCCCCTGAAGCAGCGCGGCCGCCTCGAGGGCGGCCGCAGGATGCGTCGATGCCGGTCTAGAGGGGCGGGTCGCCGCACAGGTCCGGGTTGGCCACGCAGAAGTTGTACATGTCGTTGTCGCAGTAGGCCTGCTCGAGCTCTGCGAAGCCATCGCGCACGGTGGCGTTGATGGTCTCGCCGTCGACCCAGACGTCCCTGGACTCGTAGCGCAGGGTGCACTCGTCGATGTTGCGGCAGCCGCCGTCGTACACCGCGGTAGCGAAGGACAGGATGCTGTCGTCGATGGGCAGAGAGAAGGTCTTGAGCAGCACTGTGTACTCGATACCTTCTCGGCCTTCGGTGTCGATCTCACAGTACTCGGCGTTGGCCTTGCCGGCGTAGGCCGGGGAGTCGCCGTAGTAGTCGACGTTTTCGCACAGGTTGTAGACCAGCTCGACCGTGTTGCCGAGGCTGTCGGTGTACTGCCCGTAGAAGTCTCCCAGCTCGATGCCCGGGGAGCCGGTGTAGGTGGCGGAGAAGCCGGCCTTGAGGTCCAGGTCGCCGTCGTCCAGGTAGTTGTCGTGGTACGAGTAGGTCTCGGACGGGTTGTTGGTCGCTACGGAGCTGTTCCAGAACACGGACTCCGGGTCCACCACGATGCAGACCTTGTCGCCGGTGCCCCGGAAGGTGTAGGTGGCGCCGGACTGATCGCCGGGCTCGGGCGCGCCGATGTCGGCGTAGGTGATGATCTCGTGGCGGCTCGAGGCGTCGTCCCACTCGGCTTCGGTGAGCACGGGGAGATCGCCGAGCTCGAGCACCGGCTCGAGGCCTTCTGTGGGCTGCGGCACCAAGTAGGCGCCGCTTCGGTCGCAGGCCGACAGGAGAGTCAGGGACAGAATCAGGATGGAGCTACGCATGGGTTCCTCCCTCAGCAGCCGGACGCGGGACAGTCGAGCACCAGCAGGGGCTCATCGTCTTTGGAGCCCATCACGTGGGCATCGCGGACCACCCAGTCGCCTTCGTTGATGTACAGGCTGGGGTAGTTGAGGATGTCGCGGTGGTGGCCGCCGGCGAAGAAGTAGAGGTTGTACTCGTTTTGAGCGTTTCCGATCAGGTCGTCGTTGCAGGTGGAGAAGGTGAAGTCCTGGGACGGGTTGTCGATGTAGCCCCAGATGACCATGCCTTCGGTCCACACCGTGTGGCGCATGGTGAACGAGGCCACGAAGTCGCCCTCGTACTCGGCGGCGAGCTCGTGACCGGCTTTGATCTGCTCGAAGTCGAGATCGGGGATCAGGTCGCCGTTTTCGTCTTCGGCGATGGACAGGAAACCGAACTCGGTGAGCTCGGTGTTGTAGTAGTAGTCCAGGCAGTACTGCTCGTAGAAGTCGTCCGACTGCACCAAGTTACCGAAGGGATCCACCACCGGCTCGTCGGACCACGAGAAGTACTCGATGATCTTTTCGAAGCTCTCGAAGCGCCCTGTGGTGACCTTGCAGGCCACGGCCTCGAAGCAGGCGAAGTCGAAGCGGCCGATGCTGGTGCCACCGTAGGGGTAGGTGTCACCGGGGTAGACCGGGTCGATGATGGGGCCCATCTCGGGGTGGGGGTAGGGGAAGCCCGTGGTGGTGACCGAGGGGTAGGCCCCCAGGAACACCGGACCGAGGAAGCGGATGTCCGTGAGTTCGGTCTCGACACCGTCGATCTCGATGATCTTGGTGGCGGCTTCTTTGGGGACGATGACACGCCCGGAGAAGTCGAACTCGGGGAGATCTTCTTCGAAGCCGCAGGAGGTGGCCCCGAGGGCGATGAGCAGGAGCGGGAGAGTACGCATCGTGGTTCCCATTAGAAGTGGTACCTGAGGCCCAGGCTCATACCGAGCGGGCTCTGTCGGTCCGCGATTACCCAGCGATTCTGGATGTTTACGTATTGAGTGTAGCGGGATGTCGCTTGGTGGCTGTTGGTGAGATTGTCCACGACCAAGGTGACCTGCAGCTCACCCTTTCGGACCGGGATGGCCTGGCTGACCTGGATATCCCAGCTCCAGTAGCCCTCGGTGCGGGTGTAGTAGCCCACGTTGTCCTTGAGCAGGCCGTAGCCGCCTGATGCCTCGGAGTAGTAGTACCGGGAGTAGGGATGGCCCGAGTAGTACTGGATGCCGGTACCGACCGTGGTCGTCCAGGGGTCCCAGGGCAGGTCATAGGAGCCATAGGCCTTGACCTGGTGCCGCATGTCGGTCCACAGGTTGCCGTAGCGGTAGTCGAGCTGATCCGGGTTGGTCAGTGAGCCCGACACCGAGGACTGCAGGGTGCCGCGGGAGACGATGTAGGAGTAGGTGGCCAGCAGCTGCCAGCGGTCGGCGTAGCTCTTCTTGAACTGCACGTCGGTCTGGTAGTAGTCGCGGCGGGCGATGTCGGCGGTGCGCAGGCGGTAGATGCCGCGGTACTGGCCGTCGTCGGTGCCGATGACGGAGTAGCCATCTTCCGACCAGATGAGGTTGACTTCGTCGTAGTCGTAGATGTTGCGGGTGAAGCGGGCCAGGAAGCTGGCGCCGAAGGCCATGTCCTGGACGATCTCGCGCTGGAAGCCGATGACGAACTCGTCGGCGTGGGGGGCGATGGTCTTGTCCCAGACGTAGTCGCGCATCACGCCGTCGTCGTAGGCGATCTGGTCGGAGCTGTAGTTGCTGTACGAGGACTGGTACTCGCCCCAGTAGCCCTTGGACGAGAAGGTGTTGGCCTGCGACGCGAAGGCCGCCACGGCCAGGCGGCCGGTGTCGTTGACGCGGCCGTAGCCACCGCGGATGACGGTCTTGCCGTCGCCCCAGGGGTCCCAGGCGGTGAAGATACGCGGGCCCCACAGGCCGGCATCGACCACGGGCTCGCCCTGGTCGTTGCGCTGCACGGTGCGGTCGTAGCGCACGCCGTAGCGGAAGGTGAGGTTGTCGATGGGCTTCCAGGCGTCCTGGAGGAACGCGCCGAAGTGATCGCCCTGGGCCACGGTGTTGTAGGGACCGGAGATCTCCCACCAGTAGAAGTTCTTGTAGGTGCTGGGGGCGTAGCTGACCTCGTTGAGGTCTACGAACTGCATATTGCCGGTGTAGCCGACGACCTGCGTCCAGGATGTGCGGTCCACCTCGATGCCGGCCTTGATGTCGTGCAGCCCGGCAGCTTCGATCTGCAGCAGCGAGAACTTACTGGTCAGGTTGTAGCGGTAACGGTCGTCAAAAGTGTAGTACGGATAGTTAGCGCTATCGAAGGCGTTGTATGTCCCGATACGGGCGGGGGTGAGGAAGTCCAGGGAGTTCTCGAGTTCGTCCGGCTGGCAGGGGTGGTAGCCCGTGTTCTTGTCGTGGGTGCAGGGGACGCCGTACACCTCGATGTAGGTCTTCTGAGTGGTGAGCTTGGTCTCGAGGAAGGTCTCGGGGCTGATGAACCAGTCCCACTGCATGGAGCCGACGTATCCACCCTGAGCCTGACGCCCTTGCGCCTCGGGTTCCACATAACGATCAGCCTGGGAGACGTTGTCGATGGTGGTGGGGTTGGTGTGGCCCAGGAAGGTGAAGCGGTGGGCCGCGTTGGGCTGTACGGTGATCTTGCCCAGTAGATAGTGGCCGTCGAAGTCGCGAGGGAGGTCGATTCCGACGTTGGCGTATAGGGAGCGGCTCCATTGATAGGAGAGGATGAACCAGGCCTTGTCGCGGACGATGGGGCCGCTGATCATCGAGCTCATCGAATAACGCTCAGCCTGAGAGTCGAAGCCGGTGGGGGCCAGTTCGACGCCGTCAGCGGCGTAGCGGGCGTCCATCTTGGGGGACCAGCTGGCGTTCTCCAGCCATATCTGAGTGTCGAACTCGAGCCGGTTCGAGCCGGACTGGGTGACGATGTTGATGACGCCGCCCAGGCCTTCGCCGTACTCGGGGTCCAGCGCGTTGGTGAGGACCTCGAGCTGCTCGATGGCGTCGAAGTTGAAGTTGAGAGAGAACGTGCCCGTGACGGGGTCGGTGATGTTGACGCCGTCGAGCATGTAGGTGTTCTCGTCCGAACCCGCGCCACCCACGTTGGGGTTGGCGCCACCCGTGACGCCCGGAGCCGCCGCGGCTGCGCTCTGGTAGGAGCGACCCGTGGGCATACGCTGCAGGAACTCTCGGGAGAGGACCTCGCCCTTGGATGTCTGCTCGGTGTCGATGGTGGGGCGGGATTCCTCCACCACGATCTCTTCACCGGCCTGAACCAGGGGCATCTCGATCTTGAGCTGCATGGTGCGGCCGATGTTGGTCTGCAGGTTCGGCTTGATGATCTTCGAGAAACCGGCCTTTTCGGCGGTGAGCTCGTAGAGGCCCGGCGGCAGCTCGAAGAACGCGAAGCGTCCGCTGTCGTCGGAGTAGCGCTGCTGGGCGCCACCGATCAGGGACTCCGAGCTGACGGTGAGCAGCACGCCCGGGATGGGCAGTCCGCCTTCGTCGAACGTCGTGCCTTTGATGGCTCCGGTGGTAATACCGGCCATAGCGGCAGAGGGGAGCATGAGAGCCAGGACCATCAGCAACAACAGAAGCCTGGACATGAATCCGATGGAGCGCATCTTCGCGGACCTTGGAGCGGAAGGAAAGCAGGGCCGGCTGTGTTCTCTTCGGAGGGATGAGACGCACTCGTCGCCGGTACCGGAACAGAACACGCATAGGCGAAAGGGTCCCGAAAGTCAACCTCCGCTCGTGCGCGCGCGCGAGGCGAGATCCTTGACACGCGTCCGGGCCACCCGTAGGTTAGCGATTGATCATATCGTCCATTGGGACTGTTGCGCCCCTTGCGCTTCGTCGTCCCCTTCCCAGGTGTGAACCATGTTCGGACTCGATCAACGAGCACTCTTCCCGGTCTTGGCGGCCATCGCTGGCTTGGCACTGGCGCCCGCTGCGCAGGCCACCATCGCGCCCCTCACTGTCGCACAGCTCACCGACGCATCGGACTACATCGTCCGCGGCACCGTCGGGCAGGTGTACGTCGAGACCGACGAGCGCGGCTACCACTGGACCCGCGTTGAGCTCGAGGTCGTCACCGTGATCAAGGGCGACGCCGACACCCGGGCCCTACAGCTCGATGTCATGGGTGGCTTCCTGGGTGGAGACGGCACGCTGTCCTGGTACTCGCCTCGCTTCGACTCCGACGAAGAGGTGCTGGTCTTCGCCGAGCAGCTCGAGTCCGGACTGCTGGTGCCAACGGGCCTCATGCAGGGCAAGCTCACCGTCCGGATCGACCCGGATGACGGTCGCGAGATGTTGGTGCGCTACCAGCCCATGTCTCCCGAGAAGCCCTACGACCACCGCTTCATCCCGCACCCCGCCCTCGCGGACCGCATCTACCTCACCGACACCCTCGAGCAGATTCGGCAGCGCATGACCGACGGCTGGGATGGCCAGCCCATCCCGGGCAAGGCTCCCGAGCGCTTGTTGGAGATGCATCCCGGTGCGGAGGTGTCCCGATGACCGCCGCCCTGCTCGCCGCTGTCCTGCTGTCCCCCGGCGCTCAGGCCTACGAGCTGATGGGCTACGCCTGGTCAGCCGAAGACTTCCCCCTCGAGTGGTACATGACCGACTACGAGGAAGACTCCCTCGAGAACGCCACTCAGTACGGATACGCCTCCACCTCCGACTACCAGCAGTCGATGATCGCCGAGTCGTTCGGCAACTGGTACGCGGCTGAATGCGCCGAGATCTCCGACCAGTACATGGGCATCGATCCGGGCAACGAAGGCTACACCAACGACGGCATCAACAAGTGGTACTTCGATGACCCCACCGGCACCCTGGGCGCCGGTGTGCTGGCCGCGGTCCTGCCCCGCGTCACCTCAGAGTACCTTCGCGAGCAGGACGGCATCTACCTGTACCGCTTTGGCGACACCGACGTCACCTTCAATGACGACGTCAACTGGGGCCTGACCGAAGAGCTCGAAGAGGTCTGCACCGGCGAGTCCTTCGGTATCGAGCACGTCAACACCCACGAGATCGGACACGTCTGGGGTATGGCCCACTCCTGCGAAGAAGACGACGCCTGCGCCGACGAAGAGCTCCGCTACGCCACCATGTACTGGCAGACCTCGGCCTGCGACCTCGAGCAGGCCCAGATCAACTCCGACGACATCGCCGGCATCAACGCCCTGTACGGTCCGTACGCCACCTTCAAGACCGAAGACGATCGTTTTGGCGGCGTGCCCCTGGAGATCTGCTTCGAGCTGTTCGCCAGCGAGAACGCCAACGTCACCAGCGTCGAGTGGGACTTCGGCGACGGTGGCACCTCCACCGAGCTGAACCCCTGCCACACCTACACCGAACAGGGCCAGTACACCGTCGTGGTCACCATCAACGGCACCGCCGAGTCCTGCGGCGAGTGGTCCTTCGACTACAATCAGCGCGCCTACATCGTTGCTTGTGAGCTTCCCAGCCCCGGCCTCGATTCTGTCACCGGCGATGCCTACGGCGGTCTGTTCACCTTCGAGCACCTCGAAGGCCTGCAGTACCAGCTGGTCAACCGCACCGATACCTCGACCTACGGCTGCCTCGACACCATCCTGTGGCAGGTCTACAAGGGCGACGAACTGGTCGACGAGATCTCCGCGTGGTCCCCCAAGATCGAACTACCTGACGAAGGCGTCTACCGCGTCATGCTCAACGTGGGCGGGCCCGGCGGCATGTCCGCGGCCGAGATCGAGATCGACACCGCTGATTTCAAGGCCACCGGCTGCAACGCCGCGCCTGTCGCTCTGGGCCTGATGGGCCTGCTGGCCAGCCTCGGTCTGGCCGTCACCCGTCGTCGCGAGGACTGATCCTCCGACTCCCTGTGTTCCGGGGAACCATGTCGCGCCTGCCTATCCTTACCCTAGGGCTGCTGGCGGTCGGATGTGCGTCCGAGCCCGCCGTGGCTCCCTCCGACGCATCCGACGGTCCGGCGCCGGTGTTGCTGGCGAGGCACCCCGAACTGCTCGTGCACGTCGAGCTGCCCGCCGACAGCCGCGACGGGCGCGATGTACCCGACCGCATCCCGGTGCGGGGCCCGTACCTGCTGCGGCGCAGCACCAGCGGAGTACACAGCTTCGAGGCCGAGCTTCCCATCCGCCTGCGGTCTCTGTTCTTCATCCGCCCTCCCGATGGCATGAGCCTGCACTTGGCGGGAGAAGAGGAAGACTACAGCTACCGGCGCGGGTCCCGACAGGACCCTTCCGACGAGAGCTGGTCATTCGGCGCTCGCACCCTGCAGGTGCACCTCGAGGCCGATGAGCCACCGACAAGCGGTGATTTCGAGCTGGTCTACGAGCGAGCCACCGAGCGCGAGTGCGACCTCAACCGCAGCTGGTCCGGCCACGCCGATGACGCGACCTTCGCCCTGCGATCGGCTTGGCAAGACCACATCGAGCGCTACGGTGTGCTGCTACCAGCCCCTGCGACAGCCACCTGGTCCGTGACTGTGCCGCCCCTGGGCGCGCTGTCCATGGAGCTGGGCATGATCGAGCCCGAGGTGGCAGATCTCGAGCCCGGTGATGGCGCTGCGCTGTCCGTCTGGGTCTCCCTCGCAGGGGGTGAGGCCAAACTGGTGGAGCGATTCGAGGTGCGGCCGGGCGCTTTCGAGACCGTGCGCGCCGATCTGTCCGCCTGGGCGGGGCTGCAGGTGGAGCTGAGCCTGGTCACCGACCCCGGCGTCACCAGCACCTACGACTACGTCTTCGCCGGCGAGCCCACCCTGTACACGCCCCAGGCCGACCCTCCCCGGGTGGTGCTGGTGTTCATCGACACCCTCCGCCAGGATCACCTCGAGCTGTACGACTACGAGCGCGACACCATGCCTCGGCTCACCGCCTGGTCTCGCGACGCGGTGGTGTTCGAGGCGGCGCGCACCCCCGCCCCGTGGACCTTGCCGTCCACCCGGGCTCTGTTGCTGGGGGACCAGCCCGAGTTTTGGGGTGGGCGGCCTTCTTTGCCCGACCACCTCGGCGCCGCGGGGTGGGTCAGCGCTGCATTTGTGGGCAATGTCTACCTGAGCGCCAACTTCGAGATGGCCGATGGCTGGAGCCACCACTTCGTGGAGAACTGGCCCCGGGCCACCGATCAGATCGACCGCGTCGAGGACTGGCTCGACGAACACCACGACCAGCCCGCGGTGGTGATGCTCCACCTGATGGACACCCACCTGCCCTACACCGAGCCTCGCAAGTACAAGCGGCTGTGGGCGGGCTCGGCGCCCAAGGGGTTGGGGGGCTCGTTCTTGCGGGGCGATGTCCTCAGCGCCGCCAAGGGCAAGGGCAAAGACCCCGCCCGCCAGTACGTCATCGATCGCTACGACGGCGCTATCCGCTATGTCGACGATCAGGTCGCCCGGGTGCTCGAGCCCCTGGGGCCCAGGGACGTGGCGGTGGTGTTCTCGGACCATGGCGAAGAGTTCTGGGACCACAACGGCTTCGAGCACGGCCACACCCTGTACGAAGAGCTGCTCCTCGTGCCCCTGGTCATCCGCGCACCGGGACTCGCCCCCGGGCGGGTTCCCCAGGCGGTCAGCCTCATCGACGTGGCTCCCACCCTGCTCGAGATCCTCGGGCTCGAGCCTGATACGAGCATGACCGGGCTGTCGCTGGTGCCGCTGACCACCGCCGACGCTGACGCGATCCAGGCCTTCGACGAGCGCCTGCATGGCTTCGGGCGACCGTTGTACGGCGACGAGCAGTGGGGTGTGCTCGAGGGCACGCTCAAGTACAGCGCCAAGGCGGGCAAGGAAGAGCTCTACGATCTCGCCAGCGACCCGGGTGAGCAAGACGATCTCGGGCGGGGCAACGACGCGCTGCCCGACCATCGCGCCGCCCTGGGACAGTCCCTGGATCGGGATGCCACGCTGGGATTCCGGCTGCGTCCCGAGCGCGGTTCCGACAAGCGCGAACTCGAGGTCACACTCAGCGTTCCCGGCGGCGTGCAGTCCGCCTGGGTGGGCGCCGACCCCACCGAGAAGTCCGCGGCTCGGGTCACGGTCGACGGTTCCTCGGTCATCGCCACCTGGGAAGGTGGCCGCTCGGGCACCCGCGAGGTGTTCGTGGTGCCCGCACAGCCGGCCGAGCAGATCGTGACGGAGCTGTTGCTCGAGGCTCGCCGTGGCAAGGCCTGCAGCAGCGACCGCTGGGACACCGACAAGGACATCCCGCTAGCCGACGGCCGCACCCGACGTTTGCTGCGCACTACCGGCGGAGGCACCCGGGTCAGCCTGAGCTACGGCGTGGCGCCCAAGCCCCCCATCGACGGCCGCGAGCTGGGTGGATTCGACCCCGAGAGCGCCGATGCCCTCAGGGCCCTGGGCTACATCGAAGACGACGAGCCACTCGAGGTGGTCACGGACGAACCCGCCGGAGAGCCTTGCCTGCCGCGCTAGGGCAGGCTCATCTCGACGCCGAAGTAGGTCGCAGCGTGCTCGATGACAGTGAAGCTCGGGGAGTGGGGCTCGACCTGGGGGTCTCTGCCGGCCATGGCGAAGACGTAGCCGATGGGGTCGGGGGTCTTGCCGGTGAGATCCAGGGTGGTGATGGTCTGGCCGTCCACAGTGATGGGTACCACGAGATCGTCGCCGGCCCAGATGGTGGGGATGCCCACAGCCTGGCCCGCGCGCTGGACGTCGTCGGTGAAGAAGCCCCAGTCTTCGGTCACTTCGTACTCGGTTTGCCAGATGATGATGGTGCGCCAGGCGGGGGGCAGGATCGCCGACAGCGCGATGTCCTCTGGAAAAGGTAGCCGCACGGGCTTGATGTAGGCGCCGCCGGTGTCCAGCCCGGCGAGGTTCAGCTCACGGAGGTGGTTCCGCAGGCCCCCGGCTACGGTCTTGTCGGTGGGGGCGGCGCTCACGACGATCCAGAAGCCGGGGTTGAGGCCCTCGACGGTGTCCGACGAGACGAGCATGGGGTAGTCGCCGTGGCTGGGCCCCCCGGCCGCGCGGTAGGCCGCGAGCAGACTCTGGCCCTCGACTTGGTCCTTGGAGCCCGCCGCGATGACCATCCAGGCGTCATGGAGTTGGTCGTCGGCGAGGCAGGTCTCTACCCCGGCGCAGTCGATGGCGGCGGCGACACAGGCGCTCCGGCCGGCCACCTCGGCGTGTCCGTCCTTGCCGGTCTCGCAGTACATGAAGCAGAACAAGGGAGAAGCGGGGTCGACCCAGGTATCGAGGCCGCACTGTTCGTTGATGCGATCGCAGACCGCTTGGCAGTCCGAGGCAGCAATGTCGGCCAGAGGCGCCGGCGCGAGCGCGGCTGCAGCGGTCGGCACCGCAGCGCTGAAAGTGGGCGCCGCTGTGGCGGGTGTGTCGGCCGCGCCGCCGCAGGCCATGCCGAACATGGGGATGAGTAAGGCGAGGCGGGGGGACATTGCGGCTCCGAGGGGGGGCGTGTGCAGGGTCGAGAGGGGGTAAACGACCGATCGGAAGTAAACGAAGCTAGGGCTGCTCCACCCGGCCGACCAGCGCAGGACCCACGCGGCGTAGCGTGGTTCGATCCGAGGCGAGCCAAGCCCCGTTTGGGGAAGGGGGGGGCGGGACATCGCGGCGCAGCGCGAAGATCATTCGGGGGTGGACCATGACGTCGGTGATCAGGGCCACATCCAGGAGTTCGCCGCGGCGGGTGAGGAAGCGCAGCTCGGGATCCACCACCACCACGGAGCCACCGCACTGCAGCACGTCGAGGCTCCGCAGCTCTACCCGGGCCACCCAGCCCACCTGCAGCCCGAGCTCCGGGAACAGCGCGGCCGCACGCTCGGCGCTGAGGGGCTGACCCGTGGCGAAACGTTGGGTCAGGTCGGGGCCGGCGGGCTGACAGTCATCGGGCATGGCGCCGCTGGCTGGGGCCACCCACTCGAGGGGTGCGTGTTTCCCGCAGCCCAGCAAGCCTATGGCCAGCAGCGGGAGGGCCGCGCGCACTGCTAGAGCTCGAGCAGCGGGTGCTGCCAGTTGTCGAACATCGCTCGCCAGTCGTCGTTGACCCGCACGGCGACGTCGGGTGCAGGGTGCCCCGCCATCATGCGGGCGGCCACTTCGACATCGCCACCCAGGCGTCGGAGGTTGTAGCCGCCTTCGAGCACCGCCATGCAGCGCCAACGGGCCGCGATGGCGTTGTAGATCACGGCGAGGCCTTCGCGGGAGAGATCCATGCCCCCCAGCAGATCGCCTTCCATCTGATCGAAGCCCGCCGAGAAGATCACCGCGTCGGGCTGGAACGCCTGCAGCGCGGGCAGCACCAGGCGCTGCAGGGCGGTGAGGTACAGCCCGTCGTCGGCACCCATGGGAAGGGGGATGTTCAGGGTGAAGCCCGCGCCGGAGCCCGCGCCCAGTTCTTCGGCCAGGCCGGTGCCCGGGAAGAAGGGGGAGCGGTGCCAGGAGACGTAGAGCACGTCGGGGCTGCGGTAGAAGATGTCCTGGGTGCCGTTGCCGTGGTGGGCATCGGGGTCGATGACGGCCACCCGGTAGCCCAGGTGCACCATGTGGGCGGCGGCCACGGCGGCGTTGTTGAACAGGCAGAAGCCCATGGCGCGATCGGGGGTGGCGTGGTGGCCTGGGGGCCGGCAGGTGACGAAGCAGTTGCGCCCCGCCAGGGTGACTTCGGCAGCTTCTACCGATGAACCCGCGGCCAGCAGCGCGGCATCGACCGAACCTGGGGAGACCCCTGTGTCGGGATCCAGGCGGGTGGTCTGGCCCGCAGCAGCCATGACATGGTCGATGTATGCCTCGGTGTGGACCCGTGAAAGGTCCTCGAAAGAGGCCTTCCGACCTTGGCGAACAGGCCAGTGGTGGTGGGCCAGGGCTTGGCGGATCGCCGGCAGCCTGGCCGGACATTCCGGGTGGCCCCATCCGGGATCATGCTCGTCGTACTGGGGATTATCGTAGATGATCAGACGGGTCTCACGCTCGTGCGCGCTGAACCGGGTGGGGTCAGTGCTGGCCATTCGAAACCTCCGCTGGATTTGTGAAACGTATCACCCTCACCGCCCTGGGTGACTGCGCTGTTGCATGAGAACGGCAGGCTGGTTCGTACCACCAGTGACTCGCAGCATACGCTGCATCTCTGGAGCGTCCCATGTCTGGTCTCGAACTCATTCTTCCCCTCGGCCTGGGCCTCGCCCTGGCAGCCTCCGCTGGCCTTCGTGCGTTCGTGCCCCTGTTCACGGTCTCGGTACTGGGCTGGACCGGTGTGATCGAGCTGGGAGACACCATGGCTTGGCTCGGGGCGCCCGCAGCGACGCTGTCTCTGGCTGTGGCCGTGCTCGTTGAGATACTGGCGGACAAGATCCCTGTGGTGGACCACTTCACCGACATCATCGGTACTGTGATCCGGCCCCTGGCTGGCGCCTTGGTGGGCACCACCCTGATCGTCGGTGCGGATCCCTTGCTCGCGGCCGTGGCCGGCATCGCCGCTGGCGGTGCTGTGGCCGGTATGGCCCACGCCACCAAGGCCAGCCTCCGGGTCGGCTCCACCGGCTCCACCGGCGGGCTCGCCAACCCGGTGGTCAGCGTCGTCGAGGACGTGCTGGTCATCGCCGCGGGCGGCCTGGCGGCCCTGGCTGCCACGGGGGTGGTGAGCTTCTAGGTTCTATTTTCCGGGCGCCGGCACCGCAGGCTTGCTGCGGGGGTCGGCGCTCACGGGCACCAGCTCCAGTTCTTCCACCAGCACGGCGGGGACGCTGAGGCTGGTGGGCATGCCCACGATGGGGGAGTAGGTGGCTCCGCCGGGCTCGAAGGGGGCCAGGTAGCGGCCGCTCACCTGCTCGCCCGCCGCGACGATGTCCCGCAGCACCCAGCGGTCCACCTTGGTGAACGCTGCGCCGCGGATGGGCTCTTCGCGCCCGTCGGCGTAGACCCGGTATAGCTGCAGGGGCAAGGGCAGGCGGGGGCCGTCGTCACTGAGGAAGGCGTAGGCGGAGTTGCTGGTGCGATCCTGGGCCAGCACGGTGTCGTCCTGGAAGCGGCGCACCATGATCACGTGGTCGTGGCCGTAGGCGGCCGCTAGCTCGAGGGCTTGCTTGCGCAGCTTGCGCTCGCTCACACGCTTGCCGGGGGTAACCTCGAGCTGGGCGACACGACCGGCGGGCCGGCTGCCGATGCTGCCGCGGGCGCTGCCGGTGGTGCCGGTGGGGATGTCCTTGCGGGGGGTGCGGGACATCAGCAGGGTGCGCACGATGCCGTCTTCGACCAGCTCGACCGAACCGGCTTTGCTGGTGCCCTCGATGTCGGCGAAGAAGGTCACGGGGGTCTGGGGGAGAGTGGGGAGCCCGCCATCCACGGCCGACCAGCCGGCGGGCAGCACGCGACGGTTCAGCCGTGCGCCGCCCCCAGCGCTGTCGTCGGCAAAGGAGAAGCCTGCGCCCATGGCCCCGAAGCGGGCCTCGAAGGGGATGGGGGAGGGGGTGCCCTCGAGCTGTCCCACCAGCAGGGCGCGGAAGAGGTCCACGGCGGCCTGGTCCTCGAAGATTACGGGGCCCACGTACTCTTCGTCGAGGGTGGGGGCCTGGGTCCAGGTGATGAGCTCGCTGGCCAGCTCGGCGGCGCTGGCTGCCAGTTCGTCCTCTGTCGGCAACCCGCGTCCAAACAGGATCCAGGAACGGTGGTCCGACAGCAGGGCGCCGTCGTCGGCCCGGGCGTGGGCCATGGCCCGCAGCACCACTTCGCTGTGGGGTAGCTGCAGGTCGGTGCCCTCGCTGTCCACGATGGTGTGGGAGCCCCGCTCGATGGCCACGATCACCGAGCCCAGCTCGAGGCTGCCGTCGGTGGGGAAGCCGGCCGAGGTGACCCGGGCGAGCTGCTCGGCCCAGCCTTCTGGAGCGGGATCCATGTGCATGTAGTTGCCGCTCTTTGCGAGGGTCACCAGAGACTGGGTGGTCTCGGTCTGGAAGTCTCCGGGGTAGTCCGGCGGTGGGGTGAAGGCGGCGGCCTTGCGGGCGTACTGCTCCACGGCGTCCTTGTAGGTGCCATCGGTGATCTGCCAGCAGCCCATGCGGAGGGCGTGCTCGGTGAGCCGCTCGGGCAGCCCTATGCGGCCGAAGCCAGACTCCCAGCCGCCGTAGCCGGTGTTGTCGAAGTCGGGGGAGCCCACCCGGACCTCGACGCCCAAGGCGATGAAGGGCGACGCTTCGCTGGCCACCAGGTTGCCGAAGCTGGCCCGGGCCTGGGCCTGGTGCAGGTCCAGTAGGTGGTAGCGCAGGTGGTACAGAGGGGGCGCGCCGGGCAGGGTGAGCTGCTCCTGGTGGCGCTGGATCTCCTGCGCCAGGATGGTGCGCTGCTGCTCTGGAACGGTGATCTCGTCGGCTTGGCTCACGCCGGCCAGCAGGGTGAGCAGGGTCAGAGCGGCGGTCATCGTGCACCTCCAGCGGCGGCTTGGTCGCCGTTGGGCGGGCCCTCGGGCTTGGGCAGCAGGGGCGGGCGATCCTCGCCCTTCTCCTTGAGCTGCAGCTCCACCTCTCGCAATAGCAGGGTGGGGCTCACAGCCGAGACGGGCACCCAGCCGGAGCTGGCGCCGCAGGTGCCGTTGAACACGCCCTGATCGTCGCCCGCGGCCACGATGTTGCCAAAGGCCACCAGGGGGGTACCCACCAGATCGACCCCGCGGATCAGCTCGTCGGGCCGACCGTCGGCGTAGACCTTCCAGCTGGTGACGGCCCGGACGTTGAAGGCGTTGGGCAGCACCCGGCCGGTCATGGTGAAGCCGCCGGCGATCTCCTCGATGTACAGACCGTACTCGAGGCCCTGGGCCTTGACCTCGCGGATGAGCTGCGCCCGCAACCCAGCGCGGGGAACGGTCTGGCTGGCCTCGATGATGGTGTTGCCCATGCGCGACGTGGGGGCCTTACCCGTGCTGCGCCGGCCGTGTCCGTTGGTGTGTGGGAAGTCCGGCAGGGGCGAGCGGGCCATGAGGAAGCCCTGGAACACACCGTCTTCGACGATCACGGCACGCTGTGCCGGCACGCCTTCGTCGTCGTAGGCGTAGAATCCGTTGAGCTGCTCGCCTGCCAGGGTCTCCAGGCTGGGGTCGTCGTAGATGTCGATGAAGTCGGGCAGGATGGGGCGGCCCACGTACTCGAGGAAGGTCTTGCCTTCGTGATCGAGCTTCATGCGGTGGCCTTCGACCCGGTGCCCAAGCACTTCGTGGAAGAATACGGCGGCGGCGCGGCCGTCCAGCAGCACCGGGCCGCTGTAGGGCTCGCCCCTTGGGGCGTCGAGCTGGGCCACAAGCAGGTCGCGGGCTTCGTCGGCCAGGGCCAACAGGGCGGCTTCGTCCGGAAGTTCGTCGACGCTGCGGGTGGAGAGGATTCGGTCGATGGAGAGCTCATCACCATCGGCGGCGGTGGCGGCTACGGACACTCCCACCTTGACCCAGGCGCCGCCATGGATCAGGCGGCTGCCTTCGGTGTCCACGAAGGTCTCCCGCAGGTTCTCGATCTGCAGCACGGCCCGGCTGCGATGCACCCGGGGGCTGGCGTCCAGGCGCTGGGAGACCCGCTCGAGGGTGTGCTCCCAGGCCGCGACATCGACGCTCTGGAAGACCACGTCCTGGCGGTCCACGCTGGGTTCGCGCAGCTCGAAGTCCGGGGCCACGATCTCTTCCTCGACCTTGACCGTCTGGTTCGATCGCACCACGACGATGCGCTCCACGGCGTCGCGCCAGCGGGCGTCTAGGTCTTTCCACACCGCGTGGCGCAGGGCGTAGTCATCGTCGCCTTCGACGGCCAGGTTCAGGGCGCGCCGGGCGTCGTCCCGCAGGGAGCTCATGCCCCGCAGCGGGTGGGTGGAGTCCAGCTCCGGGCTGCCCACCCGCAGCTCGATGTCCAGGTTTGCCGAGCGCTGGGTGTTGCTGTCCATCACCGTGCCAGCGGTGGCGGCGATGCGGGTCGTCTCCCGTTCTTCTACCGCCAGGGCCACGTAGTAGGGCGGATCCCCGCGCTGCTCGAAGACCGCCATGGCGCGGTCGAGCTCGTCGCTCAGGGCAGCCTCGATGTTCGATGGCTCGGCGGCCTGGGCGGAGAGGAACACGGACAGGATGGCGATGGGGAGCACGGGGGCCTCCAAGAGGATCGGTCGCGAGGTCGTATCACGAGCCAGGGGCCGCGCATCGGCGCGCTGCCGACCTGTGTGATGCGCTACCCTGGCCCGTGTACCGACCCCCGAGGTGTGCCATGGGTTCCTCTCGACACTCCGCCCGGTGGTGGCGTCCGCTGGATGGCCCCGAGCCTCGCTTTCGCTGCGAGCTATGCCCGCGGGCCTGCGAGCTGAAGCCCGGCCAGCGAGGCTTCTGCTATGTGCGCCTGGCCAGCGACGACGGCCTGGTGCTGGATACCTACGGTCGTTCCAGCGGCTTCGCGGTGGACCCTATCGAGAAGAAGCCCCTGTACCACTTCCTGCCTGGCAGCACGGTGTTGTCCTTCGGGACCGCCGGCTGCAACCTGGGCTGCCGCTTCTGCCAGAACTGGGATCTGTCCCGAGCCCGGAGTGCCGACCGGGCCCAGGCCCAGGCCAGCCCCGAGCAGATCGCCGCGCTGGCGCAGCGCCAGGGCTGTGCCTCGGTGGCCTTCACCTACAACGAGCCCATCATCTTCGCCGAGTACGCCATCGATGCGGCCCTTGCCTGTCGCGAGGCGGGGGTGCGCACCGTGGCGGTGAGCGCTGGCTACATCGAGGCGGGGCCGCGGGAGGAATTTTTCAGCGTGATGGACGGGGCCAACATCGACCTCAAGGCCTTCTCCGACGCGTTCTACCGGCGGCTGTGCGGCGCTCGGCTGGAGCCGGTGCTCGACACCCTGCGCTACCTGGCCCAACAGACCGAGATCCACCTGGAGATCACCACACTGTTGATCCCCGGCGAGAACGACAGGGACGACGAGCTCTCGGAGCTGTGCGCCTTCGTGGCCGGTGAGCTGGGTCCCGAGGTGCCGCTGCACTTCAGCGCCTTCCACCCCACCTACAAGCTCACCGATAAGTCCCGCACGCCCCACGCCACCCAACAGCGGGCCCGCCGTGTCGCCCTGGAGCACGGCCTGAAGCACGTCTACCTGGGCAACGTGTACGACCCCGAGGCATCGAGCAGCTACTGCGCGGGTTGTGGAGAGCGGCTCATCGAGCGGGGGGGGTACCGGCTGGGCGAGATCCGCATGCGAGGGGACGCCTGCGCCCGCTGCAAGCGGGTGCTGCACGGGGTGTTCGGCTAGCCGCTGGTCGGCCCTGTCTACAGGGAGAACATGTCGTCGTCTTCGCGGCGCACGACGTGGGCCGTGTTGACCAGGGCACCCACGCTGAGGCCCAGTTGCGCGGCCACGGGGGTGGCGGCGAGGGCTTCACCGATGGTGTCGGAGCCTTCCTGGGTGGACAGGCGGCGTTCCATGCGGGTGGCGAGCCAGAGCATGCGTGCCAGGAGTTGGGGGTCTTCCTGGCCGGCGAGGGCGTCGGGGTTTTCTTGGTGGCGCACCGCCAGGCAGACCTCTTCGGGCAAGTTCCAGCGCTCGAGGCAGGCCGCCCCCAGCAGGATGTGGTCGAAGCCGAAGAAGTGGGCTTCTTTATCGAGCAGCTCTGGCGAGCCCCAGCGCATCCGCTCGAGCATGTCCACGTAAGTCTTCTCTTCGAGCACCAGCAGCAACAGCATGCCCATCTTGTGCAGCAGGCCTACGGCGAAGGGCTCGGCGTAGTCGTCCCAGTCCACGTGGGTTCCCAGGTGGCGCATGGCGTGGCAGGTGCGGATGGAGCGTTGCCAGACCCGGCGGCGCCAGGGGCCCTCGGCGCCGCCCATGGTCATGGCGGCCAGGGACAGCGCCATGCTGCGTACGGTGCGGAAGCCCAGCACGAACAGGGCCTGCCGCAGGCTGCCTACAGTGCGGGCCAAGCCGAAGTAGGCGGAGTTGGCGACCTTGAGGATCTGTGCCGTGAGCACCGGATCCATGGACACCGCCTTTTCGAGGTCCACCAGGTTGGTGCGCGGATCGTCCACCACTCGCAGGATGCGCACCGCGGCGGGAGGAAACACGGCCAGGTCATCGGCGCGCGCCAAGCGTGCATCGATGATCTTGTCGCTGAAGTTGTCCGGGGTGCTCTGGCTCATGGTGTCTTCTTAGCTACCACGACCCTATTTCGCCCGTCGAGTTTCGCTCGGTACAAAGCTTGATCCGCGGCTCTGAACAGCTGCGCCGTGTCGCCTTGCCAGCCAGCCTCGATGGTGACGAGTCCGATGGACACGGTCACCTGAAGGGACCTGTCATCGAGCTCGAAGGGTGTGCTCGCCACACGCACCAGCACCCTCGATGCCACGGCGTAGGAACCCTGTGACAAGGTGTTGGGCATGAGCAGGGCAAACTCCTCACCGCCGATGCGAGCCAACAGATCCACGCGTCGGATCATAGACTTGCACAGCTTGGCCAGCTCGCGGAGGACGTGGTCTCCGGCGGGATGGCCGTGCTCGTCGTTGACCGCTTTGAAGTGATCGATGTCCATGACCATCAGGGAGATGGGCGCTCCGTAGCGTAGGAATCGATCGACCTCGTACTCCAGCCGGCCATCGAAGAAGCGGCGGTTGTGAAGGCCGGTCAGCTCGTCGACCACCGCGAGCTCCCGTAGCAGCAGGTTCTGTTCGCGGAAGCGCGCGCGTGTTTCCTCCAGCGCGCGCGAACGTTGCTCGGCCTCCACCTGCTCGGCGGCCAGGGTGGCCAGCCCGGCGCACATATCGGTGAGGGTGTGCAGCATCGCCACCCGCCCAGGTTCGGTGAGTGCGCCGCAGTCCGGCTCCAGCACCTTGATGCCGCCGCGGGCTCCGGGGAGCACCATGTCCGCGCCCTCGAGGGATACCACTGGAGCGCTCGAGCCCTCCCAGTCACGGATTTCGTCTGCCAGGGGTCCGCGCGCCACCAGGCGTGTGCGCTCCCCGAGCTCCAAGTGGCCGAGGCTGCGCTCCAGGGGGGTGCCCAGGGCCTCGAGCACACGATCGTCCACCAGAAGGATGGCGTTGGCGCCCCCGGTGAGGTCCAGCACCATGCCCAGGCACAGCTTGAGCACCCGTCGTGGGGGAGAACCTCTGGCCAGGGTCGAGGTCACTGCCCCCAGCTTGACGAGATCCCGCAGAGCGGTCTCGGCCCTCTGTTCCTCGGGGGAAACGGGGAAGGGCTGGTCGAGCAGGGGTGGAGGCTTGGTCAAAGCAGGCTCGCTGTCCGGGCGGGGGCGCCTCCTGAACGAGAGACGACCGATGGGATGGGCTCGCCGGGTGCGCGCCCTTGGGCTCATCCTGCCCATCGGTCGTTGATGGCCTTCGCTTCAGTCCGCGATGGCGTCGTGCCTGCCGTTATGTCGACCAATCCAGGAACAAGGCCCATTCCCGACGTGCTGACCTTCGTCATGAGTCGGGCAGCGTCGGGTGAGGGGGCAGCCGGCAGAGACTCTATGCTTCGATCTCGACCGCGGTGTCGCCGATGATGGCGCCGTCGTAGTCCACCTCGATGTTGTAGCTGCCCGGGTCCAGGTCTTCGATGGTGATGGTGAAGTCCGTGATGCACATGCAGTCACAGGACTCATCGACATTCGATTCGTCGTCGAACTCCACCAACATGTCGGTACCGTCGAAGGTGATGACGGCGTCGGGGCTGGGGCAGCAGTTGGCGTTGATGTTGTCCAGGTGCAGGATGACGTCCCGGCCGTCGGCTTCCGCGTAGATGGCCACGGGGTCTGCGGAGCCGGTGTCCATGTCCTTGTCCAGGCCACTGCCTTCGCACTCTCCGGCGTCGATGATGAAGGCACCGAAGTTGGGGTTCTCGCCGCCTTGATCCTCACAGCCGATGGTCATGGCGAGGGCGAAGACGAGGGCGAGGCTGGTGGCGGAGGCGATGCGGGTCATGGTGGGTCTCCGGGTGGGGGTTGTCCGTCGCTTTTGCAAGGCGTGTGCCAGCGGTGCTCAGCGGCAGGGAATCGGCCATGAAGGAGGGTATTGCCATGGTGGTATACTCCGGTGTCACCCGGGAAAGCCCTGAAGCGCGACACCCACGCCATGGCGGGCGTGGGCGGTTCGGAGGGCGGCGTCCGCTCGGACGCCACCGCAGATCGGTTTCGTGCCTACATCGGGGGCGGAGGGGGAACCGATCCCGGAGGGGGCGGAGGGCCGCCAGCGTTGAGGAGCGATGCGATCTCGGGGACCTCGGCGGCGGGCTTCCAGCCTCCGAGCTCGAGTCGCCACACCAGGTGGCGACCTTCGGGATCCGCCAAGACGTGCTTGGCGATCTCGGCGGCGACCAGCTGTACGGCGGGCTCGGTCTTGCCTAGGTAGTGGTAGGGCTGCGAGGTGTTGGGCGGGGGAGGAGGCGGCGCTGGGGGTACTGCGGCCACGATCTCGGGCACCTCGGACCAAGGCTTCCAGCCTGGCCAGCCCTGGGCCCAGACGTGGTGGGTGCCGGCGCGGTTCTTGCCCACGATCTGGGCGATCTCCTGGGCGGTGTACTCACCCTTGCCCGCGTCGCCGTGGTAGTGCAGCTTGGCCAGGCCCGGGGGTGGAGGCGGTGCGGCGCCACCGCCCGGTAGACCCTGGTGGGGGTTGAACTGACCGCTGCCTTGCTGGGGACCGGACATGGCACCACCGATCTGCTGACCCATGGCCCAGCCCACGCCCATGCCCACGCCGGCCCCACCGATGCCGGTGTTGCGGGCGGCGTCGCCGATGGCGTCGGCCTGCTGCAGGCGGGTGTATGCGTTCAGGTCGCCCAGGATGCCCATGCCCTGGCGCTTCTCGTAGTATTCCTGGACCTTGGGGGGCAGGGTGACGCCATCGACGGTGAAGTCGGTGACGGCGATGCCGTAGGCTTCCTGGAAGATCGGGGTGATCTTCTCTTTGAGAGCCTCGGCCAATTCGAGGCCGGCGCCCACCAGCATGTCGAAGGGGATCTTGGCATCGCGCAGCAGGGAGGCGAAGACCGAGAGCACCTTGCGCTTGAGCTGGCCGTTGATTTCGTCGACCGTGAACAGGCCGTCGGTGCCCACCACCTCGCGGAGGAACTTCACCGGATCGGTGATGCGGTACTGGTAGATGCCGAAGGCTCGGATCTGAATGGAGCCGAACTCGGGGTCGCGCACGGGCAGAGGCTGGGGGGTGCCCCACTTCTGGTCGGGGAACTGCCGTGTGTTCACGAAGTAGATGTCGCCCTTGTAGGGGTAGTTCAGGGCGTACTTGATGCTGTCGAAGAAGCCCCAGATGGCCTTGGTGCGGGTGGAGAGCTCGTAGCTGCCCGGCCCGAAGCATTCTGAGAAGCGGCCTTCGGAAACGAAAATGGCTGCCTGGCCTTCTCGGACCACCAGCTTGCCGCCGTCCTGGATCGCCTGGTTGAAGATCGGGTAGCGGTAGACCAAGGTGTTGCGGGAGTCGTCCAGCCACTCGATGACATCGAGGAACTGCGCGCCGGCGTGTGTCTTGAGGGTGTCCCAGAGGCCCATGGGTTCTCTCCTGGAGTCGGAAAACAGGAAGGGCGGTCGCAGGGGAACGTAGCCGCCTCGGCCAGCCGCGCAACGAATGGTGCGGCTGATACCCCTCTTACGCGGGGTGGGAGTGCGGTATTCCACAAGGGGAAGGGCACAACGCGCTGGCTCTGGCTCTGGCTCCTGGCTTGGGCCTGGCAGATCGCTTTGCCCAGAGGGAGTGAGAAGCGCCGTGACTCAGCACCTCGACGGCCTTCCAGGGTGACGATCGGAAGCCCGCGGCGAGCGCCTAGCGCAGCCCGCTCAGCGTGGTCAGGTCGATCTCGAACATGGCCGTGGGGTGCTTGAGCTTGAAGGCCTCGAGTACTTCGGGGTGCAGCTCGCCCAATTCGCCCACCTGGATCTCGGTCCCGTCCTTGACCGCGAAGATCACGGCGGCCCGGCCCGGCAGGTAGGTGGCCAGATCGGCGCCTTGGGTGCGGATGCCCCAGCCCAGCTCCCGGAGGCAGGCTTCGGCCACAGCCCGTACTTCGGTGGCGCCGATGCGCTCGCCGATGGCCACGCCGCCCACGGCACGGCGCTCGGAGGCGCCGGTATCGGTGGCCGTGAGCTCGGTGGTCTCACCCACCTCGAAGATGCGCTGGGGGTACTCGTTGTGGCCGTTGACCGTCAGCGTCTCGAGCAGGCCCGGAGCCAGGCTGGTGCGCAGCATGGTCTGGTCGCGGCTGATGGGGTGGGCCAGGGACACGTAGTTGTCGTGCCGTGGTCGCCGCAGTGCCTCGAAGCACTTGGCTTCGGACGTGAGCACCAGGGACATGACCTCGGCCCAGCCCAGGCCGGTGATGGCCGCGCGAGTGGTGCCCGCGATGCCCTCGATGGGTCGCTCGCCGCCCACGGTCATGGTGGGCACCAGGGTGGGTACGATGTTGTGGTAGCCGAACGCGATGGCCGCGTCTTCCATGAGATCGACGGGGTTCATCAGGTCGTTGCGGTAGGCCGGGGCCGAGACTCGCACGGTGTCCGGGTCGAGGATCTCCACGTCGTGGCCCATGCGGTTGAGCAGCTCGACGAGCTCCACGGCGCCCATGGGGATGCCGGTGCGGCCGGCGGTGGCCGAGACCGACAGCTCCATCACCTGAGGCTCGAAGTCGGGGGTCAGCACACGCTCGTCGCCGTAGGTGATCTCCACCTGGTGCAGGTTGATGCTGGGCTGCAGCTCCATGAGGGAGGTGACCAGTACGTTGAGACAGCGGGAGACGATGCGGCGGTTGGTGCCGGTGACGTCGATGAAGAAGTCGGTGGTGGCGTCGGTGACCCGGGTCTGCTCGGAGTTGATGATGGGAGGCATGGAGAGCACCACGCCGTCGCTGTCCTCGAGCAGGGGATAGGCCTCGAAGCCCTTCAGCAGCCGCGCGAACTCCTTGCCCTTGGGGTGCTCGTCGAGCACCTGTTGGGGGCTGATGGCGGCGGCGGGATCCGCAGGGTCGTAGCCCAGGGGCACGAAGCGGCCCTCGTCCCGACCGACCGGCCGATATCGGAAGCTGGTGCCGTTGGTGGTAGCGAGGTCGTACACGCCGATACTGGCGTGCTTGCGGTCGCGGCCCAGTGCCCAGTGCAGGTTCTCCTGCAGGTTCATCAGCTCTTTGATGAAGTCGTCGTCGAGCACCACGTTGGTGACCACGGCGCAGGCGATGGCGGGCCGGGGGCAGGCGGGGGTGGCCATGGCCGGGTCCACCGCCACGGTGGCCTTGGGGGCGCCCAGGTCGTACTCGGGGCTGCCGGTGTACTGCTCGAGGTAGCCCCGCAGGGTGCGGGCCAGGCCGCCCGGGTCGAACATGTCGGGGCGCACCGCCAGCAATTCCATGCGGATGACGTGGTTCTCGCCCAGGTCCACCCGGAGCTGGGGCATGGCCACGTAGTCTACGCCGCAGCGGCGGCAGAGCACGGGCGGGTCCATGGTGGTGGCGATCTCGACGATGTTGCCGCAGCGCTGGCACTTGATGCGGCGCAGGGTGGCGAAGCCTTCCACGTCGCAGCCGATGTGCTGCAGGTGGGTGACCAGCTCGTCGGGGGTCAGCTCGCCCTCGAGGCGCTCGGTCAACAGCTTGACGGGGATTCCGATTACCGGCATAGCTCGGCCTCCTTCAGCCACTGCAGGTCGGCGACGTAGATCTGGCGGATGTCGGTGAGTTGGTGGCGGAACATGGCCAGGCGCTCGAGGCCCAGACCCCAGGCGAGCACCGGGACGTCACAGCCCAGGGGCTTGGTGACCTCCGGGCGGAACACGCCGGCGCCGCCCATCTCCACCCAGTCCTGCTTGGACTCGAACCACACGAAGATCTCCACCGATGGTTCGGTGTAGGGGAAGAACGCGGGCCGGAACTCGAACTTGTCGAAGCCCATCTTGCGGTAGAAGGCCTCGAGGGTGCCCAGCAAGGACGCGAAGCTGGCCTTCTCGTCGATGATGATGCCGTCGACTTGGTAGAACACCGGCAGGTGCTTGTAGTCCACGGTCTCGCGGCGGAAGACCTTGCCCACGCAGAAGACCTTGCGGGGAGGGTTGGGGTCTTCGGCCAGGGCACGAATGGTCGCGGCGGTGGTGTGGGTGCGCAACACCGGCTTGCGGGCCAGCGACTCGTCCCAGGTGTAGCCCCAGCCCAGGCCGCCGGTGTCGCCGCCGTCCTGGTGGGTGTTCCGGACGCTCTCCACCAAATCGGTGGGGGGCAGCTCGCAGGCGTCGGGACGCTCGACGTAGAAGGTGTCCTGCATCTCCCGCGCGGGGTGATCCTGGGGCTGGAACAGGGCGTCGAAGTCCCAGAAGCCGGACTCTACGAATGGGCTGACGATCTCTTCGAAGCCCATCTCGAGGAACACCGTGCGGGTCTGCTCGAGGATGCGGCGGAAGGGATGGACCTTGCCGGGGAAGGCTGGCTCTGTGCCCAGGGACATGTCGTAAGGGCGGAAGTCTACGTCGCGCCAGGATCCGTCAGCCAGCATCTCGCCGGTCAGCATGTTGACCTGGCGGCGCAGGGTGGCCGTGGGGGCGGCGTCGCGGCCGGCGGGGGTGGCTTCGAGGAAGCGGTTGCTGCGGGCCTTGGACTTGAACACGCCCTTGCGGCCCTTCAGGAGCTTCTCGGCGGCGGCGAGATCGACACCAGCAGCGCCCAGCTGGGCGTCGGTGGCGGTCTCGAGCTCGGCCAGGGCTGCGATGAGGGCCTCGTCGGCGCCGGGGGCGTCGGACAGGGCGGTGCCCGCTGGGGTGAGCTCGAGCTGCGGGCCCTTGCGCAGGGCCCAGCCCTTGGCCACCAGGAAGCGCATGCTCTGGCCGACCTGGCCGGCCTCGAGGCTGCAGTGCTCCGGCAGCTCTTTGACCGTGGCGCTGCCGCCCGCGGCAGCCAGCCCTCGGACCACCTCGCGCTCGGGCAGGCCTGTGGCGGCGAAGCCGATGCCCAGCTTGTCGATGCGGTACTCGGTGTAGGTCTGCTCGTGGCGCTGGGTCAGCCCCTGCTCTCCGAGGGTGGCGGCGGCGGCCAGGACCAGGCTCTGGTCCAGTGCCAGCTCGCCGGCGAGCTGTGCCACCTGGACCGGGCCGGTGGCCTTCGCCAGGGCCTGGAGCAGGCGATATTCGTTCTCACGCAGGGTGATCATCGCGCCTCCGATGGGATGCGGCGGAGGGTGCTCCGCTGGAGCCGCCTTCTAATGAGTTCCGGGGCCATCGTCGGCCTGTCAGTGCCATGACCGGATCGGGGGGGCTGGCTTTCCGAAGCGATCTGCGTGTGAAAGGATGTGAGGGACCCTGCAACCCGGAGAATCCCGTGACCTACCTCAAGCGGCTCGGAGTCGCCCTGCTCGTCGTGATCGTGCTCATTGTCGGCGTCGCGTTCCTGCTCCCCGCCACCACCGTGGTCGAGCGCAGCACCACCATCCAGTCCCCCGCCTGCAACGTCTACGCGATGCTGGACGGCTACGGCTGGTGGAACGAGTTCTCCCCTTGGGCTGGCATCGATCCCGACACGGTCTACTCCTACGAAGGCCCCGCGCTGGGTGTCGGCTCCCGGATGGTCTGGCAGAGCGAAGACCCCAACGTGGGCTCGGGCAACATGGAGATCACCGCGCTCCAGCCGTGCACCACCCTGACCCACGCCTTGGACTTCGGGCAGCAGGGCAAGGCCATGGCCACCTGGACCCTGGTCCCCTCCGATGGCGGCGTGACCGCTACCTGGAACCTCGTGTCCGAGCACGGCATGAACCCCGTCTCCCGCTACTTCGGGCTGGTACTCGATGGCATGCTGGGCCCCGACTACGAGAAGGGCCTGGCTCAGCTCAAGACCCTGGCCGAGGGCCTGCCCACTGCCGATATCGGCGCCCTCGAGCTCGAGCGGATGGTGGTGGAGTCCAAGACCATCGTGGCCATGCAGTCCCGCAGCGCCAACGATGGCGTCGCGATGGCCCAGGCGCTGGGTGGAGCCTACGGGCAGATCCAGGCCTTCATGCAGGGCGCCGATCTTCAGCCCAGCGGTGCTCCGATGGCGGTGACCCTGTCCCGCGACGCGGACAGCTGGCTGTTCCAGGCGGGCATCCCCATCAGCGGCCCGGCCCCCAAGGACGCGGTCGATGGTCCGGTTCAGTTCGCCACGAGCCCCGGCGGCGAGGTGGTGAAGGTCACCCACACCGGCTCCTACGCCGGCCTGACCGATACCTACACCGCCATCGACGCCTGGTTCACACTGAACAAGCGCGAGCGCAGCGGCACGAGCTGGGAGGTCTACATCTCCGACCCCGCCACCACCCCGGAAGAGACGCTGGTAACGGCGATCTACGTGGGGCTCTAGCGGGCCCGATCGTAGATAGCGGTGATGGTGTCGGCGAACTTGTCGTACACCACGTTGCGCTTGATCTTCATCGTGGGGGTGAGCTCGCCGGTCTCGATGGTGAACTCGTGGTCCAGCAGCTCGAAGCGCTTGACGGTCTCATAGCGGGCCAGATCGGCGTTGATGGCGTCGAGGTGCTGCTGCACCGACTCGGTGAAGCTGGGGTCGGCGGTGCCGGCATGCTGGGGGTCGGGGGTGAGCAGGGCCACGAGGTAGGGCTGGCGATCGCCAACGACCACCGCTTGGCTGATGCCGGGGATGGTCGTGAGCTTGGCCTCGATGGGCAGCGGCGCCACGTTCTTGGCGCCGGCGGTGACGATGATGTCCTTGATGCGGCCGATGATGCGTAGGTTGCCGCGTTCGTCCCAGGCGCCTGTGTCGCCGGTGTGGAGCCACCCGTTCTGCAACAGCTCTGCGGTGGCCGCGGGGTCGTGCAGGTAGCCGCGGCTGATGCAGGCGCCCCTGGCCAGGATCTCGCCGTCTTCGGCGATGGCGACCTCCACACCATCCACTGGCTTGCCCACGGTGCCCATGGAGGGTTCGCCCGGCTTGGTGGCGGTGAGGAGGCCGGTGGTCTCGGAGAGCCCGTAGACCTCGTGTACCTGGAAGCCCAGGGATGAGAAAAAGCGCAGCGTGTCGGGGTTGCTCGGGGCGGCACCGGTGAGGGTGTGCTTCACCTGGTCCAGGCCGAGGCCCGCCTGGACCTTGCCGATCACCAAGGTGTGGGCCAGCCAGCGGAAGAACCCTCCCTGGGTTTGGCCGGTGCTCAGCTGTGCTCGGTGGGCCTGCTCCTCGACGCCGAGGGCCCAATAAATGAGCTTCTGTTTGATGGGCGACGCCTGGGCGAACTTGGCCTGTAGAGCGGCCTGGACCTTTTCCCAGACCCGGGGCACGCCGAAGAGCACGTTGGGTCGCACCTCTGGGAGGTACTTGGGCATCATGGTGATGTCGGGGCAGAGGAAAACCTCGCCGCCGGTCTCGAGCTGGGCGAGGTTGGTCGCTGTCTGCTCAGCGATGTGGCACAGGGGCAGGTAGCAGATGCTGCGGGTGCGCTCGATGGGGTAGCGGGCGACCACGGCGGCGCCCTCGACCGCCAAGTTGGTGTGGGAGATAACCACAGCCTTGGGCACCCCGGTGGTGCCCGAAGTGTAGATGATGAAGGCGTCGTCGTCGGGCTGGACCGCGTCTGAGCGCAGCTGGAGTGCGGCCTGGTGCTCTGGTGCGGCCAGCGCGAGGAAGTCCGCATAGGGCATGGCCTGCGTGACGTCGTCGGGGTCGTCAAGGGCCACCACCTGGCGAAGCTCGGGCAGCTCGTCGTGCAGGCTGACGAGCTTGTCGATCTGCGCCTGGCTGTCGGCGAAGACGATGGAGGCCTCGCAGTGACCCACCAGGTACGCCACCTGCTCTGTGGTGTTCGAGGTGTAGCAGGGCGCCACCACGCCACCGGCCATCATGATGCCCCACTGCAGGTGCAGCCACTCGGCGCGGTTGCCGCTGAGGATCACCACGCAGCCGCCAGGCTCGAGCCCCCAGGCGGTCAGGGCGGCGCCCACGGCCCGGGCGTGCTCGGCGTACGCGCTCCAGCTGGTGGCGTGCCAGCCGTCGTCACCGCGCTGATGTAGTGCCGGGGCTTCGGGGGTGCGCTCGCCCCAGCTCAGCAGCATTCGAAAGGGGACGGCCTGGGTCGTCTCGACGTCGGTGCTCATGATGGCATCTCCCTGATGTCCCGCCTGGTTCAGAAGCGAGAACATAGCAGAGGGCGACACTTATCGACCGATGAGTAGACGCCAGAAGCCGCGCTCGACCTGCTGTCCGGCCTCTACATGCTCCGCCACCGAGCGGCGCGCGGTCTCAATCGCCGCGATCAGGCGAAGCGCAGGGAGGTGCGCGCGGCCAGCATCAGCACCCACTGCTCGTCGGCGATCAGCGCATCGGCGGTGGGGGTGCGTGTGACCACGGGCAGGCCCAGGGTCTTGCGCACCTCGTTGACCAGGTCGGTGATCACCACGCAGCGGGCGTCCATGGCGGGCACGCGCTGGCGGAAGGCGAGATCTTCGTCGTAGTCCCAACTGCATAGCAACCAGTCGGCGCCGCCCCAGCGTGTGGCCAAATCTTCCAACCAGTCCGCGGGGGTGTCCCGGTGCAGGGCGCAGTTGAGGTGCACCAGGCTGCGCCCGCCGGGAAGCTGCAGTCGCAGCACCACGGGCGGACAGGAGGGCAGGCGGGCGCGGCTGCTCAGGCGTCGGACGGCCCGCACCGGGTCCAGCACGCCGCTGCGCAGCTTGCGCAGGGCTTCGGCTGGGCTGGCGTAGGGCACGGGCCGATAGGTCTCGGCCTGGACCTGGACGTCCGCGATGGAGCCGCCGATGTCGGTGGCCTCGATGGCTCCTTCGGCGCCTAACCAGGCGAGGATCTCGGGGCGCGCGGCGATGCGCGGGGCCCGTCCGCTGCGCACGGCCTCGAGGGCACCCTGAAGACGCTCACGTTCGTTCCAGGTCAGCAGGATGGTGCTGACCGGACCGGGATCCGTGGCCGGATCGATGGCGATGACCGTGCCGGTGCCGAGCTCGAGGCGCAGACCGGCGCAGCCTGTGTGGACGATACGGAGGGCGGAGGCAGCGAGGGGAAGAACCATAGGGCTCCGACCCTAACCCGCCCCTTAGGGGACCAGCACCTGCCGGATACGCTCGAGGGCCCAGTCGATCTCTTCCTTGGTGATGACCAGCGGGGGAGCGAGCCGGATGACCTGGTGGTGGGTCTCCTTGGCCAGCACACCGAGCTCCATCAGCCGCTCGCAGAAGGGGCGGGCGGGCCCGGAGCTGTCCTTGATAACCACGCCGATGAACAGGCCCTTGCCCCGCACGAAGTCGATGTGTGGGCTGGGGATCGCTCGGAGCTGCTCCATCAGGTAGTTGCCCAGGGTTTCGGCCTTGGCCACCAGGTCTTCGTCCACCAGGACGTCGAGCGCAGCGCAGGCCACCGCGGAGCCCAGGGGGTTGCCGCCGAAGGTGGAGCCGTGTTGACCGGGTTCGAAGACCGCCATGACCTCGCTGGACGCCAGGAAGGCGGACACGGGGTAGAAGCCGCCGCTCAAGGCCTTGCCCACGGTCATGCAGTCGGGGCGGATGCCTTCGTGCTCGAAGCAGAACATCTTACCCGTGCGGCCCAGGCCGCTCTGGATCTCGTCGAGGAAGAGCAGGGCGTTCCACTTGTCACACAGGGCGCGGGCCTTCTTCAGGAAGCCTTCGGGGGGCACGATGATGCCGGCTTCGCCCTGGATGGGTTCCACCAGGAAGGCCACGGTGTTCTCGTCGAAGGCGGCTTCTAAGGCGTCGATGTCACCGTAGGGGATGACCTCGAAGCCGGGGGCGAAGGGGCCGAAGCCGTCCTTGTAGGAGGGCTCGGTGGAGAAGCCCACGATGGTGGTGGTGCGGCCGTGGAAGTTGTCGGCGCAGACGATGATCTTGGCCTTGTCGGCGGGCACGCCCTTGACCTTGTAGCCCCACTTGCGGACAGCCTTGATGCCGGTCTCGACCGCTTCGGCGCCGGTGTTCATGGGTAGGGCCTTGTCGAAGCCGGACAGCTCGCAGAGCTTCTTGACGAAGAAGCCCATCTTGTCGTTGTGGAAGGCGCGGCTGGTGAGGGTGAGCAGCTCGAGCTGCTCGAGCATGGCGGCCTTGATGGCGGGGTGGCAGTGGCCCTGGTTGACCGCCGAGTAGCAGGCCAACATGTCCATGTACTTCTTGCCGTCGGCGTCCTCGACCCAGACGCCGTAGCCCTTGGAGAGCACCACGGGCAGGGGGTTGTAGTTGCGAGCGCTGTAGCGATCCGTGAGCTCCATGGCGATCTGCTGGGACACGGGGCACCTCTTGGTAAGTAAGGGGAAAGGTTGAGGACGGGCGACAGGGGAACGGGACCCTGTAGACCACAATTCCGTAACCTGATGGCCCATGGCGGCATTGTCCAGGGAACGTCAGGGACACCGGAGGCTGATCGCGCGCAGGGCTGGTCGGTAGGGCAATCCGAAAGCCAAGGATCGCCGAGTGCTTTCGCAAAAGCAGTGGCGGATAGGCGCTGTGGCCGGTATCATTCTTCGGCTTCTGCCTTCTGTGAGGAGGGTCTCATGCGCGCCCGTCCGTTCGTCCTGCTCGGCCTCCTGCTGGCCGGCTGCGGCACCATCGGTCTCGAGCTCGTGTCCACCGACACGGGTGGTTTCGATCCAGGTCCGAACCCTGACACCCGCGATGACACCGACGCCGACACCGATGACTCCGAATCCCAACAGGAGTCCGCCCCCGAGCTGACCGACTTCCAGCTCTCCGAGCGCACGGCCGACAACACCGTCCATGTCAGCTACGACGCCTTCGATCTGGACGGTGACCTGGCGGGTGGGACGGCGGATCTCACCCTGGGCGGCCAGAACTACACCATCGACGTTCCCGGGGATCTCGACGACTACTCCCCCACGGGCACCTCGCGTTTCCACGTGGACGGCTCTCACCTCGAGCCTGGCGACACCATCAACGGGGTGATGTACCTGCTCGACGCCGCCGGGCATCGCTCCGGCACCCTCACCGATAGTCTCACCCTCGAGGGTTCCGCCTACAGCATCACCGAGAGCGGCGACACCGAGACCTCCGCCCAGAGCCTGGGGGTCATCAGCCTGCCCGCCACCCTCGAGGGCAACATCTACCGTGCCGCCAACGATGGCTACGCCTACACCGGCGACATGGACTGGATCGAGCTTCGGGTGGCCAGCTCCACCCCCGCCACCTTCTCCCTGACCTGGGACGCTACGGGCTCGGACTACGACCTGCACCTGCTGGTCAACGGAAACACCGAGGCCCAGTCCGTGTCGGACGGCGGCACTCAGCCCGAGAGCTTCACCCGCACCCTGCAGCCGGGCACCACCTACGTCGTGGTCGTGGGCGGCTGGACCGGTAGCGGCGGCGACTACGTGCTGACCATCAACTAGCTGCTCGGGGCGTGGCTCGAAGCAGAGCCGGTGGTAGGGGCTACTTCGCCCCGAGTACGTTGGCGGCTGTCGGGTGGTGGCTGTCGGTACGTGCTGGTGGCTTGGCTACTTCGCCCCAAGTACGTTGGCGGCTGTCGGGTGGTGGCTGTCGGTACGTGCTGGTGGCTTGGCTACTTCGCCCCAAGTACGTTGGCGGCTGTCGGGTGGTGGCTGTCGGTACGTGCTGGTGGCTTGGCTACTTCGCCCCAAGTACGTTGGCGGCTGTCGGGACACGTTGGTGGGGGCTTGTCCAGCGGCCTGCGGTCCCTCGGGATAGAGCTTCGGCCCCCTCCGGTTCTCGTCCCAGGTGACCCATGGCCTCCGCTCCTGCTCCCAAGCCCCTCGCTGTCATCCTCGCTGCCGGCCTCGGCACCCGCATGCGATCGGGCACCGCCAAGGTGCTGCATCCGCTCTGCGGCGTGCCTATGGTGGGCTGGGTGGCAGCTGCGGCTCGCGCCGCGGGCTGCGATGTGGCGGCGGTGGTGCACCACCAGGAAGACCGGGTGCGGGCAGCCCTGCCCGGGGTGCCCTGCGCTCGCCAGGAACAGCCTAGGGGCACGGGTGACGCGGTGCGGGCGGCGCTGCGGTTGTTGCCGGCCCGAGGCACTGTCATCGTGCTGCCCGGTGACGCCCCCCTGATCAAGCCCGCCATGCTCGAAGCCCTGCTGGCCGGCCACGGCGACGCCCTGTGCACCGTGCTGTCCACGGTGGTGGCCGAGCCCGCCGTCTACGGTCGCATCCTGCGGAAAGGGGGTCGAGTGGTGGGTATCGTCGAAGCCTCCGAGGCCACCCCCGAGCAGCTGGCTATCACCGAGGTCAACGCGGGCATGTACGCCTTCGAGGCAGCCTGGCTGCGGGACGTGGTGCTGCCCTCACTCCAGCCCCATCCCCCCAAGGGCGAGTACTACATCACCGACGCGGTGGCCCTGGCCGCCGCGGCTGGGCGCCTGAACGCGACCTGCCTCGACGACGCCGCCAGCCTGGCGGGCATCAACGACCGCACGGCCCTGGCTCGCTTCGAAGACGTACTCCAGGATCGCATCCTCGAGGAGCACACCACCGCGGGGGTCACCCTGCATCGTCCAGGCACTATCCGGGTCGAGCTGGGCGTGTGCATCGGCCAGGACGCCGTGCTCGAACCCGGCGTCATGCTGTCGGGGGACACCTGCGTCGGCGCCGGCGCTCGCATCGGCGCCTACGCGGTGCTGCGGGACACGGTGGTGGCCGCGGGCGCGGTGGTCAAGCCCCACTCTGTGCTCGAGGGCGCCGAGGTGGGTCCCGGGGCTCAGATCGGCCCGTTCAGCCACCTGCGCCCTGGCGCCCGGATCGGGCCGCGCAGCAAGGTGGGCAACTTCGTGGAGATCAAGAAGTCCACTCTGGCCGAGGGGGTCAAGGCGTCGCACCTGTCCTACATCGGCGACGCCACCATTGGCGCTGGCACCAACGTGGGCGCCGGCACCATCACCTGCAACTACGACGGCTACGGCAAGCACCAGACCATCATCGGCGAGGACGTGCTCATCGGCTCCAACACCTCGCTGGTGGCCCCCGTCAGTGTCGGTGACCACGCCCTGCTGGGCGCTGGAAGCACCATCACCAGCTACGTGCCTCCCCATGCGCTGGCCATCGGTCGCGCCCGCCAGGTCACCTTCTCCGATGGTGGTCGCACTCTGCGGGAGCAGTTCCAAGCCCGGGCCCTCGAGGCCAAGGCCGCCAAGGCCGCCAAGGCTGCAGAGGCCGCAGGCGATAGTGACACGGAGTCCGGCGGGGGGCAGTCGTGAGCAACCTGGCCCACCTCGACAACCTCAACCCCGAGCAGCGCGAAGCCGTCACCCACATCGACGGTCCGCTGCTGGTCCTGGCCGGCGCGGGCTCGGGCAAGACCCGGGTGCTCACCCGCCGAGTGGCCCACCTGATCCACTCCGGCGTGCCCCCCTGGCACATCCTGGCGGTCACCTTCACCAACAAGGCTGCCGGTGAGATGCGCGAGCGGGTGGCCGAGCTGGTCGGCCCGGCGGCCGATCGCATCGTCGTGTCCACCTTCCACTCCGCTTGCGCCCGCTTCCTGCGCCGCGAAGCACCCAAGCTCGGCCACACCTCGAGCTTCGTCATCTACGACACTGACGACCAGCAGCGCCTGGTTCGGGACATCCTCAAAGAGCTCCAGATCGACCACAAGCGCTTCCCCCCCCGTGCCTTCCTGTCCAAGATCGACCAGGCCAAGAATCGCCTGCTGGACTCCGACGACGTGGCCGCGGGCAAGCTGGGGGACCCCAGCGGCATGGCCATGCGGCTGGACGAAGTCTACGCGCGCTACCAGAAGGGCCTGAAGGCCTCCAACGCCTTCGACTTCAACGATCTGGTGGGCAGCATGGTGCAGCTGCTCGAACAGAACGCCGAGGTGCGCGAGCGTTACCGCGACCGCTTCCAGTACCTGCTGGTGGACGAGTACCAGGACACCAACCACGCCCAGTACCGCCTCATCAAGGCGTTGGCGGGGCGGGAACCCCACAACCTGGCGGTGGTGGGCGACGACGACCAGTCCATCTACGCCTTCCGCGGCGCGGACATCCGCAACATCCTGGACTTCGAGCGTGACTTTCCCCAGGTCAAGACCATCCGCCTCGAGTGCAACTACCGCTCCACCAAGAACATCCTCGAGTTGGCGGGCGCCCTGGTGCGCCACAACACCCAGCGCAAGGAAAAGACTCTGTGGACCGACGCCCCCGCCGGCGATCCCGTCTACGCGTTGGTGGGATCCGACGAAGAGGTCGAGGCCCAGAAGGTGGTGGACGAGATCGGCCGCCAGATGCGCGACGGTCGCCGTCCCGGCGACATCGCCGTGTTCTACCGCACCCACGCCTCGTCTCGACCCATCGAGCAGGCCCTGGGCGCCGCCCGCATCCCCCATGTGGTGGTGGGCGGGCGCCGCTTCTACGAGCGGCGCGAGGTTCGCGACATGGTGGCGTGGCTGCGGTTGATGGTGAACCCCACCGACACCATGGCCTACCTGCGCATCGTCAACGTGCCCCCCCGCGGCATCGGCACCACCACGGTGGGGCGCCTGCGCGGCAAGGCCGACGACGACGGCGTGCCCCTGCTCGAGGCCACACGGCGTACCGTGGCCAACGGGAAGGGCCGCGCGGCCAAGGCCCTGTCGGGCTTTCTGGACCTCTACGGTCGGCTGGTGGAAGAGTCCCACGACATGCCCACCTCTCAGCTCGTCATGCGCATCGCCGAGCTCACCGGCTACGTCGAGGCCTTGCGTGCCGAAGAGACACCCGAGGCCCAGACCCGCCTCGAGAACATCGAAGCCCTGGCCCGGGCGGCTCGCACCGCCGACGACACGCTGCCGCCGGACACCCCGCCGGAAGAGCGCCTGCGTAGCTTCCTGGACCAGGCCACCCTGGCCTCAGCCGACCAGGATCTTCCGGACCACGACGGGCAGGTCAACCTCATGACCGTGCACCTGGCCAAGGGGCTCGAGTTCCCGCTGGTGTTCGTCGTGGGGCTGGTGGAGAAGGTCTTCCCCCACGCCCGCTCCGAGGAACGCCTCGAGGACATCGAAGAAGAACGCCGACTGGCCTACGTGGCCTTCACCCGCGCCCGCGAGCGGCTGTACCTGTGCCGTCCCGCTCGCCGCTGGGTGCGGGACGGTAGCGGCTGGTCCGGTGGAGGCCGCATGGCCCCGGCGCGGCCGTCGCCGTTCCTCCGCGAGCTTCCCCAGCGCTTGATCCAGCCCCTTGGCGGGCACCCGACCCACCGAACCCGGCCCACGCCACCCCCCGTGCCTTCGGGGTCCACCCGCAAGCTCGACGCCCTGCTGGCCCAGGTTCGCTCCCGCGAGCAGCAGTCCGAGCCGTCTTCGGCGCCACCGGGCGGCGACACCACCTACGTGCCGGAGTCACTGGATGTCTTTGTTCCCGGGGTCCGCGTTCGACACCGTGTGTTCGGCGACGGCGTGGTCCGGACAGTGAGGCCGCGTGGGTCGACGCTCGAGCTCGTCGTTTTTTTCCAGCGCTTCGGAAACAAGAAGCTGCGTGCAAGGGAAGCTCGTCTCGAAGTGTTGGTAGACTGAATGCCCAGCCTTCAGCGCAACAATCCTCTCGTCCACGCTGCGGCTCTGCACTCCCCTGCGGCATTGTCGCATTGCGGACCGCTCGCTCGGCGTGGTAGCTTCGCTGTTCGAGGTCAGTCTCGGAAGGTCCAGTAATGATCGTCACCTGCGAGCGCTGCGCGGCGCGGTACAAGCTCGACGACAGCAAGATCAAGGGGCGTGGTGCGCGCATCACCTGTCCCAAGTGCCAGCACGTCTTCGTCGTGTACAACCAGGCACAGGCGGAAGCTCCGCCCGAAGCCGACGAGGATCACGAAGATCCCTCCGAGGACGAGCCCGAACAGCCCGCATCGTCGAACCCGCTGGCCCAGGACGCCGACAGCGAGACGGGCTTGATGGGCACCGCCCGCCGTGCCGATCAGCTCGACTACCGCAAGGTGGGGATCTCCACCTGGAAGGTCAAGGTCAAGATCGGCTTGGTCTACGACTTCTCAGACATCGGCACCCTGCGAAAGTACATCCAGGACCGCCGGGTCACCGAAGAAGACGTCATCTCCCATGACGGGTCCAACTGGGTGCGTATCGGCGACATCCCCGATCTCGACGCCTACTTCGTGCAGGTCTACGAAGAGCTCGAGGAACAGCTCACCGGCGGGGCCGTCGACCCCGAAGCCGACACGGGCGAAGAGTTCGAAGACGACGGCCCCACCATGGTGGTGGGCATGGGCAGTCTGCGGTCGAATATCTCCACCGGCGTGTTCCAGCGCCCGGGGGCCAAGACCGACAACGCGCCTCCGTCCACTCGCCCGCTGCCTGGCAAGCCCGCCGGTGGCAGCTCCGGCGGCGGATCCGGCCCCAGCCCCGCCGGCCCCAGCGACAGCAACCGCTTTGTGGACCCATTCGAGAGCCTCAAGGAACGCCAGCGCGATCGTATGCGCGCCAAGCGGCGCGGCGATGGTGGCGCCAGCACCGGCAGCCACCGCAAGAAAGGCAAGGGCGCGGCCGCAGGCGGAAAGGGCCGCAACCTCTGGCTCATCGCCGCGGCCGTCATGGGCCTGCTGGCGGCGGCCTGGTACTTCTTCCTGCGTGAGCCGCCCCAGTCGGTGGACGTCACGCCGTCCGGGCCTACGCTCCAAGAGCAGGAGACGCCCGGCCTGAGCCCCGAGGAAGAGCGCGCCGCGTTGCTCGCAGAGCTCGAGCGAAAGATGCGTGAAGCGGGGGTCGAGCCCTTGCTCGACGGCTCGGTGCCCGAGATGCCCGAGGCGGTCATCGTGATGAGCCCCGAACGACGCCGCGAGATGTGCGCCAACGGCACTCTGGAGCCGGCGGATTGCAAGAACCTGGCCCCAGCGTCGACCGACCCAGGTCCCGACCCCCTGCGCGACATCCAACCTGCTGGCACCACCACTACCGCGGCCGACCACGCCAACGCGGCCCACACGGCTGCTGGCCAGCGCAATTGGAACACCGCCATCACGGGCTACGAAAACGCGGTCAAGCTGGAGCCGGGCAATGGCACCTACCGCTGGGGCTTGGCCGAGGCCTGCTACCACGGTGGTCAGCTCGAGCGGGCTCAGAGCGAGTTCCAGTCCGTATTGGCCAGCAATGAGCGGGCCCGCAAGTTCCTGGGCCTGACTGCCAATAAACTCGGTGACGAAGCTACGGCACTGGAGAACCTGCGCGCCTACGAAGCAGCCTACCCCGGTGACGCCGAAGTCCAGCGAGTGCTCCAGGAGCTGACAGGGGGCTAGCGTGCCTGTGAGCGTGTTCCTCGCCTGCAGCGACTGCGGTGTCGACCTCGAGCTGAACGAGGCCGAGCTGGGTACCCTCGAGACCGATCTCGAGGGGCGGATGCGCTGCCCGAGCTGCGGTGCGTTCAGCGCCCAGGTGCGGTCGAAGCTGGGCTCGAAGCACATGTCTCAGGTGCCGCCCCTGCAGGATCTCGGAGAGGCCGCGGACGAAGGCTGGGCAGGCCGCGCCCTCGAGCTGCGGAGGGGGGAGCGGGTGTTCCGTTTGCGGGATCTGGATCGGCTGCGGCGGCTGGTGGTGGAGCGCAAGGCCGTGGGCTCCGACCTGGTCTCGGCCGACGGCGTGCGCTGGGTTCCCCTGGCTACCATCCCGGCCCTCGAGCCCTTCCTGGCGGTGGTGCGCTTCCTGGACAGCGCCCCGAAGACCGGAGGTGGCGGCGGCGTGCTGGTGGAAGCCACCGCGGCCGAAGACGGCTGGGATGATGAAGAGCCCCCTCACGCTGCCGACGATGACATCCCATTGGCCGATACGGACGAGATACAGGAACCACCCCAGACCTCACGGAGCACGGAGCTGTCATGAGCGAAGAGAACAAGTACTTCGAGAAGCTCGAGGCCGAAAAGAAGGCGCGCTTGGCCAAAGATATTCGGGACAAGCGCGACGCAGAAGCGCTGACCGCCCGCAAGGACCTTCACTGGCTCAAGTGCGGCAAGTGCGGCGCCGACATGGACACGGTGATCTTCCGGGGGGTGGAGATCGAACTCTGCCCCGACTGCGGCGCGGTGCTCATGGATCAGGGCGAGCTCGAGCGGCTCTCGGGCAAGGACCAGAGCGGCATCTTCGCCAACCTCAAGGGGCTGTTCAAGCACTAGCAGAGACCGCTACGCGTAGACGTTGACCTCATCGGTCATGGCCATCACCTCGTCGAAGGTGGTCTCGCCCATGGCCATCTTCTTGATGGCGTACTCGCGCAGGGTCATCATCCCGTCGTTCAGGGATTCCTTCTTGATCTCCACCGAGGGGGCCTTGTCTGCGATGAGCTTGGCGATGCGCGGGGTGATGGGGAGCACCTCGAACACGCCGGTGCGGCCCTGGTAGCCGGTACCACGGCACTTGATGCAGCCCGCGCCCCGGCGCACCTTGAGCTTGCGGCCCCGGGCCCCGCCGATGCGTAGGCTGAGGACTTGGTCTTCGCTCAGCAGTTCGTCCACGGCGCAGTGGGCGCAGATGCGGCGCACCAGGCGCTGGGCGATGACGCCCTGCAGCGTGGAGGCGATGAGGAAGGGGTAGATGTCCAGGTCCAGCAGCCGGGTGACCGCCGAGGCGGCGTCGTTGGTGTGCAGGGTGCTGAGCACCAAGTGGCCGGTGAGGGCCGCCTGGGTGGAGTGCTCGGCGGTCTCCGGGTCGCGGATTTCACCCACCATGACCACGTCGGGGTCCTGGCGCAGCACGGTGCGCAGGGCGTTGGCGAAGGTGAAGCCGATCTTGGGCTGCACGGGGAACTGGTTGAACTCTTCCTGCACGATCTCGATGGGGTCCTCGAGGGTGCAGATGTTGATGCGAGGAGAGTTGATGTGGTGCAACGCGGTGTACAGCGTGGTGGTCTTACCGCTGCCGGTGGGGCCGGTGACCAGCACCATGCCGGACTTGGTGGAGAGCATGCGCTCGAAGAGCATGCGCTCGCGGGTGAACAGCCCCATGCTCTCGAGGTTCTTGACGTAGATGCCCGGATCGAAGATGCGCATGACCACCTTCTCGCCGAAGGCGGTGGGCACGGTGGAGACGCGCATCTCCACCTCGTCGGTGCCGTGGTGGGTCTTGAAGCGGCCGTCCTGGGGGCGGCGGCGTTCCGCGATGTCCATGCGGGAAAGCATCTTGACCCGGCTGACCATGGCGGGGTGTACCAGCTTGGGCAGGCGGTGGATGCGGTGCAGCACGCCGTCGATGCGCATGCGCACCAGCGCTTCCTCGCGCTTGGGCTCGATGTGGATGTCACTGGCGCGGTTTTCGAAGGCGTAGTTGAGCAGGTACCAGACGGCCTGGACCACGGGCTGGTCGGTGGCGTCGAGCTCGGCGGCGCCCTTCATGCGGTACAGCTGCTCGAGGTTGCCCAGATCCGGTAGGTCGGAGCGGAACTCTTCTTCGGCCGCGCGCATGGAGCGGCGGAAGCCGTGGAACTCGACGATGACCTGCAGCACTTCTGACTTGGTGGCCACCACCGGGCTGACCGGCTTGTTCTTGAAGCGCGCGATGCTGTCCAGGAGTTCTTGGTCCCAGGGGTCGGCCACGGCCAAGGTGAGCAGGTCGGGGGTGTCCTCGAGGGCGATCACCATGTGACGCTCGGCGAAGGGACCGCCGAAGGTCTCGGTGACCAGCTTGTAGTTGAGGGAGAGGGGGTCCAGGTGCACGAAGGGCATCTGGCGGGCTTCGGCCACCACCCGGGTGATGAGCTCTTCGTCGACGAACTCATCGGGTCGGTCCGCGCGCTCGAAGCGGAACGACGCCACCAGCTCGATCTCGTGTACGCGGTAGTTGACCCGTGCTCGGCCGAGCAAGCGGCGCAGCTCGGCGCGCTTGTCCAGCATGATGTGGCGGGCCTGATCGCGGCCGCGGTTGAGGACGTCCTGCTTCTGGCCTTGGTGAATCAAGCCCTTGGCCATGAGCAGGTCGAGGATCTCGGAGAGTCGATGTTCGTTGATCACGGTGCTGGCTCCTGTTTCACCCTATCCCCGTGAGCCTCTCTTGGGCGCGTGGGGTTGTCGAGGCTTGTCAGGTCCCACGCTGCGCCGTCGTCGCCCTGGACGGTTGGGGGGCCGATGTGGGCGGCCACGCGCAGGTGCAGGGGGGCGGCGACGGCGAGCACGCGGACGTCGTGCTCGAGTAGCGGGGTGAGGTCGCGGTCGGTGGGGGGCGAGGCGTCGGGTTCGCGACCCAGCACAGCCAACCAGCCCCCCAAGGGGGTGCGGGGCAGCCAGGTGGGGGCGCCGGGGCGGTTGGGGTTCAGGGCCAGGGGTCGGCCGTGGATGCGCTGGTCCAGCAGGGGCCGCTGTGGGGACAGGCCCGGCCCGCCGGTGGGCAGCCACAGCATCATGCCGGGCTCGAGGGCGTCCAGCTTGGCCAGGACGTCGGGGGCTTCGGCCCGAGCGGCGGGCAGAGGCCACCCCACCGGGGCCAGCAGACCGTAGTCCACCACTACCACCAGCGCGGCGATGGGGAGCACCAGCCCTGGGCGCCAGCGTGAGCGGGTGGCGAGCTTCTGGGCGCCGGTGGCCGCCAAGGCCGCTAGGGCCACCTGGCCCAGCAGGAACAGCCGGGCGTGGTGGTTCAGCAGTGCTCCACCGGGTAGCAGGTCTACGACCATGGCGGCGGGGTTGGGGAGCTCGCTGGCCATGCCCAGCCAGTGCAGCCGCTCGCCAGGGGCCACCAGCAGGGCCGCCAGCAGCAGCCACCACCACCGGCTGCGACCCGCCAGCAGGGCCAGCAGCAGCACCCCCAGCCCAAGGTAGGTGGGATGCAGCCGGATCACGGCGTCGGCGGGCAGGGCCGCAGCGCCCGGGGTCAAGAAGGACAGCAGATCCGCCTGGCCCCAGGGGTTGAGCTGCCACAGGGGCTCGGCTTGCCCCAGGTGTACGCCGCTGCGGTGTCCGGCCCCGGTGAGGACCCGCGCGCCCTGGGCCAGCAGAGGAGGGAGGGCGAGGGCGCCCGCGATGACGCCTGCCAGCAGCCAGCGGGCCCAGGTGCGAGGAGATCGGATCCCGTGGACCACCCCCGCCACGAGCGCGGTCGCAGCGCCCAGCCAGGCCAGGTAAGGCCCGCACCAGGCCAGCAGGCCCAGGCAGCAGCCCGCAGCGACGGCCCAGGGCCAGCGGTCCGCGCGGGGCTTCACCACCAATCCCACCGCCACCGCCAGCAGGCCGATGGCCAGATCTTCGCTCAGGCCCGACAGCAGGCTGCCGGTGAACACCGGGCCCATGGCAAGGGTGAGTCCCCCCACCGGGCCGTTGCCCCCTACGCGGCGGGCCAGCCACCAGCCGCCGGCGAAGGCGCCACCGATGGCGGCGATGGCCATGACGTTCCAGGCCACCACCGCCCCCGCGATGCGGCTGATGCTCGCTCCCAGCAGGGCGGGGAGGGGATCGATGACGGGCCAGGCGGCGGCGCCCGTGGCGAGTTCGGTGCCTGTGGGCCAGGCGGGCAGGGCCTGGCCGTGCCACCACCAGGTCCAGGCGTGTCCCCACACCTCTGCGCCGCGCCAGGCCAGCAGGGGCTCGCCGCCCGTCCGCAGCAAGGGCCAGGCCACCAGGGCCCCGAGCACCGCGATGCAGGTGGGCAGCAGCCAGCGTGGGCTGTGGGGGGTGGGCGGTGCGACCGGCGGGGCAGGGGACATACGGCGGCCATGGTATCGTGCGCCGGCTCCCTGGAATAGAGCCCCCCATGATGCAGGCGTCCAACACAGCTCCCGAGGCGGACCGCTGGTGGTGGCTGGCCGCG
>Ga0307987_1000117_pt1 | contig 48278 bp, 46 predicted proteins | sample EllFjometagen181_FD_203157 | JGI IMG/M metagenome (GOLD analysis project Ga0307987, IMG submission 203157) | Marine microbial communities from Ellis Fjord, Antarctic Ocean - #181 | ecosystem: Environmental > Aquatic > Marine > Unclassified | place: Southern Ocean | collected 2014-10-08 | reverse complement strand
TATCCGTCGTCCAGGGCGATAAGATTAATCATCCGGCCATGGATACCGCCGGTTTCATTGATATGATTGATATAGGCTTTGGCACCGTGTAGCATCTGGCTGCCCAGGTAGCCTGCATGGCCCCCCAAGGGCCAGAGAAGACCCGATGCGAATTTCTTTGATGGTTATCCCGGTGCGGTTTTCCTTAAGCGATAGGGGGTTCTCTCCCTTGCCGCAACCCAACACCACCAAAAGAATCAATACGATCCATAATTTTCCAATAAAAAACCGGTCTGGCAACCCCATGTGAATCACCCGTTGTTTCCTTTAATAATTATTCCCTGTAATAAAGATGAAGAAAATAATAGCACAGCACAAATAAAAACAATAGGGTAGTTTTCAAAGGGAGTATTCCAAATTAAGGCGATCTGGGGTATCATTGATATACCATTGATAAATAATTGACATTTCAGCATAAACCATGACTTAATACTCAATATTTCAACCAGAAAAGACCAGAAAAAAATTTAAAATGACAGCCACAAATCTCAACTCTAAATTGACCAACTCTAAATTGACCAGGTCTAAATTGACCGCATCTAAATATACACCGGGCCAGCGATGGATCAGTGAAGCCGAACCGGAGCTTGGAATCGGCATCCTGGTTTTCCATGACAAAAGAACCATCAAGGTTCATTTTCCCTTTGGCGATTGTCATCGGCAGTACTCCAGGGCGGCTGCCCCTGTCAAGCGAATGCTGTTCAAAATTGGGGACAGGGTACAATCATCCCAATCAGTTGAAATCGATACGGAATCAATTTTAATATTTACAGTATTAAATAATTTGTGGACACGCCTTTTATAATCTGAAAGTGATTCGGTATATGTTTTTCTCAACCGACTTAATTCACGCCACTTCCGAACATTTTCAACAGGAATAAAACTACCTTTTACCAAGCCGTGTCGAAGAAGTCCGGCAAGCCATTTACTATCACTTATATCAGTTTTCCGCCCAGGGATATTTTTAATATGCCTGGTGTTCACAAGAACAACCTCCATGGTATTTTCAATGGTATTATAGACAGGATGTCAGTAAACTCCGGTACTTTCCATTGCCACAATTGGACAATTATTTTCGACTATCCACTCCTTCATTTTTTTCAAATCTTGGGTGAATGTTGAAAACTTTCTGATTTCGTGTTGTTCCACTCCTGCCTCATCTATCGTGATTAAGCAGGCTTTTGTCTTTATGAACGTCTAAACCACAACAAACTGGGTGAACAATCTGGATTAATGTGCTATTTGAATACTTGGTCATGGCGATCCTCAATCTTTATATTTGTGGTGAATAAAAAAATTATGATAGCTATAACCATTTCCTCAAATTTACAAGTGTTTCATGCTTTGTTGTGTCCGATAGGACATGTGGGTTATTATAGGGAATGCAAATAAAAAAACATAATGTATATGAGACTCTTGCCCGGCACCTGTCCTGCCTGAGTATGGGAATTCCGTTTAAAAAAGGAATAGGAGATATTTTAAGAGAGAATCTCACGGAAAACGAAGCGGCGGCGGCGCTGATACTGCCTGCCACAGTAATCCCTCTCAAGGTAACAAGTATCGACGCTCTTGACCCGCCTGATGGAATGCCCCGGAGTGAAATGAAGAGACATCTTAAAAACCTTTCAGATAAGGGTATGGTGGTTTCAGCCGAGACTGATGATGGATCAATTGGTTACGCCTTGCTGCACGTGGGTTTCGGGTTTCCTCAGACATTTTTTTGGAAAGGGGAGGATACGCCCCATGCCCGGAAAATGGCGAAGATGGTGGCCAAATATTTCAATCCAAAAATGAGCCGTGAGATACACGACACGGATCCCAAGGCCTATCGCTATATCCCCGTAGGGAAAACCGTCCAGAATACACCCCAGGGTGTGTTGCCCTTTAATATGATGGAAAAAGTTATTGAAGATACCCAGGTCATAGCACTGGGACATTGCCCCTGCCGGATGGGCTTTATTCTTGCTGGAAGGGGATGTGATCACCCTACAGAGGTCTGCATGAAGTTTAATGACATGGCCCGTTTTGTCATTGACAAAGGCTTTGCACGGGAAATTACCAAAACAGAAGCCCTTGAAGTGATAAAACTGGCCGAGGAAAAAGGGTTGGTCCATTTTGTGGATAATGCCGAGGGAGAGATTCAGCATTGCTGCAACTGCTGCGGGTGCGCCTGTTGGAATGTAGGTGCAATTCGACGAAGATCAATCCCAAGGGATATGCTCATGGCGACCTATTTCATCAGGGCAATGGACGCGGATGAATGCATCGAGTGTGGGGCCTGTGCAGATATCTGCCCGGTGGATGCAGTGGCTATGTCGGCCGATGATGTGCCGGAAACCGATACTGAATGGTGTATCGGATGCGGTGTCTGTGCCACGGTCTGCCCCACAGATGCCATCACCATGGTATACAGGGAGGATAAACAGCAGGGTCTTCCTGCGAAGACCTTCGGTGATTTACATGAGCTGATTTCGACGTATCGCAAAAAGAAAGACAAACCGGAATAAATGTTCTATGAAAACTTATGTTTTTATCAGAATCTGCATATTTATTAAAGTGGAAAGTAATCATGTTTGAGGGCATAGTGGCAGTTTTGGTGACGGAAGGATAGTTCTTGTCTGAATCCATAGCCTATCTTGACAAAAACAGAGTCGGTGTTTTAATATTGGTGCTGGGAAAAGACCACAAACCAGTAAAATTATCGAAAAGGATCACAAAATGAGTATTGAAAAAAAAATTATCCAACCGGATGGCTGGGCACCCACAACAGGTTATGCCAATGGTATTCTCGTTAGTCCCGGAAAAATTTTATTTATCGCAGGGCAGGTGGGGTGGGATGAGAATGAAGTTTTTCAATCCACAGAAGTTGGCCCTCAATTTGAACAGGCCCTGAAAAATACGCTTGCCATATTAGCAAAAGCCGGTGGAGGAGCCAAACACATCTGCCGGATGACCTGTTATTGCACCAACAAAAAAAAATATATTGAGGCTCGAAGAGATATCGGTAAGGCATGGAAGCAACTTCTTGGGAAAAATTTTCCTGCTATGAGTATGATATTTGTTGCCGATCTTCTGGCGCCGCAAAGTCTTATTGAAATAGAAACCACCGCAGTAATTCCAGAAAAATAAATGACTCATAAGCATTCGAGTTGACCCACAGCCTAAATGGATGAATTATAAAATAACCATAGTGACCCACTATGGTTTATACCAGTGATTAATAAAGTATTGCTTAAATCATCAAAGATGTTGGATTGAAAATCCTGTACGCGTGTTTTAAAGGAGACCCGGGACGAAATAGTCAAAAAGAACCGCAAATGATTGACAATCCATGAAAACCCAACTGTTACATTCAATACCATATTCTGTTTGACCGAACAGCTTGCCACCAGTCTATTTTTAATTTTTTCAAGCACCGAAAGTGATCCCGACTCCATGCCGCAGGAAAGTCTGTTCAGGCAGTTGCAAAAAAACATTATCATAATGTTGGTTTTTGTCCTTGACAATATAAATTTTCCATAATAGGTATTGTTCAATATCAGATGTACTTCAATTGCACATCAACCATGAAATGGAGTTCCGAAATACCGGAAAAAGGTAATTTAAGAAGATATTATGAATAGGTTTTGAGGGAACACACATTGCAAAAGGAATCAAATTTGATAGAAAATCATCTTATGGAAGATAATGCCCATCTGTTGATATAGATCCCTCCAAAATATGCAGTATCTCAGTTTGGCGGTTATATTATAGGGAAGAAGTGTAATCCATATTGCCTAAGAATATTGCCTAAGACTTGGTTACTATCGCTCAAGCGAATTGTATTTTTAAAGTTAGATATTTTTTAAGGGGGTTAAAGCCATGATAAAAAGTGTGATACATACTGGATTGGTCGTAAGAAATATGGATCAAATGGTTCATTTCTATCATGAAAATTTTGGATTTGAAAAAGTGCTCGACACCCATGTTGATGGGGAAGAGGCCAATAATATTGTGGGTTTTCAGATTGAATCCGAAAGGATCGTTATGATGGAGCTTGCTGATAAGCAAATTGAATTTATCGAATACAGACCTGTCGGTAGAGATTATCCAAAAGATTATAAAAGTAACGACCTATTCGGAGTCCATTTGTCTTTGGAAACTGACAATATGAAAGAAGACTATCAGCGCCTTAAAGAAAAGGGTGTCAAGATTATTTCCAAAGGTCCTCAAACAATACCTGACACGCATCCGATCTTTGCAGGCACCCAAGTCTTGTATCTTCAAGATCCCGAGGGGCATCCTCTGGAATTAATGGAAATGCCTAAACAGTGAATTATTTAAGATATTTATTAAACGGGCTTCCAAAAACAACAATCAAGTTATTAGTGGCATAATCTAAATGTTTGATAAACGCCGCTGCCTTAAGCCGTATTAACCGTTTCAAAATGACAAGGGGAGGTATTCAACAGTGAACTATGATGCGGATATTATCATTATCGGAGCCGGCCACAACAGCTTGACCGCAGCCCTATATTTGCAACAGGCCGGGCACAAAGTACTCATCCTGGAAAAAGCAGATGTATCTGGAGGTGCTGCTAAAACATCAGATATACTTGAAAAGGGTTTTAAACACGACCTATATGCAACCAATATCGGTCAATTTCTGGGTTCCCGTGTTTATGACGATTTTAAAGACCAGTTTCATCAAAATGGCTTTGATATAGTGGCAGCAAATCAGCCATTTGGTAATGTGTTTCCAGACAAAAAATGTATTCGGGTTTACACAGATCCAGTTAAAACTATTCAGGAATTTGAACGGTTTTCTTCCAAGGACGCAAGGGCTTGGAATGATATGATTGAGTATTTTACCAAGGTGTCACCTTATTTATTTCCGATACTTCAACTCCCCATTCCCTCGCTTAAAATGCTTTTCCACTTCTGGAAAATTTATAGAGGCTTGGGATACAGGGAGATGCTTGATTTGGTGAGGGTGCTGTTAACGCCCACGCGGCAGTTCCTCGATGAGCGTTTTGAGAGTGCGGAAGCCAAAGCTTTGCTGTCTCCATGGGCATTTCATCTTGGGTTAAGCCCTGACTGCGCTGGCGGTGCCACATTTTCGTTGCTTGAATCTGCGGCAGATCATTTAAATGGCCTCGCTTTATCTAAAGGGGGCGTTGGAAACCTGATTCAAGCAATGGAGAGTGTTCTAAAACAAGGCGGTACTCAATTTTTAATGGGCACAATGGTGAGTGATATCGTCGTGAAAAAGGGAATTGCCGTTGGCGTTAAAACTGCTGACGGGCACACCTATCATGCTAAAAAAGCAGTTTTGGGCAATGTAACGCCCCGCCAATACGTTGAATTGGTCGGGCAAGATCAATTGGCCGAGAAATTCGTGAAACGGTGTAAAACCTATCAATTTGGTCCAGGTACCTTAATGATACATTTAACCACGGATGGACCGATTAAATGGGATGCAGCCAAAGATCTCACTGACACGGCATATGTTCACATTGCACCCTACATGTCAGACATTTCAGATACCTACAGCCAAATCATGAAGCATCAGATCCCCAGCGATCCTCTTTTAGTGGTTGCCCAACAATCCAAAATTGATCCGGACAGGGCGCCGGAGGGCAAACACGTCGGGTGGATACAGGTTCGAGCGTTTCCACAAAAAATCACAGGCGATGCGGCCGGTAAGATCAAGATCGGAAGCTGGAACGATATGAAAGAACCGATCTGCAATCGGGTCATTGAAAAAATTGAACAGTATGCACCCAATATCAAGGGTATTATTCGAAAAGCAGTTGTGCACACACCTCAAGATCTTGAAAAAGATGATCCCAATCTTGTGGGCGGGGATATGGTAGGCGGGACTCACCATATGCATCAATTTTTCTTCAATCGCCCGGTGAGTGGCTGGTCCCGATATAAAACACCCATAAAACGACTTTATTTGACAGGACAATCAACATGGCCCGGGTGTGGGATGAATGCAGCATCGGGAAATCTGGCTGCAATGCAGATGTTAAAAGATTTATAAGCCCTTTATTTAAGATGAGCAGGTTGATTATAGTCAATCGTTTCATCCATTGTAATTTGATCAAAGATTGATCGGGTGTCAATGGTTGAATCTGGAGATAATATGTAATTTTAACTTTGGGAAAATAAAAAAGGAGTTTTAAATGCAGCGTTTTAAAAAAAACTTTATTCAATCGGTTATGGTACTTACGGTTTTTATCTTCACTATAACTTCGGCCAATGCAAGTGAAAAATACAAGTTTGCCGAATCAAATCCAGTTGCATCCAACCAGCACCAGATGGCCTTTAATTACGGAAAACAAGAGATGTGCAAGCTTGTCGGAGCTGATTTTATTTCTGCAGATGCCAATCTTTCTGCCAGTAAACAGGTCGCTGATATTGACACCTTTATTCTTCAAAAAGTCAATGGCCTTACCAGTTGGACCTTAGATCAGGGTGCGGCAACATTAGTTTATCAAAGGTGCACAACTGCCGGTATTCCGATTGTTACCGAGAATAGTCCCGGTGATTTTATAAACACTGTTTTTATTCAGGAGCAAAATGTTACGAGAAAAGCCCAGGAAGATGCGGCTAAATTAATCGCTGATATCCATCCAGGATCAAAAATTATCGTTATTGGAGGTCCGCCGGTTCCTTATATCCTTTATGTCGCACGCAACATGGAAATTGCTGCCAAAGAAGCAGGGTTAAAGGTTGTGAGTCGTCAAGATAACATGACAGATGCAGCGGATGGCGCCCAGGTGATCGTTCAAGGCCTCTTAAGTAAACATCCGGATGTTGCTGCAATCTGGTGTTATAATGATCGGAGTGCTTTGGGAGCATCTGCAGTTGTACGTTCTGTTGGAAAAAGAGTTTATAATACGGCCAAACCTGAAAACGGCGGTATTATTGTAACCGGTATGAATGGAACCCAGGAAGCTCTGGAGGCAGTCGAAGCGGGTGTCCTCACGGCTACCTATGGTGGTAACTCTGAATTGGTCGGCGCAGCTGAAATTGAAATTATGCATCGGGTGGCTTCGGGCAAAATGAGTATCAAGGATATGCCGGCGGTTGTTGTTTGCCCCTATGTGAGATGGGATGGTAAAAATACGAGCAATATTGTTTATCCGCTTAATCGCAAGATTAAACTGGGTGCTCTGGATGATTTCATGAATTACAGTACGGATCCTGACAGCATTTCTGATTTCCTTAAATTTATCAAGACAATGTAACTCCTATAGGGCTTGTCAAGGATGAGGCAGGCTATTTATAACACTTCATGGATAATTGTTTTTAAAGGCATTTTACCTAGTGATATGAGGAGGCACGATGGGTGATACACCACTCGTAAAAATGTGCGGTATAACCAAGCGCTTTCCAGGTGTGGTCGCTCTCAATAAGATAGATTTTAATCTATATCCCGGCGAAGTTCACTCTATCGTCGGGGAAAACGGATCCGGCAAGTCAACCCTGTGTAAATGCCTTTATGGGATGTGCCGTCCTGATGAAGGCCTGATTGAGATTGACGGGGTGGCTTGTGATATCAAGACGCCTAACCATGCTTTGCAGCTTGGGATAACGGCCATTACACAGGAACTCACCCTTGCCCCAACTTTATCGGTAACTGAAAACATACTCATGGGCAGGCTTCCCAGGGGCAGGTTGGGGATTAATTGGCAAAAGGCCCATTTACTTGCCCGGGAAGCGCTTGAGCAGGTAGGGGCTGAAATTAATGAATACCAACGGGTCGGTGATCTGAGTATCGAACTTCAGCAGGAAGTCGAGATTGCCAGGGCTATGTCCGGCAAATCCCGTGTGCTTATCCTTGATGAGGCGACCAGTTCCCTGTCTGAAGCTGCCACCGATCGGCTGATGGCTAAGATAGAGCAACTCCGATTAAAAGGAATTGCAATTGTATTCATTTCTCACCGGCTCAAAGAAACCTTTACATGCTCCCAATATGCCACCGTGTTGAGAGACGGTGAATTTATCGACCTAGTGGATATGAACCAAATAACCGAAAGTGAGCTTGTCAGCAAGATGGTTGGGCGTACCCTGGAAGATCTTTATAACAAACGCCAGATTAAAATCGGAGAACCTCTGTTAGAGGTTAGAGATCTGTCCACCGCTGACAACAAAGTCAGGAATATCAGTTTTGATTTACACAGGGGCGAGATTCTAGGTATCTCAGCCCTTGCAGGTTCAGGGAAGATACAACTAGGAAAAGCTCTGTTTGGTGCAATTTCTGCAGCTGGAGAAATCACTTTAGCCGGAAAGCCGGTTAAAATGAGCACGCCAAGAAACAGTATGCGCTCCAGAATAGGATTTGTGCCTGACGACCGGAAAAATTGCGCTCTTATGATGACTCGCAATATATTTCAGAATCTATCACTACCTTGGATGCATAGACCTGGATTCAATCGTTTTGGTCTGGTGATGACAAACTCTGAAAAAAACCTCGCTCTTGACTGCGTACAGCGATTTGCTATTCGAGCACCATCCATCCATTCTCTTGTTGTAAACTTATCAGGGGGTAATCAGCAAAAGATCGTCCTTGCCCGCTGCTTCTCGATGAACCCCCACCTTGTAATCCTGGCGGAACCGACTCGTGGTATTGATGTGGGTGCGAAGAGTGAAATTTATACATTTATACAAGATTTGGCAGAAAAAGGTGCCGGTATCCTCATTATATCATCTGAACTGCCTGAATTATTGGGTTTGACGGATCGTATTCTTGTCATGCACCAGGGTGAAATATGTAGCGAATTTGATCCTTGTACGGCCAGTGAAGAAGATATTACCCACGCCGCATGTACGGGAAAATAATGTGACAAGAAGGAGTATGAAAATGAATATTGAAAACCAGGCATTCGGTTTACTTAAAGGGGTATCGATGGGGAAATTAGGTGGAGTGATTATAGGGTTGATCTGTGTTTGTACATATTTGTCTTTTTCTAACCCACTCTTTCTAACATGGGGTAACATCCTCAATATTTTTCGTGCTCAATCAGTGGTTTTTATCCTTTCTATTGGGATGACATTTGTGATTTTATGCGGTATGCTTGACCTCTCGGTAGCATCTACTACCGGCGCTGCAGCAGTGGCCTTTGGTTTTGCAATGAAAGCCGGATGCAGCCCTGCACTTACAGTTATTATTACCCTATCAACGGGTGTCGTGCTTGGGTTTATCAATGGATTTCTGATCGGCTTTGGAAGAATTTCCTGGTTTGTAACGACCTTGGCAACTCTTTCGATATATGCCAGTTCAATTCTCGTACTGACCCGAGGCAGCACGATTTCTCTATTTACCTTAGATACATTTAAACCGATTCAGTATTTGGCCAATCAAAATATTGGCCCCATACCCATTATTCTGATCATCATAGTGATGCTATACCTCGTGGGATGGGTAATTTTAGACCGGACATTATTTGGACGTGCTATATATGCGGTAGGTTCGAACCCCGAAGCTGCTCGGCTCAATGGTATCAATGTTCCTCTTACGTTGATGTCCGTATATATGATTGCCGGACTGACATGCAGTATCGGTGCGATTCAACAGGTCGGTCGATTGACAGCAGCAGTTCCTACAACTGACCCTAACCAAATGCTTGCGGTTATCGCAGCGGTTCTAATTGGTGGAATGAGCCTAAAAGGAGGAGAAGGAGGACTGTTAGGAACCTTTCTAGGAACATTATTTCTCGGGGTTATCCAAAATGGGTTAACGCTTCAGGGAATTTCGGCATTTTGGCAGGGCACTGTTACGGGTTTCATTCTTATTTTTGCTGCCGGACTATCGGTAATGAGGGAAGTCGATTTTAAAAATAAATTTACCAGGCTATTATTGCATTTTTCAAAATAGGGAATCCCTCCCTTAAACAAAGGGAGGGATTCCCTATTACAGCCTTTGGCATCTCCGAAAAAAATGGAAAAATATTTTTCTTAAAATAATAAATCAGCCGCCCGACATCATCGGGATAAATGAAATTTGATCTCCATGCTGCAAGGTCTGAGTCACATCTGCTTTCTTTTTATTAATAAGGACATAATCAACAGAAGAATCCGAAAGTTTTACATCCGCCATAAATTGCTGAACTGTCTTGCCATCTTCCACTTTGATGGATTTGTTTTGCAAGTCAGGTCTCCGATGTGTGGGAGGGGTTTTGACATTAATTATCATGGAGCATCCTTTTCTGAATTTGAATTAATTTCTGTAGATACCGATACCGTCGGTTAAAAGCTCATTGTTCCGCGTTCACGCTGGCTGAAATATCCCTGGGGATCATCCAAATATTCAATTGTGTCCAGGATACTTAGAAAATGCTCTCTCTCCTCTTGGGCCATCAAGAGGTAAAACTTTTTTTCAAAAGGTTCATCTGTTGTGTCGGCTCTTGACTGGTAGTACTTAATCCCGTCATCTTCCAACTTGGCAGAAGTTCTAAGTGCTTCAATATCTGTTGTGCTTCCTTTTATCTTTTCATCCATATCTGACATTGCTTTCCCGAAAATATTATCAGGTCTTTCCAGGTTTTCACGGGTTAGAATCAGGTCCGGCCATTTCCCGGTTTTCGAAAGAGACTTGTACAGATGATTTATTTTTTTGATATGTTCAAGTTCTGCTTTCATAAGGAATTCAAACACATCTTTTGCCAATTTACTTTTTACTCTGGACATCGCCTCCTTATAATAGAGACTACCGTCCTCTTCCATTTTTAATGCCTCTTTGAGTGACGCGATACGAGAATCTGTCATCTTCTCTCCTTTTATAGTTTATTAATTTTTAGAGTTCAAGCTATGCAAAACAGCCTCAAGAACACCACCAGCAATAGCTCTGGCCTTATCTGAGAAACTGTAGCAATAATTTTTTTGGCATCTTGGATCAACATCCCCTATTTTCAACCCTTTTTTAACCATTGCCCCTTGCATGATCAATCCCCGCAGCATTCCGTCAAAAGGGGCTTTAACAGGTTCCTTGTTCACAGAACAGATGGTTGTTCCTTTCTTTACGATTTCTCCAATTTCCCGTTTATGTACCACTATCCCTTGGCAGGGAGCCCTTAGAACCCTCTCTTGGCCATACCCATTAACGCTGCCCGGAATTCCTGTGTTGGGTATGGCTTGGCCCTGGTATATTATTCTGCCCAGAGAGTGACCCCGTTTGGTTTCGATGACGGCATCGACATCCTCTTTAGCAGTAAATCCAGGGCCAAGGGCCAGGGTAAGGGGTGCCATTTGAATGTACATATCCCTGTTTTTTTTTGCCATGGTTGAATCAATAACAGCATAGGGTTTCAAGTATTCAATGACACGTGATTGAGGATCAATAAAGACAGGAATATCACCACGGGATATGGTTGGGATAATCTCACCCGGAGTTTTAACAAGAACGGCCTTTACGCCTTCTACAATTACTTCTCCTTCCATTACCGCCTGGGCATAGGAAACGGTTCTTCTGACCACCAGAGGGTGTTTTATCTCTATAATGACCACACTGAAACCACACCTGTAAAGTTTACAGGCAATGGCAGAAGCCAAATCGCCTCCACCCCGAATGAGTATTAATCCACACTTCATTTATTCTCCCTTAGAATACTCTTGATGCGTTCATTTTACCTGAGCCTCTCTATTTCAGATTTGGAATACCCCCATCTTTGCATCCATACCCAAATGGAAGAATGGCATCCGAATCAAGACCAAACTCTTTAATCGCTTTTAGAATTTTCTCAGGGGTAATGGGAGCACCTGTAAACTGGATGCCGACTGCATCATAAATTGCATTTCCGGCAGCTCCTGTGGGGGCGACAAGTCCTGATTCACCGCAGCTTTTTGCACCATAGGGACCAATGGGGTCCGGTTCCTCAACCAATATGGATTTACAAACAGGCATGTCTGAAGGTCCGAACATCTGATAATCGGTAAAATTACCATTCACACACAACCCCTGTTCATTGTAATATGTCTCTTCTGTCAGGGCCATTCCAAGTCCCTGCTGCACACCGCCTTCCAGCTGGCCTTCAACCGATGGTGGATGGATGGCCTTTCCGATATCGTGTGAACTGACAACTTCAATAACCTTTACCTCGCCGGTTTGGGTATCCACCTCAACTTCAACAAAACAGGCGCCAAAGGGGGGGGAGTTATGTTCGGCATAATGACTGGAATACCCCTGGATCTGCCCCGGAACGCCGATTCTTTGGCCTGTAGCACCATCAATAAAGGCATTAACCCCTTCATAACAAATTTGCTCAACGGAAATAAAGGTATCGGGATCAGTCTTAACACAGACCTTAAGATCGATTATTTCAAGGGCCTCTTTATCTGTCTCAAGGCTGATGGCAGCCTTTTCAAGGATTTGATCTAAAGCATCATTACACGCCTTTAACACAGCAGTTCCTGACACATAGATTGTCCGGCTGGCATGGGCGCCTATATCATATCCTGCGGCATCCGAATCTCCCACCTTCATGTGAACCTTGTCCATGTCAAACCCAAGAGTTTCAGCTGCAATCTGCTGTAAGGCAGTGTGGGCACCTGTTCCAAGGTCAGATGCCGAGGTAATGATTTCTGCTGACGCATCTTCATTAAGTTTGACCGTACAGGTGCTGTGCTCATGTAAGAACGGAAAGGCGCCGCTTGTATGATTCATGACAGCCACACCAATCCCTCTTCTTTTGGTCCCGGTTTGGGTTTTGTAGGCCTCTTTTTTCTTCACCCACCCAAAGGCTTCAGCCCCCTGGTCCAGGCAGGCATCAAGGGCGCACGAAGAGTAGGGAACCCCAAGCATCCACCCGTCATCGCCGGTGGTTTTATGCCATTTTTTTCTCCAGTCCACAGGATCAATGTCCAGCTTTTTAAGGCCCCGGTCAATAATTTGCTCAAGGACAAAATTGGACTGGGGGTTTCCATACCCCCTGTATGCACCGCAATTCATCTGATTGGTGTAATACCGCTGGCATTTAAAATTACATGCCTGGAATTTGTACATTCCGATAATCCAAGTGCCGGCAACGGCAGGTGCCCCCGAGGCATGACTGTAGTACCCGCCCCCATTGGTTAAAAAATTTGCAGTACAGGCAACCGGGGTACCATCTTTTTTTAGCCCGACCTTAATCGAATATTCTCCGGGGTGACGGCTTTCGGACATGACCCAGTCTTCTTCCCTCAGGGCAGAAACCATTACATGCTTCCCCGGCACGCTCATTGCCATGGCACAGGCTTCCGGCTCCATGATCATGCCAAGCTTCACGCCAAAGGCACCCCCAATGGTTGTCTGGTTAATTTTAACCTTGCTCATGGGAATTTCAAAAAGATTTGAAATTTTGGTTTGAACGGGCTTGGGCATTTGAGTAGATGTCCAGCAGTTCATTCTTCCTTCATCATCATACAGGGAGATATAGGTATGATTTTCCATCTGGCACTGCTTTACCTTTGGCACATAAAAGGTATCTTCAACAACCAGGTCCGCCTCTTTCATTAACGCCTCGGCATCCCCCCATCCATAGGTATTTCCGGGGAAGACCTGTTCCGGTAGCTGGAAAGCCAGGTTTCCGGGTTTGCCGGGATCAATCTGAACTGCATCCTCTTTTCGGGCCTGGGCTGCAGTATGATAAACAGGAAGCGCTTCGTATTCCACTTTAATAAGCCTTGCCGCAGCTTCTGCAATTTCTTCTGTTTTTGCGATTATTCCGCAAATGGCATCCCCCTGGTGTCTTACGTATTTTGTAAATATGCTTTGATCTTCAACATCACCCACAAGCTCGGCAAAGCCTTTTGGGTAAAAAAGATCAATCACCCAATTGGAATATTTTTTTTGTGTCACATCTTCGGGGCTCAGAACTTTCACAACACCGGGAAATTTTTGTGCTTCGGAAGTATCAAGGTTTAACACTCTGGCATGGGCATACTCCATGCACCGAACAATTTTTCCATACAGCATTCCGGGGAATTTAAGATCCCCCGCATATACCGCCCGGCCCGTTACCTTTGCTTTTGCGTCAATTTTTGGTATTCGCTTACCTATAATAGAAGCCATGGGAATTTCTCCTTTTACCTATTCATTTGTTTGCTGGCGTATTGAACGGCATCAATGATTTTTACATATCCTGTACAACGACAAATATTTCCTTCCAGATAGCCTTTAATTTCAGCCTCTGTGGGGGTTGAATTTTTTGCCAGAAGTGCAGTGGATTTCATAATCATTCCAGGTGTGCAGAATCCACATTGAACGGCATTCTTTTCAATAAATGCTTCCTGAACAGGATGCAGGATACCGTCTTCCTCAAGACCTTCTATTGTTATGATTTTTTCCCGGCTTGCCAATGCTGCCAGTGTCAAGCAGGCTAAAATGGGTTTATCATCCATCAAGACGGTACAGGACCCGCACTCTCCTGTTCCACATCCATATTTTGTTCCCATAAGTCCCAGATCATCCCTGAGCACCTGGAGAAGCGTTCTGTTTACCGGTATCGTCATGCTGTAATTTTCTTTATTTACAAAAAGCGTGATATCACATGTTTTCATTTCATAGGTCCCTTTCTCTATGGTTTAGCCCAAAGCTTTTTTGATGACTTTTTTTATCAGAACACCGGAAACACTCCTTCTGTATTCAGCAGAAGAACGCACATCATTAATGGGATTGATTTCTGTTGGTACAAGTTCACCGATTTTTTCAATGAGTTCATCGGTAATTTCGTTTCCTTCCAGCAATGCTTCACATTTTTTAAGACGAATATGGGTGGGAGCGACTGCCCCAAGCGCCAATCGGGCTTTATTGCAAAGGTTTCCTTTCATCGAAATGGCCGCAGCCGCATTGATTTTGGCAATATCTTTCCGGGTCCGGGTCAAGGCCATAAAAGAAGCCACACAGCCTCTTGGGGGAGGGATAACAACTTCCAGGGCAATTTCGTCGGTTTTTCTTTCTGTTTCACGATAATTGATCCAGAAATCGTCTATATCTACCTGCCGGATGCCATTGGGGCCTTGCAGGGTGACATACCCCCCCAAAGCAAGGATGGCACAGGCGCAATCCCCTGCGGGGGAGGCATTTAAAATATTACCAACCACAGTGGCAACATTGCGTGTCTGTTCTGTACCGTTTTCATATGCGGATTGAACAAGTGCAGGATAATTATCCTGGACGTATTGGGAATCCCGTACTTGATTCACTGTTGCCATGGCGCCTATACTCAAGCCCTTGGTTTCATCATAATCAACATAGTCAAGGCCCTTCACTTTTTTAAGACTGACAACATATTCAACAAAAAAACCTGATTTCATGCGAACCATCAAGTCAGTTCCACCCGCCATGACAGCTGCTTTTTTGCCGTAGCGTTTAAGGTGCTCCACTACCTGGGAAATACTTTCCGGCATGAATAATTCAAACTGTGGTAAAATCCTGCTGGTCATCATTTGCCTCCTGTTAAATTTTATGTAAAATCGGCCTGACTATGGACAGGTATTCAATTTGTGTTTTATCAGTGTATTGATCGCTCAAAAAAAATTAACGACAAAATTCGGATAAGATTAATGGAACCGGTATTTTTGAAGGGGACTTTTAATTATACCGGTTCCATTTTCAAGAGTTAAAGTTTAGCTGGTTCGGGGTCAGATCATTTAGGAACAATGGCCATAGGCCGAACGGGACTGCCGCTGCCATCGACTATTTTAAGCGGTAATGCAATTATGATGGCACCCCGTGCCGGCAGTTTGTCCAGGTTATTAAGCTGGGTCAAACCTAATTTCCCATTGCCGTGCATAATGTTATGACAGGGGAACATGGGTTCAAATGTGCCTGCAATTCCAGCATCCGTTCCGACTGTTTCACAGCAAAATCCCTTTACATCGCGTTCTTTGACCAGGAATGTAACCGCTTCAACGCTAGGTCCGGGAGTGTGTGGCATACCATCTTCACCAACATTGAAGAACTTTTCTGCATCCTGGGCATATTTGGCCCAGCCGGTCTTCAAAACGAACCAGGAATTAGCCGGAATTTTACCATGCTCTTTTTCAAAATTTAAGATATCTTCCACTTCAAGAAGCCGGTCTGCATTCTTTTCAACTTCAGCGGTCATGTCCATGACAATGGCTTCTCCTATAAAATCGGAGGCGGGAAGCTTATCAACAGATGTTCCATCTTGGCCCGTTACCCAATGGGTGGGAGCATCAAAATGTGTTCCCACATGCTCACCGCAGGTAAAAGAATTCCAGTACCAGGCAGGACCGTCATCATCGTATTTTGATATTTTTTCCTTTGCAAATCCCGGTGTTTGGGCAAAGGGCTCTGGTAACTGAAGAATAAGCGTATCCTCATCAAGGGGTTGTCCCAAATCGACAAATTCAAATTTACCGGAAAAAAGAAGTTCTACTAAAGCATTTTCATTTGACATAATTCTCTCCTTCTAACTGTTCTTTTATAATACATTAAGGTTTGAGGCTAGCGTCATTGCCAACCTCATAACCAATAAAACTGCTGAGACATAAATTCCCTGCGTACTGACCTGCGTACTGACCTGCGTACTGAATTGATGAACCGGAATGGTCCTTTGGCAAATTAAGTCTCATTCGATCAATCTACGGTTAGGTCCATGATCAAATCAACAATGGGATTTAAATCAAACCGTTTTAACAGGTGAATTTTCTTTTCCTGTGCTATAATTCGGTTGGAATCATCCAGTGTGTCATCACTAATCACCCCAACCACATTGTTTATACTGTGAAACAAAGGTTTTCGTTCTTTATGGGTTCGCCATAGTTCCACTTTATGATAGGGGCCGGATATCCAGCCTTCAATCAACACAATTTCCGTGTTGATGTAATATGTATCAAGAATTTTCCCAGGATCAGTTTGATCGTTTCTGGGTAAATAAATAGCTGCCATTGATGCATTAACCATACTCACAGGATAGGCTCCAGCTGTTCTGTGTATATGGGAATCTTTTCCAGGTTTGTCCAGTTCATGTGGATGGGCACTGTGTTTTAACGTACCCACGCGTATATTTTTTTTAACCAGCGTCTCTATTAGTGCTGAGATCAGGGTTGTTTTTCCGCTGCCCGGATGGCCAATTATGTGAACCGGTGTCATTTTATTTGTTCTTTCTCCTTTTACCGGGTATGTGCAAACCTGTGTCCACCGCAAAAAACAAACAAACTTTCTTTTTTGTTCCGGCAAACAATGGCCATGTCCAAACTTTCAGCCAGCTCAACGGCAAGGGCTGTCGGCCCTGAGACTGAAAATATGGCAGGAATTTTAGCACGTGCTGCCTTTTGAACCAGCTCATAGCTAATTCGAGATGACATAACCACAATACCCGCCCGATTAAGGGTTTCGTTTATCAAAAGGGTTCCGATTGATTTGTCCAGGGCATTGTGCCGTCCGACATCCTCTCCCACGGACAACAGTGTTCCGTCCTGAGCAAAAATTGCGGCGGTATGGGAACAATGGCGGCGTGTCTGGCAGTCTGAAAGCCTGTTAAGACATTGGGCGGCAACTTTTATATCCAGTTTCATCTTTTTGGGTACCAATGTTATATTCTGTTTAATGTCATCGATCAATTCTTTGCCGCAGATACCACAGCTGGTCTGGCTGATAAATCCCTTTCGATTCAAAATATCCGGTATTTTTTTGACCCTTTCAGGTTTCAAGGTAGCTGTAACAACATTTACATCTTCATCGCAGTATCCAAGGGTTTCAAAATCCTCAAGAGAATCGACGATTCCCTCGGCCAGACAAAACCCGGCGACATGGCCCAGCTCATCACCGGGCGTTCGCATAACCATGGCATAAGCCTTACCCTGCACACGAATTGAAAGGGGCGTTTCCTGGATCAAACCCAGACTGATTTGATCCTGCTCTCCGCCTGGAAATATATCGATTGTACGCTTTTTATAACCTGTCATTTTTTATAACCTGCCATTGCTCCACCTCTTCGGGATTAAACTCCTTTTCCAAAGCCACAAAGCGGAAATCTGCATTCCTTGCAATTCAGACAAAGTCCGCCATGACCTAAAAATGCCAACTCTTTTTTACCGATATGTTCACCTGCCATTATTCTTGGCAGTACCAGGTCTAAGGCTGTTATCCTGTGGTACAGCCCACAGCCTGGGACACCCAAAAGCGGTATGTCATTGATATATCCCACAAGAAACATTGCCCCCGGCAGTACGGCAGTCCCGTAATGCACCTCTGTTGCACCCGCCTGGCGGATACCCATTCTTGTCACGTCATCGGGGTCCACACTCATACCACCGCTTAATATAATGAGGCCACACTCTGACTCCAGGCATTTTAAAATAGTTTTTTTGATCCGCTCGGAATCGTCGGGCACATATTCCACACTGGATATACAGGAACCAAGATCTTTGATTTTCTTTGACAAAATTGGAGCAAACTTATCTTCAATCAGGCCGTCATACACCTCGCTGCCTGTAATAATCAGTCCTGTCTTAAGACTTTTTAACTCTTTAACACGGATAAGACCATTCCCTATACCGCCACCAATCAGGGCAGCACGTTCAATAGTGGGTCTTTTCATAATCAAAGGAATTGCCCGGGTGGCAGCCACCAGATCCCCTTTTTTGACAAGGACATGATTATGCTGGGTGGCGCACATCACTTCTTCAATCAGGTTGAATGCAGCCAATGATGCAATATCGACACAAAGAATACCGTCAAATTCGGCGTGGAAGGTAATCTTTCCTTCTTTTGGGGTGTTCTCCCATTTTATCCCAACACCCGCCAGACCTTTTGCCAGAAGCTCCACTGCCTGGTTTTCATGGATTTCATCCTCTTCCATATCCAACAGGTAGAGATGATTTTTACCCAATTTTTGAAGATGACAGATATCTCCATCACAAACGGTATGTCCTTTTCTAAATGCAGGCCCCTTAAATTCACCCGGTCTGATTTCAGTAATATCATGGGCAAGTCGGGAGCCGACTGCTTCATGAACAGGCACTTTTGTCAGCATGCAATTTCTCCTTTATCATCATAAAAAATTATGGTTTCCATCATACAGCTGTTTGAATCGGCAATGTTGATTTTGCTTCGCAATTCATATGCCCCAAAGATATTTCATGGGGATCTGAAAAATAAACATCCTTGGTGCAGGGCCGACAGACAGGCATATTGTCAATCATCACCTCTCGATGATCCCGGACCACCTGGCCGCACCGGCTGCATATGGTTTTGCTGCGGGTCGGGCCTGGCATATCATAATCGTTAAGCTTTGCCCTTACCGCCTGGACCCTGAACAAAACAGAATCGGGCATGAGCTTGTATGCCGCCAGTTGCTGGGCTGCTTTTCCTTCAATTCCCGGAGCGTAAACCTGTGCAAGATCTCTTGCTTCTTCGGTGGAGATAATCCGGAATGCCTTTTGAGTTTCAAGATTAAGGAATGTAGCGGCCATAATCCCGTAATTCATAAATTTCAGGCTTCGCCTGCCCAATTTTACGCCTGTGACATGGGCCACGGCGTCCCCTGCACACCGGTCCATCTCAAGATACACAATGAGCTTTTTTATTTGAGTACGGCTTTGGGGATCATCCAGCCCGATCAGGCGGCACCCTAACATGGCCATACGGACACCGATCACCTGGCCGGGACATAAATGACCGTGTATTTCGGCTGATTCAGCTAAAAGAGTTTCAAAACCTTTTTGAGTCATCACTTATTCCCTCTAAAACATTTTGATGGGGGGGCTCTCCCAAAGGTTCCAGAAGAGCCCCTCTATGCAGTTTTTTTTAAATTAACAATATTCAATCAAACAGTGGAATGGCTTAATGGCGGAGAATAGAGGGCCGATTTAAACAATACCATCTTAAGACCAAAATCTCCTATCAATTCCGTGATAGCCACAAGTAGCAGTATAAAGATCGCCGTGGAACCGGTTAAGGCCAAAAGCCCTGCTGCGATAATTCCCACAAGCACAACATATCCCAGGAACCATTTTTGATGTTCGCCAAAAAGCAATTGCCGAACAGTTGCCATACCCGTGCTAGAGTTGTAAGCCGCACCATGGAGCATACTTAAAATCGATATTAAGGTAATCCCAATGAGGATCAACTCTGCTGTTTTTAAGAAATGTAAAGCAGCGGGATCGGCAGCCAAAAAGGAGTTGACGCCAAAAAGAAGCGTCATCGTTACGCCACCCATAAGCCCGTAAACAAGGCTTATTACCGGCATTAAACCGGTGTTCCACAAAGGAAGGGATGGAGAATGGGACAGAACATACCCCAGATAAATCATCACAATAAAAGTACCGGCCATTGCCAGGAAGAAGATAATACCTCCCAAGGCAGGACCGAATATTGCCCATTTCAGATTTACCATATGCAAAAAGCCAAACCCAGTGAACAGGATCGCCCCTACAATACCGCGGCTTATCCATGCGGTTCGCACATTCGTGATAGCCCGCCAAAATCTTAAGGGTTGTCCAAGATGCATGAAAAGAGCTGCCGGTTTGAAAAAAGTAGTCAGAATCCAGCCAAAAATCATACCGGGCATGTAATTATAAAATGCCGAGACAAAAAATGTACCGGCTCCCACATCGCCAAAGAAAAATGCCAAAGCAATTTTCCAACCCCATGCATCTTGCTTTCTATACCCAACTCTATATTCATCACCCACAATATCATAAGTTCTTAAAGGCATAATTTCCTCCTGTTCGTTTTCATGTTAATCAACATAAAAAACTTTTGGTTTAGTATTCAGTTCGGCCAGAGCCTGATACCCTTTTCTTGCCTGGATCAGCTTACGTGGTTCACTTTTAGGATCATTCAGATCACCAAAAACCCGGGCCTCTGTGGGGCATGTGGTGACACATGCAGGGAGAAGTCCCTGGTCAACCCTTTCATGGCAAAATGTACACTTTACAGCGGTTCCAATGGTAAATCGCGGGTACCCCTGTTTTTCAAAAGGTGTAATTTCTCCGCTTTTATGGAGCCCTGCTTCAAACGTTTCCGATTTGAGTTTCGCCCTTTTTTTATAGGGGCAAGCCACGATACAAGCGCCGCATCCGATGCATTTGTCCTCATCCACCAGCACGATTCCTTCATCCGTTATATAGGTGGCTGTGGTAGGGCACACCCTTGCGCAGGGAGCATCTTCGCAGTGGTTACAAATAGTGGGGACATAGACCCTGGTGACATTGGGATATGTTCCGATCTCTTCACTCAAGGTTTCCGTCCAGGCGATTCCATTTGGAGTACTGTTTTCCGCTTTACATGCAATCGTGCAGGCATTACACCCAATGCACCGTTTTAAATCCAATACCATTCCATATTTTACAGTCATCTGCGGCCTCCCTTATTTAGCATAGCGATATTTTGCAAGTTCACTTTTAACAACGTCTTCATCATTGGGATTTTTTCTGAAAAGCTCCACCCTTACCTTGGCTGAGGTTTCCATTTGCCCGCTGCATGCGCAAGTATTTTTCAAGTTTGCAGGAAGAAGCCTGTTATAATGTCCCCCACCGGCTTTTACCACGGCATGGTAACCTGTCCAGCGCGACAATGCATTGGAAACACCAACTGTTTCAATGTGCATGCCTTCTGTGACTCTGGCAAGGCCCATAATGGTGCCATAGTTGGAAGTTAATTTAATAAGATCCCCATTTTCTATATTCCGTTTTTTTGCGGCAACCGTGTTGATAAGAATTCCCATGTGAACCGGATTCTTGTGTACAATATCGTCAATCCAGGGGATGCTTAGGTTTTCACCAAAGTTTACCTCCACATCCTTGAAGGTAATGGCATACATGTCAAACTCTTCCGGTTCCTTGTGAACAGGGTCTAAGACTGCAGTCGGGATCGCCCCATAATCATCCCATTCCCATATATCATAAAAAGGCACTTTGGATTTTTTCATATCCTCCTGAAGCTGTATCTTTCTGGTAAGGATATCTTCAATGTAGAAATGAATTCTCTGGCCTTCCCATGGGCGGTAGAATTTATCCGGTCTTCTCATAGTACTGGCATGGCCCTTTTCCTTAAACCAATTAAGATCCTTATTGTCCCACATCTTGCCTTTTCTTTCAGCAATTTCCTTGTCCGAATACTTTATCCCGGGTTTGAGCATGAGTTCAGGTTTTTCAAAAAACATATTTGCAAAATTCTGAACCTCATTCCAGTTGTCAAGAATACCCACCCTTTCGGAAATTTCATTAAAAATTTCCTCTTCACTCTTGCAATCCCAAAGAGGTTCAATAGCAGGCTGTGTAAGACACGGCCCTTCCGTAATGGGGGGTTCGATCATAACCATGTTCCAGCGCTCGAGGTTATCAAGGGTTGGTAGGACGATATCCGCCCACGCAGTGGTTTCGTTGAGCAGGATATCTATGGCAACAATAAATCGCATATTGCGCAGAATTTCAAAATATTTATCCTGGGGTCCATTCAAGTTCCACAGGGGATTGGAATGACAGATAAGCATGGTATCCGGTTTATAATCCATTCCCCATTTCTCCGGCTCAAAATAGGTTTGGGTGATGAGATGTCCGGGATCAACGCCAAGGGGGAAATAATCCATTAAATGTGCTGTGTTTGGGGGATAGGCGTAGGGAACTTCAGGGTGAAGCTGATGGGGGGTTGTTTTAATCTGTCCGTTTTCGCCTTCCCATATGTGCCCCCTGTCAATCATGAAATCATCCAGGGTAAACCCGATGTGACCCCCGGGTGCGTCAATGCAACCGACAAGGAAATTCACCAGTTTAAATGCATGATTGGTCATGGTACCTGTTTTATGTCCCTGGGCACCCCTGTAGTAATTGTAGGCAGCGGGTCTGAAGGGCAGTTCTTTTCCGTCAATAGTAATGGTGGACCCAATGCTGGCGGCCTTGGCAAAATCCCTTGCAATGCGCTGGATGGTTTCTGCAGGAACCGTTGTAATCCCTGAGATTCTTTCAGGGGTACACTGACTTATGTTCGTTTTAAAGAGCTGGAAGCCGGGAGATACCTTGACACCCTCAACCTCATATTCTCCTTCAAGGGCGAAATCTTTAATGGTCTTGTCATCCCAGAGTTTCGCCTTATTATCAACCAAATCCCAGACATACGTTTTTTTATCTTTATTTCGGACAAAAAGACCATCCGGCCCCACAAGGTAAACCGCATTGGTATCTTTTTTCAGAAATTTGGCATCGTAAAGATTTTCTTCAATCATCACATGGCACAAACCCAGGGCAAAATGCCGGTCTGTTGCAGGCCTTATGGGAACCCACTCGTCGGATTTGGCCGCTGAGATGGAAAGCCTTGGTTCCACGGTAACAAGTTTCATACCACGATCGACCCGGGCTCTTGCCATATGACGGGCTGCACCAGCCATATGGAGATGGGAAGAAAAACCGTCTCCACCGCCATTATTTATCCAATAATTGCAATGCTCCGTGTCATTTCCGGCAGCAAAGGAGGAGTGGATAAACCCGTTCATGGGATGATACCCGCCACCGCACTGGGTTCCAACAACGCTAAAATAATTTGCATTTCCACCAAAGGCTGCAGGCCATGCCCATAAATAAAGTTTATGGAAATCGTTAATGGCAGGCAGTAGTTTTCTGGGATCATCGTCAAAGGTTTTTTTCAACTCTTTTCCCACGGTATCCAGAGCTTCTTCCCATGAAATGGCTACCCAACCCGGATCATCATCCGGCCCTTTTCTCGGATTGGTTCGCTTCATGGGCGTTTTGATGCGCTGGGGATCATAAAGCCTCATGAGAGCGCCATTGCCTTTTGGGCAAAGACCTCCTTCATTGCTGGGGTTGGTGGGATTACCCTCAACCTTGTTTACCACACCTTCATCAGTCACATGAACCCTTGTACTACATGAATGAAGACACATTTTACAGGTCGAATTAATCCATTTTCCGGATTTTACAGAATTTTGTACAGCACTTTCAGGCATATTCCGTCTCCTTTTTTTTATTATCTTGCCATATTTTGTTTATTATTTTGCCATATTTTTCAATATCTCAATCCTTCTGTCTCTGATTTCCTCAATATATTCAAGCTGGCCAGTATCAAGATGCCTATATTTACCAATTAGAAAAAGGTAGTCTTTAATTGGAATGGGATCATCCACTGGGTGGGTAAACTCAAACTTCTTTGTTTCATCTGTATATTCCCATAGCGGCATAAGATTTGACCTTACGGCCCTTCTTCCAACCTCAATGAGTTTTTCCGGCGGATAACGCCAACCCGTTGGGCATGGAGAAAAAACGTGCAGATATGCCATTCCTTTTTTAGACGCCTCGTGGGCCTTTTCCAGCTTTTCAAAATAGTCCTCCATGAAAGCCGTGGAAGCCGTAGCAACATACTCACAGTTGTGCATCATCATAATGAGGGGAAGGTATTTGGCATCCCGGGTTTTACCTTTTAAAGCGGCCCCAACCGGTGTCGTGGATGTCCATGCTCCATAGGGGGTTGTACTTGACCTTTGAACACCGGTGTTCATATACCCTTCGTTATCAATACAGATATAAATCATCCGTTCCCCGCGTTCAGCAGCACCGGACAGGGACTGGAAACCGACATCTGCAGTGCCGCCATCTCCGGCAAAGGCCATCATGGTGATATCCCGGCCTATCCGTTCATAATATCTTTTTATCCCTGCCAGCATGGAGGCTGTATTGGTAAGCAAGGGGTGAAAGGAGGGCACCTTTGTGGCTGTAACCCCGTTAACACCGACTGCCCCGACCCCTGCAGTACATCCCGGCGGAATGGCAAGGATGGTATTTGAACCGATTTTCCTTAAAGAATGCCTAAAAAGTAGTTCTGTGTTACACCCGAGGCAGGCTGAAATACCCGGAGAAACAAGATCTTCCTTATCTCCTACATCGTTGTAGATCTTTGTGTTATCCAGAAACACCAGAGCCGCTTTTTCACATGCCTTTACGCAGACTGGGTCTCCATCACAAAGTTCACACTTCATCACCTTCTCTGTAATGGGGTTGGTCGTGATACCTGCATAGGCACAGCTAAGGGTACATATTTTACAGCCGATACAGGTATCATCCTTGGAAACAATGCCTGTTTCCGGATCTTTTGACAGTGCTCCCATGGGGCAGTTCTGAACACATTCAGGCTCGCCGCACTGGCGACACAGGGCCAGTCCGAATTTATCATTTTTATCTTTTGCAATTTGAATACGCGAATTTTCAATGGCGCCCTCTTCATCAAAGAGCAACGCGCAGGACTTCACACAGTCATCACATCCGTCACATTTGTCCGGATAAAAAGCAATGGTAGAGTAACTATTCACCAAAACCGTATCTCCTTTTAGTAAACCTGTTTAAAACAATTCCCTCATCACTTGCCTTCCGATTTCCAGGGGCGCTTCTATGAAGTCGTCTTTTCTGGCGGAAAGATCTGTTTTTCGTAGAACCAATTCCTTTAAAATTCCGGGATCAAGCCTCATATTTATAGCTGAAACACCTGTCAAGACATCGTCGCGAAAAATCAATTTACAAAAACTGTTTTTTTCCGGATCCTTCTGTGTTTTAATCTCAAAACCGTCGTCAATGGAAATATCCGCCACATTTCCCAGGGAAAATGCGAAATTTCCAAAAAATCCAAAGGTGTTCATATCCAGACTTCCCGGATAATCCATGACATAAGAATCTTCCACCATATCCATACCGGCTATATTTCCCTGTTCTGTTGCACAGGGAATGGTGCCGGCCAGGGTTTTCTTTTCAGAAAAAAATCCGGAAACAGATGCAACATCGCCAGCCGCCCATACATTTGAAACTGTGGTGCGCATCCTTTTATCCACAACGATTCCCGGATCACAGTCAATTTTTGAGCCTTCAAGAAAATCGGTATTGGGCGCAATTCCGGCTGCAATGACCAGCAGATCGCCTTCCACCTCTGCTCCATCCTCAAGGACAAGAATTGTTTTACCGCCACGTTTAAAGGCCTTTGATACCGGTTTACCAGTGAGCATGGTAATACCGTTTTCATCAAAAACCTTTCTGATCAGATCCGATGCTTCGGTGTCAAAACTTGCGGGCATAATTTGATCGAAGGCCTCTATTACAGTTACCTTAATGCCTGCTTCTGCAAAACTTTCAGCAGCGTGCATACCGATGAATCCAGCTCCGATGATGAGGGCAGACTTTGCATGGGACATGTTCTTTCTAATTTTTGTTGCATCATCCATGGTACGAATCGTGGTGAATTCGACATCTTCTATTCCGTTGATAGGAGGGACCAAAGCTGCGGCACCGGTTGCAATAAGAAGCTTTTTATACTCAATGGTAAGGCTGCCGTTTAAGGTTACCCGGGAATTCTTGGTATCTATCTGTGTGGCAGAGGCATCTTTTATGAAATTGACATTCTGCTCTTTGAAATAATCGGGCGGCCTGATATCCGTCTTTTCAGGCTCTGTTTTACCTGAAATTACATAGGGTAATGCCGTGGGAGAATACAATTGTTTTTTTTGTGTTGTCACCACTGTCAGGTCAGCATCTTTGTCGATTCGCCTGATGGCTTCAAGGGCGGAAAGCCCTGCATGGCTTGCGCCGATAATAAGGTAGTTGGTATACATGATAAGCCCCTATTCATTTATCCATATTGTTGATTCCGGCAAATCACCGTTTAACGCCTTTTTCGTTGTCATAATGGTATCTTTAAAATTGTCAATAGTGAGATCTGCCCCGGCAAGCCCCCCGATAAAACTTATGGCTGGAATTCTTTTTTCCATTTGATAAAGAACGCCGAGAAGCTCCTGATAAACTGGGCCACTATTCCATCCAAAATTAACAGCCCTATCTACAACGCCAACAGCTTTCACCTTAGAAACAGCTTTTAGTAATGCTTTTTGGGGGAAAGGACGAAACGTTTTGATTTTGATAAGACCCACTTTTTCTCCGGCAAGCCGCATCTCATCAACCGCATCCTTACCGGCGCCAGTCATTCCACCAATGGTGACAATGGCATAATCCGCATCGTCCAACCGATACTCTTCCACCAAAGGAGAATAGGATCTTCCTGTAATTTTACCCCAGTCTTCATGAACCCTGGTGATGACTTCAAGGGCATTTTGCATTCCCTGGCAAGATCCTTTTCTATACCGAACAAAACGGGCCGGACCCACTCCTTCGGCTCCACCTGTAAGGGGATCCACCCCCATGGGTTTTTCAGGATCAAGGGCAACATGCCAGTTTACATTTTTTTCGCCAAGGAACCCATCCACCATATCCTGATCCGGCAGTAAAATCTGCTCTACGCCATAGGATTGGTAATTACCGTCATGGCAAACGTTCACCGGTATCATTACATCGCGATCCTCTGCAATTTTGTAGGCCAGAATCATTGTATCCAGGATTTCCTGGTTGGTTTCGCAATACATTTGAATCCAGCCCACTTCCTTTACTGTCATGGCATCCTGCTGGCCTCCCCACACGCACTGAGGGGTGATCCCATCCCGTGTTACAATGGACATGACAATGGGAAGTCTTAAAGGCGGGGTTCTAAAATAGGGTTCAAACATAAAGGCAAGCCCTTGACCACAGGTTGCCGTATAGGTTCTGGCACCAGCAAGACAGGCTCCCTGGAGAACAGATAACACGCTGTGTTCTCCTTCTACATCCATCAAATCTGCATCGATCACACCATCTGCCACAAACTGGGCGATATACTCGGCCAGGGAGGATTGCGGGGTTATGGGATATACGGCAACCATATCCGGTTTGGCTTTGGCGACCCCCCATGCTGCAGCCTCATTCCCGTCACAAACAATTTTTTTTTCAATCATACTTCAGTTTCCTCTTCCATTTTAATTGCATTATGTGGGCACTCCTCGGCACAGATTCCGCATCCCTTGCAAATATCATAATTTGCTTCAAACCATGTTGCCCGTTCAGTAATGCACTGGGTGGGGCAATAGAGCCAGCAGGTGCCGCACTTTACACAACTTTTGCGAAGGAGAACGGGGCGCATGGCTCTCCAGTCTCCAGTTTTAAGAAAGGCAAATTCCGTTGCAATGGGACATAAATCATTGGGAATTGTTGAACTGTCAAAAGGGGGGATAGATTGCTTTATCATTTAATTCTCCTTTCCTTTAGATTCCAAAACAGTAGTTTTCTCATAACCTAACCTTACAGCCTTAATGTTTTTATCCAGGGCGGCATCCCTGAACGCCACGGATTCCATGGCCTTATTGATGGCTTCAATGGACACAAGCCCTGTGGTCCTGGCAAACACACCCAGCATTATCGTATTTGTAATGGGTCTTCCGATGATCTCCATGGCAAGCCCGAAAGCATCACAAACCCCCACCTTTGAGACGGTGTCTGGAAAGGACAATTCAGATATATCCTTCTTTGTTGCCTGGATATAAACAGCATTATCATTGATGCCTTTAAAAATATCCACAGATTTGGAAAGCGTGGGATCAAGGCAGACAATACAATCGGGTTTGTAAATATTTGTCACCTGTCTGATTTGTTTATCACTAAACCGAAGGAAGGCTGCTACCGGAGCGCCACGTCGTTCAAATCCGAATGAAGGAATGGCCTTAACAACATGACCTTCTTCGGCCAGCGCCTTTGCCAGAACCTTGGATGCCATAACAGCTCCCTGGCCGCCCCGTCCATGAAATCGCATTTCAAACATCTCATCTCCTCGTCAACTGCTTTTCACACAGCTATTTTTTAAGTTCATTCCATTTATCATCAATAAGTTCGAGCAATACACCGTTCATTTTTTTAGGATGGATAAAAGAAAACTCGCAATCACGAAACGGCCTTGCCCCACCAATAAACGGATAGCCTTTTTCTTTGAGCTCCGCCATGGATTGCCGGGTGTTGTCAACATTAAAACTGATAAGCATGACACCTTCACCCCGTTTTTCAATAAACTTTGCCACATCGCCATCCGGAGTTGTGGATTCCATGAGTTCAAAGCCAACTTCACCGACCATATAGCGGGCCACTTTAATTTTTTCAGGCTCGTCAATATATGCATCATCGGGTTCTGATTTTCCAAAAATCGGTTCCCATACTTTTCGTGCCTCTTCAAGATTTTTTACGGCGATACAGATATGATCAATTTTATTGAGTTCCAATTTGTTTCTCCTTTGTAGAAGTTTTTGGATCAATGTATGTCTTTGCAAGTTCAACCCGTTCTCAGACATGCTTCAAAGGGGTTGCTTTAACCATTAAGCAAAAATTGTATATTTTCTGTGCTGTGCATCTGATGTGCACCTAATAAACAACGAATAATTTTATTTGTCAAGAAAAAAAATCACTTAAATAATTTCAACTTAACAGATACGATTTGAAGAAGATAAAATAATGCAGAATAGTAAGGTGCAGACCTCGTAAAAGCGAGGGTTAAAACGGTAAATATTTGATATAAAATCAGCTAATTTCTTCGCAGATTGGCCTTGGACAAGACCAACATTTAATATGACGAGAACGTCGTGTGACGGGAGACTGTCACGAAAAGATATGTGGGCGCCGAGGGGTGAGATTCCTCTCGGCTAACCGATCAACTTTAAATCTTCCAGCCTAACTACGGTCAAAAAAGGGGTCATTCCTTATTTTTATAAGATGTTCAAGGATATCTTCTTTAACAACCTTAAGATGAATTCGGATCGCCTCTTTAACGTTTGTCGGATCCCTTGATTTAAAGGCATCATAGATTCCACGGTGATCCCTCCTTGCGCGTTTTGCAACTTTAGGAACAATGATAACAGATCTCCTGGTATAGTCACTTAGCGTCATACAGATTCGGTAGAGGTATTTGCTCCGAGTCGCTTTGTAAATAATAGTGTGAAAATCTATATCCAGTTCAATCATACTCTCCATGGCTCCGACATTGATTGCCGCTTTAGTTTTGTGAAGATTATTTTCTAAAAGTTTGAATTCTGCATCGGAAATATTTTTTATTGCGATCTGTCCTGCCACCAACTCTATGGCCTCCCTGGTTTTAAAAAGGTCAATAATATCCTGTTCAGAAAGTTCCTTAACCACATACCCAGCCCTGGGGATGGTATAGAGGAGATCCTCCTTGACAAGTTGACGAAGTGCTTCTCTAACCCACGTTCGACTCACACTTTTTTCTTTTGCAAGAGTGGATTCAGCCAATCGGCTTCCTCCGGCGAATTTTCCGCTAATAATATCCATGCGTATCTCATGGTGAATTCTCTCTGCCACTGAATTGTGTTTCCTATCCATGCGCTTAGAAACCTCTCCGTTTCATTGAAATACACATAATGAGTATATGGGGTTTCATTTGTCAACTAAAAATTATTGATAAATTGGGGTGCTTCACAATCAAAAGGATTCATGTCTTAGTTTTGCAAGATACGCCAGAATATCTGTTATAATGACCCCAAGGTGGGACTTAATAGCCGCTTCTATTTTTTTTGAATCCCTCGATTTAAAAGCATTATAAATCACCAAGTGATCCTTTTCAGCTCGTCTTGCAACTTCTGGGATTATGATCACAGACTGCCTGAATTTCAAAGTATAATCGCTCAATGTCATACAAATCCTGTAAAGGTATTTGCTCCGGGTCGCTTTGTATATTATGTCATGAAACTCGGTATCCAGATCAATCATATTCTCCAAAGAGTCACTCTCAATAGCTGCTTTGGTCTTAACCAGATTGTCTTTCAACTGCACAATTTCTGCATCGGAAATATTCTCTAAGGCTGTCTGCCCTGCCACTATCTCAATTGATAGCCGTGTTTCAAACAGGTCCATGATATCTCTTTCAGAAAGCTCCTGAACCACATATCCGGCACGGGGTATGGCATGGAGGAGTTCCTCTTTGGCCAGCTGCTGGAGCGCTTCTCTGGCCGGGGTTCTACTCACCCCTTTTTCTTTGGCAAGGGTGGATTCAGCCAGTCGGGTTCCGCCGGTAATTTTTCCGGTAAGAATCTCCATTCGTAACTCTTTATAAATCTGTTGAGATATCGAATCTATTGTTGTTAGGTTCATGGGCAATACATCTCCATATTATATTTCAAATGTTGCTGTTAGTATACCAGTGAATTCCAAAATAGAAGGATAGAAATATTAGGAGGGATCAATCTCATCATTATCAAAATACACTGGTACACAAGTGATGCACATACTGTATGCGAAGGTTTGTTTTCATGTCAATAAAAAAACGACAAAACAAGTAAAAAGAGAATAGTCGCCTTGACCAATCCATCCTCCATTATTCTACCTTTTAGCAAACGGTCAATCAGTAATGTTTAACCTATAACTTTTGAGACCTTTCCGAATACCATTGCGACCTTGACCTAAACCTTCTGATCCCTGCATGGCGAAGAAGGTGGAAATCCCATCGCTTCGGTCAAATGATAAGCAGCCTGCAGATACGATGTGGGGCAGAGCGGAAAACATGCTTTGCAATCCTTACATTCCCTAGCGGCAACTTCAGGAATAAATTTTATCTCCCGGGTGGATCCCCTGTCATAAAAGCCAATGGCGTTTTTCTTCTCAACCTCATTGCAATATCTTACGCAAAGGCCGCAGAGAATACAAAAAGAAGACTGTTTTTCAAACCGATCTTTGTCGGCGCCATACTCCTTAGCCAAGCTAAGCAATACTTCGGATTCAGGCGCATGAGCCAAGAACTGCTCCACAAGGATTTTGCGGATATTATCAATCTGTTCGGTTCGGGTAGTTACGACCATATTTTGATCGACCGGACGAACGCAAGCCGCCCCAAGACCTTTTCTGCCTCCGGCGTCAATTTCTACAATGCAAATTCGGCAGGCCCCATAGGGCTCCAATTCCTCGTGATGACAAAGAGTCGGGATATGTATTCCCACACTTCGGGCTGCGTCCAGGATGGTCATCCCTTCTTCTGCTTCAACTTCTCTTCCATCGATCTGTAAATGAATTTTGCTCATTTTAGTCACTCTTTCCTACAATAGTTCTTTCTTTTTCGGGGATAGGAGGCGGAACAGGTTCGCCTGACAGCCGTGTTACCGCACCAAAACGAGGTGGGCAAACCTCATAACACGTTCCACAGTTTGTGCATTTCTCCTGGTCAATGACATGAATCTGTTCCTTAGCGCCGATAATCGCTTCAGCGGGACATTTTCGACTGCAGATCATACAGGCTTTGCACTTTTCCGGATCAATGTAGTAAGCAATTAGGTCCTTGCACACAAACGCCGGGCACCGCTTTTCCCTGATGTGGGATTCATACTCTTCCCTAAAGTAGCGTATCGTGCTCAGGACCGGATTCGGCGCACTCCCGCCCAGGGCACAAAGAGAGGCATTCTTGGTTGACATGGCAAGCTCCTCCAATAATTCAATATCACCCTCTCGCCCCTTACCTTCACTGATTCTATTCATGATTGAAAGCATATGTGTAATGCCCTCACGGCATGGGGAGCATTTACCGCATGATTCACCGGATAGAAACTCTAAAAAATATTTAGCGACATCAATCATACAGGTATCTTCATCCATGACGATCATCCCGCCGGACCCCATAATCGCACCGACCTTGGCCAATTCGTCAAAGTCGACTTTAATATCCAGGTGCTCCTCAGGGATACAGCCGCCTGACGGCCCGCCTGTCTGAACAGCCTTGAACTTTTTTCCTCCGGGAACACCGCCGCCAATCGTAAATATAATATCCCTTAGGGAGATGCCCATGGGAACTTCTACAAGGCCGGTATTGGTTACCTTCCCGACCAGAGAAAAAATCTTGGTACCTTTACTGTTCTCGGTGCCTATTGATGAAATATATTCCGGCCCATTTTTAAGAATTAGGGGAATATTGGACCAGGTCTCCACATTATTGATATTTGTCGGTTTGCCAAAGAGTCCTTTTACCGCTGGAAAGGGCGGTCTGGCCTTTGGTTCGCCTGGCTTACCCTCAAGGGACGCGAGGAGAGCCGTTTCTTCACCGCAAACAAAAGCACCGGCCCCCTGATGCACCGTAATTTTAAAATCAAAGCCTGAGCCTAGAATATTCTCTCCAATTAAACCCAATTCTTCAACCTGCTTGATCGCAAGGGTTACATTTTCTACGGCCAGCGGGTATTCCTGCCGGACATAAAGATATCCCTCGTTAGCGCCAATGGCATACGCGCCGATAATAAGCCCTTCGAGTACGGCAAAAGGATTTCCCTCAAGTAGCGCTCTATCCATAAACGCACCGGGATCTCCCTCATCGGCATTGACAATCACATATTTTTTTTTCTCTTTACTACCGGCGGCAAATCCCCACTTGATCCCGGCAGGAAACCCGGCACCACCTCGACCTCTCAGTTTTGAATCCTTCACCAACTGCACAACTTGTTCCGGAGTCTGTTCAATGAGGGCCTTCACCAAGGCTAAATAACCACCCACTGCGAGATAGTCTTCAATACTTTTGGGGTCAATTTTGATATTATTACCGATAAGGTGCCGCATCTGGTTCTTATAAAAAGGTATGTCAGATTCGTGAACGATCTTTTCATTGTTGCTCGGATCGATATAAACCAATCTCTCAACGACCTTTTTTCCAACGATGGTCTGAGAGATAATCTCTTGTGCATCGTCGGGCTGTACCTGAAGATAACATATCTCTTCAGGATTGATCACAACGATGGGGCCTCTTTCACAAAAACCGGGACAGCCGGTTTCCCTGATGTCAACCACCTTGGTATCAAGGCCCTGTTTTTTTATCTCCTCTTTGAGAGCGGCAACCACTTTGCCTGCACCGAGCGCAAGGCAACCCGTTCCGGTACATACAGCAATGCAAGGTTTATCGGGGTCTCTTTTTGATATAATGTCTTTTCTGAATTCTTCCAATTCAGCGGGTGAATTTATCCTTGGCATAATCTTTCCTTACTCATAGTTTTTCAACACTTGTTCTGTCTTTGCCGATCCCATATTGCCATGATACTCGCCATCAACTACCATCACCGGTCCTAACGCACAGCAGCCAACACAACTTACCGTATCCAGACTGAATTTTAAATCCTGGTCTGTCTCGCCGGGGCTGATTCCGGTATGTCCTTCAACAGCGTTGAGAACCCGTGTCGCGCCGCGAACATGGCAGGCAGTGCCGGTACAAACATGAACTTCATGACGACCTTTCGGTACAATACTGAAAGCTTTATAAAAGGTAATGATGTGCTGTATCCGGCTCATTGCCACGTCCAGTTTCTTACTGACCAGGTTTAGAGCTTCCTTGGGAAGCCATCGAAGTTCGCTCTGAATATCGATTAAGACTTGAATCAGTGAACTGGGGTCACTCGGATATTTATCTATAATATTTTCGATTTTACCAGTATCCATAGTCGCTATCCTAATGGGGTTATTTCTTTGTCAATCTTGTTTAAGCGGTATCGCCCTATACAACACAAAAGCGCATATGGTTTTCATCAAATTCGATAAATCCCTGCCTTGCGGAGCGTTTCAGCTGACTGGACGCTTCACCCGGTGTTACGCCTAAAATTTGGGAAATTTCTTTGGCTGAACAAGATTTTTCTCGAAGGATCGCCATGATTTGACTTACTTCTATCTTATCCGCAATTAACTCTTCAAATATTTTGTTGAATTCATCACTGCTGAAAAATTCATTGTACGCCTCTACCGATTTTACCGGCATGCGTAACCGCTCTCTTTCCACGAGCCTTATGTAGGGAATTAAATTATATACAACTTCAAGCTTGCGCCTTAAAACTGTTTCATCTATCCCTTCACCCTTGCCGAGAGGTCCCAACGCCTTCACTTTCGTGGAAATGTCATTCATCAATTCGGCATAGCGGTTTCCTTCAGAGGCAGAAATGTACTCAAGCCTTAACCTCTCGGGGCTCAGCCCGATGGTTTCCAGGAGCTTTCTTCCGATGTGAAACGTACTTAATGCACCAAAATTTCCCTGGGTCAGATAATGGCATTCACCCGGCCAGCACCCGCCGATAAACACCCCGTCTTTTCCATTTAATAGTGCTCGAAAGATAAATGCCAGGTCTACTCTGCCAGTGCACATAACACGAATAATTTTCATATTTGACGCATATTGTTGTCTGGAAACTCCAGCCAAATCAGCAGCAGAGTATCCTCACCAATTGCACAAAAAACCTAAGATGCTTGGTTTAAATTCAAATCCTGGTCCCATTCTTTTCTCACTCCTTTTAAGCCACATCAATTTGGCAAAAGATCTCATCATCGGTAAAGTGTTTTAGAGAAATCGCCTTTGCCGGACACACCGTGTTACAGAGGCCATCCCCTTTACAGAGAATCGGATTCACCATGGCCTTTTTGCCTTTTTGGGTTTCATGAAATTCAATGGCACCATAATTGCAAACCGATATACAGGCCCCACACGACTCGCAGGCGCTCTCATCCACCTCGCAAATCGCCCCCGAGGCTGTCACAGACTCCTTGTTCAGAATCGTGATTGCACGACCCGCAGCGCCATACGCTTGGCTGATCGTTTCCGTGATATGCTTGGGATAATGCGCTATTCCGCTGAGGAAAACACCTTCCGCCGCAAAATCAACCGGCCGTAACTTGACATGGGCCTCCTGGAAAAAACCATCCACATTCATCGCCACCTTGAACAGTCGGGCCACATCCATACTCTCTTCCGAAGGAATCACCGCTGCCGATAGTGTGAGCACATCTGCATCCAGTTCCAATCGTTGGCCCAATATAGGATCAGCCACCGTCACTCTTAATATCGATTTGCCGCCCTCGGTGATCGCTTCCACTGCGGGCTTATCATCCGTTCCCCAACGGATAAATTTCACGCCCTTATCGGCAGCCTCACGATAGTAATCTTCCCTATACCCATAGGTTCTCATATCTCTAAAGAGAATGTAGATGTCCAGCTTAGGATTCAAATCTTTTAGGTTCGTGGCGTTCTTTACAGCATGGCTGCAACATATTCGGGAACAGTAATTTCTGTCCTCGTTTCTGCAACCAACGCATTGGATCATTACCAAACTCTCGGCATTCATCAGCGCTTCATCTTCTTTAAAAATCCTATTCTCAAGCTCCAGCTGAGTCAATACTTTGTCATTTTCTCCATAAAGATATTCCGTGGGCTTATATTCCGCCGCACCCGTGGCGAGAATAGCAGCGCCATGTTCTATGTTTTTAATCCGTCCTTGGGTCTTGACCGTGGTGACAAAATTTCCCACATAACCCGTCACATTTGTGATGGTCGCATCATGGGATACCTGGATGTAAGGATGTTTATACACCTTTTGGGTAGTGTCTTTTAAGAAAGCCTGAACATCCATCCCTTCCAGGGTGGTATGAATTCTTCGCGCCACGCCTCCCAGTGCCTTGTCCTTTTCCAGTAGCTGAACCCTAAATCCCTGGTTGGCCATACTAAGGGCACTGGTCATACCGGCAAGCCCCCCGCCGACCACCAATGCTGTTTTGTTCACCGGCAGCTCAAACTCCTTGAGGGGCTCTAAAAGCGATGACCGGGCTACGGACATACGAACAATTTCCTTGGCCTTCTGGGTGGCACTTTCCGGATCCTTGGAATGCACCCAGGAGCAGTGCTCTCTGATATTGGCCATTTCATAGAAGTACTGGTTGATACCCCCTTCACGGCAGGTGTCCCGAAATAACGGCTCATGGGTTCTTGGCGTGCAGGCGGCCACCACCACTCGATTGAGCCCTTTTTTGCGTATCTGATCAGATATCTGCTTGGCATTGTCCGTCGAGCAGGCAAAAAGGCTCTCTTGGGCATGCACCACATTCTCTAACCCGGACGCATATTCTACCACTCCCGGCACATCCACTACCCGGCCGATATTGGCGCCGCAATGGCACACAAAAACGCCCACACGGGGTTCCTCTTGGGATACATCCCTCTCTGGCGGGTAGACCCGGTCTCTGGCAAGATCCCCTCGACGGTAAGCCAGCAACTGACTGCAGAGGGCATCGGCCCCGCTGGCACCCATGACTGACTCGGGTATATCGATGGGCCCCTGAAACGCTCCGCTGACAAAGATACCCGGCCGCGTGGTCTCAATAGGATTTAGCGGATTGGATTTACAGAACCCGTGTTCGTTAAGCTCAATACCAAACTGGTCCGCCAATTTTTCTGCGTTCTTCGGCGGGTTTAACCCCACAGATAATACGACGAGTTCAAATTCTTCTTCCTTAACGCCGTCATCAGGCGTCGAATATCTTATGGAGACATTTTTAGTTTCGGGATTCTCTTTGCCAATCGATACGTAGCTTCTTATAAACTCAATTCCGGGCAGGTTTTCCGCCCGTTGGTAAAAAAGCTCAAAATCCTTTCCAAAGGCACGGATATCGTTATGGAAGATCTTGGCCTCAAGATCCGCTTCATGATCCTTTGCCAGGATCACCTGTTTTTGCGTATACGCACAGCACACGCCAGAGCAATAGCTGTTGCCACCCTCGATCACCTGCCGGGACCCCACACACTGAATCCAGGCGATTTTCTTCGGATGTTGCTTGTCTGATGGGCGTCTTATCTCCCCCTCGTAGGGGCCTGTGGAACTGAGGATACGCTCAAAGTCAAGACTGGTGACCACATTCTCCATGATACCGTATCCATAGTCGTTCCGAATTTTAGGATCAAACACCTCAAACCCCGGCGACATGATGATCGCACCGACATCTACCTGGATCGTATCTTCCTTCTGGTTAAGATCGATGGCTTCATTTTGACAGGCACCGATACAGATGTTGCACTTTTCATCCTGGAGATAAAGGCAGGTCTCCGGGTCCACATAGGTAATCAGCGGAACGGCCTGGGAAAAGTATATATGGATGGCTTTATTCAAGGATAAATTTTGATTAAACGCATCCGGAACCTTGACGGGACAAACCTCTACACAGGTCCCACACCCTGTACATCTATCTTCGATGATATATCTTGGCTTTTTGATCAGGGTGACCTTAAAGTCTCCTGCTTTACCTTTTATATTCTCAACTTCAGTGTATGTCAGAATCTCTATATTGGGATGCCTGCTGCACTCGATAAACTTTGGCGACTCAATACACATGGAGCAGTCATTCGTGGGAAAGGTCTTATCAAGCTGGGACATCGTTCCACCGATAGCAGGTGCTTTATCAATCAAGTAAACCATGAACCCCGTGTTAGCAAGGTCAAGGGCCGCTTGAATTCCACTGATGCCACCGCCGACAACCAACACATCTATTCGTTTATTTTCTTCGGGTCTGTTAACAGGCAACCCTTCAACCGTTTCTTTTTCCAATTTTTTGTCCTTCTAAGATTTCTACGGTTTTCTAAATCACATCTTGAACGATTTCCGTGATGTCTTTAACCTCTATGACCTCGTCATAATCAAGGTTTAACCTGCTTTCCTCGAAATTGGTGATGCAATACGGGCAGGCCGTCACCAGGACCTCGGCCCCGACCTCCTTGGCTTGCTGCAATCTGAGGTCTGAGAACCGTTCCTCCTTGGGCGTATCCATCCAAATCCGGCCGCCACCGCCACCGCAACAGAGACTATCCCTGCGCGAATCAGGCATCTCAACCAATTCGAGCCCCAAGATCCCCTTTAAAATATCCCGGGGTTCATCATAAATGTCATTATGCCGACCCATGTAACACGGATCGTGATACGTCACCTTCTTCCCATACTCCCCGGTCAGTTCAAGCCGTCCTTCATTGATCAGCTCGGCAAGGTATTGGGTAATATGGACAACCTGAAATTTGACCATGAATTCGGGATACTCGTTTTTAAACGTGTGGTAGCAATGGGGAGAGGAAACAATGATCTTTTTCACACCATTGTCAACAAATGTTTTGATGTTTTCCTTGGCCAGGCTTTTAAAGACATCCTCACTGCCTGTTTTTCGAATGCTTTCGCCACAACAATTTTCTTTCTCACCCAATATGCCGAAATTGACCCCTGCTTTTTTAAGGATATTGGCCGTGGCCGTGGCGATTTTTTTCATTCTCGGATCGAAACTGAGATAGCAGCCGACAAAATACAGCGCTTCCATGTCCTCGGTGAACGCTTTGACGCCCAGATCTTTTGCCCAATCCCCCCGTTTATTTCGATCAAACTGCAAGGGGTTGCCTTCGGAAATCAGGCTCGCTCTTGCGGTACGGGCCGACTTGACCGACGCCGGAAATACCTCATATTCCGATGCCACTCGGCGCAAAGATACGCCGACCTCTATCTGTTTGACACCTCGCGGACACCTATCTGTGCATTTACCGCAGGTCGTACATCGCCAGATGTCTTCAACTTCAATTTCCGTTAAACCAAACGTGGCCTCACGGATAATTTTTCGGATGCTGAACTGCCTGACCTGGTTCCAGGGGCAAACCGTGTCGCATAGTCCGCACTGAAAGCAAAACCTGAAGGCTTCTCCACCGGCCTCTGCTATTTCTTCTATGACTTCTTTGAAGGGGGCGACTGTTTCCACTGTATTTATTAATCCTCTTTTTTCAACTTATTTTTCAACTTAAGTAGTTAGCGCTTTGATAATCGAGAAAAAGTATCCACGACCTTCTTTTGCCCATGTTTTTTCACGAGGCACTCGTAGGCCGTCTTCAACTCTATCTGATTCTCTGCTTCCGGTGTTTCTTCCTCTGCCACTACCACTTCTCTTTCCGAATAGGTCAAGCAATCACGGCCACACATCTGGACACACATCGGTTCCTCAAGTGGGGGCACATCTAAACACATGTCGCACTTGAGAGGAAGACCCGAATCGGGTTCTTTGAACCAATCCCTCGATGGGCAGGAAGCTGGACAGAGAGCGCATTCCGAATATTCCTTGCCGTCGATCACATAATGATTTCGGCCGTTACATTCGGCTTGCGTATAGCCGCCGGCTCGAACCGGCACCCATTGATCGTTTCTTTCATCAATTACCACCTTGATCCGGGAACGGGCTGGGTTAAAGTTACTGTATCTGGGTATGGCATGAAATGCAGCACAGGCCTTCTCACAGGCGCGACACCCGTTGCATTTACTCAGGTCTACTTTTATTTCTTTGATTATTTTTGTGGCCGGTTTACTCATTGCTGTTTTCACCTCCCGGACTATTTATTCTTGATATTGTACTCAGTTAGAGTAAAATTTTCAGCTTTACGGAAACTCACTTCTGCATCTTTTGGTCTTCCTTCTGAGTAACATGATTGATCCTTATAACAAATATCTTCATCTCCTTTAAGGATACCCCTCTTGATAAGTTCATCGGCAACATAATCCAAGCCTAATTTATCCAATGTTAATTTCGTAGGAACGCCTTGGTCGGTCCACCCCTTGAATTTGTAATATTCGCTAAGAAGCTTCTGCTCATTTTCCGGCTCTCTTTTTGCCCAGTGATCTGCAGGTGGCTTTTCATCGGCTCTCGTCAATCCTCTACTCATATTGATAGCCCTGACAAGGTTCCTGTTTCTTCTGGCGACCTGCCACACATCATCGGAATCCATATCGATTCCAGTGGCCAATTTGATAAACGTTGGTATGTTGTAAATATTATATGCGGAGCCGCCACCGAATTGACCTCTAAATGATGAACAAAAGGCGCAAAGGCCAAGGGCATCATCAACATAGTGCATGGTTTCGTTCCAATCACAAATATTAATAGCCGCTTCAAAGGAGGGATGTGTTCTTGGTTCCCATTCCATGAAGAATTTTTTAAACCTCTCGGGTGCCGACATCCATTCATCGACAAACCCCTGCCTCTCTGGAAGTTCTTTAATTGGATCCTGGGGATAAGAGCCCTCGGTCTGATTAATGGCCATCTTATCGCTGGTGCAATACATAAGATAGTAGGGATAATTAACTTTACCCAGCTTGAGAGGTATCTGCTCGAATTTTTTAATTGTGTTATGGTCATAGGCTTCGGCGCCATTGCCGATCTGGCGGGCTGCCCGATAGACGCCATTGGCAAGGACATCCCCGATGTCTTCCCGCCGGACAAGTTTTTCAAGAAGATAGTAAAATCGATCGGCTGATTTTTCCGGAAAGTCAGGCATATCCGTGTCATTTAAAATACCTGCTTCGTAAAGTTCGATGGCAAAAGCGATGGTTTGTGGTGCGGAATAACTATCCACGCCGTACTCCTGACTTAGGGCCATTATATCAAAGGTAAAAGGAAGCTCTTCAAAAGCTGCCATATGCCAGGTGCCTTTTCCGAAGCATTTTAACATGTACCGCTGCCGTCCAGGGGGCTTGACCACAAGATGGCAGTTTTTAGGACAATTGTAGCAGCCTTGCAACCGGTCCCGTATTTTCAGGGTGTATTCCTTCCACCTGTCTTCTTGCTCTTGATGCCAGAAGTCTTTTCTCCGTGTGCGTGAATTGCCCCAGGCAAAATTGTTATGGTGCCAGGCATCGTTCCATTCGATTGCCATGAGATCCCCGTTAAAAGGACTTTCATGTATATCCTGATAATGTTGGAGACATAATTTGAAAAGTGTTTCAGGGCTGGCAACTTGAAAATCTTTTGTGCCACGCACTGCGATCGCCTTCAGCCTCTTATCCCCCATAACCACTCCGACGCCACGAGCTGCAGAGGCGTTATAGTGTTCTATGGAGGCCATGAAAAGTCTATTTTCGCCAGCAAGGCCGATTGCAGCCACTTGAACATCACGGTCATTTAACTCATCTTTAATGGCATGTGCGGTTTCTTGAGCACCCATCCCCTTGAGGTGAGAGGCGTCCCGTAGTTCCACTTTGTCATTGTGTATCCACAAATATACCAGATCTTCAGCTTTGCCTCGAAGGACAATCTTATCGTAGCCGGCATGTTTGAGTTCCGGCCCAAAATACCCACCGAAAATCGAATTCGAAAACATGTTCGTCTGGGGTGAAATGGTATTGACCATGGTGCGATTGGCTGCTGGTATGGGAGTGCCATCCAAAAGGCCTGCGCTAAATATGAGCAAATTATCAGGAGAAAAAGCGTCAGTCTCCGGACTCACTCGATCCCATATCAAACTAGCGGCAGCGCCATTACCACCCAAATGAAGCCTGGTTACTTCAGGGTCTGTTTCTACGCGCTCAATATTGCCCACAGTCAAATCGACTTCCAAATTAATGCCTGTCTCTCCATATCTCATAACATACCTCCTCCAATGAACACATGACTGGTAAAGCCTTGGTTATCAAATGCCTGCGGCTGTTTGTAGGCAAATCCAGTCTTAATTTCTGGAAGCCTTAATATTATACAAAAAAATACTTACCGTTTAAATCATCACTGATACGCAAGTGATATACATATAGTAGGAAATTATTCTTCATGTCAATACAAAAATAATAAAAGATAAGAAAAGATAATTATCACGATAGCTGTTCACATCTGAACCCATTAACAATAATATTCTATGAACAGCATTGTCTGTTGAACTGTATTTTTGGTTAATCTGACAACTGCACTTGATATTGATACTTCACCAAGGCAATCTTTAGCTATCATTGATAACTGCTTGACATCTCAGCATAAAAAATAACAGAAAGCATGACTAAATTCTCAATATTTCAACCATAAAAAACCAGCAAAGATATTAAGATGACAGCCAAAACTCCCAATTTCACAACATCAAAATTTACACCGGGCCAGCGGTGGATCAATGAAACCGAACCGGAGCTGGGAATCGGCATCCTGGTTTTCCATGACAAAAGAACCATCAAGATTCATTTTCCCGCCAGTGGATGTCATCGGCAGTACTCCAGGGAGGCTGATCGTGATATTCATGTTTCAAGAGGTTCGCGACAACATGTGATATGTCATCAATGGTAGAGCTGGTAATAGCGGACAGTTTGTTCATACCGGTTAGGAATGTGAGTCACCAGTTGAGCAAGCCAATCCAGAGCATTAAAAACTTTCCGGGACTTACTGTCCTTGGCGGTATAAATCACCTTGGCAATACCGTCATTTGATTCTTTTGGCGAAACATAAATAAATCTTTCTTGAGAGAAACATGCACGGATAATATATTTGCCCAGATTTCCAAGACCAGTTTTGTCATCGGGATCAATTTTGTTACCAATATATACATGAAAACCTGTATGATACCAGGAGAGCATATTTTCGATAATTGCATCATTTCAACGTTAGTTGAAGTGGAACACTTAAAGGTGTGGTTCCCCATTCAAAAAGGCAACCTTCGAAGAACCGTGGACCATGTAAAGGCCATGGATGATATCTCTTTTACCATTAAAAGGGACACACCCTGGGAATCGGCGGCGAGAGCGGGTCCGGCAAATCCACCAACGGGTTTGCCCTTTTGAAACTCAATACCTGCAAAGGAAAAATCCTGCTCGGGGAAAACTCTCTCAATGATATGGATAAAAATCAAATCAGACGATTGAGAAAAAAAATGCAGATTATTTTCCAGGATCCGTTCGGCAGCCTGAACCCGAGAATGTCGGTGTTCCGAATCATCGGGGAGGGCCTTACGATTCATCATCCGGGCATGACCCGAAAACAGGAAAAAAACGAGATCATCCGGGTCATGGAAAAAGTGGGCCTTGACCCGGCAACCCGGGACAGGTATCCCAATGAATTTTCCGGGGGCCAGCACCAGAGAATCGCCATTGCACGGGCATTGATCCTGAAACCCGAATTCATGGTGCTGGATGAGCCCACCTCGTCCCTTGACCGGTCCGTCCAGTTCCAGGTCCTGGAACCGCTCAAACAGCTGCAAAAGGAGTTTCACCTGACCTATGTATTCATCAGCCACGATCTCAAGGTCATCAAGTCCCTGTGCCATGACATTGTGGTCATGAAAGACGGAGTAATTGTAGAGGCAGGTGATTCAAACAAAATTTTTTCCCATCCTGAACAGGACTATACAAAAAAACTGATTGCCACGGCATTTCAGTAAATATCCTGGCCCAGAGGGATAGGCCTTGGGCTACCCCTAAAAGGGGTTTAGTATGCCTTGCTCCCTGAGGGGGCAAGGGAAGTTATCCCGAATTAATTTCAGCCGAACAGGTCTCTTTGCTCTGCCCGTTTGTCTTTTTGTTCTTGATACTTAACATATTTTCGTATCATCTCAGAATCCAGACCAACCGTATCGATACAGTATCCGCGCGCCCAAAACTTGTTACCCCCAATAGGGTTTGTTCTTTAAGTATTTGAACTTGTTGAACACTCTGATTGCGGTACGCCCCTTTATGATCCCCATGAAGTCTGAAATTGAAATCTTTGGGGCACCTTAAAAAGCAGATGGACATGATCAATTTGAACGTTCAGTTCGACAATCTTGCATTTCTTTTGCTCTGAAAATGCTCTGATACAGTTAACAACTTCTCTCGCCACTTCACCGTTCAAAATCCTGAAACGGTATTTGGGAATTCAGACAATATGGTATTGGCAAAACCATAATGTCTGTGATAACTTTTGGAATCGGCTCATTTGTTACTCCTTATTCGTTTGTTGTGGGGACAACTTAGCTGGTAGAGGAGCCAGTTACCTGGCTCCCCCCCATTTGAAACCCATCGTGCCCTATTTAGGCAATGGGCTTCGGACAAAACCATTTACTTGGTTATATAGATCAGAACAGACCGTGGCAAACCTTTACTTTAGGAGGCGGAAATGCCTTCAAAAACAAATTGAACTTTTCCCAATTAAAGGATTTCCTCTGACTTCGCCTGTTCAACCACTTGAACATCAACCCAATGGCCTGGTACTGGAAGTTGCGAACGAACCTGCTGTTAAAGGATACACCATAATACTGGATATGCCCTCTTATCTTATTGCAAAATATACTCCAGATGGTTTTCAGGTCGCCCACAAAAGCAACGGTCATCCCCCTTACCAAAGGGAAATAGTCTTTAATGTCCATCTAATCTTTCCTCCTGTTGACAAAGCCAATGATAATCTTCAGGGGTGTCCAGGTCAAAACAGACCCCGTTGGTTTCAACGGGCACCCGGCAAATTGCTTCAGGATAGGCGTCAAACAAAACCCTCCCGCCCACATCGCCTTTGAGTTGCTGCAATTGTGGAAAAAAACCGGCACTGAAAATCACGGGATTGCCCTGCCTGCCTTGAAAGGTGGGAATCACAATGCCCTTGCCGGTAAAAGCCCGGATCAATCTCAGGAGGACATCGGTGTCCACCAGGGGCTGGTCTCCCAGCAGAAACATGGCCCCGTCACAACCGGAACCGTCGCAACGCGTTGCCACCGCCCCAAGCCCAGCCCTGATGGAACTTGCCATCCCGGTTTTGTACCCTGGGTTCACCACCACATGAACCCGGGAAACATCCACCACCTCCCTGATGTTTGGAGCCTCGTGACCCAGCACGAGGATCAGGGGGTCTAATCCTGCGGCCAACCCGTTCTGGATCACCTGCTCAAGGACCGGCCGGCCAGCCAGGGGCAGCAGCTGTTTGGGCACTTTTATTTTCTGGCCCATTCCCTTGCCCATCCGGGTGCCCAGACCTGCGGCAAGGAGAATACCGGCCAGTTTCATGGGGTTCCTTCCCGTTCCAAACACTTCATCAGAATATTTTCAGCCGTCATGGGCAAGGTACTTAAATGGATGCCGCAGGCATTGGTGATGGCATGGGCCGGGGTGTTGATGACCACCTCCCCGATGGATTTGGCCCCAAAGGGTCCACTAGGCTCGTAACTGCTTTGAAACTCAACCCGGCTATCGCCCACATCCAGGCGGGGGAGGATTTTATACCGCATAAACGAATTGTTCATCATTTTCCCGGTTTTCCCGTAGGTGATATCTTCAAACAATGCCATGCCAATTCCCTGGACAATGCCGCCCTCTGTCTGGATCCTTGCCAGGTTGGGGTTGATGGGTATCCCCGCAATCCACCACCCCCACATAGTCGATCACATGGGTTTTTCCGGTTTCAAGGTCCATTTTAATCTCGGCAAACCCGGCCATGAACGGAAGGGGAGAGACAGGGCTTGAGTGGGAGGCCGTTGCACTAAAGCAATTGCCCGCCCCCACCACCAGGGTTCTTGCCAGGGCGTCCAGATCCATGCTGTTTTCGCCGTTGAAAACCGCCCGGCCGTCAAAGGTCAGGGTATCTGGATCAGCCGAAAGCCTTATAGCAGCTTCCCGGATGATTTTGGTTTTCAAGCGTTCACAGGCTTTGACAACGGCCATACCGGTCAGAAAGGTGGTGCTGAAAGCATAGGAGCCGGTATCATAGGGAGAATGGTCCGTGTCCACCCCGTTGACAATAATTTTGTCCAGCTCGCATTCCAGGCATTCCGCCGCAATCTGGGCCAGGATGGTGTCGCACCCGGTTCCCATTTCAGTGGCGCCGATCATCAAGGTATAATAGGCATCGTCCTGGAGCCTTATTTCCACGGCCGCCATATCAATGTTGGAGATGCTGGATCCCTGCATGGTGATGGCAGCCCCCACCGCCCAGACCTTTGTGTCGCTGATCCGGACATCGGGAAACTTTTTCTCCCACCCGATCATCTCCCGGCCCTTTTGAATGCAGGCTTCCAGGGCAAAGGTTCCCTGGGTGGCCCCGTACCCCCGGAAGGCACCGGCGGACATGGTGTTGGTGTAGACCACCTGGTCGCAGGCTGCAGCAATCGAAGCATCATCGGAATTTTCCGCCAGCAGGGCGGTTATAATATCTGAAAAGCTAAACAGGGAGAACACACTGCCGCCGATGGTGGCCGCGTTTCTGAACTGAACGCCGACAATGGGGGAGACGGAATCTGCCAGAATCCTGCCGAAACAGCCCTCCAATCTGGGGCTGGTTTCAATCTGCCGCAATGTTGTCATGCAGGCGATTTCAATCTCGTCTGCTGTCTCGGTGATGCCATTGAGACCCAGTTGTGACAGGTCAATTCCCGTGTGGTAATTTTTCCTGCCCATGCCGCCCAAAATCACATTGCCCTTGTCCGTGTGCAGGCATTCATCGGCCTGGTCCAGGCGCTGGGCAACTCTGTATTCCCTTAATCCAAACACTGTTTCATTTTCCTTTCCAGGGCCCTGTCCCGATCAGATCCGATCCTACCCGCCCCCCGGTGAAATTAATTTTTTAATTCTCAAACATACCATATCTCTTTCAGCCTGTCATGGCCAATTCTCCCGGCAGCATCTACCCAAGGGCCGGAAGAACCCTTCAATAATATCGGGAATCAGGGTTTTTAATTATACAGGTTTTCGGCTATCTTTTAATTTCTAAAACTGATATTTGGACAGGCAAAACGAGAGGTCCAAAAAATCAAAAAAACGTTTGATATAACCGATTAATCGACTCCGGCGCTTGTTCATATTCTCTTTGTTTTCACCTTCAAGATCTTTCAAAACCTCATTGGCCGTTCCTTCTGCAACCGCTTTGAGTAGTGGATTGACCCATGCAGGACGTTTCTCCTGCTTTATACCGGGCTTCTACAGTGTCATATAAATGATCACAAAAATGAGATTTATCCAATATAAACTGTATAGAAGGAAATTGCCTTTTCAACTCTCCACTCAGCCCTTTACCCCAGTCAGCAACTCCGACATTTTCTGTTTTCGAGGTCATGCCTATTAAAACAGCTACACTATGCATTTGGCTGACTACAGATTGATATAAATCTATTTTACCTGAAAATATTTTAGCCTCAGAATTTAAGGGTCTTACAAAACCGAATCGTACATCTCGCCAATTTATAATTTTGTCATTTTTGCGATTTCCATGTAAGGCGGTTGTTTCTTTTCCCCTCTCAAAGGGAACAATTTTCATTGTACGGATTTCACAACCATCAAGCTCAAGCAGCATTTTTTCTAAACCTGAATTCTCTTGTAAAAAATCAGCATTTGAAAATTTATATTCTATGAACTGCATTGTCTGTTGAGCTTTATTTTTGCTTGATCTGACAACTGCACTTGACCAAATGTCATAATAATAATGATCCTTGAATCGGATAGCAGCATTGGCAAAAGACTTAGCCTCTGGGCAAACCCGATCTTGATCTTGAAATAAAGCAACGGCAATTGATATTGATATTGATACTTCACCAAGGCAATCTTTAACTATCATTGATAACTGCTTGACATCTCAGCATAAAAAATGACATAAAGCATGACTTAACACTCAATATTTCAACCAGAAAAGACCAGAAAAAAAGATTAAAATGACAGCCACAAATCCCAACTCTAAATTGACCAGGTCTAAATTGACCGCATCTAAATATACACCGGGCCAGCGATGGATCAGTGAAGCCGAACCGGAGCTGGGAATCGGCATTCTGGTTTTACATGACAAAAGAACCATCAAGGTTCATTTTCCCGCTGGCGATTGTCATCGGCAATACTCCAGAGCGGCTGCCCCTGTCAAGCGAGTGACTTTTAAAATTGGGGACAGGGTACAACCCC